>Ga0307512_10000103_pt1 | contig 105620 bp, 95 predicted proteins | sample 14_EM_MG_FD_200267 | JGI IMG/M metagenome (GOLD analysis project Ga0307512, IMG submission 200267) | Populus trichocarpa ectomycorrhiza microbial communities from riparian zone in the Pacific Northwest, United States - 14_EM | ecosystem: Host-associated > Plants > Roots > Unclassified | place...
TATGGCCAGATATGACTGTTGACTCTGATACGGGCTGATGGCATTCAGCCGTACTTGCACTCTCATATATATTGGCCTTGTGGCCCTCTTAGATAGAATACAATTAAGCTTCTAGAAAATCAGTATTTCAATATCAAAGGTGACCGCATCGCCGCACATCAAAGGCACGTGACCGCTGTACCTGCGGTGATATCACCGCTTGTATATTTTAATAAGAATTTCAAACGGTACACAAGCCGCTCCGAGTCTGGAGTAGGCAGGACTGGTAGTGGTAATATACACAGCTTCACGAATCCCCGGGGTGTGAGGGCCCTCAATATCCGGCAATCGATGGCAGAGTGGGATCAACGAACTACGGAAGACGACAGAAGCACTCGAATATACGGAGAACCGCTTTGATTGGACAGGCAGGCTATAAGAATAAGGTCCCCGGTGAGCTCTTTACAACACCTTCGAAGGACCCGATACTAATTTCATCCACCAAGTCCAATTTACCAAAAAACGCTCCGTCCCATAAAAAGTACAATAAGAAAATCACCCCCTCCACCCCCCCCCCAAATGTCCAATTTAATATCTAAGACGTTGTCAGACCAAGAGCCAAAGAGTCCACGGCGTAAAAAGAAGTACCAAACCACCACAAAAACAACTAATACTTTACACGAAGCAGTCCGCCTTTAAATAGACGGCGGACTCGCTTCAGGTAACCCGCATGGTTCCCCATGCGGGAGAAAGGAGGGCGACAATTGGCTCGTAGCATTTTACTAGCCCGAAGATTGTGTTTGGAAAGTATAAAGTATACGGATTCGACGTGTTTTGGCGGCGGTGGTTCAGGAGTTGTAGAGCGTTAAAACCCTGGGTAGTTTGATGGGGGAAAGAAAGGGAGAAGGAGAAGAAAAGAGGGATATTTATACTAGAAAAATCAATGGAGTGGAGAATTAAATGCTGGCATGGCGGTCATATAATGCCCGCATACTATGACCGCCGGAGACTTCATACATTCAATAGTCCTTCCAGGCCGCCTGTCTGTGAGAAGCCCATGGAACATTTACATCAGAGAACGTCATTCAGTTTAATCGGAAATGGAAGTAAATATCATCTACAAAGTTCCATATTACTGTCTTCGCGGAGAAGCCGATCGATATTTGTTTTTGTTTAGAATCATATTTGTTATATGCCGTAGGTCTATGATGGACACAAAAAAACATATATACACGTCCTCTTGGTGTAACTAGTTTGTGAGACTCCTATATTATTCTCCCAGACGTACACCACGGAAATGCCGATATGCATGAGAAATTAGGATGTTAGATTACAAACACTAACCCTCTTTGCGGCGACACATTCTGAAACCTTTTTACTTGTTATTTGCATTGTACTCCGTATTGTTTGATTCACTTTTGTTTAGAATAGGTAGAGTAAGATCATCCGCATAGCATGCAAAGCTCCAAAGTGCAGGCCGGAAAGAAGCAAGAGGTCGCTCAGTACGTAGCACAACTAACTTACTATGTTCTACTCTCAGTCTGTGTTACACATGTGCCTTGCGCTAATACCTAGACTGACTTATTTCGTTGGTCCTATGAAAAGAACTTCCAGGTTGGTTAACAGGAGCATGTCTAGATCCTTATTTCTAATATTAATAGGGCTTGGAAAGCATGCCGGGAGAGGGATCCATTATAGATGGAATCTCCACTCAATACATCCTCCAAACTCTCAACAGTCAACAACGACAACCCACTTACTACTACTTCACAACCGAACCTCCGATCCCCTATTACTATCTCTTTCTTACCCCTCCATTTACTCACTCTAGTACTCAACTTCGATTCTAAGCTCTCAGCCGATAACAACGACAATTCCATTACTACTATACCCACGAGGAAATTACCATCCTTTATTATTATCTCCTTCGCATCCTCCCTTCAACCGATATTAACGATAACATTACTTACGACTGTCCTGGTAATCGAAGAACCCACAATTCTGTATCATAGTTCCACTCTATGTTCGGAGTTGTCGTTACTGTCTTTTCGTCGTCGCCACCAACGGGCTGTAATAGACCGGTGTGAGCTTAAGGGAAGCTTCGAAGTAGCCAAAGGCGAAGGGCTCAGTATCTTCGGCGGTGCTCAGCAGCCCAAACCGGGCTACTGATATCCCAATTCAGCTTAGGGTTCGGGAGGTATGTACTCTACTCTAATCATCTCACCCAGACAGTCAAGACAAATGATTAACTGCTAAAGAAAGTGGACAAAATCCCCACTTCTTCTAACCTCGCAGAATATCGGGGTTGGGAAAGAGTGGGAGGATACTGAGGCAGGAGGTCCTCTCACCTCCACCATCGCTTTCCAGAGATAAGTGGAGCTACCACGGATGGATCCTGGCAGTGGCTTCTCGAGGTTCTAGGATCGTTGTCATAGCTCCATCGACGACTACTGGAATCCTAACTCAGGTGGGGGTTCGGGTCTGTATTTTGACGTATGTGCTCCATTCATCTCGTCCAGATCTAGACAGTTGAGGATAGTAGTTAATTTTGCTATAGAAAGCAGGCCGGAGCTCGTCTTCGAGATGCTGCTTGAAAACAATTGGAAGAAACCGAGGAGTTTTCGTCACTTTCTACAATTTCATCCAATACCTTCAAACAACTCGATCACAACTTCTTCTATGGCTCGATTCACTCAAAGATCAGCCAATCGGGAGCTTCTTCACCTCAAATATCAGAATCAATCTTCAATATTTTGTTTATTAGCCCTCATAGTCTCCGGTTTGGAACCTCACATGCGAGAAGTGTTAGCCAGCGAATAATATTTCGGAATCCGAAAAAGGAATGTCGAAGCTCATGATACTTTAGACTATGGTTTACTGTAAGTGTTTTGCTCTGGTGACTTTATTGCTGCTAATTTTATCGGAGTTTTGGGTTTAGCATGTTAAACTTGCTTCCGAGAGATGATTTCAACTTACTTCTGAGGGATGATTTAACGCTCTCTCAAGATATTTCTTGAACAAGACTGCAGGAGTATGGGACTATCCATAACATGATGGAAACCGGGTGTGTCGAGTGCTTAGGGTTCTACCTTGCTTTGGCTCTAACTCCCGCTTCACATACCTCAGCACCGAATACCCCAAATGCAACTTCCACGCAACAGCACGAATACAATAAAAGAGGACAAGATGATATTCTCTTTAGTAAGGTGATTAATCCTCACCACAACCGTAGCTTGAGGTAATCTTGTACTTTGGCACAGCCATTGGCTAACGGATGAAGATTTAGTTTTGAAACATGCGCCCATTGTGAGCAGTGTTCCTAAACGGCAATACTCGCCTCCAATGCCTACCCAAGATAGGCAAATTGGCCTCTCTCATCATCACATCACACACTTTTGGGATTCAATAAACTGCTTGTCCCAATCCATCCTACATACATCACCTCTCTCCTTGCACCCGGTCTCGCAAGTTGCAAATTCATAACCGCAACAAATTATTCGATTGAGACTCCGATTAGTCTCTCTCATCATCACACATACCTCCATGTATTTAAGTACGGGAATCCACTTTCGTAGGCTCCCGCCGACATGCCCCATATCAATAAATTCGTCTGTCGTTTCCGAGGCCACCCCGGCAATTCAAGTTGTCGCTTCATTTCGTTGAGAAGGGATGGTGTTACAGCGCACATTTCCACCACCACTTGGGCTGAGCAATTGATCACTTTACCTACTGAGTCTGGTTACGTCATTATCCATCTAATTATTACCGTAGAAAGTGTTGGAGCCGAGTTCCTTAGGGTTATTGGGAGCTATCCTATTCAAGAGCCCACCCGTATGTAACCTCTCATTCTCTTGTCATCTTGTTCAAATCATTGAAGGTAACTTAATCACATAGATATCGGCGCCCTCTTATATCTTACAACCAGCCGCCGTGTCCACAACAAGTTCCAACGTATTCTTGACAAAAAATCGAACGCAACAGGTTTCATCGACATCCGCACTTCCAGCATTACATAGAGTCTTTATCCGAGCCTAAAGATAATACCAGGAAGTTTCGACACCGCCTCAGCAGCTAGCAGTCCATATCACATGCTAGGGTCTCCGGAAGGATCGATAGTGTCAAGAGCTTCTACATTTGGCGTGGGATTTCTTCTCGCCATCACGTTGCTGGTAGGCGCTTTACAGGAGAATCGGTTATTTCCATGGAGTAATTCGAAGCCATCAACATGGTATGTAAGCCACTATAATCTATTTCGTTTTGAGGGCACAGTTTTAACTACTGATAGGAGTTTGATGAGCATTTGAGAAGTTATTCTTCTTCTACACCGTTCTAGCAGGCTAGCAGTCCATGTTAGAACTCGAAAGATCAAAAATTCTCACACCTGATGAGCGCGATGAAACACTTTCCAACACACCGACCTATCAACATGGTATGTGAATCGCTACAACTCCTTTCGATTTTAGAAAATCAGGCTTCATTCCTCAAGGCTTGCTTCTCATCCATGCACCGGTGTTTTTCTTCCGCAAAGTCACAGGACCAAGACGTACGGACGGTATGTGTACGTCTTAGTGCTCCGTAGGTTCTTCGTCCGAGGCATGGAGGGTGTGTATTTGACCATTATTAGACGAAGAAACTGCGGAGTGGCAACGGCAACAAATGGCAAAAGCAGCAGCATGGACAGATGTTGGGTCAAATAAGTAATACTCCGGATGATCTGATACCCAAGTTTTTCGTCTAATGAAGCAGGATCCACCACCAATGTGGCACTTTAATATGTTCGAATATAGCTATTGCCAGTCGTCGAGCAGATCGATGATGACGGGACTAATCAGGAGCGGATTAACTTGATAGCTTCTTCCGCCCCAGTGTTTATCATCTTTGTCATATGAACATTCGTTCCTCCACTGCCGCTCATACTCACAAAATGGGCTATGGCTATCCTTTGACCTTCTCTTCTCCATTCTTTCGGTCCGTGAGGGCGGACATGCTACGTACAGTTAGCTTCTTTCCAAGTGTGATATACATGATCGGAAGCTAATAGTTGGCGGTAGAGACTATGGTGGCCTCTGTCCGGTGACAATGTCATTTTTCTTTTTCTATGTCTATTGCAGGGATATGTGTTCTAGAGAGGGCAGTTTTAAGTGAATCTAGGTCGCCATTAAGTATAATTCAACCTCAGAAATCGGGAGTTGCACCCCGATCTTGATGCTCACCACATTTTGATATTAAAGAAACGCTAGGAGAGGTTGAGGCAAATTCTTGTAACTTATATTGTTTTTTTTTAAATGAATCAAAAAATTTAGATAAGAATTCTTCGTCAAAATAGAGTTAGAGTTAGCATACATCGAGTAATACAGACAATAAACTTACTAGTTATTCCATGCGCTACTGCGCACACTCATATCTACTGATGCACTCCAGGGTTCTTTCTTCCAAATAACCATAAGGTAGGCGATGTCTGTTATATGTGGATGAATTTTGTAGTCACAACGTCAATGGCACGCGAGGGTACAGAGGATAACAGAGGGTGCTGAATATATGCGGTGTGAGATGAGGAGGCGTAATATGCTATAGCCGTTAACTGGGTACCTACTAAGTACTTAGCTATAGGAATGGTTGTAGACTGGGCCAGTGTATTCTCCAGACTATTCTTTGGATCCCCGTATCCAGAACGCCGACCAAATCTGTAGTACAGCTCCTAAGAACACCTGATAACATTCCAATAATAATAAAAATATAGCAAGTAACATTAAGATAGACAGAGCTAGGGAATAAAGCTCTGCGGTATGTCACTCGCGCCTTGATTTCCCAAAGCTCATAAAACTACAGTCAGTTGGTATTTGGATAATAAACATGAAACACCACAATATCAACTTTCGAGGTGTTCCTCACATGCAATAGCGCAAATTCCGTTTCCAAAATTCTATACATATTAAGATTGATCATTATGCGCGCTACCCCGCAAATGCCCCACACGCCATGAAACTTAACCCTAAACCTACGCTAACGTCATCGGTATATCCTCACCGCGTTCCAAGTACCCCTTCACACCACATCAATCGTCGCAAATCCGCGGGGCGGCACCATCCGCGAACTATACAAATCCGGGTCGGTAACTGCGATGCAGCGTCCTACTTTGGTGCTTGCTAGCCGCGCACGAGAGCGAGGTGCTAGTACGTGCTTCCTGTCGCGTTCTCACTAACTAACTACCATGTATACAGCACAGATACTCTTTGGAGCCTCCCGTGTCCTTTCTGCAGTCACCACATCACACTCCTATCGAGCGATTCACCTACAAAGCCTTCCCGATCCCCGTTGCTTGGGTCTTCCATCACTCCCGTCTGTTACCCGCGGCTATCGCCGGGCCTCCGCAACCCCGACTCTAGCCGCTAAAACGCCTACACCTAGCACTCTCTCCTTCTCCGCCAACCTCCCGCCCTCCTACACTGAAGAACATAAAGATCCCACCTATTCCTTCCTCACGCAGCAGCTCGGTCTCACCCCTGAGCAACTAATCGCTCTTAAATCCTCCATCGTCTCCGTTCTCTCCGACAATCAAGACCTACGAGAGCTGAACCTACACTCATGTTATGATCGGGCGCGATTCGCGGAGGAACTGACGAGGTTGTGTCGGTGTCCGAAGCGTATGGTGAAGGCGGTTGAGCGCAGTTCTGCCGCCAGGGATGGTGTTGCAGGGTATCTGTGCTATCGCGTTGCGGTGAAGGTGCGCAAGACTGGGAAACTTGGAAAGACCGGGTGTGAACGCAGGACTGAGTTGGAGGTATGAAGTTGTGTTTGGGTGGGCGAGACCATGCTAATAGGAGTAGGATGAGCTTGAACAGCAGTTGATGTGGCGGGAGAGTGAAAGCTCTGGGTCGGAGAGGGCACCACTGTGAACGCTTTGGCCGAAGGAAATGGTAGGCGGGTTAGTGGAGAATGTATTGGTAATGGGTTGGAGGCTCGATATGTAGCTGCGGGGGCGACGAGTGTGATTATTCGTGATTACAGCAATCGGGGGTACATGGTGTGATGTTCAACTGGGAGAAGTTCTGGGCGTAGATATTTGGCATGTGCTTTCTATATTCTCCAATTTGCTATTACAGTATGTAGTAGTTCTTTCGTAATTGATACCTACGTACTGGAACACAAAGGCAGCGTGTTATGGCTAATAGATAGCATAGAGTAAGCTAGAAGCTAAACAGCACCCTCTTATCAAACCCCGGTGATTTGAGGGAATCTTGTTCTTGCAATTGACGAACCCGGATTATTACATGCCGAGGCACGGCGTAACGATTATGCTAGACTCAGCATGGCATAGTATCTCGATTTCCACCTTGTCTGATCTTGACGAACCTAATTAGATTTATCACTTAGTGCACCGTAGCTAGAAGCTAACATTAATGGCGGACAATTCAGAGGGCACATACATATGCATGTGGCGCACTTGGGGTCTTAGGATTTACGGATGTACTAGATCGACGACGGGACCGGCGGGCCCGTACGAAGCGGGCGACGGCCGCAGGGTCTAAGGTTTAGCGTGAGGGAGATGCATCATATAATCCTTCCGTTGGATGGGCTATGAATGTGCATAGCTGTGCTGGATGCCCTTACTTGCTTGCACTCGATGACAGCTCACACATGCTAGCATGTCCGGATATTGTCATTCGAGTGGCAATTTATTCCCGTGCTCAAGGTTGCAACACCCTGTATCCGACGCGTATATTATTCACACCAGCAGATATCGATTCTACAGAAACAGACGTCCGCAGGGTCTTATTTAGATCACCAGGCTTATACTTCGATCAGTGGGTATGCGCCAATTAATCCACTTTTTCACGTATGACGGAACAAGAACAACAGTAAACTCAAGCAAATCATTTCGCAGTAGTTTTTGCATAACCAATAAAATCCAAGAATTTCACCCTTACAATCAAATCCAACCATTACGTCACCCCATAGTAAAAACCAAGAAACGCCTCACATCCGCATCAAACACCATCGATATATCTCGCCTCGGTAGGCTTTTGTCGAGGATTATTTGTGCTGAATCATCATCAACATTATAACCTGACCACAAACTTCAAGTAAACTTACAGGGCAGCCTTCACAAGAGCATGACTCGCCACATCCGCACGAACCAGTTGAAGCACATCCGCAGCCGCTCATGATGTATTCTAGTGTAGGTAAAGTTGGGTAAAATAGATGTGGTTTTCGTGTTCGTGGAGGAGATTTTGAAGTGAAAATCCGAGCTGATACTCTATCAACAGCTAGCGGTCAGGCCTGCTTAAATACAAAAAGAGACCATGATAATGGGAATTGCTAGACCCATGGCGTACAAATTAATTCGCTGCATGCATCCACATGCTACGGAATTCCCTGTTGCTCGGCTGCTGTCAGTTGGCGCCACACTGCACAATCATACTGATATGGTTCGAGCGTTATGCACGTTGCACTGGATTTGGTAGATTACCGTATCTCTAGTCCAATTCGTTAGTTTTAGGACGCGCATGTTGCTAAATGACACGATACGTTCGTTGCTTCTATTCGTCTGGTTCCAAACTTCAAGCTTTAGAGTTGTTAACATATTACAAAGTAACGAATTTTGATTGGATGATAGGGTACTTCTTTCTTGCACATGTAAGATATCGAGCGAAAGATTCGAATTCCTTGCTTCAGCTAATATAATACCGTTTGCTGAAGTTCCCCTATTAACTCAAGGTGAAACTCCTGTAAATATAATTAATAGGTTGTAGTTCGTAGTTTGGCATGCCAACCCGTATCGGATGATTTGCTGTTCCCCCGTCGTCCAATCGAAAGCTGTGGTGTAGAAATATTGGTAGAATACAATTGAGATGCGCAATTTATACGGTGCACAATTGCAGTGTTATTTTTATGTACAACTGGTTCACGTATAACATTCTCCCCCCGCTAATCGCGAAGTATTTACTTGAAGATGGTAATGAATTAAAGCAAATCCGAAACTCAGTTTTCCTAAGGCCATTGATTAGCGTCTATAATGCTTGCCAACGAAACTGACGTAATTAGCTATGGTGGCCACTGCTAGTACAAAAAAACTCCGACACATTAGGTACTTTTGGCAGCCAAAGACTTCACTTGTCCGACATATTTCCATGGGTGAGTGGGCGACCAATCTTCCCTGGGGAATCGCTTTTCGTGAGGCCTCTCATCTATGTCCAGTCTCCATATTCAGGCCATCGCGAGGTCCTCATCCACCTGTAAGGCATTCTTAGATTGTTAATATCTAGACTAGTCTCATGCTTCTTTTTTAGTGTAGAATATTCGTTTTAAAGGTATCTAAAATATATCATTGTAATCAGTTATCTCGTAACCGAGCATATTACATGCAGCCTCCTCCAAGCTTTACCCATAGGAGGTTTTTGAAGAGCGGCCTCAGCCTTGGTGCGTATTTCAACATAGACTGGATCATGCCAGATTTCGAATCCGAGTCGCTTGTAAATCGGGGTTCAAGTTCGTTCTAAGTAAGTCTCCATCTAGTCGTTTCCTTCGTCACCGCTGTCGTTTTAGAGAGTGGTGTCCAAACGGCCATCGTTGACGTCGCCTGTGTGAAGTGCCGTTCTTAATTAGAGTTCAGTTTCATCTGCTATTGCCGCGACTGATGATGACAACAGAATGTAGAGTCTAGCTGAAGGAGACAACGATCTGAGAAAGCCCAGGACGTCTCGCCACGTAGTGCGCTTAATCTCGTGGCTCTAGGACTTAGAGAACGTCTCACTCAGAGTGAGAGGGGTGAGAGGTGAGCTGGTTTGTGATCCTGCGTGTTGGAGGTTCTTAAAGTTCTGTACACGTCAGTTGACAGAAGTCAGATCCTGCGCACTGGATAGGGCAGTAGTTGAGCGTACGACGATGCGATAATCGCGCATATAGAGAATGTGTTCTGCGGTTATGGTATCGTCGAATTTTCAGGTTGAGGAGGGACACAACGAGAGAAAGTCGGGTAACGCTAAGACAGATGCCCTAAGGCATTCGTCAATTCTAACTGCGAGCCATTGATTCTCACTCGTTGTTCGTAAGTTTATGAAAAATAGATATAGAATAGCAGCTAACTCTTAGTTCCCCACCTAACTTAATCCAATATATAGCATGCACAACTGTTGTGATGTCATTGGTGAAATTTTTACTCTCACTAATACAAACCAATGGCATCAAGATGATACAGCTTAGATATATCCAGTCCATAACCCAAATGCACACCCTCACCCATCACCCATCTCGAGCTCCCTGCCTTCATTTTAACACTTCCTACTCCTGTAGCACTTCCTCATTCCCAAACAGACTTGAGAAGAGTTAAAAATTAAATATTCATCTTTCCCCACAATACCCTTTTCCAATAATCCTGGGCCCGTAAATTTATTCCAGCCGATGAAACAGATCAGGAAAACCCACCTGAAACTTCAAACCCTGCGCGAGGACTATTGGTAATGTTTCCGGTCCCTGACGCCAACAGGATCACTGATGGAGTCTGGAGAAACCCTAGCGAAAACCCCCAGTTTTTCTTGTCTTTGAAGTTGTTATCTGGAACTGGGGGAACCCTTTCTTTCTCATTGTTCCCGTGGGAAATACAACATCACTTACAGAGATGGAGAGTCACATTAACTAAGGAACCAAATTGCCTAGGTACATCTCAAGCAAATACAAAGCCAACTTAAATTTTGTTTAAAACCGTCTAATTGCTGAGTTCAGGTTCACAAATGTAAAGAAGACAGAAGAATATGAACTAACGACGTTAATGAGCAATTCTTATTAATCAGCGCAGCAGCTTTCGGTAGACTAAATGAGGTCTACTATCCCAATCTTTACGGTAGTGGGATGAAGAAATTTCAAAGAGAAAAGTGGCGTTGAGAAATGTTCGCGGTGTCGCCGTTTTAAATTCACTGCCTCTACCTCTATAAACTCCCTCTTGTCAACCCATGCTTTCTCTCAGTGTAGCCGTATCCATGACTTATACTCCCTCCAATAACGTTTGCCACCTATCTCTGTCAGCCCATATCCTTTCACATATATTGCAACACTTACAGAAGAAGCAGCACCAGACTATTCTTCCGTCACGCATCTGGGTTCCGCAGAATCACAGAGGGCTGGTACGTCTCTTGGAGGACGACAGCGGGTAACCGCGTGTTGCTTAGAGGAAGTGGTAGTGGCCGATGCTGGATGCCGATTTCCCTAAGAGAAGGATAATGTAGGTTGTCATTGGGCGGGGGGGGAGGGTGTAGGCAGCGGGTCAGAGGCGTTTTGCTAGGATCTTGACGTTCATCAGGCCGTGGTTGTCGCGGCTAGAATAGCTGGTGAAAGGTGGTAGCGGACTGGTAACACAGTTGGTTTGTTACAACCATAGCAGAGTTCTATGTTATTATGTCTCTAAAGAAAAAACTTACGATATCTGCGATGTCAGAAACCTGCCCGGACCTCGTCTTTCGTTTCCTGTTTCAATCGTTCTTCCACCCGAATATGTCATTCTGCAGTTGTATCGCTTCAGCTGAGACATAAATTATATCTAGCTCTCGATACCTCTGGAAGAAGTAGGTTATAAACGCAGCCTTTAGTAATCTTAGCAACCGCTTAAGAATATGTGGTGCTTATGTGCAGGTTACCCTATACCATTTGTATGATTCTGAACAGACTATCATAAATAAGGCACAGCACTAAAGTGCATAAGCTATCGCAGAAATTTGAAGATTTAGATCTTCGCCTTTCCTTGCGTCTCTACACAGAAATCATATCCTATCTCTCGCCAACCTATGTATAGCTCACGCCAAGAACCTGTGGCACAGCCACTTCGCCACATTATGTGCATTCAACTAGGAACCCGTGCGGCCAAAGACTCATGGCCATCCGAAGCATGTTTTTTACTTAGAAGTTTACCCCCGTACTCGTCTGGAGTCAGAAGCAGAAGCTTAGTGGTTGCTTAAGTAGAGAAAAACTTCAGGCAGTGCATGCATGCTGTATATGCTCTCAAGGTGCCAGGCCGGAGTCGGACAATTGCATTGTCATTCCGACATCGTCAGATCGGTAAATGATAATCTCAGAAAGTAGTACACAAACTACAAACTAAATAAATAAATAAGGCGCCAACTTTTTCAATAGCGTGCTCAAGTGTTTGTATCATATCTGCAGCATACATTAATCAGTGTATCAAAACATGGCCCCTCACTCACTTCAGCATACCCGTACAAAAAGTAGAGCGATTTTGACGCCAACGTATTCCTACCTCACTAGAGCAGTCACAAATCTTCATCGCTTCGTTTTGCTTCAGCAACAGTTAACACATAACTCCTTTTTCGACACCTTTCAAGACGCAGACATTTCCTACCCCCTAGCTTCCGACACGGCTTGAGTGCGATTCTGATCATCCAAGTGCGGCGCAACGTGTAAGGTTTTCCCAACCAAATCAGTAATTGCTTCGCGCGATACAAGAAGCTCGGTGCCCAGGGAGGATTGTATGCTGACTCTCACCAAGGCAATTAGTTCTTTCTCTCATCTACACGGTTTTTTTCAAGGGAATCAGTGTTGCTTCGATCAAGGATAGATATGCAGGTTTTGTCACGATTGATCACTACCTTCGAAAGCATCTCGGACACACTATAGCAGAACCAACATGAGTCTAGCGCTGGCGGGCTCATGTCAGTGGCCGAGTGAGATATTCTCCGAGTATTTTTTGCGTCGACGTCGTCTTAGGACTTCTCAAGCTTTAGGAGTGATACAGAGTGACCGAGATCCACACGTCTGTTGTCAGAGCTATGGTTCCAGTCAAAAAACACATAATGGCAAGAGTGGGAACTGCTTTACAAGGGCAAAGTGAAGCAGCCGCGGGAGAAAGGTTAATATCGTATATGATAAGGCGCTGTACTAATTACAACTTGTGGCAAAGTGCATTCGCCAGGCTCCTTGTTCGTGAACCACAATGGCTATTACAGTGCCTTGTTACCGAGTAGATGCAGTACAGAGACTTCGACTTCTTTCTTTCAACAATACCTTCGGCAAATTCGCCTGGGGGCTTTCAGCAAGATTGTCCTCTAATATTGTAGTCTAGAGACTAGATTGACAGCGCGACATCGCGAGTTATCCGGGACTTGATTCATTTTATCTCGCCGTGTGGATAACACTAGTACTGCATTCGTATACCAACCGCTTCTTTGCGCCTCCAACAAGAGAGCTTGCGAGCGACGAGAAATCCGGGAACGAGAGTACACTCTCCTTCTTGGTGCTATTTCCCAATCAACTGATATGGCAGACCAAAGTGGACAAAAGTGTTCAACAGATTATGTTGTCAAATTTGCCGGCATGACAAATGTTGAAACTTGGAACACCAAATGACGTACATCGATGTACCTCTAGGTACGCAGGTGTACGTCCAATTTCTAAGTTCAAGCAAGTTTCAACATTTCTATCGACTTTCAACATTTGTACAAATTATCACTCGCGCCAGTATTCAATCTTGAGAAATGTTGAAATTGAAGTTGTAAATCAGGCGTATGCCAGGGTACACATTAGTAGCAAGGGGTACCTTGGCATACTTGAGTTAGTGCTAAAGTTTGAACATTTGTCAAATGAGACATGAAAGTCGACAAAGAAATGTTCAAACCTGAACTTTGTAAATTGGCGTACGCGATGGTACGTTTGGTACCTAGAGGTACATCGATGTACGTCATTTGGTGTTCCAAGTTTCAACATTTGTCATGCCGGCAAATTTTACAACATAACATGTTGAACACTTTTGTCACTTTGGCCTACTATAAACTGGGGCCCAGGCATCAAGAAACTCGCCGCTACCATTTGAACTTGGCCCCATGGCATTACGAAATTCGCCACTAACTATCATTGACACCGGGGACACTTTAATTTATCCTTACTTGATTAAGAATGTTTTTCCTCTTCTAGGTCTACCCTTCTCTCGTTCTTAGTTTGTCTAGCTACGTGCTCGCAAGCTCGCATGCGGCTAGCAATTTATTTCGCCACGAGAGAAGGTCTATCCAGCCTTTGGGGGTTAACCATTTCATTGTTACTAAAAGGAATAAACCTCTGCGCATACTCCCAAAAATCTGCGCAAAGGGTTATCCCTCATCATTAATGCTACGAAAGAAATTACCATACCAACCACTACTTCACCAGAACTGATTTCTTGTTTTTGGTGGAATGCAAAAGCATGGCGAGTGCGTCTTTTATTAGCAGTCTGGCATTACAGATACCGTAGGTTTTCTTCAAGACCCAATAATTCAGAACTCTGCTAATGTTGCGGCGAAGTGACTGCTATAGGTTGGAAGGGGATCTGATAATAACCTCCGCCTTGATCCGGAGATGCAAGATTTGAAATGTAAAACAAAATGACCACGAGCGTGTTTGCTGGCGACCTGACATCAATTTACAGCTACGTAATGAGCCGATACATTACGAGCGTCTGTAAAGTACCACAATGCCTGGATTTCTCATAGACACGGCAGTATCGTATACTGGGAAATTCATTTTGTGTTTGATCTCATGTTTTTTGTTGCTGTCGCAATGACTACTGCTTGACAGTCCTCAGCTTACTCCAGTTCAAAGGTCCTCACTTTGAGGATTGGTGGGAAAGGGGAATCCGAAATCACCGGAACCACTGTGAGGCGTAAGAGGCCAATGCATCCTTTCACTATTATTTGAAGAATGGCTCGATATTTTTTTTGAAATTTGACGCATAATTGCTCTCTTGCAATTTATTGATAACATTGGAAGTGATAATTGCTATGTTGAGTGAGGTTAAGATGCATGCAAGCTCAATGGCAGAGCTGTAGAGAAGTAGAAAAGGAAGTATAGAGTGCGAGCGGATGCCACCTAGAAAACATCGACCTCCCGGAAAGCCATCGGAAAAGCCATGTAATAACCTGTACAATAGAATTTTGGTCATATCCAAGGCAAGTCATCATCTGATGAAATCGACGAAGTCGATGGATGGGATTCAGAGATTTTATACGGTGTTACAGTGTCTTCGTCAATGCAATTGCTCAGCTTAACTTCCACAATATGCTCGCAAGTATTTTCGGGCGTGTTTGGAGATTCGGACTTGAATAAGCCATTCGTGGTCCTGGCTGCAGGATATGGACGTATTGGAATGCACACTCTGCTTGAGGATACGCAAGTTGTCTTTCGGAAAAATCTTCTGCATTTCATACGCATAGTTAGTTTTACATAACTGCAAGATAAACTGCAGGAAGTTGATACTTGCTGCTGTCTGGATTCCAAAATCGCTGTCGCCAATAACAGATAAACCGTAATGTTTGGAATCCGTATGATTACTGATTGATTACTCGGTTTGTTGTCAAGAATAATACGCGAGTTATTTTGAGAAATTTTCATGCAAACTAACTGTCGACAAATTTAGGCATTAAAAAGCAACAATTCGATCGGGCGTTCTTCAGATTTCGCACGCGTCGTTCACTGGATTCAGGGTTTCTGGGGACGTTGATGGGTGTAGGTCCAAAGTTTCACTCGCCGTCCACCCTCTTGGACCTGCGGTAGTAGCCATGGCTACATGGGGTACGCAAAAAGCTCTCGGTATTGGAGATCCAGTTATTCAATGTAGCGGCAGTCAGGATAAATTTCTCAGGCGCCCATGTGGAACACAGTTCTTCGCTTCCCCGAGCCGCTGTCATCTCAGCAAATGTTTCTTATCCTACCAAACATCCTCTGTGAAAGTTCATCTAATAACAGCTCCGCAATTTTTCCTACGATCAATCTAAGCGCCCGATACAGTAGCTTATGCTCACCAGGGCACCAGCTTAACATAGCGAATTTAAGTAGGGTTACATACCCTCCCCCCAAAGCGAACCTACGTCTCGGCGCTTCATCAAGATTCATCCATTCCAACAACCCAAATCGCGGCGACGGTAAGGTATCAGCCGCTCGATTTGAACGGATTGTAGGCAGTTGTTGGACATTTGTTCAGCTACTCGAGAGTTTGTGGGCCATTGTGAGCGTTTAATCTAGATTATGGCTGCGTATGGGTAAAGAACTACGTTATTTTAAGGAAAACTATTTGCATTTGCATATTCTGTTTCAATGTACACGCTTGCGTGCGGTTGATTCCACATACATTATTGTGGAAATTGGAGGACAAAATTGCCGTTCGTTTAAGTGATTTGCATGATTCCTCTTGTCTTGCTACGCGTCAGGGTTATAGTACGCATGGGTAAATCCGAAGCTGGGTTGCTCTATGCAAAACTTGTGCGCTGGCAAGTGATTTCAGATGGCGAAGGGGAAAGAGTGGAGCACTGTGGAGCACTGTGGAGCGACGTAGAGTACTACAAATAGACTCGGCTCCGGCATCTCAATCATCCACATCGTGGTTCCGCTTTGCCGTCACAAAAGTTCCCCGCTTCCATGTGTACAATCACTCGCAGATTCACTAATCCAGCATTGCCATGGACCCTATTACAGCACTGTCGAGAGTGGAGAATTTCTCTACGATCCATATTGCGATCCCCTTCGCATACTCGGTACCGCGCCTTATGTTTATTAGGCTTGTGTTACTAGAATAGCATACGGCGTTCAAGCACAAAGACCGAACCCCGACTCGCGTGTTGGAACTTCTTGCCAGTCTGGTGCCCAAGTACCAGTACCTATTCCACCTTTCGCTTATATAATTCCGTTTCTCAAATCTCGATTTGAAAAAACCTCAGGAAATACCATCCTCAGCGTTGCAGCCAGCAAATGATGGGGAGTTCAGACAAGCTTTTGCCAACCCACTTGTCATGCATGGTGCGCTAACCCCATTGGTTCCTATCCCTGATGACGCGGCCCAAAAAGAAGGGGGCTGAGCCGAAGCATGAGAATCGTGTAAATTACCAGTCGTTGCAGCTGAAATCAGCTCATCTATAAGGAACAAGTGTGGGGAAGGGCTCGAGTTTTGGTTTTGAACCTCCCCGCTGGCAAACATTGTTCGAATTCGCTGCCGGTTAGGCTAAAAGCGCGGGGGGTTCGATTCGATTCCTGCGGGAGGAAAAATAGAAAAACGTGAAAAAGGGGTTGATGGGAAATATAAACATGTAATTGTAGCATATATTCTCAGGCATAAGAGTTATCATAGCTTCGCAGTGACTCACCTCGGACTGCTTCACCCCGCCCCCGCGCGCCGGCCGCGGTGTATCCACTTCGGCTGATTCCTGCACAGCACAGGCCAGCTCCCGGCCTGATACGGTTTCGTATCGCTCTCCGGCCTCCGAACGTGAATTCTGCTCATAGAAGATCATGAAACTGCAAAACAATGGGGTACCATGAGAAATATGGGAGGCCTTGCTGGAGAGTTGAGACACCAGGCCAGGCGCCATCCCGGCATCGCTTACCGCGCATACGGCTGAACTCTTGGATATCATTCGCCGAAAACAGCCATTGAGGATCCTGATTCAGGTGACGACGCACATCTGAAAAAAAAAAGCTTTGAATTATTCCGCAAAAAAGGAGGCAGAGGTTGGCTGACACTGGCTGTTCGGCACGATGGGGCCTACAAACAGATCATAGTTGCTTTTTTTTACTAGCCAATGACGGATCCGGATATTGGATTGGGGCAACATAGGTTCTGGATTGTGATGATCTATATACAAAAGTACATCCCACCGGGCAAACAGAAAACTCCGGATCACTCATTCTATTGATGCAACCGTAAACAAACTCCTTGATGATGCAATAAATATGCCAAAAAACCCCAATGCATAGTGGCCTATTATCAAAAACCCAATATTAATCCATAATTAAAAATAAAGACCCAATGAAATTTCAAACTAAAGAAGGACAAATGCCACAGCCAACAGCAACAGCATCCCAGCCGGGAACCTGACCGCATCAGTTAAGGACGACGCGTCGCTCGTCACACCGTTCACCGCCTTCCTATCAGGAGTTGCGCTTGTCTTCGCTATGGCCAAACTGTGCTTCTCAAACTTCGGCAGCCATTTCTCCAGGGCGTCCAGAAACAGCTGCTGGACGTGCGCCGCACCAGGTTCACAATTTGGATTAGCCCCATCGAGCACCTTCTCGCCTGCCAACACCACTGCCGAACAACTCTGCAGAGGCACGTGATAGGTGTTATTGATTACCGCGCCAAAGAAATTATTCCCCTGCAGTGTTTTCCCCGATTCTGGGATGACGTTTGAAGGATATCTGCCGCTGTCCAAAGCGTTCACAGTTGCGGAGCGCCAGGGATCGTATTGACCGTCAACCCAGAAGGTGTTAGACGGATTGAGTTGCTTGTTATCCCCGTACTTCTGCAACGGAGCAAGACTGGGGCCTTTCGAAACCGAAGATCCGAATGAACTGACGCAATCTTTGATGCTGTACGTGACGTTCCTGAAAGTCAATTGGTCCGGCTTGTTATCTTTGGTGAAGAAGTAGCCCAGCTCCGAGCAAGTTTGGTAAAGCCACCCTTGATTGTCTGTAATCAGTTTTTGGCACGCGCTTTGGTCGCCATTTGCACATTTATTGCTGTTTACCGGATCATTGGAGGAGTTTTGCCCCGAAATAACTTTGTCGTGTTTGCCGGGAGTGTCTTCTTCGTAGTTTGCTTCACGGTCGGGGGTACCGTTATCTCCAGAGGGCGGATTGGCCAGAAGATCAGTCAAAAGGTCGTGAAATGCTTCTCCCATAATTTGTTGTGCATGGTCCAAGCCAAGGGCCTCAATTAGGCCATTATCGACGAGTACTTTCTGTTGCTTACTGGAGGTGATGGAATTTGCAGCCCTTCCTTGGAGGTCATCGCAAAAGTTATTGGTTGTGTGGTGGTCTCCGTCCTGTGGTGGGTTGGTTAGTTTCAAAAACAAAGAATAACTTAAAGATCGTACCTGGAAATCTCCAAACACATAATCAATTATCGGATCCAAAGCTTTTGTGGCATGATCCCAATAGGTTAATCCGTCGTCTGGACTCGGGGCGAAGAAGTTGTTGTAGATATCGCTATTCTTGGAACGCCAGATAATATTCATGAACGATTCATATTCGCGTTGGTCTTTGTTCTGAACCACTTTGCTTATCCAAACAATAAAACCCCGGAGATCGTCCATGCAGCCTTTACGACCATGGCTGTCAAAGTAACTAATCGAAAGTAAGCCAAAGAGCAGTCAAACAACATAAGATACTGGGTCTTACTTGAAAATTGCTAGTTGATACTGCGGAAGCTGCTCCGATACCTTTACCACCGCACTTCCGGCAAAGCTTATAAACACAATCTCTGGGTTCCTCTGACGTAGCCATGCTGCTCTTGCCCCGGGATAACTGCCCCCTACAAAGATCCAAGGCACATTGCCAGGACTCGCATCTTCACCCTTGTATGTAAAATTTTTGGCAAATGTGACAAAATCCTCCAAGGCCTGTTCAACCGTGAGGTACTTGTAGTACTCTGCCAAGTTCTCCGGATTAAGTATCGACGCACCGGGGACTGTCGGTTGGGAAGCTCCATAGTAACGGTGCTCCCAGTTGATTACCATTCCCCCGGTTGCATTGGCGAACGAGGCGGTAAGACTCGACTTCATGTCTGTCACGAAGGGTGCTGCGTCTGATTCGCCGCCATCGTCGACTATAGACACAACGTTTAGTTGAAAATTTCAAAGTGAGGTGGAGAATTCGTACTAAATATTGGCCCTCCGGGCTTATATGCAGCATCGTAGACCCAGTATCGGTTCTTGAATGTTCCGTTTCCATTACCAAAGTGGTCCACTGGTAATTCGACATATTGAACTTTTGGAAGATCATCCCAGTTTCCCGGTTGTCGTTTTTGTAGATGGCGTCGGTGTGTATAAGAGTTTGACCGTCCTCCGATTGTCAAAGGTCGAACCACCGGCAGTCGCGACTCGGAAGTAGCTGATGCGACATCAAAAGACAAAAGACACAAGGAGAAGATCAATGAAACTGTGTGAAGTAACATTGCGATGTTACTCTATGCTAGAAATTAAACAGTAATAGGAAAAAGTAAGTGAGTGGATGCGAGATTAAAGCGGGAAAACAACCTGGGAATTTTAAATATGCAGCCGGGAGTATATATGTTAATATACCCATTTGCGATATATCGCTCGAGCGGGAGAGCTGACGTAGAGGGAAGGCAGTGAGTGCAAGGGCAAGCGATTTTTTGTTCCATGGATTCACGGGGGGCTTGTTCCACGTGCACAGCCTTGCCATCATAGGTGCACGACGCGTGGACAATCATAACAATTCTCCATCTGTTTCAAAGCCTACTCCGTGTCTGCAGCATGGGTCGTTTTTGGCATGAGTCTGGTGAGTGCGCTTAGGCTTACCTGCATAAAATCTAGTCAGACATTCGTCAGAATCCCGGGATCGATTTTTCCAAGAGATATGAAATCTATGCTTATGTACTTAAGGAGTAACTGAAGTGGCTGCTTCAAGCTGAGATGTGTTGAATCGCAGACTGCATATGCGCTGACATACGTTGAATATATGAAAACGTGTGGCCCTAAGCAATAATACGTCGAATGGATTAGTAACTTGAATATGTAGCCCCACGAATAGATTCAGCGCAGTAACAAAATATCAACATTATAAGAGGTACGTAGTATTAGAGTACCCAACAAGTAGCTAGACCTAGAGCATAATTGATACTGATCCTCTTAACAGATCGAGAACCAATATCTCAGTAATGTCACTGTTTTCAGGAGTGTACTCTACTTTCGGATCGTAAGTACTCGCGCTCGAGTAGAGTACATACCATAATTTCCAGCCCACTCTGAATTATGAAATCAATAAGTACGAACTAATAAGACTTAACCAACATGCAAATCGATGGACTTAAGCTTGCGCGCGCGACACCTTCCGGATAGCCGTATCAATACCCCCTTTTCCTACTCGTTTTCGCTAACCAGTGAATGCACACTGACAAGTCTGCAAATAGCTATGATTAATAACCCTAGTATACGTAACTTCTGTTTAGTACAGTACTATACTGCATCATGGACCAATCGATAGGCACCCGGAAGTCGTGCCGAATGTGTGGAGAATTTTTTGCCAATGAAGGGGCTGAACAATTGCCGGAAGCCGGCCGAGTGGCTGCAGCATGCAGCCCTGTCAATTATGCATAAGGCTTGTTTTGTCGGGAGGTCCCGTCCCTGTATGTGCGCAGTGGACAGAAATCCCATCCCTTGACATCGGTGCACTGTTTCTCCACCTATATATTCTTTTCATGCTCCAAAGTTAACCCATTTTATCCTTGCTGAATACGAGCCCAATTACAAACCACTGCTGTACTTGTGTATTCCTTCCGATTCGATCAACACCAGGCACCTGGGCAGTCCCTCAAAATAGCCTCCATTTCCCATCGGAAGATCTTGTGATCATGAGTTGTTAGCTACCGTTTGCATACCAGCGGCCCGATCCAATCGAAGATTTTTATAGGAACAAAAAGGTCTTTGTTGGCACTTCGGTCCCCTCTGTTTCTAGCGAGTTCGATATATTATAAGGGGGGAGGGGGTATATAGTGCGAAAGCGGAAGGGACCCATTCAACGAAAACACTGAAGTATATTTGCGAGAGCCTTCAATTTCGTCGTCATTCTACAGGCTCTTGGTCTATAGGAAAGCTGATAACTGCTTATTGACAACCATCCCACGCGCTGGCAACAGTATCTAGAATGGTATGCAGAAGAAAACGGTGGGGCGAAATCTACTTGACCAATTGAAAAATTAGCAAGATAATGTTAGGAACTGAATTACGCACCGCAGGAATAAAAGTTACAGACCCCACATTCAACATTACTATTGCAGTGGCCGCGGCGGTGCTGTAGCTGCAACGTTAAGTGGAATGGTGCTCCGTCCAGCCGTTCCTTGACAGCACAGGATGTTGAGCAACGCCTTCCCGTCATACATGTACAGCAAGGTTGGAGTAAAAGTACTTCTGCGAGGTGGTGATAGCTGGCCAATTGATATGGATACTACCAAAGATAGATGCTGAGAAGACCGAAATAGCGAAGAATCTCATTGGAGAGTCGATGCCGGAGAATGTGTTGTTGACGTCACATCAAAGATGTCAGGAATTTGATGTGGTTGCGCAAAAAGATCGCTGGCTCAAAAGAATACAACACACGAAAAGACGAACTAGAACTTCCATAGCCGTTAGCCTTAAGTAAACCCTTAAGATCTACCTCTAAAGCCTTACACTTTAATCTCGCTAGTTGTTAAATTCATTTTTATATAGGCTGTATACTCTTGTTCCTCGATAGTTCCAGCCACACATGCACAGCCACAAAACCCAGTAAGCTCGCCAAAATTAGCACTAAACGATTATTAATTGTAATCGCATAGTTGATCACCTTGCATACGTCATGCAATCAAGGTATCGTTGTAGTATCGAATGTGTAAGATCTATCGATATCACGTTATAAGTGGGCGAGTGATATCCCGTGCAACGTTGAAGGATGGTGAGCCGGGACCCAGTGCCTTTGAGGTGTACTATCATGGATAATTGTATGACAGAAAGGTCAGACGAAATACTAGGATTACATGTTTATGGATTACTGAAGTAGTTCCCGTAGAATCTGGGACCAGCTCCAAACCGTTAACCGCAACAAATAATTTTTTGGACGTCCGGACTCCTCCCGACCATGAAATCTATCTGAGTTCTCACGTTCGAGTATCAATAGCACATAGTACTGAGTTGTACTACCGAATCAATGGATCCTGCGGTAATCATATGGGCATTGACTCATTTACAAAATTTTGTCCTTCGCCAGCTCGATCCTAGTTTTGCGCACGAGACGAGACGTCCCGTCTCGTTGGCAATTGGGGCACGGAGTCTCGAGACTTTTAATTTTTAAGTTCGAGCCTCAGTGCCAGTTGGTGGTAGCAGTGAAATGGACAATCTCACGAAGTCTCAAGATTACTCAAAAAGGCACTCGAAACGATCGTGGCACACCCAAGGCTCGACAGGCTTGAGACTTTGGCTCGTCTCATGTGTAACACTACTCGATCCTAGAGATGAGCCCGCAAATTCACGTAACGCTGGTTTATAAACGTAGTATGTACTTATTTAGGACAAATCTACTTTATCGCCGGCCCTGTGGCCTAATGGTAAGGCGTTGGTTTTAGGTTCCCAAAACCACCAAAGATTGTGCGTTCGAGTCGCGTTGAAGATTTCTTTTGCTACCGAATGCTAGTGCGATCACGCATCGTCGAATTGAAATAATTTGAACATCCCAGCTATTATTCTACCATTTCCCAAGCAAAAAAAGGATAACAATTGTCGACAACCCCGTTGCACATTTACGTTCATGCTCGCTAGAAACAGCCACAAGGTAGCGGCACTGGCTGCAAATAGACCCCAAAAATCAATCTTCCTATCCGAAATAATGATAAGAGAACCTTTGAATGGTTAACCTATCCTACCCTACAAATCTCCCTAACAGAATCCCATGTTTTTGGTCTAAGTGTCGGCATCCATGACCTATAGGATACCGGATGCTACCTGCCACCGTCAGTCAAACTTCTCCTGTGCACCCATAATCTAAGGCACTTACAAGTGGCAATTCCAGTACCGCCCGCCATCGTGTACGGTCCTCACGCCGTAGTACCAAAGGACCCCACAGACACCCTGCTGGGTTGTCAAGGGTGGGAGTGCGCAGTGAGAGGATCGGCGGCTTGCGGCATGGCGGCGACTTCAGTAACAGAGGGTGGAAGGGCAAGGAGAACTGCGGTGCTGGTGGCGTTGGCAGGAGGAGGGGAAGTGGCGCCGCCGTACGTGCACGACGGATAACGCGGTGATTGCACCCCTCCTACAAGGTTTCCCTCAGAATCCCGTGCTTCTTGTACAGATGTTGGTATCCTTGACCCTTTAGTGCCATCGGATACCTAGTGCCACCTACCACTGCGAGTCAAACCACTCCTCTGCACACATAATCTGGGGCACTTACAGAAATGGCAATTCCAGTAACGGCGGCCATTCTGGATACCGTAATACTACTGAACGCTCTGGACATTCTTGGAAAGTCGACACCGGTGGTAGTAAGCTGAAGAAGGGACAGCGGCAGCAATAGAGGGGAGCGGTGGCAGCGTCGACAGTAACGTTAAGGAGAGCTGCGGCGGCGTTGGCGTTAGCAGAAGGAAGTGAAGCGGTGCCAACGTTTCCAAACGCAACTTCGACACGCAGGCTGCGGTAGCATTCGCGGTAGAATCCCCACAGCTTTTCCAGATACTTGACAAGTCGAAGTTTCTCTAGTTGGATGAGTTAATCATAGATGGAAGGGCTGAAACAATGAGAAAGCAGTAAAAAGAAAGCGACAAACCTTATTAGCAAAAGGAGCCGACATTCCTTCCGTAACCTTGATGTTGAAGAGCTCCCATGCCCGGCGACGTCCGTTGTGAAATTGCTTGCTCCGTATGTAGAAGATAGAGTGGATTTCTTCGAGGCCAGTGTTGCTGTAGAAGAGAGACTTGGTGCAAGGGCTAGTGGAGCCGTACATAATTTGATATTGACCAAGGATTTACCTCAAAGTTCGGTGGTTACGTCGAATTGTTTGGATCTGATCTGTTGCCAGTCAATTCAAGTTGAACACCAGTTTGAAGGGAATGCTTAACGAACCATGTGAGCGTTTTTGCGGTTTTCAGTCGCGGATTCTAGAAGTTATGTTGAGGAAGGCTTTTTAGAGTGAGAAGTGGACTTTACTTTGTCCCAAATATGAGTCGCCCTTTGACTCCACTGGTCTCGTTGAAGCAAATGCGTTGTATATGTTTCTATCATTAGTAATGGTTGTTGTCGTCGTCATAAGATGGTGAGGATTCGTGTCTGAGCATCTCTTCCTTCTCTACGGCTGTATTCGCTTGATTTTCATCTCTGTCCGTCTGTACTGCTTATTCCGATTTCTGACCCTCCAAAAGCCAGAGTAAGGTGTTAAAAACAGGATCCAATGCCAGAATAAAACCAATGAAAAGAATGATGGTAAGAAGCAAAACAAACTCATACAGCAATTCCGGAGCTGCAGGATGCTGTCACGATGTCAAGCGGGTGCAGGTCTTGCTCCAGTCTGAACCGCTGCATCTACCATGGCTACATGCGAGAGATTGGCATTTAGCACTATCGGAAATACGTTTGATAAGGTGGGTGTGGTGTAGGTGAATGTGATGGCGGATATCTATTTCTGTATCTGGAACGGTGTCTCTGCTGGACACCTGGAGTGTAGGGTTGATAACACGATCAACTCCAATATCCTCACACTATTGCCGTCTGACGACCAGAGTTGCAAAGGCAGACCTCTTGATCGATCAAGGTATGAATTGTTGATGACCAGCGTTCTTGCTGCAGAAAGAGTGGGGTGCGCTAGTAGCAGTGGGAAGAAATGCTGCAGCTGCAGCAAGAGGAGTGGCGGCTTTGACCGGAGGAAGGGAAGCGACGGGGCGTCCGATTGCCACGTAGGGATGATAATTGCCCGTGCTAGGAATAAGCGAAGAGTGGATTAAATTACCTCCACCTATGCAGGTTAACAGCGTGCAACTGTTGTGAACAATGATGATAACTGACGATGAGAATTTGGTCTGACTGGGCGGCGTGGGCCGACATAGATGATGCTGGCTGCGGATCCGATGCGCTCGGCTTGTGTATTGAGCTGCAACTCGGAGGCTGTAGCGCGAACAGGTGAATTTGTTGGATGGGACATTCTGGAATTCAAGACGTCCTTGGCTGTCCTAAAGATGATTGGGACCTGTCAAGCAGGTAGAGGAGAGTTAATCAATCAGAGGGGCTTCAATCAACCGGAATAATCGTCGGAGTTGACGCTGTGTCAAATTGAAGCTGCTATCGAAGATGACGCTACTGTCGAAGTCGACCCTTTTGAAGGCATGAGATGGAACTCTGGTTTCGAGCGCAGAGGTTGCACAGTAGGAGAAAAAAGTAGGGTGATGTTAAGCTATGGGTTAGTCCTGGTGGAATAAGTGTCTGGTTGGAAAGAAAGTACATGGTTGTAGGAAACTGTAGGGGGGAGTGTTAATGGAAAGCAAGCCGCATGCTGCCGCGGCCCGCCTTCACTGCAGTTCACAAGCCCAGTCTCGGCAAAGGCAGCAAACACTTCTTACTACTTAAGTACCTTCAAGCACAAGAGGATATGATTGATGGGTTTGCCCGAAATAGCCACACGTGCATGTCATATTCGTTCATTGCGAGCTGCTACCGATGCTGCTCTAAATGGCTTGCATGCGTGCATATGGCCATGTTTACATTGCTCGATTTAAATTACTAGTAGACAATTGTAATGTATGTTTCATTCAGCTGAAGGAAAACGAGAGAAATTAAGCTTAACACCTCCTGTACTGGTGTGGTTGCTCTCGTTCCTAGATATTCTCTTCGAAAGACGGCTGGTATTTGAACCTACGGTGTGGTAACGATTTCTTTCTGGTTGTGCGATTTCCTTATGTTTACTATTCTAGAAATTTTATCTCTGCAGCCTACTGTTTACATTTAATCTCGCAGTCTACTGTTTGCATCTAATCTGGTCTGCCCGCTGTGAATGGAGCACCAAATAATCCACCCTCATACAGGTTGTCCCATCATCGCGGGTGCACAAGCTCTCACTCGGCTTGGTTTTGTGTTAGCGTACAATCCTCCTAGTCACTTCCATTATGGGTTGCTGTACATTTCTACTTCACATCTCCTCAAGCTTCGCAAGTTCTCCGCTCTCTGAGCACCAAAAAATGCGTACGAACCCCGAATAATAGAAACTCTAACCATCATAATGTCCGCCTCCAGCGCCGCTGCCTTCAGACTCTAGATCTGCATGCCACCGCCCGACCACCACGACTGCCATAGAACCACTCACCCACCTCCCAAGCAATACTCAGTACAATGCTAAACCCCTCCCACTTGTGGCACCCCTGGATACGCTTTCGCTCCCGTTCACCAGGGTGCGGGGAAATTCGGCTTCTTGTGGCAAGATTGAGAGCTTAGAGCCGGGGATTGAGGGGCTTTGGGGTGTTGGAGGGGATACTTTGCAGAGTGTTGCTAGGGGGTGAGGAGGACGCGAGTGAGGTGCGGGGGTTTTGGTAAGGTTTTGGTATGGAAGATGATATGGTTCGCTGACAGTCCCATGAGAGAAAGAGTTGGGTTACGGGATTGATTTGGGTGGGGATTTGATTGGGGATTTAGATGTGGATAGTCCGACTAACCATGGGCGCTTGATCGCATGTGTACTTTAGCTTTGTTTGTCTGTAATTGATTGAGTTTGTTAGCAACTGCGAATCCCGTGTCTCATGCAGATGAGACGATTTGAAGAAAGCCAAAGAGTACGTTGAGCTGAGTATCTGAATGAATTCATACCACGGTTGTATCCCACTAGAGCCCTATGAAGCTCAGACCCAGAGTCCTCTGACTACCGACGTTCTGCTAAAGTAACCATTCCATTCTTCAATCTGTGTATAGAGTGCAAAAGTATAACATGGCTCGACAATACTAACAAAGGGGAGCGCAAGGCTCATAAAACATTCAAACAAGATACACAATATACCTATCCTCCACATCTCTACTTTACGCAGACCAAGATCTTTGAGGTTAGCTGTTACGATATGGAAGTTGGGGAGAACCGTGTGCGTGTATTCTATGGTACAGAGAAGAGAGAAGGAAAAAGACTCGAGATATATACAGGAGGCATCAGCCCCTGCAGCCGTGACCGTGTATGAGACCTGTAACATTAGCTCTGACCCTTGCCTCGGGTGATATATTATGATGAAAGTTGGTGCTGAGCTCGCTCGTTCTGGGATTGATATGAACCAAATGATACAAGCCAGTAAACAAATTATATACCAAAACAGTATACCCGACACCGTAGACATGGCATGCCTGCAGGCTGGGATGGAAGCATCGTACTTTATAAGCAAAGCTAAACCTAGCCTCCTCCCTCTACTGCGTACTACTTCGTAATGGGGGTGGGGGTCTTTGCCTTAATTCTGCCGTCCTTCAGAAAAGTGTATCCTTGTGGATACAGGAGAAGCTGAGGAATTAGACGGGAAAGATCGAGAATGCTCCCTCGGGCTCTAGCTACCGTGGATTGGCTTTATTACCTACGGATTCTAAGTCAGAAGTGAACTTGCAGTGCTTGCTATATAAGATGATCTTCAACACGTCCCAGGCCCCTTAAGCTTTGCTTCAGGTTTGTGAGAAGTAAATCATGGCCCAGATAGCATACCCATCTACTTGTCCACAAGGAAAGAGCACTGACGGTCGGAATAGAGCGTAAGGAATACAAGATACGGTGGCGGCTTCGCCGCCTTTTGAGGCGGGACCCATATCCTCTTACTTCGCTTTCCATCACTCACAAGTCCACTTGATAAGTCCGCTTTCCTACAAGTGCAAATGCGCGTCCTAAGTGTGCTTCCCAAGTGTGCTACTCAATTTCACTTCCCGGTGTCCATTTTACAATATCGATATTAGCCACGGCGTGGCTGTACAAAAATGCACTGATAATGCTGTTTATCCACAACTGCTCATTCAATATTGGGGATATCATAAATCTATGGCTTGGAGATGAAAGAGGGCATGATTATGTACATTCCATAATCAGAAACAAAGTCGTGGACTGGTTGTATGATAAGATGAGATTTATCTACCCCGGGGTCTCCCAAATATATACTCCCCGTCGCTCAGTTTATCTCTGTTACCCCTGCATCTCAGTACGTCCCCGTCGCCCAGCCCATCTCCGTCATCTCTGTATTTCTGTACACCCGCCGTCGCTCAGTCCTCTGCCAAGCTGAGTGGCGGTGGTGGTGAGAAGCAGATTTTCCTGCCACACTGCCGCTGTGTATCTGCCACTGTATATATATCTGCTACTGTATATTCTGTACTGTATATCTGCCACTGTGTCTGCGGTATTGTTCAGAGTGATCAAGAACAAAGAGAGATTGAATTATCCATCGTACAAAAGTGATTGTCTACCGGACTATCTAATGGTAGAATCCATGCCTTTATATGCCTAAGAAATTTGACGTTCGCTGGAGATGGTAGAGTGGCACCGGCAGTGGCGCATGGCAGGTGACGAGTGAAAATTTGTAAATGAGTCTACACAAATGACTCAGTGCATTAACCAAGCATTCTCCAATCTTTTCTGGCAGCTTTGATGGGGTTCTAAACACTTGTAGGTCTTTGGGATAAATCCTGAGTCAACATGTGGATATCCGCCACTGTACCCGCCACTGTATCTGCCACTGCCACATGCGCCACGTGGCTAGTTCACCCGACCAATGAGAATGCTTCGAGCAGACACACCAAGTGTATAACTATTAGATAATAATGCAGGAGCAATGGCGTTGGGTGGTTAGGATGGTGTTTTAGGCTGTTGTGAAGGTGTGGGAGGGGGCCAAGACATTTACTCATAGTCGAATGATATACTAACACGTTTTGTTTCTTGAGCAATGCTTGGGAGCGACTAAAAATCTGGAACGAGAGTAGGGCAAGAGAGAAGCTGTTCCGCAGGGTCTCATAGGAGTCAAAATTGCGTATGGTGTCAGTAGAGGAAAGAAAAAATGTAGCAAAGCATTTGATGTTGAAATACTGATTGCTGGGGAAGCTTGTATTCTAAACTACAGAAGTTCGTATGATCTTATATACGGCGTTCAGAGTATGCCTTGTACGCATGCATGCGCACTCAGCTGGCAGCTCCAGCTGAATCTGGAACGACCATCATCATCATGAGATCATGATCCCCACCAGCCCAGCTGAAGCCCATAAGCCGTACGTACGGGAGGCGATCTATATATGCAACATTTGATGGCTCGTTAAGTACGGCTGATAATCCATGATTCTTGGGGCGATGGAGTCATGTTGTCCATGGCATCCAGGTAGCACTTGTACAACCCCACCGTTACTTCCCGGCTTCCTTCGTGCCCAGAGTTTTGGTCGGTATGCTCTCTGACTGAGTCTACAAAGTGGTTAGACGTTGGTTAATCAGCTCACTCCGGATCCCACGGTCCGCTTAATCATTTGTCTAGTTATACCCCTGCACAAATTTCTTCTTGTCTTCTCGGAGAGGGCTGTTGGGTGCCGTGTGGGCGTCTTTGCGGGTCTCGGGTTTCATGTAAAACAGTAGAATGACGCGTATGAGATAGAACTACTGGCGAATGATCTCATCGCATGACACATGTACAACAATACGCTGCAAAATGCACTTTGTGGCTATCTTGTTTATAATCCTCTTCTGAAAGACTACCCTGGCACTGCAAGGCAGACTTAGGCAGTGACTGCAATCCTGCAGAAAATTGGGTAGGTTGAAGCGCGCTCTATGGGATCCTAGAAGTTGTGGGAAAATTTTTGGTATGTTGGTTTATGGAAAATCCACTTTCTTGCCGTATAAACCTATATTTACCACCACATAAACCGCCACTTGCCACCCAATTACCGGTGGGTACCGGTGGATATTACATGGAAACATGTGTCACAATGACCAATGCGCATGCGCATGTACTATCATCATGATAGGAAGTATCGCCATGTTTATCACCACCATTAAATCAGTACCATCGCCACCGCCGCCACCACACAAGCCTACTACCCGTACACGAAGCAGGAAACATCAAAATTAGTACCCAATTACTCCCAAAAGTAAATCTAAGAAGTTACACCCCTTACGCAGTGAAGCAGTAAAACGACTTCCAGAGCCCGCCTCGAGCCTCAACACTATGATTTGCGGGCCCAAAAATTCCACCACAAGTTTCTATGTATTCTCATATGGATAACTATTTTCTATATGTTTTCAATGTATTTTCCCACACAAATACTTATGCAATTCCCCTGATTTTCCTTACAATTACACACAGGAAAATTGATGGAAAAACCCTGCCAGTATGGGAGCAAATTGGGAGAGCAGTGGGAAACCATTGTCAAAAGAATGGAAATTGCATGAAATTCATACATGTATAGGAAAATACACGGAAGATACTTACCTGTAAGGGAGAATATTGAGGGTTATACTGTATGTATGGCAATTGTGGCCTAAGATTCTCCCGAGTCCCGACGCCAATTAATGCGGGAGAAAATACCAGTTTCTCGAGTTCCAATGCCTAGAAGCTCTGGGGATGTGCCATTCTGTGAACAGATAGTCATTTAATCACCGTAGTAAGCACAGACTTATCAGAGGACTTTATTCGGAACTGGACGTGGAAGTTTGACAATTTAAAGCCAGACAGAATATACAAAAGAGCATATCAAGTACCAAAATTTAGTCTAGACCCTTAAATACCATCACGTAACCTCATCTCATGTATCCTAGCATCTACTAAGATAGCGGTGAAATTTGCAGATCGCCTGCCTTCTCACCCAAAGCTAATATACATGATTGTTCCGTAGGTCCTTCGTTAAGAAAACGCTGCATGCCCGTGAGACCAGTATCAGGCACTGGTTGAGGAAGCTGGGCATTACCCTCTGCCGCGGCAATAATTCCCTTGAGGTGTATCTGGCGACCGTGGGTTATGTAGCGAAGTATGGTGTAAGATAGCGTGGTGTTCCGTTCTGTCGATGGCGTGCAAGAGAGCGACGAGATGGTTGGAGACGATTCGGCGTTGACTGGCGAAGTTTTCTCGCGACCGGGCCTTGAAGAGGCCGAGAGTTCCTATCGAATGTTAGACACTACCAGCAGATGTTCGAGTTAATATTATCTTGCTCTTTGGGTATTGGATGAGCCCGAAGTTTTCGGAGATGCAGGGAGAGAGAAGCTATCATTTTGTTTGCTGTTAGCAGATTATGAGCATGAGTGGGATTAGATACGGCTCGCTTACTCGCAAGCACGAGCAGATGCAGTTGAGTTTGATGCCATCATAGAGACGTCAAATCGTGGAATGACAATTGGGGCAGTTGGAGAAACGTATGTTAATGCGAAGCAATGGAGAATAACTTCGGAAGTGCGCTTCTCGACCTTTCTTTTATCGTCAGGCAAGTGCCTCACCGGTATCCTATCCAAGAAACTGACTTTCACATTTTCTGCGGGTTTTCAATATCTCCATTGCACCTAGCAATGGGGTCCCAGCCGCCTGACCTCATCATGATCAGGTCCACATTGCGACCTCGCCCAAGTCCCACTCACAAGTAACTAAGAACGTGACCGGCTGAAAGTCCCTCATGTAGGGGGTAATAGGCGGGTGTTCAGTCGGCAGCGAGTATCGCGCATGTCTTGTGCAACGATGCTAAAATAAGACATCATAAGCGGTCTGAAGGCGGAAGCAGCTAGACCCAACCCCAATCAAGGTTCAACCTTTACCGGCCACCAGCGAATTATCCAATAACAACCGCTGCCTGATGGCTGAGGCACAGCGCACTCACGCCAATGATTATTGAACATCAGAAGAAATATTCTGACATGGATGGACCTTGGTAAGCTCCTAATCTGCAATAGTGCATTCATCGAGCATAGATCAGCAAGATGAGCCGACTTCGTAGCCAGCTGACCACTTAGCGTATAATGTTGAGGCGGTTAATGGTAGATAAACAAGCTCTCGGCTGGCCATGGAGGTTTTTGCCGTATCTAATCAACATCGCGCAGCTTTCCGCAGATCAGTCAAGAAAGGCCCGATATGTACTACTTCCAACAGCTGATATTTGCCTATAACTTTCTTCACTATACTGTCTAGTTGCTTATCATCCAACGAGTACCAACCAAAGAGCGCTGTGGAATACATGGAACAGCTTCAGAAGTTTCCGACTTAACTGTCCAGCCCAAGATATAACATTCCAGTGCGTGGATAGACAAGGCTTGAACGGTGTTTCAGAGTTGTTTCTCGCCTCAAATTCACTTCGCCTCGCACTCTCTTGTATCAACTCCAGCCAAGGCTCAAGGCTGACACTATAAGCCATGTGCATATATCTATAGACTGTTTATCCGCAGGATAGTGAAATTGCGCTTAGGGCGGAAACATTGTCATCGATGGATAACTATTACGGAACGCGTACGGTGCGCATGCAAGGCGGGTACGAAGCGATCCCTCATGTGCCAACGTTGGTCTCCAATCTGAGGTGACCTCCCGGGGGCCAGGATCATCCGTGGTGCCAATTTTGCTAAGCTAGGCGGTTGAGAAGCATTCTATTCCAAATGCCTAGATCTCGCATCCGCATGTAGATGTCAGAGATGGACTTAAAGGCACTGAAGCATTCCGTTTGTTCTGACTCCTGAGGACAACAACAGCATACGCAGTTCACCGAAATGTACACTTTCGGGGTACGGTACAGATCTGATGTTACTTGGGATCGTCAAAGTGAAACCCAATCGTTATCCTCAATGCAAGCCCTTTTGTGCACTTTATGATGGAATACGCGAATCTCCCGCCTAGCGCCCAATTTTTACTCTATGGCTAGCTGTATTAAGTACGTGGCATACAACGCTTCAGCCCTAGTCAAATCTGTGAATGTGAAGATATTCGCCTTCCGCATGATTCCCCGTAAGATTGAATGTCTTGATCAGTTGCCGTGATGGTGGTCGTCCTCTTCATACAAGCTAATTGGCCAGTGCTGGATTATTGAATGTCTCCAGAGGTCTCCCCCAAAGCTGAACGAGAACAGTAGTCGTAATATTTTGCATCTTTGACAATGTGCTTCTCACGAAACCGAAACCCTTTACGCGGCTGACGCCGGCTCTGTATCAGGCAATAAATCCCTGTACCACACCCTCGGCTATTCAGCCAATCGTATCATCTCGATCTTCAGGTGCGCTTCCTTTACTGTCGATCAGCGGCAGCTTCGTAGGGGGTGCCGCCAGCCACCTACTGTGCGAGTGGTCGGACCATGTGCCAACTCCATCTGCCCACAAAGATTCTCCCAGTTCAGAGCCTCAATCGGGCGGTTTAGAGAAATCCAGGTCTTTTATTCTTACACCTCTGTATGTTTTGAAAGCCCTCCACTATTGCTTCTCGTAGAAGCCTTCCCAATAACGTGGCTGGTCGTATCCGACTCACCCTTTTAAGCGTCATACTTGCTTCTTTGCACACCCAGCCAGCCAAGACCTCAAAACGCTGTACTCCCGTACAAACTGAAGGTTCCAATGCACCAAAAGTTGCATCTGGCAGCGATCCCACCTTATCGGTAATCAAACCCGACTGGAGGATTTTTGGACCCAGTGACTGGGGATGGTCAATTCAAATGTGAATTATACTGGGAAATTGGACTGGAATGCATCATATGTGATTCCAAAGCTGAGGGACTCTGCACTTGGGTGGCCGGGTACCATTGGAACCACATTATCGCATTAGCCTAGAACGTACTGAAGGTGCATAGATTGTTGTTCAACGGACATCCGTGGGGGGTGAAGTACTTCATTATCTTTATCAGTTCGAAGACGAATATTTGAAAGTTCATAAGTAATCCGAGGCTGAGACTGAAACGTAATGTGAACTGTGGAACTCACATTATACCTCAAAGTTGCGCAATCCGTGTCCTTATGTATTGCTGGGGCATATATTTGCCAGTCGCGTCATTCCTGAACTCGTCTCCAATAGCCCAAATCCCTCAACACCCTAAACAATTTGACACGAATTCACACCAGCGGACGAACATATCAGAAAATTTGCGGGATCAAAGGAGTGAAGTATCCTATTAATACCCACATCACTCGGTCAATAGACAACATTAATACGGTTCTCAAATCTTGTGCCGGACGCCCTTACTTCTCAGAAAGTACCAGCAGAATGGTGTATGAGGGGCGACCATTAACCTACCGGAGTTGGAGTACTATATAACGCCGTCACCGCTACCCTTTTAGGTCCATACGGTATGTAGTTGTTGTCTCAAACAATTTCAAAACCATCAGGATTAACCCGTCTGCCATGCTGGTCAATATAGGACAACAGGGCACACAGGGCACACGGGGCACACGGGGCACATCCCACTTTCACGCTGCAACCGAGTTGTGACCCGAAAGAAAATGCAAGTCACAGCATGCAAGCTGAGTTGTCCTTGTTTTTGACCCATTTATTGTGGTTGCAAACAAAAGCGGCAAAATGTGACGAGGTGGAGGGGGAGCTCAAAGATATCCATCTATTGTGTGAGCTTAGAGTTGTAAAGTTCAAGAGCATAAATTGCAGGGTTAGGGCTACAATGTGATTTCGCAACAAAGCAGTTTTGATGCAACCAATCAAAGAGCCAGTATCTGGCTTTCTTGTATCCGGATACGATTCGTGAGCAAAACAGTTAATTTTATACACTATCTGACTTCTCATGAGATTTCTCTGAGCGAGGAGCCAAGACGCTAATCCCAATCGGCGAACACCATCTCTCATTCTATCTATCAGATCAATCTTCATGTGTTCTTATCACCTCCTCATCTTGAGCTGACCATCACGATCTCCAATTCTCCATAAAAAATTTCCTTGAGACTACTTAGACCCATCGTAGGTCAAATCCGTAAGACCTTTGCTTCCGTCTCTCATAGAATCAACCACATACTCCAACCAATCACATTTCTCAATCTCACCTTTCGTCCAAGTGATCCCACGATCGTCCCTTTCATCATACAATACTATGGGCCACAGGAATACACCAGTTGTACTCCATCTCTGGTCTTTGCTTCCACCTCATCCATAGAAACTAAGAAACTCGACCCCATCCTTCTCAGTTCATATCATACGCACATTCTTCCATTAAAATAATCGTAAACCATGACCAGCAGAGTGGAGCTGAGGCTATTTTTTCAGTTTTGTGAGATCAATTCTTGGTACTACAGTAGAAAATGCGAAAAGTCGTTACAAACAAATAAGTTGTCAAACTCTAGCTTGCGCTCAACTTGTGCCAACTTGCCCGTGATGGTGGGTTCGCTTCATGATATATGTAGGCGCGGTCAGTAGTTTGAAGGTGCATTGGAGAGTGGTCGTTTGTATAAATAACCTAGAAAACTTCAGTCCCTTTCGCTGCCATCGATCTCAAAATTTCATCATACTTCCCACCTACCTGCCGCTTGAGATTTTAGAGGACTTCCTAGGAACACGAGTGTAACAGAAGCTTCGAAAGAGTGACACAGTCCATGTCACGTGACCATCCTACTTGAGTTAGCAACTCGTTAACGTTCCACAACAGCATCCGCCCAATCCTCTGTTTCATCTTTTACGTATCTCGACCTGGCGTTCTGCCCTCTGTTACTACCCCTCTCGTCTTACCTCTGACTCTATAGGCGCACGCCGAGCTTTGTCAGATTCTTCTTCAGTTAACCCAACACCCCCCATTCCTGTATCGGATCATTTCATCTCAAGGAGCTTCAACTCGAGTTCACTACGAAGCTATATCCGCTTTCTCAACTTCAGCTTTCTCATAACCACACCAATTGATGGCTTCCTCTTCGTCCCTCAGTTCTGGCTCCATTGGTACAACAAACACCTCCGTATCCACCTTTACGTCTTCGCCATATGCTATAGTGACCAGAGGCTTTACGCCATTAGAACTCCACGTCAACACAGATGACGTCCTGACATCCCCTGTCATCGAGCATCTATACTTGAGTATGTCTCCATGCAGCTCCCCTTCACAATTTGAGTATGAACCAGCTGACTTGTCCCAGTCTTTGCACATAACTATCTTACCCCTGTTTTTGCCTTCGAGCAACTGTTGAACCACATCCATGCGTTGTATTCCACACGCGACGAAGTCAGGGTGAAGTTAGCCGATAAAGCATTACAGGCGCTAATTAAGAAGGATGAAATTATTAAGAAGCTAAAAGAGGAGGTAGAGAAGGAGCGGAATGAGAGGGAGACAGCGGATAACAGGGCACAGGGAATGGCGGCAACTATCAATACACTTGCTTTGGAGTTGGGTATTGGAGTACACAAGAGCCCAGAGGAGAAGGCGGGGGGTATGGACGTGGATGAGGAGAAAACGAAAGAGGGTGTAGAGGAGGGTTCTGAGGTGCAGGGCCGGTAAGAGGAAGGGGATGTATGAATGTATATGTGTTTGTGTCTGTTTTATCTTCTTCTTACAGCTTTAAATGAGGTCATTCCCCTAGATTTCTTCTCTAGGTTTTATCTCAAGTTCTATGATACACCAATACGTAAGAAAAATTGCAATTTTTGTAGACAGACGCAAAACAATCGAAAGACGGTCCCCTTGCCTGCCATTGAACGCCATGGTGACAGTTTAACAACAGTTCATCCCAATAGACTAGCTTGCGTCCGTCTACAAAATCTCTCATTTTTCTTATAGTACTGTACATAGTCAAAGCTCTAGCTCGTGTGCATTTACATACGGCACAGGGTGATGACTGAAAGGCGAAATGAAAGTACTCCTGTTGCCTCTCTCTTGCGAATTAAGCCTCATTTAGTAAAGCTCTCCGTGTTCCATTGTGTGGTTCCTGACATGAAGTAGCACTTTCTTCTTTTGAGAAGTGAGCGCCCGTTTCCACGGTTAGGGTTGCAATTTATCTCCCACCAGCAGCAAACCAGAGGCAACCCACACACATTCCACTACTTCTTTCCTTTCATTCCATCACCTCCTTCCCACAAACACCAGGACTTGTCCTCCTCCTAACTTTCACTTCACCACGTGCCCTTTGTTCCCACCGTGTTCTCCATCTTGAGGTAAAACCGGGCCATCTCCCCGACCCTGCTTCTCGACACTGACCCCACCTTAGTACAATGTCGAAACCCATTCCTACCGGCTGCCTCATCATTTCCAAGGCAACCTTCAACAAGAGCGACAATTCGCTCTCCGACTTCAGCTCCTCCTGGCTTCTCCCTCGCTCCGAAGCTTCCACAATCCAGGTTTAGTTCCTCTCCGTTCTCCTCCCCTGATAATCACTAACACATCGCCCTCAGGGTCTCTACGGAGCCATCCGAGACCGTGCAGGCTACCCTATCCCCATTGCCGGCGCGCCACCGTTGATCTGGTCCGACGTCTCAATTCGCGCGTCTTCCAGCGGCGAGAAGCCTCATCTCGCCCGCGTCTACAGCAGGTCGTGGGAGGAACTGATGAGGCTTGAGGCGTTCGACTGTATCTATGTTGTCTCCGGAGGTGTTGGCGGTTACTCAATTTTTGTCTCGAAGGGACATTGGGGTGAGAAAGGGGAAGATACTGGTGGCGGCCATGGTGTTGGCAGATTTGCTCAGGGTTTCGAGATTCAGAGGGAGTACTGGGAGGTTGGTGGTGGGGTTGGTGGTGGAGGTGGGGGTAGGCGATCTAGATGGGAGTAAATGGTAGTATTTTCATATGTTTGCTGTTCTTGCGGATGGTTTGGGATTTCTTTCTCATCTCAAGCTTTTTTCGCACCATAATACTACCTAGCTATGTCTTTCGTTGAACCTGTAATACACTCTATTTCGTATACAAAACACCAGAATACAGTGCTGTAATTGTGTGGAAGCAGAGCACAGACGTTTAAACGAGAAGAAACAACTCAGAACTAGAGATAGAATGATGAAACTAGCTGAAGTACCTAATTCCAAGTCCTCTTGAAATCAGCGGTGGGCTGTAGGATAACTTCTCAAAATGAGGAGACAGAAAGTATTCCTTTATCCAACCCCCTAACTGCGTCGTCATACCGTCTTCATCTTCATCCACTCAATCCACTCCTCAAAGCTACTTCAACCTGATTGGCTTAGATCTCGTCGAGCCAAGTAAGTTACACCTAGTCCCCAGCTTCCCGCAAACCCACGCAGGATGTGGAGTTATCTACCCTTATTGGCAATTTTAACGTTTCCGATGTACAACTGTGATGAGGATGAATCATGAAATATAACTCGCGAGCTTCGTTCGTCGTTGCTATTTTTTCTTACTCGTTCTACAGTATTTCAATACAGTCTGATCGCGTCTTGCCTCCTTATTCTACTTCTCTCTCCTCCCGCTCTCATCTGTACACTTTTCGCTTGAATTCTTTCCTCGTGTCTTCCCTTACTCTGTTATAGCGTCAGTCCAAATCTGTTCCCTTCACTCCGTACATATTGCAGAACTTACAAAAGAAGCAGCACCGTACTTTCCTTCCTTGCTGTCGCGCATCTGGGTTCCATAGAACCACAGGGGGCTTGGAAATCGTTGAGAATGCAGGCACGGTAGGCAGGCGGTGGCGGGAGATGAATGGCGGCAGGTCGGGGCAGGATCTTAGAATCCAAAATGTAGACGTAGACAAGATCAATTCTTTTCATTGATCTTGCTCAACCTAATACTAGTCCCCGAGTACCAAACAACAAAGAACTAAGCCGAGCTCCGCGATAGCATGAGAAGGTTGGCATCGGGCAGCGGGACGTGGGAGATAGATTCGAGGCTCTTATGGAAGGTCTTAAGATTGTGTGCATAAGGACACGAAGGGAATGGTTGTTGCGGCCAGGTTTGCTGGTAAGTTCAGAGAGTGCCAATGAATGTGTGAGAGAACCCTCTCTAACCTGTGACTCACGCAAGAGGAAGTGTGAAGCCACCACGGAAAGATTTAACATCTTAGCTTTTTCTTTTCGCCGCTACACCGACATCATATCAGATCCCTCTCCAACCTGTGACACACGCAAGAGCGACAGCGGCGGCTACGATCCTGTGAACGATTCCGATCTCCTCGAGCAAAGGCATCGTAGTTTGGCGTTTCGCGGTGGGCAATGCGCGATGGATTCAGGCGCTCTGCCAGGATCTCGATTTTCATGAGCATGAGCTCTTGCAGAGTAGGATTATCCCTTTCGGGATGTCCGGTGAGCGCATGGAGTGCCATAATCCGAAATTTGTGGGAGAAAGAGCAAGAGTACGCGAGTAGGAATCTTACGTAGTAGGCTCAGCGTCTGTCTACATATAATGTTGACCGCAATGCAAAAATCCAACAATAGATGCAGTGAATTGGTAATCCTTCATCCAATGACACGTAATGCCCTTCGATTTTTGGCAGAACCAGGAATTTCCAATGTTGTACAAAGACTTTGATTGGTAGCATACCATAATAACTTGTCCTCGAAACCGCGAGGGATTATGGCGAAAGGGTTTTGAGTGAGCTTAGAACGGTTGGTGTAATGATATTGGTGGTTAGTGAGTAGGTATGGGCTGACAACAGTGGGCACATTCTACTCCTCGTATTCCGTTACTTAAAGCGGCAAACCTTGACCGGTCATTTTTGGTGGTTGTGAAAGGTTGTCGAAAATACCTGGATAGCTTAGTACCCTAAAGATCCAATAGTGAGATGCTGCCCTAGCCCTGATGTCCTGAAGATATGGCGAGCTGGCTGCTCCATGGTTACTCAAGCGCGAGCCACGAGTTCCCGGAGTTGCTTGCATTTGCGAGCATAGCCCCGTGCGTTATTATCGAGTCTTTACAGTAGAGCCTTGTATTTTATGGGCTGGAAAGTGTGTGGTTCTGGAAGGTGTGCCGTGCGCTTAAACTCGACATGTCGTATCTATAGCCATCCAGTACTCAAGTAATCCAACAATTGTGCAGAGAGAATCTCCAGGCAAGGCAGGTAGTCTGTATGACATGAGGTTAGATAGAATCCAGCTAGTAGATAGAATCCAGATGTCTCACTTTCTTCCCACTTCAAATAGGCAAATAGCTCTTACAAACCGGTACCTTTTTCTGAAATATTTTCTCCGTCAGTCGTCACTACCTCACTCAGACTGGTTCCAATCCGATGTGTTCCTCCCGAGTTCGTTGGCGAATTCGTGGGTCGATAACGCCGTTTCCGCAAGCTTCAGAAGCAGATGTAAACAGTATGCAGTAGCAACGAGTGTGAGAACCGGCATTGAGACGGCTCCGGGTCCCAATCCGATGCGTTCTTCCCAAGTTTGTTGGCAAGTTCTCAGGTCGAGAATCCGTTTCCGCCCGCTTCAGAAGCAGATGCGGTAGCAAGAGTGTGAGGCGTCCCTGGGTCCGAAACAGTGTTGTCCAGGAGATAAAATATTCGGGATCTCCTCAACTCTCGTTCTTGTCTCTTGTCTGCAAGAAAACCGTGCTGTATTAACGCATAGCCATCGACCAAAATGTTTCGATATCAAGGTTTGTGACCGTGTGCACGAGACCAGGTTAACATGTAACTTGGAATGGTGGTAAGTTGAGAGATTTTGGTCGGATAGCTGAAAGAGAGAAACGGGGTGTTGGGATCGTAGGTGTGTGAGTAAATACTCTCGATGAGGTGCTCATCCAAGAGCTTCCGCGCAGCTGGAAAAAAACGTCTAGTCGAGAATATTGGGAGTTTTTTGGTAAAACATGGATGGAATATTCGAGCCTTGTCGTGGCAGGTACCCCAGCAGGTGTTCACGCTGGAATTCTAACTGGCGAGTGGGTATGGAAATCTCGGCATCGGAAGGAAATCAGCGGAATTCATAACCTAACAATAGGTTCACCATCTTCCCGTTACGGCTCAAGCCGCAGCAGGACATTCTGCAACTTGCAACCTTCAGTCCTTCTAGCTAATCTACCTTCGTCACTAATACCGTACCCATCCGCAGTTAAAAGCGACCCTAGGCCCTCCTCCCTATCCTCCCTTTATTCTCATTCTCCTCTCCTCTCCTCTCCCCACGGCGCTCGGTTTAAAATTTAGTTCTCTCGATTCTTGAGGTGTTGAAACGACCGCAACAACACCAAATCCGCCTAATATTTACTAGCAGTGCGATAGCTGTAAGGGGTTATATCATAGGGGCCTCTTAGATCTTTCACAACTACCGTCCCCGCTGCCGATCTAGAAGAGCTGCTTCTGGATCTGGTTATGCATAGTCATAACAGCTGCTTTCGGATCTGTCTACGCAGTACGGATAACTTCAACATTCAGTTCGGAAACGACTGTAATGAGTTAGCGAAACGAGCTTCTAATTACCGCCTCAAAAAATTTCCGACCATTAGGAGTCCTACAAAGTTTTATGAGCCCACAGGATGCGTCGAGTATTTAATTGACTCCTTCAGCTGAGGGGTATCGTGTAAGTCTATCACCAAATCTTTTGTCGAAACCCCTACTCACCTTTGCGTTAGCGATCAACTCAATTTTCATCTGCTGTTTCCACGGTAAGATGAGACGGTACACTGAAAGATAATCCAACATATTATTCCGTACCAATGGAGATGAACGACCAAATCATCCCGAAGCTTTCACAGGGGCAAGAGGTATCTTTGGCGGCTCTCCAGGCTAGCCGCTATATCCCAAAAAGATGAAGTTGTTATATTCATGGGAGACAGAGTCCAAGTTGGTAATGCTTACCTAAATTAGCTTGGGGTCAGCACCTTGAACCACACCACACGTGTGGTGGAACCGACTTCTCAACACAGACGCAGAATTACTGCAACGCACGTGCACCAGCGTCTTCTAATCCACGCCACCCGCATTCGGCACCAGCTCGAATCCCATCGTCTTCTACAAGCAACCATAGCCATTTTTACATCAGCTTCCCCAGAGAAGCCACAAGACAGGCAGCTTCTCTCTCTACCAGAAGGAAGGCGTAAATTTGGAAGCGAAGCTCAGAACGCCATGTTCGGGTATTATAGCTATTATGAGACTTCTCGAGATTGGCCGCCGCAATTTCCTCGAGTCTAGCTTTAATTAGGTTTCTGAAATTTGATGTCTAATCCAAAACTTTCAGCATCCTCGCATGCCTTATGTCTAGCTATAATCTCGAAAGCAATCAAGCCCCGGACACGTCCCAGTCGAGATGGCTCCCACCACTACTACAATTCCAACACGACTAGCACTTGGAGTCCGCGACTGGTCACGCCCCACATCATAATGCCGACTTGGTGTGGTGTGGTGGAGAACAGAAGAACTTTTTCGTATCTCGAGAGTTCAAAGAGGCTGAAATATAACTTGTATTGGGTGGAGGGACTTTTCCGTGCCCCGGAGATTCCGAAGAGCTAGAAGCCGAAAGCGTAACGTGTATATATATACCTAGATGCTATAAATAATAAGCAATGAAGGTTGTACAGAATGTTCCAAACTGGGTGGATGTGAATGTGAGCATCATGAATTATCATCCTCAGCCGTGAATGTCCGGATACATATGTCTTTATTCTTTGCAACCATCTATGACTGGAACCGATGCTCTATCTCTGCCTCAAATGCATCAGCAGCTTCTTTAATTGTCTCCGCATTAGTATATACAATCCCACTACATATAGAGAAATTAATATCGGTCATCCTGTGTTTCGAGTCAATATCCACAGCGCCTTAATTTATTAGCTCTTGTATTGGATCGTGTCCGTTGAGAGGTCGGAGCCTAGAGAATCCCCATAGATCTACGGCCATAGTGATAGGCCAATCCGAGTTTGAGCTACTTTGCCAGAGAAACTAGTATGTACTCTCACGATGCTCACTATAGGGCTAGGATTCTACTACTACAGTCTCGAAATAGGACTGACAAACACGAGTTTGTTGGAAAACCGCTTTTGTCTATCTCTGTTCTCTCCACTTGTATATGTCGAACCCCAGAAACAAATAGATATGATCGCCCCGGGTCACTTGTGAGTGATAATTGGAGTACCTATTCAATACGATCGATGGTATGGATGACATACAATCTAGGGAATAAACCGCGCAGGAGGGATAAACCGCGCCCAGAAAGCTGACCAGAGAACTCCAGAAGCTGCCCGCCGGATTGGTGAATACATAATGTGGTTCATTTCTCATATTGAATGTTTCAAGGCAATCGATATTGTGTTAACGCGTTGTATTGTTGAATTCGAGTGTACAGACATAACGTCCGATTCACAGGCTCATAAAACCTCCAGGTGCTTCTCCAGCTCCCCAACCCCAGTCTCCTATCAAAACTTTTCGAACAAACCTAGACGCCATATGTTTATACTTTGTCACCGGCCTATTTACGAATAGATGCCCTATTCCCCCGCTGAAAACCGAGTCATGAATCATAAATAAGGAATGAAGGGCCATGACTTATACTGATGCCTTCAGTTGGTAAATCAAATGCTCGTTATTTCCCGAGAGGTAGAGTTCTCAAATTTTGCATCGTTTCAGCGTCTAGAATACATCCACTGATTTGATAACAAGATCTGTAAGGATGATCTAGTGACGTAGTATTTGGTAACTTAAAGCAATTCGACGCGGCGATAATCTGTACCTGATGGACGACTACAGTCACGTAGCTCTCCTTCTCTTATTTGTATTGACAGCACTCCCACCCCAGCCAAAACTAGGGTTGTCTGTTTTTCATGTTAACAACCGGTAGAGGAACCCGAAATAGTGAAGGAAGCTCATGCAGATCAATGGATTAAGAATTGAAAAAGCGTTTAACAACCCACTCATATCAACATAGCAGTGAGACCCTAGCAAAAGTCGTCTTCCAATCCAGGTCGTTCGCCTTTGTGTCGATGAAATCAGTCTGGATCATCAGCTTCTTCGAGACAGGAGTTTTTGTGGAAATTTCATGCTAGCTATGAAGCGATATTCCAGATTCGATAATCTTCTGAGTATCAAAATTCGAGAAGCTTTACCGAGTTGACGAGTGGTGAGTGATTTCTAGTGATTGATGAAGAGTTTGATACTTCGTACCCGATAAATTCACGTAGCTTTCTTCCTCTGGCTGTACTCCTACCCCAGCTCGGCTCCCGAAACCAAGCAGGTAAATTCCTTAATCAATATGAGTCATCTTTTTTTTCCCTCGTTAGCTTCCAGTAGAGAATAAATGTAGCGGGAGAGTTCACCTTCGTGCATACCAATGAAATTGACTTTGAAAAAGCGTTCAATAGCTCCAGTCAAACTGAGAGCCCAAAATACACCTCTTCCACAAATCCGACGTACCCTCGCAAGACGTGCATAACCTTACACTCATTGCTCAGCTTGATCAAGCCGCGCCAATTGTTATGGTTCTTCAGACCCCCACACCAGTCTCCACTAAACTCCGGCCAAAGAAGGTTGCGAGTGGTGAATAGCGACATCTTTTTCGTTCCATTAGCACCAGTTGGAGGCGGGAAAGTTGATCATCAAACGGCATTGAGTACCATAAGTCTTCCCGATGCCCCATCGCTGGATAAGCCTAATATCAAGTCATTGCAGACGTCTGTTTAACCAAATATAATTGCTGCAATCGCGTAGCTTTCCTCTTCTATATTGTATTGACTGCACTCCTTCCCCAGCGCAACCTCCAAAACCAAGCTCTAAACTACTTGGTCAAGAAGGTTGTGGAATGATCTTATCCTGCTCGTTTGCATGCAACAGAGAACTGGTGCGGGGGAGCTTACCCTCATGCATATCAACAAATGAGCACAAAAAGTTTTCATGAATTCAACAGCCCAATAATCAAACCCTGAATCGACGAAGAAAGCTCTAATGAACGAAATGTTCGTTGGGCTACGTGGACAGACACTCTCTAAGTCTTCCTACCCGGAACATCTTGCTTGAAGTTAAGACATTTGGCGTTAAAACAGTTGATGTTAAGATGGACCTGAAAGAAGATCTGTTAATTGGTTAGAATAGAGTCTATAAAGAAAGTCCACGGGTTGAAAACTTACCGCAGCTTGGAATTGACGGCGATATCGATATGTCGAATGTCCCGATCATTCTGAGCCACTTGTGAAAACCAAGAGCAACGTTGACAGCTTCGAGAATTCTATTAGAAACCATCCCAATTTATGCGAGCAAGGCACTTGTGGATCCGCATCCGGGCGTATGTTGGAGATACGCTATACACAACATACCAGGTCAAAGCAGTGAGTCTCCTATTCTCTATTAGTACTTCAGTACGCTGTGAAATACGAGCTATGAGCAGTGACCTACTCAGGAATCCCAATCTCTGATAAGAAGGAATCTTCTCCCATGAATATGGATTTGACGGATGAGTAAACGCTGACATCGAAGTTTTAGTGACTTGAACTTATATTCAATTGTCGCTCAATATCATCCACGAGCCTTTGTTGAGAGTAGTTGAAGTAGCTAGTCCGAGATGACAATCTTTGGAATAACGACACTAAACCACAAACCGATATGGATTTACTCGACACCGTTGCGGAGAATGCAGACTTTGGAAACGATAGCAACTGATTCGGTGTTGCAGCTTGGGAGTCTACCTAAGAGATTCGGATGCATTTAGGCAAGTTTAACCGCAGAACAAGGATGAGCCTCAGCAGGGTCGATCTATTTCCGACAAGATAAGCCGCTGAAATATGGAGCACAGAGTCACCCCATGGTGCCCCGTTGTTACGGTGTGATATGTAAACCTTCCATTGGCGGTTTAGCAAAGGTGGTGGGAGGATGACTGCGGATCCAGTGTGAGGTTGTACAAAAATTAGAGAATGTGGGTGGTGGATATGTTTGACGGAAACAAGTTGCGAGTAGTTACCGCCATTAAACTACTTAAAGCTATTGATCTCTATCTCGTTGCAATTTTAAAGGAAGCTAAACTTCTTTCATGTTCTCTAAATACGAAAGAAACCAGTTTGTCCCTGTTTCTTGCCCACTTTTCGAATCCCCGGAAGCGGGGTAGTGGTCTTGTTGACGTTCACCCCGCATAGAGTAGACGGAACATACCATCGATAGATAGTGTACCACACGCCAAGACTACCAAAATATGCAGTGGCGGGCATCATTCCCCTCACAGGAAATGCCGAACCTACAACTCGTTGCATAGCCGCAAAAATAGCTGCCAATTGCAACGTTAAACCTACTGAATCATGCATGCCAATGGATATCCGGCTTAGCTGCGGCCAGGATGTTGATATTGAATTGATTGGGCACAAGGTACACTGTGAGGCAATCACGAATGCAATGGGAAGCCTGCGGTGACAGATAAACCCAATCACAGGCGCGCGGACTTGTGCTCCAGACCTTGAAGTCAAGGAGCCCAAACGTTTACTGGCCCATCGCATTTCAGGAAACCCTAAGTCTTGGCTGAACTCAGGTAGACTTGAGGTACCTCTGTTAACGATGGGGCACTGCGATGGTATTGCCCACCTCTTCGGCATTTCTCATATATGGAGCTGCAGCATGCGCAGCTCGATTTGTAGTGACACCCTAACAACACCCTAACATAATGCCGGACTTCCAGCACCGGATTTACCTGCCTTTTTCTCACTTGAAATTGTTGAGTATAGTAATGGCTATACTATTTTAAGGATAAAACTAAGGTACTAGTGAAGAGTTACAAAGTGCAACTCCCAAGACCACAACCCGGTAGCAATATCCCACCACACCCAGCAAAGATTAGTTTAGCGAAGCGAGCCATGGAACGCCAACTTGAACTGCAATGGGATAGTATAGTACGAACATAGCGTAATGGTCCATAGTGCGTTGGATATCTGGAACTTCAAGTGTCTGGAAGCTCTGCATGTGAGAATTCGCAGCGGTTCCAGAAGAGAAGATCCTATCGTTATGTCACACCTGTTAATAATAGAAGAGGGGAACCCGACAATGTTGCACCCTTCCGTGCGTTGTGTTCAGCTGCTTGAGGCCCTATCCACGAAACTGTACCTTTGATGTTGAATATTCGATTCGGCAAAGTCATACCAGACACATTGTGGTACACTATTGGTTACGGCTTTTATCTGCTTTTTCAACTCACATGATCATACCAACATTCAATCTACGTACTTAAGTACATAAAAAGAGGGCACATCCACTTCATCTGCTGCAATAGAAGAATTTTACCTTCGGTCGCACAGTCCTTCAACTCATTCGCACGGACGTTCATTGTTCGTATTTGGATTCATTGCTATTGATCAGCTACAAGAAGTCCAAACAACAACACAAATACTACCGTAGCCATGACTCGAGACGCACGATGGCCGCTTATCCCTTTCATAGTGAGATACTCTCTCCAACAAGCCGAAATGAACTGACGGGCTGACTTCTCGCTTTCCCAAGCTCATCCGAAGTATCCAGCTAATTTTCGCGGTGATAATACTCGGGATGACTGGCTACATTGTCTCAATCGGGGGTAACGGTGGTACCTACTGGTATGCTTCTGAAAAGTCTGATTGCTTCGATTGCGAGCTTATTCTAACAAACATCACATTGCAGGTGGGCTCCTATTGGCCTCTTCATCTCGCTGGTCATGCTTATCTGGATCGTCATCAACTTCGTGCTTTTCTTTATCGGCCTTCTACTACCGGTAGCCGTAGTTGCCGTCGACGCTTTTATTGTTTTCTTTCTTCTTCTTGCGATGTCTGGCACCGGTGCCTCCGGCTATGTTGGCAGCAGCTGTAAGATCTACGTGTTTGACTATCTGAACTACACATACGAGAGCGATACCTACTGGACCCCATGTCTCATCATAAAGGGCATGTTTTCGATGGAGCTTCTTGCAATGTAAAACCCTCCCTTCACTCCTGTAGAATTACCAGATCTAACCTCAGCAGGTTCCTTTTCATTGCTACCCTCGTCCTTGCCTCCCTCACTCTCCACAAAACGCGTAAAGACCTCCGTGGGAAGAAATACAACGCCGGCCTCCCCTTCATCTCCGGCTCTTCTGAGCAAGCCCATGTAGAGCAGGGACAGCAGTACTACGCGGGGGATCAGAAGATTGAGGAGCAGCAGCATTTCCAGCAACCCGCTCCAGCGTATACTCAGCAGCCTCAACAACCAGTCTACCCGCAGCAACAGATTCCACTACAACAAGTGCCGCCGCAGCAACAGTACCAGCAAGGCCCAGTTTATGATAACTTTGTGAGCCCACCTTCTAGCCCGCGGCCCGTAGAGATCGTCCCGCAGAGTACCATCGGTTACACGGCTGGTGGACGTTTTCCGTCGGAGATGCCAGCAGCCCATACACATGCGCCAAAAGGGAATGAGCTTCCGAGCTAGATGTGTGAAGGGTGGGTTTTTCTTTGCGGTTTCATGAGTGGGTGTTTGTATGCGTATTCGGGATGTTTTGCTTTCGAGTGTACAGTTTCATGAAATACAGACTTGAAGTCTTTAATTTTTCACATAGTGTGCGATAATCTTAAGGTGAGACTTGGGTTCACCCTTGTTGCAATATATTATACGCACTTTATCTATGCAATGGCTGCAGGGCGGGGAAAAAAGAAAACAACACTTGCCCTATTTCTACGCGCGGTTCCTCAGCCCTAAACAAGTTTGTGATGGCTTAATGCAGGGTCTAGGGTAGAGTACATAGGAGTGTTACCCTTTCGAAACAGGGGAGTGTTTGGGATTACAATAAGAACAGCTGCGGTTAGTTGCGTGCAGATGGCAGTTGCAAAGCGGTAATGTAATGCGGTCCTATTGCAGGTAAGGCTGTTACTTTGGATGCTTCTGAGACTTGTTAATTGACTATCTTCTCGAGGCCAAAAGGCCCGTATATATATACAAACTTGTCTCCTATATCCACATCCATATTCGTCTCCATATCTATCTCCGTTTGCTCATCCGTTTGCACTGATATGAGCCGCTCTCCTGAGGCATATCTTCATACACCAACTGCATATCAAACGGACCTGAGCTGTGAGGCTCACGATGCAGGTACACATGCAACAAAGGCGGAGATCGCCGGCGTGAGTGGACGGCTGTGAGCGAGGGACTTGGTGTCCGAGCGTCAAATACTTGTAGATTAACGACTCCATATTTAAACCGAAACCAACCCATCTAAGACGCAAAGTTCCAACTACATAACGAGTGAGTATGATTGAAACTAAGAGTTAGCATACGACAGCATGCTAGCAGCTGCAAGAGCATAAGTAGTCTCGTACCTGGTAACAGTTATGGAGTGAGAAAGCCGATTAGAATACGAACGTATATACTATTATATAAGTAGGAGTAGAGAATTTACAATAGGTCTCAAATTATAAACCAACCAAAACTCTCTAAATAAAGTACTCCAACACCCCCCCCCCTTTTTTTTCCCTTCCTCCTTCGTCAACGAGCATTGCAATCCGTTTCAACATAACTGACATAACTTCCAACCGCCGCGAGGCCTTCTAGATCTCTACGTATACGCAACCCAGGTTACTCTTGCGAGACTTTCTGCACACATTTTCCGATGAGCAAACCATAGCAGGAGGCGGGACACGGGGACTCACAACCCATCTACTCAATCCAACCGTTACCACCGCGGCGGCAGAGATACAGCCGAGCCATGCGAAACCCGGGGATGCGTGGCGTGGCGCGTCGCCGGGGGCAATAAAGATTGTGCGCCGTCGTATTGGCAGCAAACGAGGCGAGGAGACGCAAGCGCGGAGGAGGAGACGGGTGATCATTATGAGCTTAGAGTGGAGATCTAGAGCGGAGAGCGGAGATCTAGAGCGGAGAGTAGAGATCTAGAGCGGAGAGCGGAGAGTAGAGATCTAGAGTGGAGAGTTTGTGAAGGATGGGGGTAGGTAATATACGGTACCATTTGGTTTGATCGATATATGCTTGTACACGCCCATTGTGCTCATGATAGACTACGCCTGGCCGTATCCAAGGCCAAACGGAAGCAGTTACGAAGAAACATGTCATTTGAGTCGACTGATGATGATGCTGGAGACAGCTGAGATGAGGTGATGTTGTGGGCCCACTTGCATCGGTCCCGGCGGAATCCGATGCGGTTTATCACTCGACCTATCACTCGACGCACTCAACACGCTAGATGCTGAACACCGCACAACACGGACGGGTTCAGCCTTCAGGCGTAGGTTTGCGTCATAGGCTGTGGCCACTGATGGATCATCAGATTGATGAATGCAGTCTGCAGAGTGGGTCGCATCACTTCTGCACCAAACGCCCAAGAGAATATTACTCTGAGCAAATCCAGTGGCATCGAAGAAGCTCTTCTAGCTCACTACCCTGTAGGATGTTTATGAACCCTCGTGTGTCGGAACAAAGCCTGGTGCGGGTGTGCACTTCTTTAGTCCATGTTGCTTTGACAAGCTAGGAAATATCTCGGCTTATAGGCAAGCTACCTAGTTGTCTCGGTTTCTGCGGTAGTTATGACGGCTAAAATTGCCGCATGTACAAGTACTGATCTTTGGTAGAGCATGGCGCTGTAAAAGCTAGCTGCAGGTTCAAACCTTGCAGTGCTCAATTAGTAGTGGGTGATATTCTCATGTATGGAAACCTGGGGTTATCACCTTTTTGCACTTCTTTTGTAGTTAGTTAAGGAGGTTGCTCTGATTTAAAGCTCGAAATGAGCTTGCTCGTTTTCGCAACCTGGCTAGTTTATGTGAGCATACTGCAGCGATAGGCCGAATTCTTCTGGATAAAATGTGGCGCGCTACAAGAGCTGATCGCTTAGCTTGGTTGACAGAGAATGCCAAGTGTTGTAAACACCAGACGCGGGTTAGAAACCTGATGTCGCTCTTTTGCCCTCTGCGGAGCATTCCAGAGGAGAGAATACCGGCACAGAATGCTGGCGGGAAATAGTCAGTGGCTCCGATACTCTGCTCTATTGCGAGGAGAGCACTATATCACACTTCTAATATGGCATTCGATAGCTGCTCTCTCTTTCTCCTGTGGAATCTGAGGTACCTACCTAGGTAGGTAATTAGGGGGCTGTACCAGACAACTGTGGGTACATATAGGTTCTGGTCAAGAGTTACTGTCATCCACCGCCTCGTCCATCGTTTCGATATACTCCATACTACCGTGCATCAGCTAACCCCTAACTACAGATTCACTCTGCACAAGTGTTATCTGGTGACGACCAGCACCAAATCTTAGGGCGCAGTTGGTTGGTACTTCCCTTACTACCCATTACAAAGAAGCAAATCGTATAAAAGCAAGTCTAAAAGGTGTTACTGTATCTCTAGACATTCTGTGGGGGTAATTATGCATGGTTTTGTTCCTAGAAACAGGAAATAAAATCTTAGTCTGTACTGGAATGCTTAAAATTGGTTTATATAAATTTATTAATCTATACTTATACGGGGAAATCATTAATAGGAATGAAATCTATACAAAGCGCAACTATCAACAGGAAGGAAAATCGCTCATATAGAAAAAAATCATTAATAGGAAACAATTCTTCATTCCTTCTCTAATCCTCATCGGCCTTATGTACATAGCCTCTCCTCTGTGTATGAATAGCTTCTCCCGAACATACCTTTTCATTCGCCTGTGTAAGAGTGCACCCTGTAAAATCAATCGACGATGATTGAGCAAATACAGTCGCGCATTCTCCAGAATCTTCAAAAACAGCTTCGACATCCACGCCGCATATCACTAATGCCCTTTCCCATAACTCTAAATATCTATACTCACAAGCTACGTCAGTGGGAGATCGGCCCCTGTTATCTCTTACACAGCAGTCTGCATCCGCTTGGATAACCTGAACAAGGACATCTTCAAATATCTTCTCTACCTCCTTCTCCACTTCTTTGAATATCTTCTCTACCTTGTCCACTACTCCAAACAGAACATGAAGCACAGTGATCCCGGAAACTGCGAGTCTCCACGAAGTAAGATCAGTGCCCCAAAAAAGTAGCAAGCTAATTAGTACCGACGGAGACGAACGCAGTCTTTTGCTATAGACCACGATATATCCAAGCAGACTACAACGCTCTATCTCTGAAACCAACCCATACTGGAACTTCTCCAATATTGCTTTCAGGGAATCGCTGGAATTTCTACACGGAGAGTGTCTAGTAAATTATTTGATTGCAGCATAGTGTTGAGGACCAGTCACCATAATTGTAATATTTATATGCAAAAGCGTAAAGGATGATCTTTGATGAAACCTCTTTGCGATGAGCAGACAGAAAAGATTCGGTGGCCCAGCAATCGACACTCAAGCAAGCAGCTCTGGATATTTGCGTTATGAGTTGTTTGGGGGCTTACTCAGAGAGAGCCTTGCTTACATGTGCCGCATATTGGCATGATGCTTTACAAAATCAAGGAGTTTTTGACCATTACGGTGCCATTGTTCTTGGTCCCCGGTGAACATGCACCAGGCTACTCGCTTCAGATTGAGATACTATATGAGTATACATCCCAAGTTGAACTAAGTAAAAACGTATAAAATAGGGACTCACGTCTAAAAGCGTATCACTATATATGTTTCTCTCCATGAAAGAATCTCGGCCAGTACAATATAGATCAATAAGGCCATCAATGTCTCCAGAGCTCGCACACAAAAACCCCGGTGAGTTCTTATCTATTGTCGGATAGAAGTCAACAGTCGGTGTGATTGACACGATCTGACGGGTAATCAAGACATCGAAATAATGCTTAGTTTTATCTTGATTATACTAGGGGAACTGCAATCTCTGGTACAAAGGTAAGCTCTATTTGAATCTCTTCGATGCAACGGAGAGGCATGTCGGGATCCTGGCGGAGTACTTTGCTGTAAGTGATTTTGAAGGTTCCAATTTTCGGAACTCTGAAGCGATTGTAATAAGAACCCAGTTTTTCTCAGTGTTTCGGGGTCGAATTTTTGAAATACCTGTTCACGACAGGTATGTGGTGGCTAGAAGATTTGAATTGCACCATGTGGGAATTGGCTCGGGTAGATGGAGATATATCTGTGGGTTGACCTGAATTCGGATGGTTTTCTTTAATAGCTCGCCTTACTTAAAGTCGACCTTAACAGAAGTTGCGACGAACATCTGTGGATGGAATTCTTGTCTTTGGAGCACCGCCGTCTGGTGTCGCGTTGCGGGCGGCGGTAACTATCGCCTCTTAGATGACGGGAATGAAGTTTCCCATTTCATTCCGTAGCGCCTCTCGTAGATGCTGATGAAGGGCTGTGTGAATTCGATGCAAGTCATCTAAGTTTTCGAGTTGCTTATCTAGGCTTTCCGAGATCTTAGGGATGAACGATACAAGTTGATCGTTAGTAGAACCCACGCCGTTAAGCTGTGCCAAATATATCTCTTGCTGGCGTCGAATTTCAGAAAGCTGTCCAGATATACTCTGATCCATAGCTGCCAGCTTAGCCTCGGATTTGAGGTCGACTGCCGCCAAGGACGTTTGGATATTCGTCATGTTATCATACAGAGCAACTAATCGCTCCCTACATAGTACGTTATAATCATACCACAAATTACCTTCAAGAATTTCACATACTGTTCCAATATCGAAATAGAGAGTTGCAGAGTCGACTTCTGCTCCTCCAGGATCCCTATCGTCGCAGCGATCTCCAAATTCTTAAACGCAAACCTGAACCGTCTCACCCACGAACCCCCTGCCCAACTCCTCCATCGCTCCTCATCGAACTTGTCGGCGAGCAGCTTGATCCTAGAGAAGCAGTTGACACAGATTTCCAGCGACCGAGAGAGAGCCTCTACCGACTGTACGGGCTAGGAGGAGAGACGTGGGCTATCACAAACGATCCGCCGAACACCGACAAGAGTAGCATGAAGACTTCCGATGCGGTCGCGAAGGGTTTGGATCTCTTCGGGGGCATCTTTCACCGATCCAAAGAAATCATAGAGCTCTGTTGCCGTCTTGGTGGATACTGCGATCCCCATTATGCTTCCAGCTGCGCCGAGAGCCTCCATAGTATTGGCTTGGTGCTGGTATAAAAAGAAGTTTTGAGGAGAGGTAAAATTTGATGTTTAAGCAAGGGTAGCTGAATGCGTTTTGATAAAAGAAGGCTGTGGCTGTGTGCATACACCTGATTTGAGGTTGACGAGTCGGAGATTGTATCGATATGTATGACACATGTACTGTACATAATGGCAGTGAAGTCATCCTACTTTCACGTGCCCAAAAGTCGTTGCTGTCAAAAGAGAGGCCATTCTGAATTGTGGGCTTATAACACGCCCTTCATACCGGCTCGACGTTGGGTGGATAGAAGATGTCGAGTGACAGATGACAGCTGAAAGTGTACAAGTACTTCCATGACGTCCACGCCAAGCCATCACTCAACCTTCATCCCTGTCACAAAAAAGTTTCCTCCAGCTCTGACTTCTCACGAGCCACGACCTCCGCACATCAACAATACCGCTACAATGGGTAAAAAGCGACGAGCAACATCCTCTCGCATCGGCGTGTCATCTTCCGCGCCTTCGATTAACCCCAAAGACGCAAAACTCGCCGCAATCAACACCTGGGCGGATGTCGCCGACGAAGAAGACACCTTCCACCTACAGCGCGACACCGTTGCGCTCGCCGCCAACGACCGCGGTCCGCGAGATGAGAGCGATGAAGATGAGGAAGTAATGGGGCTGGGACAATACGGGTATGAGCAATCCGACGAGGACAACGACGATGATGATGATGAATTCGCGGATGAGGAAGAGGAGGAGCCGAAGGGAGGGAATGTGCATGATTCGTCGGATGAGGAGGAAGAGGAAGAAGAAGCGGAAGAAGGCTGGGGAAGCAGCAAGAAGGCATACTACGGTGGTGCTGAAGAGGAGGTGGATGCAGCGGAAGAGGAGGCGGAGGCGCGGAGGATCCAGCAGAAGCACATGTCTGCAATGTCAGTTGCCGATTTCGCATTTGACGACGAAGACTGGGCGGCACCTACCTCTACTACGGAAACGAAGAAAGCGGCCGTGGTCACCGAGCAGCTACCGACCAAACTTCCTAACACCCCGGAGGAGAGGATCAAGCTACTGCATACCCGCCACCCCGAGTTCCAGCCGCTTACCGAAGAGTTTTTAGCGCTACAACAGGTGTTCCCGGCGCTGGAGATGGGCGCAATGGCGGCGGAAACGGTGGGAGAGACGGAGAGCGCAGTTGTAAAGAAATGGAAAGTTGCGAGCGCATATCTTGGCGTGTTGAGCATGTATTTCGCGATCTTGACGGAGGCGGGGAAGGCGGATGATGGCGGTATCGATGGTGTCCGGGAGCACCCCATTATATCTGCGCTCTTGGGAGTACGTTCTGCATGGGAAAAAGTGAAGGGAGAGCGGGTGGAGCGGATTGAAGCGCGGCTAGAGCCAGTGATGGAGGAGACTGAGGCAGAGAAGGGCCGGAAACGGAAATTCGCCGAGCAAAGCGGAAGGGACAGCGACTCCTCCGAAGACGAAGAGACTCCACAGGTGATCAAGAAGGCGCGGGCCACGAAAGAAGATTTTTCCGACCTCGATGCACTCATTGCATTCACACTCTCTACATCGAAACCTAAGCGTCTCACGAAGGCTGCTAACAACGACGCTGATTTCGGGGAAGATGCGGTTCTCAACGATATTGATGCGGAGGAAAAGACACAACGCAAAAAGAACCTCCGCTTCTACACCTCCCAGATCAACGCAAAAACTACCAAGCGCGACGCAGCATCCCGAGGCGCAGGCGGTGACGCTGATATTCCTCACCGCGAGCGAAGACGGGAGCGTGAGCTACGACTACAAGCTGAGGCGCAGCGTCGCCGTGATAAGGGCGAGGGCGCCGATCTGTCCGACGGCGAGCCCGAGCCCGAGTCCGAAAGACGACAATCCAAATCAGCCGTGCCCGACGATGATCCCGACAACGAATACTACTCACTCCTCTCTGCCACGTCCAAGAGCCGAAAAGAAGAGAAAAGGAAACTTTATCAAGCGGAGAAGGCCGCCGTGAAGGAAGGAAACTTACTACAAGTTGTTGAGGGAGCATTGGGTCCCGATGGGAAACGGGAGATTGGCTGGAAGATCATGAAGAACAAAGGTCTGACGCCACACCGGAAGAAGGAGGTGCGGAACCCTAGAGTCAAGAAGAAGATGCAGTATGAGAAAAAGATGAAGAAGTTGGGCTCGCAGAAGGCGGTCTACAAGGGTGGGCTGCAGGGAGCGTATGGTGGTGAGGCAACGGGTATCAAGAAGAACTTGGTCAAGAGTGTAAAGTTTGCTTCATAGACGGGACCTGGGATTAGGTATGGGATTGTACATATAAAAAGTTATTCGATGTGCATAATGAATCAGTTGAGACGGCCATTATTTACATAGTGGTCTGATTTGCTTTACTTTCTTACTAAATTTTGGTTTACAAAAGCACGGCATATGTTTCGACCCGTTTACGAACTCCTGTCCAGTTCGCGAACTTGAGTCCTGGGACCTGTGAGTGATATCCGATGATGCGACAAGGAGATGTAGTACTAAAATTCATCCCTCTCTTGCTAGGGAGGTGCTTTCCAGAGGTACTTTCCAGGGGCGCTTCTGAGCGGTCTTTCATCCCTACTACCCCTACTACTTTATGGAGGGTTTGATTAAATAGGTAAGCATGACATGAACCTCACATGGGGCTATCATCTTTGACAACCTAGTTTGACATGTTTTCCTCACTTCTAGGCTGTTAGGTATTTCATGTCAGCCTGTCAGGTTTGTCAGATTGTCAAGAGATGGCTGCTGCTGCAGTCATCACCGTAGCAGCCATCACCGTAACCGTTATCGCCGTAACAGCTATCGCCGCAGCAGACTCTGCCGTTGACAACTACAACTCACCATCACCATTATCATCACCATCAACATCATAATAGTCACTGCCACATACAGCAACTGTATACCTTGTACCTACATATACACATAAAAATTATGGGAGCAGTGGAAATGTAATCTGGAGATGAAAGTAGATCCTAAAAGTGACAAACCTATCATTCCAATTCCAACACATGCTGCTATATGCTGCAGCAAAGATGGAAAGCTGGTGAAATATACAGCTCTATACTGTAACCGAAAAAATTCTCATTACAGCAATACCCTCTACTACTGACAAGTTGATGTCAGGTTGTTAAACCTATTAACCTAACCACTATGCTAGCATTACACACTACTGCAACTCTACTAACCTTCCTAGACTTTGTACTGCAGTCAAATCAGACAGGCTTACATTTTGGTGTTGCTAACAGATTAGTTTTCCACATATCTGCCTGCAAATCAAAACAGCACTACATCAACTTAATAATACATGATAATCTCACTTCAAACCTATGTGAGGCTTATGTACTTATTCGAGCCCCCTGTAGTGTATAAACACACGAGGACGCGAAATTTAATTTCACGAAATTTACCCGGCCGGGGGAGATATGACGAGCTTGCGAGCAACACACTCAAAGGAGCCGGAGGCGAGTTCGGGCTAACTTTGAGAGAGAACTAGCAGAAGTATGGAAGCATATTTTTCGGGGTACAGTGTGGTTTCTACACGCGTGTTCCTTTGTTTGAGTAGATAGGGGCGGGCGTGGAGTACCTGAGACTGACTTACAGTGATCTTAGGAAAGTCAATGATACTTAGTATTACCTAGGTAGAGATTTTTGACTCTAATTAAAGTCAATTCAATCCTCGTAAACCACGTTCTAGGGCTCTGGATGAGAATTTACTCAAGCCTAGGCCTTGTTTGTCAAAGAGATAAAATGTCCTAGGACCTTCTCGTCTCATCCCGTAGCCAAACAGCTACAAGCTCCTATATCATGAGAAGTTCGTGGCGGAAGATAAACTGGATGCGCAGCTAAAGAGAAGTTACATCGACCTGATTACTATTATTGCCATCGTAGCTGGAGGTACGTAATCCCTTGTTCTTCAGTGTTTTCTTTGCTAGTAAAGAATAATGATGCTCACATTCCAGCCCCTCATACCACACCCCAGCTGGTTCACGAGCTTAGATAACGATGCACACGGGACGGGATCGAACACTGTCCTATCCCGTCCCGTCAATCAGAGGTCCCGTTGCTGGATTCGCGAAGGGACATTATTTATATGTATGTGGCTTAGCTATGGCATAGTGACTTTGCCACATAACCTCATCGAGTTACAACAGATGCGAGTCCCGCTGTGACATCTGGGGGCAGGATGAAAGCAAGCTTAGGGAAAGGTGCTGGGTTCGAGCTTAGGCGGAATGGTATTTATCAATGGGCCGCATGGCCTCTTCGCCTCAAAAGTTGGTACCAATACTGCCGACTCCACTCTCGTTTCTTCTTTCCCCACATCATCCTGGTCAAGAATTCCCACCACAGCAAGTCCAACACCAACATTGAGTTGGGGGCTTGGTGCTGCAGCAGTGCGGAGAGGCAAACCACTCTCTTATTACTCATCTTACTGTACTTAAAGCCTCGGCTCGCGAGGTTCGAACCAGAGACTCGACTAGGCTCGTGCCCATAAGTCTTGTTGTAGGCTCCACTCATGAAAGGGTTCAAGGAGGCTTGGAGTGCTCTAGGAAAGCTTTAAGAGTGCATTGCGAATGCCCTGATATATGTCACAAAGGTTTAAAAGGTAAGAGCCTTCTGCTCCCGTTCTCAGATTTTCTCGTCGATCGCAAAATTTGGCCAAGGAATGAAAAAGTCTGGGCACCTAAGAAGGAGTACGTTTTCTATTTCATACCGATGGCTAAGTAACATATCACAATCATTGCGACTCCCCATTGGTAATAATGAATGATGGTGTTTATTAAGCCCAGCGAATCGGTGGATAAATGTACGTGCCTTCCCAAATCATCCTCAGAATCTCATTTTGTCTTGAGCTCTAGTAAATTTGTTGGCTCACCCAAGCTGTTATATGTACCGTAGCCTTGATCGACAATTAAACCCAGTCAACAGTTATAAGAACCAAGCTCGCGACTGCCCAAAATGTTAGAACGAGAGCAGTAAATATTCTGATATCTTGCAAAACGTTTCAATGAAAAATGAAAAAAGAGGATCTGTGATCGAAGATGTGACATATTGCCTTTTCTTGGGCGCATTTTGTATCGAGTCCATTTATCGAGTCCACAAGACCATTACGGGATTACATGAGGCTTACAACTTACAAGCTAGTAATGTCAACAGTCGGGCGAGGGCTTGTAAGTAGTGAGACCTTATCAATCAGGATCCATCGTATTCTTCTGGTTAGTGCTGGGGGTTCATCTGAACCAACTCCAACATCGATGCATCTCGACCTCTCCGCGGGGCGCTACGAGGAAAGAAAACGATGGCAATATCGAGCTAACAGAAATTTACCAATTAATTTGTTGGGGGGAGAGTTCGAGCTTAGGATTAACGTTTCGCTGTTCTACTCCAATCTTCTCGTCGAATTCATAAGCTCAAGGCCAAACCCGCCAAACCGTCCCGTACATCGGTCGTGATGAGGCATATGCTACTGTAAATTGGAAGCATCTAACTGTGAGATATCAACCGCAGCGAGTCAATACTCCGATCCCAACAAACCCGAGTTTCTACTCCCAAAACCCCAATGACGGTATCAAGTATCGGTAAAACATATCTGTCGGAGAGACATCAGTTTGATACAAGCACTCCGATCTGATGCAAATGTATCTGTTACTTGGTACAAGCGAGATCTAAGATCCAGGCAATCGGTCTAGAATGTGAACTAGCTGCCGTATTCGAGCCGCCTGACCTCTAACAGCACCCCTCACCCCATGTGTTAGGTGGCACATATGCCTCACAGGGGTGAAATGCCATGGTACGTGGTTTGGAAAGACGGTTTGGAAAGACAGGTGTCAACTTCAGCTCCTGTAGGGCTGGACTTTTAACAAGTGCAGCAATCGCACAGCCCTGCACTGTACTCTAAACCACATCGTAGACCAACAACCACATCTGGAAGGGAAAGAATAACGAATGTCCTTTTAGTAGTACTAACAAGAAATATACATCCGAAAGCTTGTGGTTTTGAGCGAGCGGCCCCAAGTTCGTACTGAGAACACATCAAAATTTGGGGCCCATATTGCAAACTCCATTCAGAGTAGTGCATTGCACCACCCTCAGTGTTCGGGATATCCCGTTGTCGATGCTCATGCCGGTACTTTGCGACTGGCGATCGTGATTGGTATCTGCTGTGCCGCGCCAATCTATCCTCAAAAAATTAGTCATGTTGGTGCCGGTACTCCTATATTTACTGGGCGTGTTATTTTGGTTTTGAAGGGGATTGAAAACTATCACTTGTGCTTTTAGATATCATCACCTACGGTCACTCGGGTCAACCAGTCTTCGGGGGGTAAACCAAACATTCTTGTGCGCGAAGGAGGTGATAGAGATACTTAACTATGCATTATCAACACGTTGGCTGTAGGATTTTGTGCAGCTGAGATTGTGGTGGCAGGGGCATGGAGAATAGAAATAGGTGAGGCAACCCATTTACAGTCAAATTTGGAACCGGAACACTGGCCAACCACAATATCCAGATGAGGAAGGCTTTCACCTACGCCCCCAACCATCAGACGAAATTCTGAAGGCCATATGTTTGCTCTGCTCTTGTGCCTACACTTTCTCTTTTCGCTAGCCCTGTGGAACAAGTTTGCAAGTGGGGCAAATGTCGGTTTATGAGGGCATTTTCGCTCGTTCTTCTCACACGACCTCAGTGGCTTTGTTGAGCCTGCAGCTGCAACAATGGTTTCACAGCAGTCACCAAGGCAAAGGCTACCTTCGATACTCTCTTCTTCCGTCTCTGCCTACACCAACGGGAGGAAGTCGACGACACCGGTCTGCCTCGGCCAAGAAGATATACTATAGAGGATAGGTTGGTATCCGATTCACTGTGGGCATGGTCGACTCACCAACATCCTTCGCCAGAACTTCATTTAGTTGAAAATTATGAGATATCATCAACCAAACATGGTTGCAAAGAAGCCCGGATTTCTCCTCCTTTGGAAGACGGCATTTCAACTCCCATTTGTTCGAGCTTGGACCCCAGAATCGGCGATAAAGCGTCTGTTTTTGCCATCGGATTAATCGTATTACCGGTAAACAACCTACAAAAATAGCTGGGCCTCAGATCGATATTCGTGCAAAGGATGAACTGTCAGCGCCTTCTATTCAACGCACCAATGCTGGCAGAGTGTATAGGCTAACAAGGCAGTTGTTCGCGCTGTTGGATCGCCAACGTTTACCACGAATTTCTAGTCAAAGCCAAAACAAGGGGGCGCATCCGCGTTAGGCGCTGGAGATCCATTCTATCCGACAGATTGCGGACATGATTTCTTGCAGGTAACTGCATCATGCGGGTTCTGCACTTTTCATTTGATGGAGATTTTTAACTGTGGTTGCAATCACACCCTCAAAAAAATATCGTCGAATCGCTACACCATCCAGAACCAGGACATCGTCGAAGCATGAACGCATGAACCAAGAACCTTAAACTGGATTGGAATACCCGGACCACGATCTCATCCATCGTATTACTCAACAAAAAAGGCTTACGGTGATCCATGATCAATCAGATCATTCTCGGGATCTCGTATAACCGAGAGCGCAATCGTCAGCATACCTACATCACCCCTCCCATCGCGAATAGGCGCCAAGAGCCCAAAGGAAATGGGTATTCAAACCTTCGAAGTGTGGCCATATCGTACGTACGTACTTTGGAAGCCAATAGTAGTGGTTTTCCTCACATGGTAAGTAAATGATTATGAGACTGCCCTCTCTTCACCTCTGCGTTGTGTGACACATGCGAGGAAATAATGCGCTGTCGAGTTGCTGATTGCATCCCCAATTCGCCCTCTAGTAATTGTCGGACATGTTGCACAACGTACATATAATTCTTTAATATCGACCAAGTTCCACGCATGAACACACAAGGCTCCAGGAAACAGCAGATCATCCAGCTTCGAACACAACCCGCAGAGGATGGTGCCCTACAAAATACACCCATTGGCGACGGATCATACCCGGCCCTCTCAGAAGAAGTTCTGACTGAGGAGGCTGCTCTCGTGTCAAATGGATGTATATCTTGCAACAGTTGTGTCTTCGGACAGGCCCATAGCTCGGTCGACGGTCGTTGAAGGACCGTTGCCATCCCTCGTGCGGTTTACTTACCACTATGTCTGACTACTTGAATCCCTACAAGCCGATTATGCTTCTGAATCTAAGTAGGAAGTCCCGTATGGTACTACATGCGTGAGACTTGACTGACGAACTACTGACTGTAGATGGGGGAGGAGTGAGAGGTTATGCCAGTCTCTGCAGTCTTGAAGAAGTGGAGAAAGCCATCAAAAAGGAACTGGACACGATAGGCCGTGGGGATCTTTACTCAGAGGACTTTAAACCCTGTGACTATTTTGATATTATGTGCGGCACCTCAACTGGAGGGTACGTTCTTCGAGTACTTGCTCTTGAATAGCAGCCACTGAAAAACCTCACATTCAGCATAATAGCCATCATGTTGGGACGGCTTCGGATGTCCATAAAAGCCTGCATGGATGCATACATAAAGTTTGCAAAGGAAGTGTTCGGCACCTCGAAGTTCGAAGCGACTTTCAGAGGAGTCAAAACATTCTTCTCACGAAAGGATAACGACCTTTGTTTTTATCGCTACTGTCCAAAGCGCCTCGAAAGGGCAATCGTCCGATGCTTGGAGGAGCAGGGTCTAACTGCGGAGGAGCCTTTGGTACCAGCTGGTGGATTCTCTGGGGGCTGCAAAGTGTACGTGAATAGTGACCGTGGTCATGAGGATTTTACTGAAACCTGTCGTGACTATAGACTTGTGCCAGTAATTGAACTTACAGACACCAAATTCGTACCCCGTATGCTTCGAACATACGATGAAAGCGATATCGAGCCAGAGAATGGGACAGGATGGACAATAAAGGCAGCGTTGATGGCTGCTACAGCAGCTCCAACTGTTTTTCCAACATACCAATACGAAGAAAGGGGATATGTCGATGCCGCTTCCCACGGAATGAACAACCCTGCAGTAGAATCTTATGGCGAGCTGCAACGACTATATCTCCATCGCAAAGAAGCCCTCTTCTTAGATGTAGGCACCGGCACCCACGAGCGGCTGCTATTACCATCTGGTTCAGACTTCCGAAAAAACGCCTCTACAGTCTTCAAACAAATGCTATCACAACCTACAGACACGAGACTTCCCTCTCAGATGGTTGAACTTTCCTGCAATGGATTGAATGGAAGTGAAACAACCTATTACCGTGTTGATGTGAAATTTCCTTCGGAATGCGAATCTATAAAATCACATCACTACAATAAGATCCCAGTGCTCGGAGATCAGGTCGCTGAATACAATAAGAACCTGGAAGCCCGTGATAAAATCGAACAGGTATCGCGACGCATTGTGGACGTCCTGACTGGGGATTACCACCGGAAGGAAACTCCGTGGGTGAGGCAGGCACGACTTTATGAACCATGCAATCGAGTTGGAGTGCCAGGTTCCAGTAACGGCATATGTTTATTCAAGTGAGAAACACCCTTCCACGCGTTTTGAACGGAAACATTGGCAGTAGGATTCGATATTACTTCATCCATACTCACTCGCACGTGCTTCCTGGAATAATATCGTGGAGCAGTATTTTTCGTTCAGAGTATAGGCGGATTAAATCTTAGTACTGACTCAGATCTAGCCGGCGAAATCGCAATTTGTTCGCATGCTCTTCACCCTCGGAATGGGTGCCATGTAAGTTGATATTGTTTACGCGTTTACTTTGCTTGTGCTGAGTTTTTATCGTTAAGCCTGCTGATACCCCTGTAAGATACATCAACAAGGATGCCTGAGGAATTTCGCAAGCTTCAAAGTGCCAGCAAAATCATCCAACTAGCTATTAATGGTCAGCCCCAACCCAAAGAACTGGAGAGGGCGACAAGCGATCTTCACCAAGTCCTCAAGGCCCAATGGGATGCTCTGGATGCAAGTCCGGAGAGCCGTAATACACTTGAGCATGAACAGATCTTGACAGTTTTTAAGTTGTGGATAGCTCACGATCTCATCGGCAACGAGGACATCTCTATCGGGACGGAAGCAAGGCTTCATAAGTTACTGCTAGCTTCGGAAGGGGCAAAGCCTCTATATGGCGATGATGTACTAAATCCTTGCCAATGGTTTTCAAAATATCCACTGGCGCCGACCGAAAAAACAGAAGATGCATGACGGTAGCTTGTTCTTGTCCAGCATTGCCACTCGTTCTACCGCAGCTTTGGGATTTCATAGTTGTCGCCTTTCTTTGATTTGGTCAATTGTTGGTCCCGCACCTCCGATCCCTACAATATCTCAGTACTGGAGGTTGGGACGGTCGGTACTCATGATCGTAACAACTCAACTACTATTACCACATATCTCTTCCTCGTTTCAGAAAGTTTTATCCATTACCGTAAGCATAAGGAAACCGCAGCTTCTCATGATATTTCAATTCATGGACATCTTATCAAGTTGAAGAGGCTGCTAACGCACGGACCTCCAAATCAACAGCCCTCTTGTGTGTTGGCATGAGACTTGCAGCGCAGCTACGGAATCAAATGGAAGTCACGGCGGCATATGTTGTGGCAGCGCACAGATAAATTCGGGTACTCTATCAACCAGACAAAACTTTCCCATCACACATCACTCAGTCATTCGTTGCAGTGTCCAGAACGCCTTGTCCGAAGTCTTTTTTGATACCCCATGGATTCGTTTACACGGGCACTTTCCGCAGCCAACCGGCTGGATTCTATCAACCACGAATCACGAGATGCAATCAGCCTCGAATTCAGGCTCGTTGCGTGCCGGCAAGAGCTGGCGAAGCAAGGACGAGAACCTCCGGAGAAGTTACGGAGTGTGTTGGATCGGCTTCCAACAGCTCAAGCAGGGGACTACCTGCAAATAGCGAGAGATTTACGCGATGCTCATCGGTTAGACTTTGTCGCTTTGTGTAGTAGGGGAAGCTTATTTTCCGCTTGCAGGAGCATCGCGATGGTTGATATCATCTCTTACACGCCATATCGGTATGGATGTCTTTTGTTAGTTGGGGTGGCATTGCTATGAGCTCACATTGTTACAGACCCCGATGAAAATCACGAATACGGTACTACTATGGGGGAGGACCTAATTAGACGGTTTATACACGGGTTTCTGGTGTTATGTTTTGGGCTATTTGACGTGTTTGATTATATATTTTCCTGTAGTTATTCAGTTCACATGCTCTACCGACGCGAAAGATATTCTCTTTCAAACTCAACATTGATTGTGTTATATTTGGATCAATGTGCGCAGAACATGCATGCGTCCCGATAAGTTTCATCCTATTTACCCCAACACCCATGACTCACCTAACCATGTTCTGAAAAACCTAATACATTAATAAATCTACCGTCCAAGACAGTATATATGTTGATTCCCAGGGTGAAAACCGCTGTAGAAATACCAACAATAATACTCACGGTCCCAGTTATAGGGAGCTATCCCGCGTTTGGCAATCGGAAACTCTAGACTGCGAGTTGAGACACTCATCTCCCCAGCCACTCCAACGCCTTTTTCTCATCCCAATTGAACTGCAACTATTCCGTTCGCGTTAGATATCCACCTAGCTCGTCGCTAATTGCTAGTGTAATATCGCACGAATAGTAATTACCGAGTGATAAACCGTGCGCAATAATAATCATCTATCCATTTTCCTCCCGATTTTTGTATCTTGGTGTTTTAAAAAAAGGTCCTGGGCTGGAAAACCAATGGTCCGTGGTTTGGTCAGCAATCCAGGCCTGCCGGACATAACATCTATGGCGCCAGCTGGGTAGACAGGATCTGGATCAAGGCCTGATGGTTTATCATGGACGCAGAAGATCTGGAGAAACAGTCATTAATTCATCAGCGCTGGTGCTTTGTATTACATATTTGTGCATACCTAACACATCTTCGACGGAATCTGCAGATAAGGTTTTGGCCGAGGATCGTAGACATGCATATTGTTGGGTATGCTGGAGTCAGGCTTATAAGTGCTAGTCTGCCAGACTGTAAAGATGAACGAGATACACGTAGCATTTGGGGTGCTGATCTTGGGTTTCAACCTCTATATCATGGAGGAACTGACGAAGGAATCGTCATCTAGAATGCATGCAAAGGGAACGCAAAACACAATCTTCCAGAAGAAAGAGCAAAAAGTCAGACAAGTTCCAATGTACTATGACCCGAAAGTCGCTGCCCAGAATGGTGAGCTGAGGTTTGCAAGTACACCAACTGAATTCAAGCTGAACCGATGGTAGTATACTGCAACCCGCTGGCTTTCACCGTCCATATGGAGCACCTAGTTGCTTGTAGCGTTGTTGCCAATATACCAGCGCCGCCTCAGGAGTCCATAGCTATAATTCACAAGTAACCCAGAGAATCCTGGGTTAGGTGTATCCAACGTCATGGACAAAAAAGCGCTACCAGTTGACTTTGCCGAACTGTCAAATATGCAGGCAACAAGCTGACCCAACCGATCGATCTTTGCAGACTATGTAACGTGCTTACATGCCGGCGTGTCGCTTATGCACCTTCAGAAGTAAATCAAATAGGCTTTTCAATTCATAATGTATCATCTAGCAGTGTTCAGTTTCTTTGGACATCAGATTCGTGCTTATATTTGTCTACTATCCCAGCCGTGCTGGCCCCTCTGCAACTCCACAACACCAGGGCGAATAAAAGATGGCCAGCGGGTTTGCATATGCCACCTGCGTCGCTACAGGTAAACTGGATACGGTCAGATAATAGGACATATGCTAATTTGCAAGCAGGTAATAAAGATCGAAGCTCATCGAAGCTAATTGATTCGCCTCTTTAAGTATTATAGGAAACGATAGTATGATCAACATCCCCTTACTCTGTCCATATTTAGTTCAATGGAATCGGAATTCCCATTACCATTTGCGTCAGGTTGGGTGTGCAGTTTGTGATATAGCTGTACATACCATCGCATCGAAGATCATCACTGTGTTTAACCAAACCTGCGCACAATTTAATATAATCTAAATCTGCTATTCGTCTATGACGTTGCATAACAGGATTTGAAACAGAGTGTTGTTGTGGACGAAGGGCAATATCGGGCGCTTGGATGACAACCACAGACCTGATTAACTACTGATCGTTCAACTTTCTTGATAAACTTTTTCTGCCGTTTGGAAGGATTTTGCCAACGAGAACTGTAGCAGGGGAATCGCTTTTGGTTCCAATTTATGGCCTCTAGCTGTAAGCAAGACCAAACAGAGCAAGTCGTAGCTATATGTAGTTACTAGATCTATGATGGATACATCTAAAGACAACGCTAACGCGTACATTTGATGTACTTTCACTTAGATTGGACTTAAAATGATGTTACTTGTAGAGTGATGCTGTCAAATCTTCGGCCAATCACTGGGCGCCACACCGTAGTCATTGCCTTAGCCGCACGCCATCCGTCATTGGGTGATGTTGACAGTACTTATGCAGGCGCTTGCGTGGGGAGACGAAAAGTATGATTTAGCGATACCAGTAATTTTAGGACCACATTTCTCACAAGTAGGTATCGGTAGTCTGGGTTCTCGCAAGCTCGACTCACAACCGAGCAAGATTTGAGAGAATCCAGACTAAGGTATCGGGTACATAAGCCTGTTTTCTCTCCTAAAGTCCTGTTATCCGACGACCATGGCACGTTACACTACTTCACGATATCTGGTCGTTCCTCCAAGGAATACCGGCCCAAACAAGGTTCTTCTATACAAATTCCTGCTCCGCGGGCCCAAGCGTGGAATCGAGCGTGCTCTTACTAGTTCAACCGACATTGACAAAAATGATAAACCCTTACACTCGGATTCTGATTCCAGCGACACTGTAGATGAGGAGATCGAGCCTGAGGGCTATGAGACAATTGACCTGGAGCACTTATTAAAGAAGATGAACCCGGAGGATTTCATTTGCCCCAAAGATGTGGATCACCATGTGAAAGTCCTTATAAGTGAACCCTTCATGCATCTCAGCCTTACCCGAATGGGGCTAACACACTGCATAGAGATTTTGCGGGATGTTATCTCGCGCAGGTAGGCGCCACATTTGTTTTTAGGTAGTATATAACCAGGCTGATACTCGAACACTAGGAGTTCTTTGGTCAGCGTGACTGCCAGGTATTCTAATCGTTCAACATAGATATATATCATCGAATTGATCGCTTTGAAACTGGCGTAAATCATTCCGCTGCCGGGGAGAGTAGAATGACATTTGTTTCCTTTCTATATTTGGGGTTTCTTAGAGGCCTCAAAAGATCTGACTAGCATAAGGAGAGCTCAAGTTTGCTTAAATATATGATTCTAGGAGAGTCCGATGCATCAATTAGTGAGAATCATGGGCGCAACAACTATAAAGAGGACATGATAGTAGTGCATCAGGTTTGGATCAGTGTCCTAACCCGCAGTTTGTTCCCTTTTACTTTGGATTTTCTTTGGTTATCTACAATTGCTATATTGATTGTAGGTGAATCTAGACTGTATTGCTGTATTTAGGTCTGCGGACGATATTTCGCAGGAACCTCCTTTCGGTCCTGGCCTCGAACTGGTCGAAGTATTACGGGGGCCCGGAAGGACAAAACCAACAAAACCTCGAACTCAACTGCGAACTGCGAACTCGAACTCGGTTGCGCAGCATCAGCCCTGCGCATCCAACACTTTTTACCTTTGCAAGATGATGAAATGGAATAAAATAGTTTCTCTTTGTTAGGTATATAAAAGAAAGTATTTATTAGAGTATACTGACAGCTGCATTTCCAAATAGTTCTCAAGTCTCAGGTTTGAAATTTTTTTACCGGTTGATAGGATTTTTCAGGGCAATATGTAGGTTACAACACCAAGTTCCAACTTTATTCTGCTATTAACACAGTTTGCTGTTTACAGTGCGTTTACTTAATACCTTTTGCGACTCGTTGTATCAATAAATACTCCTCAATTTTTTTCTCAGAAAGCGAAACTATTTTTGAACATTTGAAAACGTTGTGGGTGGTGCTGTGTAATGGAGTTCGTAGTTGAGAGTTGAGTTCGAGGTTTTGGCGGTTGTCCCAGGACATCTCGCATTAGATTCTATTATACAGAATTCCTTCTGTCAGCTCCTCCTCAACATCAACGTATAAGGCTGTAGTGGTATCTTTGGATTTTCGATCAAACCACATCTTAAGGCAATGGCAGCATCGTACGCTATCTAACTGATCACCCCCTCTTTACAGCCCGTGAAGCACTGCCATACTATTTGCAGACCCAGTTGAGTACCCCACCGGTCGATATATTGCGCGCTCGAGCGGTATTACTGGCCATAAGTCATCACTCACGCCCGGGATATCTCGTCTCCCAGCTGCAGAAACCTCGCCTTGCCCATGCCAAGGTCTCAGGAGTCCCGGGATAACTCGTCTCGTGGCCAGCACTAAACTCGATTCTCACTGCCGCGTTTGTGAACATCATATATCCGTCAACAGTTACCACTCGGACGTATCCATCGGACTCCACCTAGTATGTTTTGTACTTATTCGATTATATATACGCTCGAAACTCCTCACTGAGAATATTATCACTGATAGTAGTGAGATGAGCTCCTGTGTCCCACATGTAATTCGTATCTTCAATGTTGGCAACCGGTGAGTCAACAGGTGAATCGATAGCGGAAATTTCGAATCTCCATTTCTCGGAGGCAATGGTATATGGCTAGTTTTTTTAGGGCGAGGGTTGATATTGATCAGCGAAGTGTCATCTTTGACGACATCCAGGATCATTGCACAGCGTTGGCAGGAGTAGTGACCATGTTCAACGATATTGGATATCGGAACAGGTTGACTGAGCGGTGTGGATGAGGTCAGCTTTAGCGGGAGCATTGATAACCTTAATGTTTTCATCATGGGCGGCAGGGCTATAACCCGAGTAAGAATGTATTATGAAAAAGAGGATGTGGGGGAAAGAGGGAGGGGGAGAGAATAGAATGGGAAGGAAACAAACCTGCGTGTGAGAATGACCTCAGATCGCCGGAAGATTCACTGGTCTCGGCTAAACCGGAACGGGTTGTGGAAGCTAGAGCTGCTGCCGAGGAAGAGAAGGTTTTTGGTCGTGGTAATGTTGTTAATAGTGTACGAGAAGAGGGAAGTGAAAGTGTGAGGCTTTAGAGGCGGGGCAATGGTTGGGGAAAAGAGATAGTGCAAATAAGCGTAAAGGAGAAGAGGTAGTGCAAATAAACGTAAAGGAGGGTATAGTTGTGCCCAATTCGTGTACAGAACACTTTGTGATCAGAGCAAATCTCATGGACTTAATTGAGCTTGAATGTGTGAATTCCAATGCGGAAGTACTTAAATTGGTACATACCAATTGAGCTTGAAACTTTGAGGAATATACCAGTAGGGGTTGTTAAAAGCTCGAAAATCCTCTTAGCAGTGCAGTTGACTTCTTTACCAAGCTCTATATGAAATGAAGAACAGTCGTGCGTCACATCATGTGTTGTGCTACATAATACCCATCCACCATATATTTCATCACTCGAGCCGGGTCGAGGCCATACCCGAATCGTGTGGCGGTGAAAGGAGGTACGACTAGAGCCGCATCACGTGGAGGTCTGGCGCGAGACAACGCCCTGTCTTACTCTCCTAAGATTCCTTCACAACCTACGCGGCGACCCAAATCACCTATCATCACCAACAATTTCACGAACACGAACGCGATACCAATTAAAGAAACACGATGGGTCTCAACCCCGAAACCCTGATGTCGCTTAAGGTGACGGAGCTCCGCACCGAGCTCAGGAAGCGAGGCTTGCCGGCGACTGGGTTGAAGCAGGTTCTTGTCGATCGCCTGAAGGAGGATCTACTAAAGGAGACGGAACCGGAACCGGAGGAAGAAGAAGAGAGCGCACAGTATGAATCTGCAGATGCGGAGGAGGAGGAGGAGGCGCGAACAGCGGAGATTTCAATTGATACCGATGCGCTGAACGAGGTCGCGGAACCTGTTGAGGAGCCGCCAGTCGAGAAGGGGAGGAAATCCGTTTCTATTGAGATCCATCCCCCCGAGAGAGTCGTGGATATCGAGGACGATGCGCCAGTTGAGGAGACGAAGGAGGAGCAGGAGCGGGCAGTAACTGAAGACGCGCAGGCTACAGCAGAGGAGATACCTACTGAGGAGGCGCCAACTGCGCAAGAGCCATTAGAGGAAGACGCGAAGCCTGAACCGGAGGAGCCAACCACAGTTGATGTGCCAGCAACATCGGAATCGGAAGCGATGGACGTTGTGAGCTATGATGACGATGACGTGACTGAGGAGAAGCCCACAGAGAAGGAGCCAGAGCCAGAGCCAGTCTCTGTAACAGAGGAGAATACGCGGACCGCATCGCCGCAACCACCGCCAGCAGTACCGGAACAATCGCTAGAAGTCGAGATAGAGTCAGAGCTGGTTGAGTTAAAGCCGGTTGAGTCAGAGCCGGTTGAGTCAGAGCCGGTTGAGTCGGAGCCGGTTGAGTCAGAGCCGGTTGAGTCAACTCTACAGGAGGACCACGTGGAAGCTGCGCCAGTTGAAGCTCCGACAGACGCAATTACTGCAACGGTAGAGATAGCCGATGAGGGCGCTCCTGCTGCAGTCCCCGTCAATGACACCATTGTGCCTCCCCCTGAACCAATCTCCGACGATATCGCTCCCGAGACAGTGGTAATTGAAGATGCGATGGAGATCGACCCAACTGAATCCCTGAAGCGTAAACGACGCTCTACCAGCCCTGTTCCTCCTCACCTCCACGGAGCCGACGCCGAACAAGAAATCACTCCTCCATCCGCTAAAAAGCAGCGCGCAGACTCACCGTCTCGCCGGGGTCGTGACCCGCGATTCAGAGGTCTCTTCAACGACACTGTACCGGCCGCTGAAGAGCTAGAGCCAGATTACGAAGACGAAACCCCCATCGAGCCCTCCTTACATCCTGCCACACGCGCTCTGTACATCCGAAATCTTGTGCGGCCTCTCCAGGAGAATGCCTTCCGTTCTCACGTACTCTCGCTCGCTTCGCGTAATGATGATGATCCTGCGGATACACTGATTGAGACTTTCTACCTGGATTCTATTAAGAGCCATGCATTGATTGTATTCGAGAACCTGACTGCTGCAAACAGAGTGCGCGTCGGCATCCACAACAAGACCTTCCCCGCGGAAAAGTCACGGAAGCCATTGTGGGCAGATTTTGTGCCAGAGGAATGTGTACCTGGATGGGTTTCCCGCGAGAAGGCTCGAGGTGGTGGACGATGGGAAGTTATCTACAACATTGGTGATGAAGTTACGGCTGAGCTTGTGGAGGCCGGCACGGGAGTCCAAGGCGGAAGGTTAGCCGGGAGAATGGGGAGTATAAGTGCTGGTGCGGGTGTAGGTGCTGGCGCAGGAGCAGGATTGGGAGCGGGCGTGGGTGCAGGAGCAGGAAGGATTAGAGGGAGCATCGATATCTCGAATGCGCCTTTAGGCCCGAGGAGGGGCAGCGACGGTTCGTTTGATTCTATACTAAGATTGAAGAGAAAAACTGACTTTTGGGAAGCACCTCCAGTTCATGCTAGGGGACCTGCCGAGAGGAAGCCGATCATTATGAATTTGGACCAGCTGTTCCGAAGCACCAGGGCAAAGCCCAAGTTGTACTATCTCCCGGTGGATGAGAGTGTGGCTAGAACTAGATTGGCAAAACAAGGAAGGGATTCGAGGGGGAGGTATTGATGGTGGATTCTGATTCCAATCCTGCTTACGGCCATAAGATGAATAAACGACAGGAGTTCTTATTTTAATTGTATTCTAGACGGTGGGTTTGGCTGGTACATGGTTGCCTGTAGGATGATGGGGACGTAATAAGTTCTTTTGTTTCGTTTCCTGCGCTTATAAGATGCTGTGTTTCCTTTTGTACTCTGGGTTCTGCATGGAAAATGAACTGCTATTATTTCCTTTCGCGAAAGCAATTCGTAATGGCTGAGAAGTGGGGGATCTCCGTTCCTCCTGCCACAACCGCCACCAACCGAGATCTCGGCAAACACGGTGCTTGTGTTACTCACGTACTTTTAACATCACCCTCCCCACCACCACCGCACACCGCACATTCCCCAATTCAACCCACAGCAATGACCTCCCTCCGCATCCTCGTTCCCATAAAGCGGGTCCTCGACTACGCCATCAAGCCGCGCATCGCCGCCTCCGGCAAAGCGGTGAACCTAACCGGACAAAAAATGAGTCTGAACCCATTCGACGAGCTTTCGATCGAAGCGTCCTTACGACTCCGCGAAGCCCACCCCTCCCGAGTCTCCGACATCCTCGCCTTCTCCGCAGGACCAGTAAAGTCTCAGGATGGACTACGCACAGCAATGGCAATGGGCGTGGACCGTGGGCTCCTCGTCGACACGGCCAATACCGAACTGGAGCCACTTGCAGTCGCAAAGATCCTCAAAAAGGTCGTCGAGAAGGAAAATATTAACCTTGTGATACTGGGGAAACAGAGTATCGACGACGATGCGGGTCAGACGGGACAGATGCTTGCTGGTCTGCTGGGGTGGGGACAGGCTACGCAGGCAGCAGAGATACAGCTCGCTGAGGATAGTGTTAAGGTTGTTAAGGAAGTTGATGGTGGCACAGAAACGGTACAAGGAAAGCTGCCGATGGTAGTTACTACGGATCTGAGACTGAATGAGCCCCGCTATGCGAGCTTACCGAATATTATGAAGGCGAGGAAGAAGAAGCTGGAGAAGGAAACGTTGGAGAGCTATGGCCCTGGGTTGGAGGGGAGGTTGGAGGTGCTTGAGGTCTCTGGTGAGTTCTGTGTGCTTCGAGGAGGTGAGAATGAGGCTGATAGGCGGAGAACCGCCGCCACGACAGGGAGGCGGGAAGGTCGCGGATGTTGGTGGGTTAGTGAAGAAGTTGAAGGAGTTGGGTGCGATTTGAGGATGCTTTTGAGGTGTGCTTGGTTCCGATGGCGTGCGTGTATAACATACTGGCTGTTTCGATGGTGCGGGAAGGTTACAATTAGATGCTTCATTTGGCACGTTGGATGGACTTGATGAATATTGGGAACCAACTGTAGAACTCTCGCATTGCAGGAAGAGCACTGCCAGAAATCCGGATGACTGATAAGCAACCACTACTATTGACAGATTGGCTCTAGCGGAGGGATTAAAGCAGTCGCTGAATATTGACTTTCGACCATCAGTATAACCGGAAGCTAATGCCCCGGCTTCTCCTTCTACCAGTAACTGATCATACCTCTTAACATGATCCGGAAGTATCTACTTCCATGATAGGTGTGGTATTGACCGGTACCATGGAGCTGGGAATTGTGATCTGGGTTGGAACCAGGAGCAAACAGACATCCAGTAAAGGGGAAGAAGGGTAGAAGGAGGGGAGCTCCCCCACCTAGCCGGTCATCCGGAGAGGGAGGGTAATTGGGAACTGCCATACTCTAACCAGAGTGAATGCAGCATGATTAAAACAAAAAAAAACAGACATCCAGTTAAAGTAATCCCGTTGGCCCCGGAGTGTAGTAGTAGTGGTGGGTCGCTTCACTAGGTTCCGCACCGGTATGGTATACCAGTGTCTGAGATTATTATATTCTCCTTCTCATCATTGCCGTCTGCAGACAAAGAACCAAATGAGAACGCATGCAGCCCCCACAAGCTGTAACAAATCGTCACGTGACAAGAGCCTCACCCAGCTAAAGCTCCCCACCACTCCACCTCACCTCAACACCTCCAGCTCAACTACATTCCAATCACAACAAGAACCATAGCCATGACCGACTCACAACCACCCCTAATCTCGCAGCATCCCTCTACATCCGGTCTCCAGATCGCCCTACATCCACTCGCCCTCCTCACCATCTCCGACTACATCACCCGTCACACACTACGCAACCTACCCGGCGCTATAGTCGGAGCTCTTCTCGGCTCACAATCCGGCCGCGAAATTGCTATCGAACATGCATACGAGGTTGTGTTGGTGCCTAACGACTCAAGCATCGCGATTGACAAGGCATGGTTTGAGACGAAGTTACGGCTGTGTATGCCACCCCTCCCTCCCTTACTCTGGCATAACTAACAAGTGGGTACACAGTTAAGGAAACACACCCCACTGCCGACCTTCTCGGCTGGTTCACCACCTCCTCCTCCCCCGAGTTCGCCCCAATCCAGACACATGTATCGGTACATCAGGAGCTACTCCGATACAACGAGTCCCTGATCCTTCTCGTCCTCAACCCATCCCCTGCCGCGGCCCTCAGCGGCGGCGGAAAACTCCCCGTCGCCATCTACGAGAGTATCTATGAGGCAGACGAAACAGAGGCAAACAAGCTAGGACTAAAATTCGTGCCGCTGAACTACACCATCGAATCGGGCGAGGCAGAAATGATCGGGATGGACTTTGTAGCTAAGGGCGCAGGAAACGCATCATCAGTCCCCAACACCGCCTCTGCCACCCCGCAGCCGGAAGCTCCAGCCAAGGATACCAAAGGTAAAGAGAAAGAAAAGGAGGCAGAAAAGACCGAGAAGCAGGATAAAACCCTTGACACAAGTACGACCACAAAAGTCGACGTCGGCACGCAAAACGACGAGTTAATCTCGAACCTTACCGCAAAAAAGAACGCGATAACGATGCTGAACTCACGCATCAAGTTGCTGCTTAGCTACCTTCAAGACCCGCCAGATGGCGTGCCAAACCACCAGATCCTCCGCGAGATCCAGAGTCTTACCCACTCCCGCCTCCCGCTGCTGAAACCTGCAAACCAACGCGCGTTCGTGCAGGAAAAACTCGCAGAGGAGAGTGATGTTAACCTTGTTATTCTGCTTGGCGCTGTGACGAGGAGTATTGAGGAAGTCAGAGGCGTTGGAAGGAAGAGTGCGGGGATCGATCAGATGCTGAAGAGTGCAAAGAAGGGTGGTGGAGGGCCCCCGTTTGAGGATGCTATGGATTTTGCAAGTATTGGTGGTGGTGGACCGCCTAGTGGGGCAAGGAGATTGAGGGGGATTATGGGGAACTTTGGGTTTTAGAAAAACTTGAAAGGGTTTGTGTATCTTTTCTTCTTTGAGGAATGGCTGGGGTATTTTCGGGTTGCTGTACTTGCTGCAGATTTGTATGGGGTTCATACATACCTCTTTCTGGATTTTATGGCGAACGAGGCTTGAAGCTTGGGATAGAATTTACCCAGGCCTTTCTGCAGTAAGCTTATACTTCACGAAGTATCACTGTGGATACTCCACCTCAGATCAACACCCCGATTCCAAAACTCGATCTGCGATCTATCTTTCATCACAAGGCTTATGTCCGGGTGACACGTCACAGCGCTGCACAACCAACGCATCTTTCATAGAACTGATTGGGAGGTTACTATGAATTCTTCAGTCTTTCAAATTATTGCTCCAGAACATGGAAACCCTTAAAGACACAAAACAACGTTTATACGAAAAGCCAAAACCAAAGCGCTTGTAATGGAAAAAAGGGAAATAAAAAAATAACTAAAAAAACAAAACACGCAGATGCAGAGCATTAGCAGCGGCAGAAACAGCAACACCGAACGCACTGGGGAAGCAAAAGCAAAAAGCAAAACTCCACCATCTTCTACCACATCGCTCTCTAGATACCCATAGTATAGTCCATCTCCACACCGGGCATAACCCCCGCCATGAACTTGACAAACACGACAAGATACTGATCGATCCGCAAACCACCATCCTCATCTTCTGCCGCAACTTGTTCCCAATCCTCGCCTCCCCCACCTTCAGCCTGCGCCTCGCCACCACTACTACTACTCTCGGCCTCACGGCGTGCCTTCCGACGCGCCATCCCATCGAAAATTCGCTTCATGGTCTCGGCGTGTTTGCACGGGTGCACCGATGCCATTTGCAACGGTGCGTCTAGACATGGGAACGGCTCGATCGTCACAGTTTTCTCACGGTAGTCAGGCGCGATGTCTTCGAACATCACCGTCGGTGGGTGAAGCGGTGTTTTTGTAGCACCGTCGAAGCCGGAGATGAAGGAGCGTGGGACTTTGAAGTATGTGCTATAGGTCAGGTACAGGTTGTAGTATCTCAACGGCCTATTTCTCTCGTTAGTCGTGCGAAGTGCAAAGGCGGGGTGGGGGGGAAGAGGGGGTACGCTTTGACGCCCTTCCCACGCGGAGCCTTATCGCGGATTATCGCCTCGTCGTCGTCGTCGTAATCCATATCCGGGATCTCATCATCGCTATCCTCACTATCCTCGACATCTCCGCTATCGCCGACGGTCTGAACCTTCTCACTTGCAGACGCGGAGGCTTCGCCCTCCCAGCCCTCGTCGTCACCGGGGTTCCAGGAAGAGAAGGTGTCGTCCAGACGCGTGTGGCACGGCGCGTGCTTGAGGACTAGGTACTGCTTATCTTCTGGCAGGTATGCGACGCGCTTTGAAGGGTCGGCGGAGGCCCAGGACCAGGTGGGGAACTTGTAGCAGAGGTAGTCGCCCGCTGCTACGAACTCTTCTGGTGTTAGCTCGCCGGTGGTCGTGAAGGTCGAGGTGTGCGAGGCCGGGGTGAGGTAGTCGCGCCAGCGGGAGAAGGCGGAGTGGAGCATGGTCGTGTTGGCGAAGCTCAGTGTTGTGTTGCTTTGCTGCTGTGCTGTGCTGTAGACGGGGAGATGGAGATGGAGGGGTGGAGCTGTGAGGTCGATGTGGTGGGGCTAGCTATGGTGATGTGATGCGATTGATAAGATGGCCCTTGGCAATGACTCATGTGATTAAGATCATCTGATAAAATTGGCTTGGACCCAGTGTGGCTTGAACCCCTCAGGAACAAACGAGGCGGGTTGGCAAGGCTACAGCTGTAACTCCACATCATCTCGAAGCTAGAGTATCGTGGCGATCGTCTAACGTCGTAAGTGCAGAAAACCTGGCCAGCAGCCTTGCAGAGGAAACACGCGAATTGCACTTTTTTTTTTCGTTGTCAAGTAGCACAGTGACGACGGTGACAACAGCGACACATAGAGTTCGCCTTCCGATGGGCCGGGGTCGATGACGAAAAAATTACATATCCTATCTATCTGAGGCGTCAAGAAACAAGTTGTTGCGAAGGAAGCGCCCACCAACCCACCACCACCGCACACACACTCCTTCGAATTCCCATGAAACGGGTATGTGTGGTGGAGCACTATAGTTAATTGTATTACTCTACATGAGGGCCGAGCGCATCCGCTAAAGAAGACATTTCGAAGCAGCTTTTATCCGGCAGCGGCTGGGGTCAGATGGGACAGCAATGTTTTGAATCTGTCTGTCAGTAATACAGTCTGTCGGCGAGACGTGGGGCTGGGATGCAGAAGCGTGCTGCGTATGCGACTCGGCGATGTCTGCGCTGTTCTGCTTCCCTAGCGCAGGAACTGCACCGAGAGACTCGAGTTGGAGTGCGGTACCGATACGTGATGTACCTCGAATGTACATGGGTCGACGTGCATCGTGTGGGGATGGGAGGAGGGATCCCCAACGTCAACGGGGCGGGTGGAAAGCACGCTTAGTGGACGCGATATACGATTTGAGGCGTGGACGAGGAGCGCAAGTTATAAACAGAAACCGGCCTATGGCATTGTTGTTTCGCTGAATCGCCATGTAATCGTCATGCAGTTGGCAGTGCAGCGCTGATGGAGAAAGCTGTGGAGTCGAGTGCTTCCTTGCCGTGTTCGTGGAACGCAGCCCTCATGCCGATCGCACTGCATGCTCCAAGTTATCGCAGGAGGTGCCAGAGCAAATGGTTGGCCCAACCGTCTTGGTTCGCTCGCTACACTTCATCCGTCTCGCCAGTAACGACCGTTCCGCCCACGGAGCCCTTCCTCCTCGCTGACCACACAGAACAGATCCCGACCGACAGCCAGACAAAGCAGGACAGACAGCAGAGACCAGACAGACAGATGCTCGCCATTCTCCCCCCCACTGCGACCACGATCCCCTCGCAGCAGCCCGCCTGAAATCCCGCTCCTATTAATCAATCGTGTTCCTGTCGCCTTCTTCTGCTGCTCCCCAGCTCTGCAGCGCAAACATAACACCTTTCCTCTTTCACTCGTGCCGATCTGGACGTTGACGCATCACCGTCTCTTCCGACTTGACTTGGAAGCAAAAAAAAAGGCTGCTTCCGAGGTTCCGTCACAGCCACACAGCACGCGAAGGAATCGAAGCAAAAAAAGAACGTAAGAGTGTGAGAAATAATAAGACCCGACACATCAAGCAGAACCCAGCAGCATTACAACCAAGCAGCATGAGCAAACGTCCCGAACAGGTCCATTATATACCCCCTGGCCGTCGCAAACCCTCGGTGGTTTCAGTCTCCACGCCCGTGATCGCGCCACCCCTAGGACCCTCCTTTATCAACAGCTCGTCTGCCCGGATTACCTCCGTTCCCGCCAACACCACCGACTCTCCTGCTTCATCACACGCCCACCTTGTATCATCGTCTCACGCTCGCTTCGAACCTTCGACTACTCCTCCACTTCGCACCACAGCAGCAGACCCGATGAGATCGCAACATTCCACGCCCCATGGCCGCATTCCAAGCAGCCAGAGGAGAGATTCCTATGAAGTTGGAATGAGTCCTGGAAAAATGCATCATCGTGTCGAGGTACGTTTTGTTTGCCTTCCGTTGTTGCTGCAGTCTATGTGATGTCGGATTCTTGCTTTGCTGCGGCTGGCGAATATCGATCGCTATCGTGCGCACAAACGACCAGAGCACCCACACCACCCCAATCCATCCTGCAGAATAAAAAACCAGGAGCTGCATAGAAGCACTAGCTAACTGTAGCGGCGTCGTCCACAGGTCCGCGAACACGGTGGTTTCAGATCTACCGATACTCCTTTCTATCGCAGTGACAAAGCGACTGCTGCGTTTGAGAGCAGCCCTCGTTTGGTGTCGGGTGTCGTTTCGCCTGGGAAGTACACCCTGCAACAACCAATGCATTTGGCCAGAAACCGAAGCTACGAGGATCGCTACAAGGAAATTCCGCCCCCGTTCAGAAGCAAGGCTGCTCCACCACCAGGATGGATGGATGGCATTGTCGGAAAGCACAGTCCAAGCCCCATGATAGCCCAACCCGTTCGCATTTTGCGCAATCCCGAGCGTGAGCGAGAAAGGGAGCGCGAAAACCGTGGCGAGTTTGTCGAGGAACACGTAGTACGTGTGCATTTCACCCTCACCTGCATCATCATTCCCCCACCAACGAAAATGTTTTAATCCTTACTGACCAACCTCTTCCTTGCTTTTTAGACTCGATCGTTCAACCTAGCCCCACGTCCCGAGCACCAGGAAAAGGCCCGTCCCACCTATGTGACCGGTGGTTCTAACAAGGCACAATATCTCGGCGAGAGCATCCACTCACTGGCTCCATCGACCTCTATCGGGGAGCGAGTAAGGAAATTTATTTCCACTCTACATCCTGAGCGACCCGACCCTCCTGTTCAAGATGAGCCATATGACTACCCATACACGCAGCCGTGCGATCCGTCGACATTGCCTGCAATCAAAAATGGAAGAAACTTCCCTGTCCCCATCAGCGAGAGCAGATCTGGTTGGGTACCGGAGAACGTCAGGATTCCTGCAGGCGGTGAGCACACGTACTTTGGCGCCCCACTCAAGGCCAAGCCGCCCCCTCAGGAGAAGCGCAGGAGACATCGAGTCCGACCTCACAGAGGCGAATATGACGAAGCCTCGAGTCAGGGCGACGACTGTGCAAGACGCTTGTATAGGCTCCACACCTAGATGGACTATAGCCCCGACACATACCTTCTCGAAGAAACGGGGGCAACGACCGTAAAAAAAATTATTACGTGGAAATAGAAATGGAGGGAAACACTACTCGGCAATCGACAGAATATACATCACTTTCCGGAAACCGGCGCAGAAGCACTTCTTTCTCCCCGCAGAAATGAAATGAAGTGGAAGGAAGATCGGGGAAGGGCAGGGATGAGGTGGGGGTGGAGTTATGCTATTAGTGGGTGGATTCGAGATGAAGGATATAGTTTGACGACGTGGCGCGCCGCGCTATCACTACTTACTACTTACTACTACTGCTATTACGGGATCAACTCTGCTTCGTCTGGTTTCATGTGGATTATATATCTTCATTTTCCCACTTGTTTGCGGATGAGCATCGGAGGTTGGTGTTGGATTGGATTGGACTGGGGGGGAAGGGTAGTTACTTCGCGATAGTTTTTTAGTCTGTGAATGGCTGGCTACTAGTTGTACTTTACGACTTCGTAACATTTCGGAGCCCCGGGTTGTTTTTTGTGGTTATGTTGTACGCTTGATGCGTGTTTTTTGTGGCGGAGTTGCAGTTGAATTCGCGTTCGCAGATGGAGCTACTTTGCATGCTATGCACATTGTAATTGTTACTGTTTTTAATCTTTTTGTTCGCAATGCTATGCTGTGCTGTGCTTTTGATGCGTGCCTACGTGTGAGTCCTTGAATATAAATGTTGTGATCATTGCGATGAAGCCGAAGTGGAGAGAGGCCCATGCGCACTGTCCTTGTACCGGTACAAGGCCAAAGTAACTCGCTACCAGAGGTTAGAGAAGAACAGGTGCCTGACACACTACCTCTAACATGATTCAAACGCTGGTGGAGGGGACGTTGGTCCACTCATGTGCTGCCATATGAAATGGGCAAATGCGAAAATTCTGCACCAGTGAAGAAGCTTTGAAGTTACTTTTTGAGAGTCATCTGGTGCGCGCAAAACTCAAAGCGATCACGGTGACCACACGAGGAGCGTTCAATGGGTTCTGGAGTTACTTTTTCCTTGGGATAGTCATGCCACCAAATCTTGATACCAATGAAATGACCAACGAAAACAAACGACTCATAAAGTGAGTGATATATAAAGTACTATAGAATAGGTTTGGGATTAATTGCAGAGAGGCTGTGTTTTTCCGTGACGAATACTGAACGTTGTGCACTTTCTTTTGAATTTGATGGTACCGAGAGTTCTGGTACTAGACATAACTGCGAGACTTTTAGGATCGACAAGCCCCAAGCCCCAAGCCCCCGGTCTGGAGGAGAAACCTGAGGTTGCGTGTTGAGGGCCGACGAATCATGGGCCGTCGTTTCATGAGGGGAAACCTGGCAGGTTTTGGATACGGGTTTTGAGTTTTCTACCCCGGTTCCGGCCATAGAACAATCTTTCGGATCTGGGGATTCTGAGGCAGGGGTATCGGCGTGTCCTCCGAGTACCTGAGGCTGGATTTGACTCTCGTCACGGAAGATTGGCGTGTACTCGGTACCGGGGTTTGACACCAAAGATAGAGTACATGGCGGTGTTTTACCGGGTGCGTATGAAGATGGGCTATTTTGATTTCTCCAAGCCCCAGGCCCCGGTTCCGACGATAAAGAGGACTTGGGCCACGCAGCCTTCCGCGTTGTCGATGCAGGGGTATCGGCTCATTCACCGAGTTGAGGGAGAATCTGAGGCTGGACATTGACGTCTAGCTGTGTTCTTTGTTACGGAAGACCTGGTACATACTCGATGCCGTGCATCTCTACAGGATACTAAACTTGAGATACATGGCGGTAGACATGGGCTGGTTTTTTTTTGATATCTCAAAGCCCCCACACCAAGCCCCACGGCCCGCTTTTGGCGACGTACCTGAGGCTGCCCGACGAATCGTTCCGTGGGCCTTGTTGCGGAAGCTTAAGAGCTGCAGATAGGCTAGGCTGGCCCGTGTTACTATCTGCATGTGGCACCCGTTTCCGGCCGCTTTAACGCCCGGCAATTGCTGCGAGGCTACGAGGCTGTAGCCTTTACGAGCACCCCATGTGGTGTGCGCTGGGCTATGTACCACAGCGATACCTGACAGCTTCGTCAAGCCTCCCTTTGCGTATGGAGCGCTGGGTATGAGGCGCAGAGCGTGGGATATGTAGGGAGAGCGTGGGATGGTATGCCCGCCTCAGCAACGAGGATGATTAGTAGACAGCCGATAGGATATATCGAGATATTTCACCGGTGCACATGCATCTCTCCCTACGCTGGATAGCCTGTCATCTTCTGTCCGTTTTCTGTGTTGGGCATATTCTAGATCTTTCTTCAGAGGCCCTACAAGTCTATAAAAATTTTCACGGGCATACGCCCCGCCATATTCACGCCTTAGGAGAAGCATATTCGGAAATGGCGTGGACGGATCCCTGGAATATTGCGAGATTTCTCACGAGCAGCAAGATCCTATCAATTGGGAAATTCGATAGTTGCGGATATCCCAATCAACGCTCGCCTCAATCTCGTCTGGAAGATTGGGTCTAGACGTCTGAGAAAACACAAAGAAATACCTCTTGCCAACAATACCCTTGATCCGCCAAAGAAGCACAAAGAAGCTTTTTCGGATGCCCAGCTGATCAACGCCGTACTCCTTACTGGGAGAGTAGAAGTTTCTTCTGAGGGTTGAAGACAGAATTCAAGACCAGATTCTCAAATCCTATACTGTCCTCGTGTTCATTATCGAAGCAAGATTTTGTACCACCCGCACAACGGCCCGTTGAGCAGTGCCTTATTTCTGAGTCAATACTGTCACCCACCCTTGAGCACATCCCACGGTTTGGTGCAAGCTGAAGATTGATCTCATCAAATTTCCTGTCGGTGCGTTCGATTGCAAAACTAGTCAGCCATTATACCATCCAAGAAACAGCCTCTCCATCGCAGGTTTGAACCCACCTGGCGGTTATAGCACCTCGGCTGATTGGGCTAGGGAGATCTTATTCGGTGTCCTGGGTCCCAAATTTGCGCCAGCTGAAATTTATGGGTCGAAAGTATGCAAGTGACTTGACTCCATGAAAAATACCAATGTCAGGGCTGTACAACAGGACAAGGGATATTGCAGAAGAGTGATCACAGTAAGCTTCAAGCTTATGGTCTTAGCTTTTAGTGTTTGCAGCAGCGGGTGGTTTATAGCACTATTCCCACCGCAGGTTTGGAGCCTGCGACCTTGGGGTTCGTAATTCCTGGTGTCTAAAGCACCGCGTTCTTTCAGCTGAGCTAGAAAGTTCTTGGTTATTTGGTACCCAGGTTGCTAATGTCTCAGCCTTACATTTATATCTACACAGGTAACTTAAATCAGTGAAAGATATCAAAGGACAGAGGGTAAGCAAAATGGGTAATCCTCACGGTTTCGAGCCTATGATCTAGTGTTTGTACCACCGATTGTTTATAGTATCATGCTCTACGCAGGTTTCGAGCCTACGACAATAGTGTTTTGTAGCACCTGGTGTTTGCAGCACTATTGAGCTAAGGAGTTCTTGTTGATTGGTGTGTTAGAGCACTAAAGTCCCAATCTAGCATTAGCTAGCAGCGACTTAACTCCATGAACAATACCTATTTCAGAGCAGGAGGAACAAAGAATAGGTAAAAGAGTCAGAACCGCAAGTTTCTAACTTTGGAATACTTAGTATTTGTAACACCAATTGAGCACTGCATGTTTCGAACTTGCTCCTGGCGTTTACAGCACCGGTGTCTATAATACCTCCAGTTGAGCTAGGAAGTTCTTGTCTATTCGTTGTTCTGGATCACTAAAGTCCCAACCCTTTATTAGCGGGCAGTGGCTTAAATACGTGAAAATATCATTGTTAGAGCAAGATAAGCAAAAGAGTGGCCATGCAAGTTTCGAGCCTGCAGTCTTAGTGTTTACAGCACCAGATGTTTATAGCACCATGCTTTACGCGGGTTTCGAGCCTGCAACCTTGGTGTTTACAACTTGATGTTATAACACCATCAGTTGAGCTAGGAAATTCTTGTGCATTCAATGTCACGGATCACTAAAGTCCCTAGTTTGCATTGTCTGTTAATTTAGGTGCCCACACAGGTAGCAGGTGCGAAAAAAAAATACCAGTATCGGAAAGCAGCTGCATGGCAGGACAAAGGATCGTACGCAAAAGATGACCACCATAGGTTTCGAGCCTGTGATCTGAGCTCGGGTGTTTACAGCACTCTAGGTTTCAAACCCGCTCCAGACGCTTATAACACCTGGTGTTTTCAACACCAGCTAAGCGCTCAGTTGTTGATTGTGTTGATTTCATCCACTTTATACCATCTTGCCACTCTACGGGCAATATGGCTTGTGAACGACAAAGCCTGGGTGACTTCTACGGAAAGCCCCTGAGTTATTCGTTTCGGCAGAATCTCACTGGAGTGAGTTACGGCAGGGCGAAAAGAGTGGTCCTTCAGGTTTCGAGGCTCCGGCCTTTGTGTTTATAACACCATGCTCTACCGGTTAAGCTAGGTAGGGTGTTATTGTTTATCTAAATGTGTTATAGGATCACTTACATCCCAGTCCCTGAGTGAGAAGCCCAAGAAACAACTACAGCTCTAGTATTCACAGGCTCCTCCAAACAGACTGGTTTGGAACATAGATCACCAAGAGGATCGGAGACTCACATTATCGATCATGACTAACGCCTGCGTCCCTCTTCCTAAGTATTTTCTACTTCTAGTTCCTCACATTCGTGTCATACCTCTGGGATAAAGAGCCCGTGAATCCAGAGTCTTGTATGACCGCTAAGACTATTAGGAGTTGTATTCCCTTTACCCCAGCATAGTAGCACCAGGAATCGAGAGAGCGGCATCGACAAGACGTCGCAGTCACTGGTGGGTTTCCGGACACCGGTACCCTCTGCCTCTGACTCAGCTGCCAACATTCTCACATCTGTGGATGCCGTCTATATGCGAATTCAATGTGATGGGAACGGCCCAGTCATGGAGTATAGCATATTGATGAGCACGACTTCAACTTTGTGAGTACTAGGCTTCAACGCTGATTCCTTCGACAGTTCATTCATCTCATTAGTTACTACCTATTGGGTACAACTGGTCATTGTCCACGATCAAAGATTCGACGACCCAGGCGTACGTGCGAGCACAAGGTTTACTCATATTACACTGAGTAATGGACCCTTCTAGCACAAACGAACAGCTAGCATTGTTGAAGGGGTGGCTGAGATTAAGCCGGTAAATCACGCAATGGGGGGCCATGAAGATGCATGAAAGTCAATTCTGTTGAGTGTATGTGATGATCATGTACAAAGTCAGCCTTCTTCGAAGGGTAGCGCCTAGTCACGTGAGCCTCTCACCTCACTCTCCCACGACACCGATGTACTCTACTTGCCCGTGCAGTCGCCAGACTTTTCATGGAAAGTGCTGACAGTTGGTTAAAAGGCAGCCTAACGGCTTCTGATCGGGTTGTAAATATATTGCATTCAGCCACTAGCGGCTATGCTTCTGATCAGCAGTTGGTACGTAAATCCATACAACTGCATGACCTGCTTAACAGAGCATAATGCAACAGCCACGAAGTGATAGGTGCTATAAACGCCATCATCGCTGTGTGTGGGTTTGAAATCCGCAGTGCTATAAATACTAACCCAGGTTAGAAACCTGCAGTGATCATTATTTCGGTCTTTTGTTAACTTCAGCAGAGTATTCTCGGAAGTACCTTCGCAGTTACTTCGCCTGAGAGTTATTTTTCACATGAACCATCTAACAGCTTTGTGCGGATGATAGTCCCACACTCTAAATCCATGCAATGGATAAGAACAGGTTTATTTGACTATCTCAAGTAGGTGTTACAAACGCCAGGAGCTAGAAACGCCAGGCATTGAAAACGCTACTTGTAAGCCCGAGTTCGAACCCCGCAATGCTACATACAACAGGCTAGGGGCCTGCGGTAACATAGCCCTTTTGGCCCTTTTATTAAATCCCGCAGAGCATATTCTCGAAGTCTTCAGAGTCCTCCATCAAGATCTATGTTTACGTAATTAAAAGACAATCTTGCAGCTTCTGTGAGGTTGAGTTCCGTGGTCTAGGTTCGTACAGTGAATAAGAACTAGCCATTAAGCTAACTAGCAGAGCATGGTGCTATAAACACCATATGTTACAAACACAAGGTGCTCTAAACACCATGTGCTGAAAACGCTGGGTGCGGGTTCGAAACCTGCAGTGCTGTAAACATTAATCCAAGCCAGGAACCTGCGGTGAACATTCTTATTATCCTTTTGCTAGGATGCTGTACCGGGCGCAGTCTCGCGTTGGAGACTATCTTCTCGTCCATTAATTTCCAGCTGTTTCTCACCAACAGTACCCGTCTCGCACCAGATCCTTAGTCAACCCATTTACACAATTGATCGTTACAAAAAGCTGTCAGCAGGAACACCGTACGAGCCATTACGCTTGGTATAGTGCTCTCGGAAGTCTCGCCAAAGTACCCATCAGAAAGCTATGTTTTCGCATAATAGGCAGTCTCACAGTCCCTGAGTAGGTGGTGGCCCATAGTCCATACACTAGATAAGGACTAACCGTTTAGATAACTGGCAGAGCAGGATGCTACAAACACCAGGTGCTAGAAACACCAGGCGCTGCAAACGCAGTTACAGGTTCGAAACCTGTGGTGGTCAATTAGTGCTATAAACATTAATCATACGATGAACAAGAACTAACTAATTATCTTAACTAGCATAGTGCTTTAAATACCAGGTGCTGCAAATACCAGGTTTGGGTCCGAAACCTGTAGTGCTCAATCCATGCAATAAACAGTAACCTCAGGCTAGAAACCTGTAGTGTCAATTAGTGCTATAAACGCTAGTCACAGGTTAGAAACCTGTGCTAATCATTCTTTTGGTTCTTTATTAGGTTCTTTGGGGCATAGTATTGTTGTTTTGAGGAGAAGATGCTCTGGCGGACGATAACATCGAGTATATCCGCGAAGCCAATGTAGATGCATCTCTGATCAACTACCACAGCATCATTAATCTGGTTAACGATACCATACTTCCGTGGCTGTGACGTGGTGGTGTTCAAACCGTCACTATTGTTGCCTGCCACAGGCATCGGACCTACTTCAAACGCCGTGCTGATTCCAGGTCTTTGGTACTCAAGGGTAGTACTTAGATCGAATGGCGGGTTAGGGTTATTCGCGGTGTTTGTCTCGCCTCGACACATCTAGTCGAGCTCCTGCACGGATTCGGTCTTTTCGGAGGTAGGGCCAAATAAAACTTCGAAATATTTTGCACTGTTGTATTGATTATTGTCCAGCGCACGAGAGAGGCTCAGGTCATATTCAGACTTCAGCCTCGCTCTATCAATGAAGACCATGGATGGTCTGCTGGATCTCATCAAGTTGGAAGGGGTGGCTCACAAATAGGCGTCAGTGTTTTCATTCCACTCAGATGCGAAAGGCCTCATGCTTCCGTTAGAATTTCTGCATACAGACCATTCTAAGCCGAAGACAGCGCAGGCTACACCGTGCAGCGTTCTGAGCAACGGTCAGGTCAGATGGAGAAGCGAGAACAGCAGCATACTAGAGGTACTATTGTAGAGTAGTTCGGACTGGAGAGAAGTGTAATTGTTGATGAATTATGAGTAGTTGAAGTGGCAGACGAAACGAAGTGATTATGGAAGAGGTTTATATAAGTCTGAAAGGGAATAAAATGATAAAAATGTGGCTTCAATTGTCAAATGTGGCAGTGGTGGCGTACATATTCAATTGTGGTTACCACTTCCCCGCAATGCGCTAACAAGCCACTCTCCCCGCTATCTAGTGTTTAAGATTCACCACCACAGAAATATCTTCATTAGCTCCACCTGCCATCCCTCATCTCTACAACCACTGCATCCCGAAGTACACTATTCCGACCTTACAATCATGGATCCCCCCACAACCTACCCAGATCTGAGAGAGCATCTCAGCGCTCTTGTCACTTCAGAGCCCCCAATAGAGCTCGACATCCGTCTTGTCGAAACCTTTACAGCTCAGCTCACCGGTATTTATCCCCTCAGTGCTTTCTCTTGTATCTGCTAACCTTGCTAGATGCCAACACTGCTCCTCTCATCCCCATCCTAATCCCTCTCGTCACCGCTACTCTTACAAAACTTCAAACCGACCCCTCATCCATTACCACCCTACTCCTCCGTCTCCTCTCCGCCGTCACATTTACCGATATCCTCCAATTCACAACCTCCGAGCAAGTGGAAACCGCGCTCACTTCACCCTCCCCGGCGGTACAAAATCTGGGCTTAGAGTTGCTGTACAAAGCGGCCGCTACACCAGCTGAGGCAGGAGTCCTTGCCTCTTGGACCACAGTAATGAAGACAATAGTTACACTCGCATTAACGGCACGGGATACGGGGGTGGCAACCAAGGCTGCGGCAGTGCTAGTGGCGCTGCTAAATATCGACGCTATCGAACATGGCGGTGCCGGCGTGCTTTGGCGCCGTGTCTTTGGCGACGAAACGGTGTATTGCGTATTCTACGAGATGACAAGTTGGAAGGGGCAGGACCTTGGTGGGAGGAGAGAGAAGACAGAGGCGCAGAGCCGGTTATTGAGCTTGCTAGAGTCTTTGGTGGTGCTGGATTTTGAATTGCTATGTCGCTCACGTTTTGAAGGCGTCGAAGCGAAGTACTACACGAAGAACGCAGACACCGATGGAGAGTATGGTGGCCTCCTTGTCTATGCTGCCGCAAAAATGGTGGAGGAGCGTGAAGATGTCATGATGCATATGCTGCTGCTAGAATTCTACACTAACCTTCTTTCCGCGTCCGGAAAGCGCGCATGGGATTTCCTTAACACGTTGGGTAAGGTCAGACATGCGGTCACACTCGCTGTAAAACCAGAGGCGTATACAGACGACTTCTTGGAGCATGGATTGCTGCAGAGTAAAGCCTCCGCGTTTGTTGCACGCATGATCGAATACTTCCCGATGGAACTGAATGTCCCTTTCCAGAACGAAAAGCTAGGCGACGAGCTACTCGTTGTCATCAAGAAACACCTCGAAACACCTTACGCAGGCTCACACACACCTTCTCTCCTCATCCTCCGCTCTATTCCTGCGTCCTGGATCACGGGCAAAGGTGTTATCCCTCTAGTACCGCTCTCCCCACCTGAACCCGAGTTTCTACGCACCATCGCCACACTCCTCCCGCACCAACCTCTATATCGTGAATACCTTGCAAAAAACAGCGAGATGTGGGAGAAACTTGTTCACTATGCGTCTTCACCTGCGCTCTCGGAAGCGGCGGTGGCAGCACTTGACGTGGTAGATAGAGTCTCGGCAGCTGGGGACTGGGGGGTAGATGAAGTGCTCAGAGCCCCTGGTGTTATGCAAATGTTGGTCGATGTTCCGGATACGTTTATGAGCTCGAGGGCGGGTGCGGATACTGGCGCAGCTGCCTGGAGGGTTTTCAGGAGGAGGTGGGAGGTAGCCGGAACAGTGCTAGGCAGGCTAAGAGAGGGGAATGTGTGGAGAAGTAGATTGGAAAGACGGGTCGCTATGGGAGTGTTGGGGAAGAGAGATGGGCCGGGAGCGGAGGTGGCAACGGCTGAGCTGTAGGCAGAAGCAAGAGAAGGAGACTTGGAAAAGACATATGAATAATGACTGGTGTTGGTTATTTCTGGATGGTATCGATATATCTACTTGGTATTAATGATATCATGGGCGACGAGGTTCTTACTGAGCATGGGCTGAGAACATGCCACCGTTTGTGATACATTTGGAAGAAGAACCTTCATGGGAGGAGGAGGGAAAAAGCAAATACGCTGGCTTTAAACGCACAGACCGACGTCACTGCAGGTTATGAGGGTTTCAGATTGTTCTACTAGGAGTTTTCCTACACCTCAAGAGAAATATCTTTCGAATGAGAAATGCGGAAGGTTGTATTTCAATTGTTCCCTTGAGCGGTTTTGGCTAGACACGGCACCCGGATTTGAATAGGAGGGAAGGTTGCGATGGAAGAGCACACGTTTCTGAGACAATGGAGTTTGTAGCTCTCAGGGTGATACGAGATGTCTACCTGGCTGATGAAACGTGTTGGAGGAATTCTCTTTTAAGCACATATACTTCTCTTTTGCCTTTCCATTTGCAGGATTGCTTCCTTTAGCTTTCTTTTCTTTTTTTTGATATTTACCTTCGAAGTTTGATTCTTCGAGTTTGATCATTTATTCAGGTTTGCTAAGTTTGCTAGTTTGCTACAGGGAAGGATGGGGCGTCCAGTCTGTCTCGTACCAGACAGGCTCTCAGCATCATCAAAGTGAGAGCTTCCAGTGGAATTTAAGACAATTTCCGAGTCCTAGTTTGTTGTTTTCTTTTATTTTCTTTTATTTTTCGTCCTAGGAGAGTCTACTAGCATTGGATCAATGGAGTGTTTGCTGGCTTCTCGCTTTGCAAGCTGATATATCGACAGGAGGAGAAAGAGGTACCTTCCACAATACTCAGTCTGGAAGCCCAAGTTTGTTCTCCTACAAACCCACTTGGCCTCTTTTGTTCCTATTGCTCCAGGTGTTTTTTCTTTTTCTTTCTATTGGTCTGGATTCTCTACCCCGCTATCGATAACATCCTACTGCCTACGTCAGTCTTCCCGTCACTATAGTCCAAAGTCGTTATACAATAATGAGGATATAAATCCACTTCCCTCTCCATTTCTAATTACCTACTGCTCTCCCTTCTCAAGCTCTCCTCCCCTCACTCTTTCTCAACCTCTCATCCACTCTCTACACTATCATCCACACTTCAGCTTCCACAAATACAATGTGCGAGCATTCCGACACCGAGACGGCCCCCATGGACGATACAACCTTATGGGATTCCGACGCAGTCCCGTCTTCCCCTCCCACAAGCATCGATGAAGAATCCGTTGCTACCAAGCACGATGTTTCCCTCGCTGAAGACACAGAAACTGAAATCGAACCCAAAAAACGAATGCTTCGAGTATATCGAGATTAATCTACCCTCTCCTCCCTTCATCACACTAAATACTCTACTTAGGAGCCGGAGCCTCCCAAGACCCCCAAGAAGCGTGGCCGCCCCAAGAAGACTGCTGATGCTACCGCTACCACGCCGAAAACGCCGGGAAAGCGTGGCCGTAAGCCGAAAGCCGCCGCCGCCGAAGAAGGAGAGGATGATGAGCCTACGGCGAAGAAGCGTCGAGTACTTTCCCCCACCACTCCCTTTCCTACCTTGTGTATACTTACCATCACCAGGGACGCCCCGCAAAAGCTAAGACCGAAGCCCCAGCCACTCCAGCGTCTGCTGAGCCCTCTACCCCCACCAACCCCGCCCCCCCGGCTGCCCCTGTCACTCCTGCCAAATCCAGCACCGCTCCCGCTACCCCAGCCAAAACAGGAAGACCCGCAGGCACCTCGACTGCAATGACGCATGTCGAGTGTGAATATATATACAACTCCATGATGGACGCGATCAATTGGGGTAATGTTGTGAAGGAGGCCAATAAGAAGGCTGGAAAGGATAGGCAAGCTGGGAATGTGAAGACGCACTGGAATGGGTTTGTGCGGAAGGCTGTCATGGGGCTTTATAAGGCTTAAAGCAATGGTACTTTGAGATGGATAGTGTCAGAGCGTCCGAGATTAGAAGTATTGTTATTTTCAGATATGGGTGGAGGGTTATTGCTTTGGGGTTTTTGGGATATAGTTTTAAGGGTATGTAGTTTTGGGAATTGGAAACAGGGCATTTTGCTCGCAGAATCGTCTCATCGATTTAGGTAGCTGCAACTGTGATCAGCCCAGCCTTTGAGGCCTTAAAAGCTGAGATACGTACAATGCTAGCTCTATGGCTCTAAGTACAATCATCGCCATTCCGAGCTCAAGAATAAGTTTAGGCGCTGTTGGCTTAATATTAAGACTCTCACACCCTACTCAAACGCAGCTTTTAAGTTCCTATTTACATATACTGTAAATTATATGGCATGTTCTAGCTCGTCATCAAGTTCGTGAAACGCTTTCGGGGGCGCGTGTATCTCTCCATTCTAAATTCGGAAGTTAGGTGTGGGGAAGCCAGGGCTTTTGAATATTCTCATATTTTTGAGCTTTAGCTGTGGTTGTACTTGGTACTGCTGGCATATTTATGATGGATGGGATACGGCACTGTATCATGCATGGTCACTCGTGGCACAGTGGGATTCGTTTATTGTGCGCATGCAGGTTACACATGTTTCCGTTCGCTGTGTCAAATACATTCTTCGAATTGTATCGATCATACTTCAACCGAAAACATAACATTCCATATCTCCACAAGTCGTTGTGGTCTTACAACTCCATCTCTTGGAGCTCCTCCTTTCCAAATAATCAGCTACCGAACACCGAGGCGAAATGGGATGTTAATTCAAATGGCCTGCATACCGCCGTAACTTCTCGAAGCGCCATAATTCGATATGACCCATAGCTTACCTAGCATTCGTTCCTTACATTAGTGCGGTTCATCTATCAAGTAGGAAGTTGGGCCTCATCTCACCTCAAGTGAGAAACGATTACCAAAGAGCCTTTCCTGAATGAGTTTTAGGCTCCACTCAGTGCTGACAACGTCTCGGTCGATGACGCTTTCGACAGGCATGTTGGGGTGGGATGGATGTGATGTGATGTGGTTGTGGTAGTAGGGAGGATGACTAGGATAGGGTGGATTCAGCTGAGATTCTTCTCAAGTACCTGGGCGCCACAGCTTTGTTTTACCCCGCGCCGCTTATTCTTACCAGAAGGAGGGTCTAGATATATCATTCCAATTTCAGAAGTAGTCAGCTAACCGCAGCTACAAAGGCGCTTGTTCTACCATTTAGGGGATGTAAATGGAATAGAGAGGGCAACTCTACTATGATTTCTTCAGGGTAAAGGAAACTAGAACTGTATAGACGCGGGTCACCTTCTCTTCTACTCTCTTCTACTCTTTGGGGATGGCGAAGTAGAGACAGAGAGATCACTCTTTAGCAGAGAATAATGAGAGTGGAGAATAATAGAGGCACGGATACTGCGGTTAAACAGAGTAGCGAACTAAGAAGCATGCTGCTCTCCTCTCTCTATCGCAAGCTCTTCTATTTACAGATCGTTCGTTGAGATATCTCGACTCTGTTAGCTATATAGGCAACTTGCAATCCCTCGATTAATTACGAGACTATAGCGAAGGCGGGATGACCCTTTGGTACATTTGAATCCACCATTTTTTATTATTATCTCATGGCTAAATACCTGAACTGTCGCTTCCTAATTACATAGATACCCGAGTATCCTTCGGTGGTTGAGACAACTCTAACCAACCTTAGCCCAAACGAAACATCTAAAAATCTCCCCCTTGCATACTCTTAGGGTCACACTATTGGGCAGCTGTCAGAGCACTGGAAAGATTGTCAATGTCTTTGACGCCACAGTTTTGGCCAGCAAAGCCAATAACGATAGTTCCCGTATGGTCTGGGCCCCTCCCAATCCTAGAACTGAGAAACCCCCAAATTTTTGTGCAAGTTCCAGTTCTCAAACCTGAGTGGGGATTGCAACACACCACTCAAGAGGTCCTACAAGTCTGCAGTTAGCAGTTGTTGTGCAATCTGTATCAGTTCAGTGGGGAGTACTCCACTCGTTGCAAACGGAATATTGAGGACGGCGCAATAGTTTATTGCACTTCTAAATGACGAGTTCTGGTGGCCGTGCATCTGTCACCGCATATCAATCATGTTGGCTGGAAAAACATCTCTTTAAAGGGCAATATGCATTGTGCTCTGTTGACCACCCGCTACTCGAGCCCGGAATGACCAAAAGATGGCGTTGGCTATCGGCCGCCAGGGAGGGGTGTCATGTGGGTGGTCTTCCAGCACTCATATCAATTGTCAATTGTCAAAAGACAATTGTGGCTTGGTCAGGAGTTGCTCGCGTGAGCTAGAGCACAGCACTATATACCCTTTGGTGAATGGCCTTATTCAAAGCAGCTCTTGATCTCTTTATATTTCGTTCTGTTTAGCATCAGATGCTCAGCTTGTAGATATTATTCGAACGTCAATTTTGGTTAACTAACTATCTAACTAAAGAGACAATCTAATTAAAAGATATAAGTAACTAACGCTTTCAAATAGACGGCGGTTTCTCTGCGCCGAGTTGAAGTACAAAAAAGCGTGTACTAACAAGGACCATCGTGTTCTGGAATGCATGAAGCTGCAGGGTGAAAGAGGCAGAACGGGCTGCTTCTGCTGGTGAATCGCCTGATACAATGTGATAACTAATCCTTATCTATGCAAATTTATGATTGCGTAACTATGGTTAAAGTGGAGAAGCTGGCTGTTGGTTTCTTTTGGGGAGACCAGCGATCGGGACGAGTTCAGCTCTAGATCTTTGCGACAAAGCTTCTTGTGAAGTCTCATTTTCTTGCACTTCTATTGGTACAGTATTCTTCCTGCAGCGTCTGGAAATCTGATTGGGTACAAGACGAGGAGAGGTAGGTAATAGTATTAATATTGTTATCTGCCGTGGGAGAGTTTTGTATCCCCTACCTTATGCGGGTGGCCATATTATTTGCCATCACAGACGCGTTAGGGAAAATTTTGACGAATCCATGGCTGGAGATGTCGTTCGGCGGAAGTTCTTTCTTTTTTATGACGTAACAGCCAATTGAGACAACCACGCCTCCTACTTCCGAATGCATCAAATCGGGAGGTCACTGCATCATCGACACACGTGTGCGGCAAGCGGCATATTCTATGGGGTGAGCTGCGGTTCGCTCCTGTATAAATGAACCCTATGGGGGCCTATTGCAAGTAACTTTACAGTTTTGGGTGTCGCAGAAATGCGAAAATCAGACAAAGAAGTGACGATTGAAGTCGATCTAGACGTTATATGTCTCTCCCACCCTAGTGGTTTTCAGTCACGAACTGATGAGTTGCAGCTGGATACGGAGGATGACTTCAGGCCACGACACGAGCACTGCAAGTTAATCGTCGTCAGTTAACCAATATATATTCGAAAACAGACGGAGCAGGAGCGGTGTGTACTACTCCTGCCCTATTAATGACATTAAAGACACCCCCTCACTATTGGTGAGTTTGAAGCAGTCTCGACTTACACCATGAGATAATGTTCTTGATGTTTGGTGGGCAGCTTCACAAGTCACCTTTGAAAGAACCGCATCGCATCCTGGATGTTGGTACTGGAACAGAAACCTGGGCGATAGGTACCAGAATTACTTTTCATTTATGATTAACCCGTAATCTGACTGTTCTACATATACACATGGCGGATAAATATCCAATGACTGAGGCGATTGGTACTGATCTTAGAATGCGCGCCGATCACTATTTCCTATTTGTCTCGTTCCCAGCCTGCGAAATAAGTTTCGGCCAACGCGAGCTTGCAAGCGAGGCTAGAAATCTGGGCACGAGACAAATTTCTTATATTCCACCAGTAATTTGGACGTTTATTCTTATCTGACCCTGCAGGCTAACCTAACACTGATGTGTCATTTAGCCCTGTTCAATGCTTCCGGGAACTGGTACATGACTCTAATAGGGTTTACTGCATTGTTCTGAGACCCTTCACAGCCACTTCGATGTGGATGATGCAGAGAAGCCTTGGAAATATCGCGAGGTATGTTGACATGTTGAGACTTGGCATGATTTGTTGCCCTATCAAATCCTTCGACTGATGCAAGAACAAATATTTCAGAATGTCGAAGGATTTTTTCAACTCATCCATTGTAGGAATATATCCCAAGGTTGATAATTCAAGTACCTCGCTCTCTACTCTCCCTTAATCAAGGAAATAGGCATCAGCAACGGGCCATCTCATGTCCAAGATATACTAGTGCACTCACCAACCAATCCCTACTTTGCCACGTCGGTTTTGATTTTCTTGCAGCTGCACTATCTCGGGCAACCGCGTCGAACTATCCGAACTTGCGGTTTCTTCGCACTGTGATGGCACGATGAAGCCCAACAATGGAATGAAGCGGTTCAAGGTTCTCAGCGAGGCGATAACGAAGATGAGATGGCCACCATTGACACCCAACCGGGAGTTCCTAGAGAAAGCCAGATTCGTAGATATCAAAGTGCACAATGTCAAACAGCCAGTCGGTCCATGGCCGAAGGACCTCCAACTGAAGAGCATTAGTGCCATGGTGTTGTTGAATTACGAAACCGCTTTCGAAAGCTATGAAATGGCGTTGTTTACCAGAGTGCTAGGGATGGATGCCACCAAGGCCCAAGGGATTTGTGATGGTGCCCTTGAGGTGGTAAGAAATAAGAACAACCATATTCATAGCTATCTGTAAGTCCCAAAAACTCATCTGGGTTAGCGGAGTAGGAGCTGATGGTGGGTAGTTATTGTATGTACGGACGGAAACCAGGTGGAATGAGCAATATTGTTGAGGACATATTTGCAATTTCTGGCTTTGATTTGGAATGATATTTCTCCACAGCTTTCATTTGTAGCTGTCATGTATGAAGCAATATGAGAACTTGTATCAACATCCAAGCCAATGGGGAATCGAGAGTTCTTTTCAATATCGTTGATTACGGAGTTGATGCAATTCGTTGAGCAAAACAAAAGAAAGTATTCCGTTACGGGAAATCGAACCCCGGTCTGGCCGGATTAATATGCTCTGAATGAGAGCGAGCCCCTACACCATAACGGATGGATGATAACTTATGACCAAAACTCTGTACATATGTTAAATCAAAACCGCTAATACTAAATACTCTGGTTTGCGACCATAGTTCTGTCCTTTCAAGACCGGAGTCCTCCTCCTCCATCGTTAAATCACCCTACCCAAAGAGGATCTGAACGAGGTGAGGCTACATTTAGTCTCGGACGCTGCGTGTACCGTACGTACTCCAAGAGCTAGATTATGTTGCACTTTATCTATTTGCGATTTATGCGCGTGATAACAAGGAATCCTCGCTGGCGCTAATTTCCGCTGGAAAGACCCGAATGCTCGCAATATTTTTTGTCGCTTTACGTTTCAGTAGCTTTATGTGTGCGAGGCCGCTAAGGGGCTCGGGCCATCCACGACAACCCGACGGCCTGAAATACGACAAGCCCGGGCCATTCGTATTAACACTACAACCCCGGTACCACCAATCGTTTCCAACGAGCTAGATACATCCTGGGGACGAGGCACAAGAAGACCCAGGGAACCTTACTATCGACACATAATGTGTTTTTTTAAGAAGAATTATATGTATGAACTCACGATAGCTGATCGTGAAAGGAAAAAAACCTTAACTTCAAGGAAACGGCGGCAGGCGTCTTTCTCTTCCTCCCGGGAAGAGTCCTACTTGTGAGTGACCGACCTTTCCGCTACTAATATCTCCCGGGTGCTTGTACTGCGTCAATCTACAGACCACCGCCACTATGAGGGTTTTCGTTACCAAGAAAATCCGTCCTTCATCGTCCGCTTGAGTCACGACCAAACCCCCAAACCATCGCCTCCGGATCCTCTCGATCCACCAATACCTCGTCTTGATTCTCTTCCACAAGCGCAATCATCATAACCTCCTTCCCCTCCGAGCCTCGTTTTCTTCCTCTACCGACCAATACCATCCTCAACGCCGGTAACACAAACGCAATTTCGACCGCTGCAATTTCCAGCCATGTCAACATCAATGTCCAGTAGAATTTATCAGATTCGACCTTATGGTGTTCACCGTCAAGATCGTAAGCTCCCTGTAAATCGAGCGTCACAAACCGAGTTACGGCTGCGGCTATTGACATCAACGCAAGGAGGCAGATAAATGCAACTCCGCGCTTCTCGGGGACGCTGAGAGTGAGCGACGCGAGGATGTAAAGCGGCAACGCGATCACTATGGGGGTTAATTAGATCGACACTGAATTGGGAGGAGGTGTATGTACACAGAAGGTCGGTGAGAACCGTCAGAATGAGGGTGATCGACTGAACTCGTCGGGAAAAGGAGGGAGAACAGACGTGGCTGGTCTTGCGGAAGTTTTCAATACCCCTATTCTGTCGTCAGCCAACTTGAATTCACTGGGTGAAGGCATCCAACTAACCATGCGAAAGATAATGGACGACAATTCAGCAACGCAACAGACACCACGGTTACAAATGCCAACGGCACAAATGCTGCCACTAAGTACAAGGCGCACTTCCGAATATTCACAGTGCGACTATAAAGATCGGCATACATGCACACAAACGCCATCTTGAAGCTATAAATCGACGCCATCGAGAGTATGAAATTCGCCATCCATATCTATCCCATTGTCAGTATCCTCACATTTATCTCGTTGAAGCACTTACCTTTATAAGGGATCTTGGGTTGAAATGCTTTGCTACCCCCAGGTCACTATTCTCAACTTTTCGAATCGTTAAATCTCTTATACACAAGGAGATCATATACCACCCCCAACCCATAATCAGGAGCCAGCCGAAGGTAAAAAAGACATCGCTCCACAATGTGAGAGTGCTGCGCTGCCGCCAACCTTTGCGAAGGAGAAAGAAACGCAATGGTGCGAAGAGCATCATAGTGATTTGAATGCCGAGGACTACGGCAAGAAAGCTACGAACGCTGCTTACATCGATAGTCATGGTGTGTTTGTGTTGGGGTATTCCGGGTTGACATCAGAAGCGGAAGGAGAGAAGAGAGGCATGTGTTTTATGCTTCTGTCAGAACCGCCGATCTGGGCGTGCAATGGGTTGACCAATGACTGATTCATTAGGCAGAGATCAAATTGTGTACCACACTCTGAGACTACGGATCAATTAAAAAGGGCCCTCCTACTGGTTCGTGGGAGGAGCAGCAGCCCTAACCGCGATATTGTGCAACCGGGGCTCACATCAGAACTTGTCAATGACCACTCGGGCGAGTTTCAGAGTAGACTCTCGGTGTGCAAACGACAGATTTACGGCATTCAGCTAATTGGTTGGGAAAGATGATGCGGCAACAAGGCGTGAACGCAGCTCCGCGCTCGAGATGATGAATCGGCCCGCAAATTGCGTTCCCTTGGGTTTGCTCTGCCTTAAGCCTGCCAGACACACTGAGATGTTAGAAGGAGACCGCTTGTTGCGAGCGATGAAATTCTGGTGGTTGCGCCTCATAAGGAAGAGATTTGACTAAAGGGGATATTGGGTGGGTACTTCTCGGCTGCCTTGGTGCTCAATCTGATGTGCCGATCTGTTTAGTGCGCTCATGAGGAATGTCTCCGATATGGTGCCCAACTGCTCGGAATATCTTGGTGTGAGCCATACAGCTATCTGTGTGGCTTCCAAAATGGTGGGTGATGTGGCAGTTTCTGATCTCAAATTTCGCCGAATCGGAGTTATTCCAAGCTAACAAAAAAACTGGGTCGAGTTTCAAAGAGATTATATATAGAATTAGTTATCGAGGATCTACTGTGCCCTACTTAAGTTTTTGACAATCAATTATAAGCATGAAAGTTCGAGAAACTGCGGGGAAGCAAGGATATTCGACGTTGCATTGGCTACTTCAAGGTAGATTTCAGCTACTAAATCCCACTCTTTACTAAACGTTCGCTTTTTAAGCCAGTAAGGCAACTTCGGCAGTTAAAATGGTGATGTGAGACCGCAGACCCTCCAAAATTCAGTTCGAGAGTTCTCGCTGATTTAGTCAGTTAGCAGCGCAAATCGGCAGACAGTAGATCAACCAGCAGCTAAGCAGTAAAGAGTGAGAGGTCTCACTTAGATTTGCCGGGAGTGTCAAGGAATTTATGATCCTGTGAACTTTTACGGCACAGCAGAGCAGTCTGACGAAGCCCAGTTTACACCTTAGCGCTTTAAAATAACATACTGCAATCACGAAGAACTCATCCGTTATGGTGTAGTGGCTGTTGTAATATGACGGAGAGAATCGTGTGCATGTATAGACTACCGGTATGAAAGGTTGGGGTTTTTTTGGGACGGTTATAAGTACATTGTTTTGCGGAAACCGTTTTTGGACCGTTCAGAAAATTCGGGAACGCGCAAGACCGTTAGTCTGTCATGCGGTATTTTTTCGCTGGCGCTAGGACTACAAGACTGTTACCCTCAATAAACCGTCTTAAAAACCACACTTTTTTCATATATATAGTATCCCCTACGCGTCCGGTTTTCTCAGATTTGTTACATTTATGGCAATTATGAAATTTGGCCAATCAACGGCCTGTAAAAGCACAGCTGAGACTGCTCCGTATGGCTTACTTTTCACTGAGCGAGGCGAAAAAAGTCTGGACACATGCCTGAAAAATGCAACAAAGCTGAGAAAACCGGGGTAGTACAGAGACAAAGAGACTCGAGATATATAGACAATCAGGTAAATCTTCGGTACCCCGGCGCCACCCTTGCTACAGGCTACAGTGATCGACCGTCTGTTGACGAATACCATAGAGTACAAAACTAAGGGTTGGTAAATCTGTTGTCACGGCTGCTGCCACCAAGAGCATGCAAAATTATCTGATTCGTCACTGGACGGTATTCGCCACCGGATCACATGCAACAAAAGCTAGCACCGCGACTCCGAACAATCACTTTCGACCGTCACTTCTTGGCCGTCACTTATGACTGTCCGAACTTCTGCCCCTTATTTTTGGACGCCAATGAGCCTGCAATTCACCGCACTTAAACAAACTATTCGAGTAGTGTGGTGGGATCTTTGAGGTCTAAATTCAGGCCAAAGGAACCTGAGGCTAATATTGCAGTCGTAATTGAGCATGGGGAGAGGGGGGAGGGGTTTCATGTGACGAATCACACAAATACGCATCCCTCAAGATACCTATCTCTAACCACGTTCATGCTGAATTATGGCTGGTTTAGGCTCCCCCTTTGTGCAGACTATGGGTGACAGTTTTCGAGCTGGTTTAATGATTTCACCGTTATGCCTCCTTATTCACGGAGCGGACGCTGCGGCTGAGAAGGGGGCTATGGACGGATGTTACTATATGGCCTGGAAGGAAGTCGCCGATACACTGAGGTCGCCGAATCGACTCACAAGCTCTCGTAGACTCATACACGAATTTTCACTCTCCACTGGTATTTCCAATCCATGGACTTCTACAGACTTCCACCGAGCTCCAGGCTCTCTTGTATATAAAGACAATGATTCTCCCTTAGATAGTTTAATAGACTTCTTCCGCTTTACACTTGCAACAATGGATAACACAGAGGAGCTAGAGTCCAGACGAGAGCGAGAAGGGGACACTCTGTGTCATGTAGACTCGCTACTGGGGTTGTGACAAAAGTACACCTCTGATTTACTGTAGCTGTTTGGCGACCAACGTAAAGTCGCTTCACTGCGCTGCAACCGTTGAATAATGTCAATTTTCGTCAGAGATGTACTTTCGTCACAGCCCCAGTAGTGAGTCTAGCCTTCTTAGTCGTGTAGGTGGTTGACGAAGAGTAATTGTAAGGTAATGTAGTGTATATTCTGATAGATTGTTTTCATAGCCTCCTCGAAAATAAGTGGCAAAAGTTCGGACAGTCATAAGTGATGACCAGGAAGTGGCGGTTAAAAGTGACTGTTCGGAGTCAAACCGAGTAGCCAGCATCAGCCACTCTCATTCTGAGCATTAATCTGGCCAGCGATTCCCTACGACGAAGTATTCTTTTAAGTTTTTGCCATCCTTCAATCCACCTTCTATCTAATGTTCCCTCACGACCAAATTATTAGAACTGTCTTGTGTTGGCTGCGCGGGTATTTGGCGGTTTCGAGTACCTTTTGGGCGTATCATCCAATTCACACGATATGTGGTTAAATACCATTATCGTCACCATTACCACTATAACCACCACCACAGACACCGCCGCTGCCACTAGGAACTTCACGGGCCACTCGGATACTCATTCCTCGGACACCAATCAAAAGAGCAGAAAGGACCGAGATCGTCGTGTCTGATAGGCCCAAAACAAAGATCTTCACAATGTTGTGGAATGGGCCCAAGGGCGCAGTAACTGCTGAGTGATCGGATTTTAGCCAATCATAAAGTTAGGATCTGTTGCCTTCAGCCAAGCAAGATTCATCCGAGTAGCCCGTGACGTTTTCTACATGTGAGCAAGAGAGGTGGGAGGAGTTGTAACGGGGTAGTAATCTGATGTTCCTAGTAGAAGCGGAACTTTCTCTAGTCACTTTCCCAGCATGATAACACATTACCGCCTTCCATCATCACCAACAGCACCACTACCACCATCATCATGTGACCACACAAACTTCACCAATGAGCGCATCTACACATGTACACATGCTCACACACCTGTAAGACAATGTCAAATATTTTAGGAGCCAAAAGTTAAGCTCGATTCCAGCTCAGGTGCTGGTCGGAAAAAGTGTCCGAATTGGCGATCAGGTCGGAGAGGCCTTGAGCACCGCAAACAATAGTCATTGCCAAGCGTCAATTCAAGAAAATTACTAGCCATTTAAAGTCATTTACTGCCTCGGTCAGGGTTGCAGGGTGCGAATAAATAAAAAGCTTACGAAAAACAGCAATAGCACCACTGGTAATTTGACACCGCAGTAATTGTCGTTGTCATCGCCCACCGCCTCGATTTTCATACTACCAAGATCGTTTGAGAAGCCATGTAGCGTGCTGCTCTCGTTTGCGAATAGGAGTAACTAGCTGGGTGAAATCTACCACCCAACAGCTCTCTAAGCCCCTTTCCCCGTAAGTTCACTACGAGACCTACAGCCTTCTTCATGCCCCATGGTAGTAGTTATATCAGTCATCAATCTACCGAGATCAGAAGCTTTTGGAGGTGTGTTCGCTGGGTGGTTGTTGAGAAGCATCAATCCTGTCATCGTTGCATAGCAAACCCTCATTCGCGATGTTCCTAAGTTAGCGATATGCAAGTCGCCCAATACGATGGGTCGTACTTTCCTGCATGTGTTGTACATGAACTCATACTTATTTTTCATATTCGGATAGGACTCAAGACGTTTTCTATGCGTTGAAATATGCCCACGTATCGTTCCGGGATGTCTTCTGACTTGCTGAGGTTGCCGCGGTTAAGGCCGTCGTCAGACCGTGGATGAAGGCCGGCATTCGAGAAAGGTTGTAGTGGGGCCATATTGTTGGCGGTTACTGACGGAGTGTTGACTGTTTTAAACAGGAGCAGTGCGGTGGCAAAAGGGTTGAGTGGAGTATTTATTGCACGCACAGTAGGTTGTAGGTAAAGTATAGCTCACCGAGTCTTAGTCTATATAGAACTGTAGATCGTCGGTATGGTAATATTGAGAGCTCGAAATGGTTAAACCTCACTGCGCAGAACTCTTCTAACACCCGTAAAATGATTGATTCATGTTTTTTTGAATTCAGTGACATGGTATGCACTGGGGTCATCGAAGAATAGCCCACCAAACTGATTGCTCTTCCAAGCTAACCGAGAGACTGGGACGGTCTTGTAGAGGGCACCGAGCCGCCTGGTAACAATGTGTGCACATTAACTTTGGAAGCAAAATCATGGGAAGCCCGAGACTTTCCTCAGAAGTTTGAAGCTTGTCGTTACCTATATAACACTCTTCGTTTTCAAAATCTGCCTTTGGAAATGTATCGTAGAATCACGACCTCTGTGGACTCTCGTCGCAGTCGATGCCGATATTGTGGTTTGCAGTCAGAGGTGATCGAGCTAGCTCCCGGAGCTCTCCCTCACAAGTCTTCTGTAACTCTATCCACGTGTTGCATTCGTGGAGCCATGCACGAGAGGGAAGAAGCGCATCTCACGCTATGCTGGTTGGGATACAATCAGTGTTCTTAAGCGGCCTGGCCTGCAGATATCTAGCGGCTAGCCTGCATATCTTTGAAGACTGCATATATCTTCGAGGCCTGCATAATCTTGGCGGCCTGTAGGCTCTCTGGCAGCGGGCCAGGTCTGGAATCTGAGGCCCGGCGGCCGGCTAGGCTTTAATTTACAGGCCTGCACAAGCGAAGATCAGGCCCGGCTTTTTGCAGGCTGGCCGGGCCTGACCGCTTAGGAACACTGGATATAATTCCAGATCGTCGGTGCGATGGGGAATGCAAGCAAGAGAGGGGTTGATCCGACTCGAAGATGGATGTTTGAGGGGATGAACGGCTGATGGATAGCTTGCTGTATCCTGGTTGAGATACAGTTCTGTGTCATGGGATGGGGAGTAGGGGTAAAAGTTGAGCAGGCCCGGCTCGTAGGCGAGTGTGCGAGGGGAGAGGTGCGAGGCAGATGTGGAGATAGAGACCTTGAAGTGCCGGCCATGGTGGCTACAGCTAAGTAGCTGTTCATAACAGGAATGGTTGTTGGTAGAAGGTTGGATTTAGGGTATCCGCTTGAGGCTCTGACACATTCGCTTAACTAGCAGCCGACTTGGCAGTTAAAGATCTAAAATTAAGTATTACACATTGGTGAGTCTCCTCAAGCGCTGACTTATTGCATCAGAAGCTTGGGCTTCTCATGAACTCTCTCCAAAAGCTCAAGCACTTTGAACATCGGAACTTCCCAAAGTTTAAGTCGGGCCGCGTACCTATAGCTAAGCCCTTGGGCTGTACCTGAAGTATTTGCGCATTGCCTGTGGTACCTGGAGGCTTTGTTCGCTTAAGTACTTGCACGTTCCGTTGATAATAGTGCGCATGCGCCCCGTGTAGATACTTATGTATATGTTCCGACCCATACGCCAAATTTTCCCGTTGGC
>Ga0307512_10000104_pt1 | contig 105347 bp, 105 predicted proteins | sample 14_EM_MG_FD_200267 | JGI IMG/M metagenome (GOLD analysis project Ga0307512, IMG submission 200267) | Populus trichocarpa ectomycorrhiza microbial communities from riparian zone in the Pacific Northwest, United States - 14_EM | ecosystem: Host-associated > Plants > Roots > Unclassified...
GTTCTACTTATTAGAATAGATAGCCACCAGACTGTATATAAGCCAGCCTGTATTCTGCAGTCAAGCCTTAAGCTTGACTTGGTTTTCAATACCAAATGTCTTGACAGTTTCACATCCCTTGCCTGCCCATTCCCTCCTCTCCCTTCAGTTGAGTTCTACTCTGTTAGAACTCTCCTTCATCTATACTTGCCTCTAGTACACCTTCATGCACATTGTACCTTTAAAGGTTCTTGGGACCTTAACAAATTGCCTGGATGTGCTGCAGAAGTACTTGCCCAAGGTGGGGGTCTTTCTCCTTGTACACAAGATGGACCTTGTCACTGGAGACAGGACAGCATTGTTGGAGTGCCAGACATGTGAGCTGCAAGTGGAGAGCAGTGTGGTGGCCATCATGGTATTTGGGACAAGCATTCACAACAAGACATTGTACAATGTATGCCTACCACCAATGTTATCTTGCGCTCCTTCTCTTTTCCCCCTTCCCCCTTTCCTTTTGCTCTGCATGTCTGGATTCACAAGCACAGATGTGGTCAAGGATCATACACATGATCATCCCAAACACAGTGGCCCTCTTAAAAGGGCCCTCTCTCCACCTCACCTTCACCCTTGTCTCCTTCCCACTAGCTCATTTGCTACATACTATCAGGTCCAGTTCAGGTTCAACCCTTAGAAGAACCTGAACTGGACCTAAAGTCTGGTTCTCTCAAGTTCAGGTTTGGGTTTGCAAAAATCTGTGAACCAGACCCAAAGTCAGGTTCCAGGTTTGAGGAAATATGCCTCTGAACTGGACCAAACCAAACCACAGCAACCCTATATGCAGGGGTGCCAGATGTCTGTAGTGCAGGAGTGCCTTGAGTAGCAGGCTGAGAAGTGGGGGTGCCAGTAGAAGAGGGAGAGGACATGGTGACAGATAGCAAGAAAGGATGACAATCAGAGCTTCAATGTCAGAGTGTCAGAGAACCAGGTCTTATAATCTATAAGCAATCAGAGAGATGCTCAGTCTGAGAAAGTGAAGACTATATTGCGAACATAAGTACCTATAAGTGATCAGAGAGATGCTAGGTCAAAGTTAGCTACAGTGCATGAACAAGAAATGTGTATGGTACTAACCTCAGTCTGAGAAAGTGAAGACTGAGGTTTACTGGTGAAAACTATGCAGTATATGTACTTGAGGAGTGATCAGCAACAGAGATAATAAATGCAAGAAAGGCAAAATGCAGTAATCACAAGCTAAAGCTAACACATGGAATGCTAAGACATATGTCAGTATGAGAAGTGTCAATGTCAAGATAAAAAGACAGAATGTGTCCCATTGTGGACTGCCATGCACCAAGTGCATGATTGAATCTCCTATGTCTGACAACACTGACTATCGATAACAGGAGCCAGCAACAGCACAGCAATCCTTCTCAAAATCTCATGAGCCTACTGTGTGGCACATGATCCCTATCCTAGAGTTCTTGCAACAGGCATGGGAGAACATGGCAAATGAACCAAAGTTCTATGGGCTCATCAATGCAATTCATGGTGGGTTAGAGAACATATGCAAGTGGTATATAGTATGGGACAGTGCTCACCCCTATGCTACTATACAGATTAATATATATCCCTTTGGTAAGGGCAGTACTGAGTTCCATCTGGGTGATCAGGCATGTGACCTCTCTGGGTGTATGAACAATTGTCCTCTGACATATGTGGCACCATCCTTGTATCAGGATGCCTCTGGATCAGACTCCAACAGGGGGGGAGGGGGTTTCAGGGCCTAGGGGGCTCAGCTTCAGTGAGATCTTCCTCAGTTTGAGTTTGGAGAGGCCTCCAACACCAGCATGTGTCTTGACTTAGCTCTTTTCTTGAAAGCACGTCCTCGGCACAGCACATTCATACTGTGGGAAATGCTTTATCATGATCGCACATGCCTGACGCAGCCACGTGAGCAAGACTAGGAGCGAGCGGAACTATTGTGGCTAGTGCAGTGCCATTCCCATTCCTTGTTCGTTCCTTCTTGCCCATACCTTCCTTCGCCTTCCTCCCCCTCCGAGTCTCCAATCATGACAAGTAGCGGTTTCGCTGCTCTCATAGCACTCAGCCAAGCACAGACTCAAGAGTCTACTCGGGCAGCTGATTCCATCCAGGCAGAGCGACGACGGAAGGAGGAAACTCGTCGACGCCAGCAAGAGGAGGAGGATCGTAAGGAGCGCGAGCAGCAAGCCAAGATGCTACGGCATCAACTAGAGGAAAAAACCCGTGAAAAGGAGAGACAGCTTAAACGAGAACGGGAACGCGAGGCGAAGCTGAAGGAGATGGAGCGGCGGGAAGAAGAGCAGCGCCAGGTTCTGCTCTACGGCCCAAAGAGAGCTAAAGACTCATCATCGCGCCATCCAGCATCCTCCTCTGCCAACAAACGGACATCTGATGATGACAGCGAGGGAGATGTAGGCCTTGCCCTTACTCGCGAAGAGAAGCGCGAGAGGCGCCTGCAGCTACAGTTCTCCCAAACGTCTACACGCCGTGCTGGGTCGTCTGCGGGGACATCTAGGGCTGGAAGACGTTTACCTGGTGGCGCTCTCAACATAACTTCCGCCTCACAAGTAGCTGGCGCATCCGCGAATGACAGCAAGTCGGTTCGGGCTCGCCTGACTGCTATGCCCAATACCCTGACCAAGCTCAATACGGTAAAGCGAGACACGCGGACCATAGACGAGATACTGCGCGACCGAGCCAAGGCACGGGAAAACAAGACACTGGAAGGAGAAGAAGCTCGCGAGTTTCACAACTGGTTCGGTGCGAAGTCCAAGAGTGCCCCTGCGACCAAGGCCAGCTCTCCATCTCCGGTCGCCTCAGGCACCAGCACCCCCACTGTATTCCCTCAACAGTCTAACGTGATATCATCCACGACCAAGAAATCATCGTCTCCCCACCCTCCTCTCTCGAGAACGCCCTCTTTCTCCTCGTTGCGATCCACTCCCAAGACTGCCCCAAAAGCTTCCTCTGTTGGGACCAAGCACGCCCCTCGCCCTTCATCACAGACTAAAAAAAGTACGCTGGGCCCGAATGCACCTCCATCGAATAAACGGGCGCGATCACCTCCGTCGACCTATGATGGCTCTGAATCCGATTCCGAGTACGACCGACGCCCGCAGAAACGGACTGCCGGTACCTCCAACGGTATCCAGGACGAAATCTGGAAAATCTTTGGACGTGATCGTTCCAAATACGTGGCACAAGACGTCGTGAGCGATGACGAAGACATGGAGGTTGATATGACAGTTCTGGAGCGGGAGGAGCTCACTAGGTGCGTCGCACATTTTGTTTGGGACCCTTCTCGTCAACCTGATATTGGCCCTTAGCGCTCGGATTGCCCAGAAGGAGGATCTCGAGGCAGAAGAGGAAGAGCGTCGTCATGATGAAGAGAAACGCCGCCGACGCAAGGAACGAGAGCACAGCGGTTGACTGTCCCTCCACCACGTCCATCATTTTATGCTTTTCTGAACCCAACCACGTCCCCGAACAAGGTTTGGCCTTATATTCATTACGACTCTGTATTTCTTATGTTGCCCTACTCACGTATCGGCCTCCTTATTTGGCCCAACATACCACAACACCTCATGTGTACTGTAAACCGGATAGATTTGCATTGAATACTAGTTGACAGTCATGATGACCATCACTGCAGAATACCGAGAAGCGATGAAAACTAAGTATAACGAGGAATGTATGGTGCGAATAACAAAAGCTGCTCGGTCTACTGTAGCTACCTACTCTCGTCAACACGGTAACGCTTGCGGGGCCCATCTGGTGGGAAAGTTCCACCCTGGCCACCTGCGGCTGTAGGAATACCGCCGGCCTGCATAAATGCTGGGTTGAAATGACCTTGCATGCCAAATCCGTTGCCCATTCCAGTCATGTTGTTGAACGCACCACGTCCCATCCCGGGCATCATGCCCATCCCTGCGTAGGAAAAACAATTCATACGTAAGCATACACGCCCCATCTCGAAACACAGAACAAGGAGAGAAAGGATGACAGAAAACAAAGAACGACGGATCGAAACAGGATGAGGACAAAAAGAAGCTAAAACCCCGTACCCATGCCACCTCCCATCATCCCTCCTCCGCGCATAAACCCGCGTGGACCCTGCGGAACCATGCCCCCACGCCCAACGAACCCGTTGTGGAAACCACCGCCACTAGCCATCATATTGTTCGTCGGCAGAGCGCCCACGCCGCCAACCATACCTCCGCGGCCAACCATATTGTTAACAGGTGCGACGCGACCACCGCGGAACGGCATTGCACCTCCGCGAGCAACGCCACTCTGTTGCCCTTGTGTGGGACCTTGCTGCTGACGTGGAGGGGGCTCTATGGAGTACTCGTAAGGCACAGTGACGTGGCGGGTAATAACTACAAACTCACCTTTTGGTAATGTTCGGAATGGGTTGCCTTGAGAAGAGTTGGTCAAGTTTGCAGTTGCTCGTCGGTTTTGGAAATCACTACAACCTGTCAACGACAGTAAAGAACTGTGACAAAGCCTAACTCACTTGTTGTCAAACCACTCTTTGACAGCAGCGGCATTGGCAGGGGAACCACACTCAACATACGCGATACTGCGCGCATACAAGGTCAGTGTAGGGAGGGTTGTGTATCGTGACAACGCACCCTTTACTTTTACCATTGACCTTGTGTTCCGAGAACGTGATGTCTTTATGGTCAATAGATACGCCAACGCCAATGGCTACCTTGCGCAAATCCTCATCCGTCGTCCACTAGAGGGTCACGCAACGAGACGATCAGTATATACTTTTCACAAAGCGAGGTGGTATCACACCCATTGCAGATCCCCAATGTACAGAGCGTCATAACCATCCTCAATCATTTGACTCTGGCTCATTGCACTGTTGGATTGCATAGTCCCATTCGACATGTCGTTTCCAGCTGCTGGCCCAGAAGGAATCCGTGGACCTGTGGGGAGTTCTTGTTTGACGACGAAGCTCTGTAGCGGTACAGGGGCGACCTGGGCATCTGACTCGTCCTCCTCGCGCGGCCGCTTTTCACCTACTCTTGGGTCGACAGTTTCTTGCATCACCTGCACTGCTTCTATCTCTTCCTCTCCTCCCTTCTCGATTAACGCAAGAGACCGAGAGCACGAAAAAAAAACGTTAGCCCACCTGAATCTGGGAGGGCGGATTGCTAAAACCATCATCTTCGCCATAGAGGTCAAAGTCGTCATCAGCCATGGCTTGAGAAGCTCAGGATATCAAACAGCGGTGAATGAATGGTTTTTTTTTTTTTGAATTCGATGGAGATGACAGGAGGTGTGGTTTTGGAAAGACAGGGTTCTATCCACCACGTACACAAGCAGCAAAAATAATGACAAGTTAGACATCTATGTCCGACGCGAGCATCCGCCCTACGACTTCAGCACGCTAAAACAAGAGAGAGAGCTTACAATAGAGAATACAGATACAATACGGGGCTTCTAGTTGAGGAGATTACAAGAGTGTGAGAGAAGATGTTGGTTGTGAGAAAGGTAGAGTGGAGGCACGACGACGAAACAAAACATAGGTTACGTAACTGCCTTCCCACGGGCGCTTCCATACACCAGCTTAAAACCGAATACCGCTCTTCTCTTCCGTATTTGACTCAATACATGTGGGAACCAGGAATTTAAACAAGGGTGTCATAGGCCTTATTCCATTCTCATGACCCAAGACGCACACTTCGCCACATTCATGTCGGCGGTCCACAACGATCGATGACGTAGGCACGTGCTCGTCGTTGCTCCACTCCGCCGACCCCCTCGAGCTGCTCTGCTGTCTGCTGGTCTAAATTCAACTACACATATCCCCGCATCAGTTCTTAGCACAAATGCTTGGTTCCAAACGCAATGACGTACGCGTGACCTGTCCGCGCCGGCCTCAATGAGCAAAGCGGCTGTCTCGCCATGCGCCGATTCCATGGCGAGGTGTAAGGGCGTGTTGCCTTCCAATCGTCTCATCCTTCTACTCTACGAAACCATGCAAGGTCAGGTCACGTACCCATCCGATCTCCAGTATTCAGACGTGTCTTGAGACTGCCCTCGGGGGGATGAAGTAGTAAGGTCATAAATCCTGTGGAGCCAGTCGTCGCCGCACGGTGGCTGCAGTAAATGCATATCTAGAGTTAATTGCCAGCTTCTCAAAGTGAGAGGATCGGCCTACAGAGGGTGTTGATTCGCTTTGTCGCGTGCATTGATCTGCTCAGGGAGCGGTGAGAGACGATGAAATAAACATTTCCAAACAGCACGTACGTCCGCACCACGAGAGATCAAAAAGCGACCGATCTAAAGGAAGTAAGTATGATCATCCGGGAAGGCGTGCTACAAAACTCGGACTTCAATGCGTGACTTTGAGGCCGCATAGTGTCTAAAGTGCCGTGCAACATATAAGGCGCCATAAGGTACTGAGGCAGAGAAATAGGAACACGAACAGCGGGGTGATTCCTTTGTCGTTCTTTCTATTAACCTCGGCTCCCGCCCCAACCAGCTCTTGCACCACCTCCTCTTGACCAGCACTGACTAAAACCGAGACATTTATCTGGAAAGTTAGAGCGAGGATAGTCACACCAACCCGCGATATGGAGTGCAGTCCATCCGGCATCATCAACTTTGTCAACGTCAGCACCATTTTCTAGCAAGTACGTGATAACGTCTACATGGCCTGCCGACGCAGCCCAATGCAGCGGGGTACGACTGTCCTGTATGCGCCACATTTACCATAGGAAGCGTTCTGACCACGATTACGGAACACTCACAGAGTCGACAGCATTGACAGAAGCTGGATTCTCTGAGACGAGAGAACGTAATACAGATAGCTGATCTAGGAGACAAGGAACTCGTCAACGCAAGTGATGCATTTTGATGAACACTCAAAAGACATACTGTTCTGGGCAGCCGAATGAACAGAAATTGACATCTTACCTCAACGGCTCTAGGATGATTGATTTACAATTCTGTTGCTCTGTCAGTGTGGACTGACCAGCGGGAACCCATCCCCAACAAAGCTCAAATGTGATCGATCATGATCCGTGTGAACGGTCCGGTCTTCCGGTGACTGATAGATTAGGTAAAGGGTAAATGGTACTCGAGAGGGGACAGAAGTAGAAGACACGCCTAACGATGATAAGACCACATATGAGGTGAATCCGCAAAAAGACGGAAGGAAATAAAGTAGTATGATATCAAAGTAATAGATACTAGCAACCCACACAAGTCCATAATTAGTCGTCAAGCGGGCTCACTGGCAAGCCCGCACCGTCATGCTCTTCCTCATCTTGGAGAAAACACCGGATCGAGGTGACACTCGTCCTTGAGCGGACGGACTACCCGGTGATTCAGGAAGACTGGAATCCTCACACACCCCGCGTGGTCCAGATAAAATTCCCAATCGAGTACGGACAGGAGGGGGGATCCGCACACTCCTACGGACGAGCAAACGCGAGCGTGGGAGAACGGGATACTCGTAGACCTCAATAGATGGCCTCGAGACGATCTCAAACCCAAGTGAGGTTGTCGTCCCCCTTCGTGATATCCCGGGTAGAAGCACGCCTTCACCAATCGATTCCAGCTGGTCGAGTAGGTATGATACGTATTCGGGCATGGGAACTGTCTCCATGTCAGCACTGAATGCAGCCAGGAGTTCCTCATCAGATGGTTGTGGTGGGGCGTAGATGACTGCGAAACCGGGCCATGTCCGTGTCCGGGGGTCATCGAGGGGAGTGTCTGGAATAGGAGGGAAGCTGGGCATAGTGGATGTGGCTTGTAGAGGGGAAGGAGGTTCGGAGATGGGAGGCATCGAATCTACTTCATTGAAGGATGACTGTTCCGGGGATGAGAGAGGATGGTTTGGAGCAGATGTTACGATAGATCGCTCAGAGTCGGTATCATAAGACCTAGGGGCAAACGCATTCAATTTCATCGGCACGCGGAGTGTTGTTGTCAGTGGCCATGTTCGCAATTGTGGGGGCTCTACATTGTGCTTGGCGATCCTGCGGGGTGGCTCGCTTGGACTCGGTAATCTGTGTTGAGACCAAGACGTAGCTGTCCGCGTGGGAGAATGGGCGAAGAAATAGGCCAAGTTTGCATCTCGTCGAGTCTTTCGAGTTGAAGGAATGACAGGGTCTGGCGGAACCGGGCGACCTGTAGATGCACTCGCACTAAGGGCTTCCTTCTCAACCGAAGAAACCCAGCGCTCTAACATCCACCGTGTGCGGAGCAGCGCCTGGTGTGTCACTCGATCAGTGGTGTCGTCCCGGAGGAGCTCACGTAACTCCGCAAGACGGGCCTTGGCTTCGCTAATGCGTAACTCGAGTTGCTTTACGGCATATTGTGTCGAAGGCCTTGAGGGAAAAAGTCGCTCATACTCGGCAGGTCGTTTCAGAGCAGTGGACAAGGCAGATTCCTCACGTGAATACCGTTGCTGCTGACGCGCTCGAAGGTTCGCTCTCCTTTGCAGAGCGAGATTCGTCGAAATGTTAGAAAGAGGTACGCAAGGGGTGGATGAATGGTCCGGAGACGTGCTAGATGGTGCAAAAGGAGGCGGCGTGAGAGTGCATAGAAGTTCAGCGGAAGTCATTGAGGAATAGCTGGAATTGTGACTCGTATCCGATATTCTGCCCAAACGTATTAGAGCGTTACGAGGATACAGAATAACGGACGCACAAAGGAACAGAGTGATGAGAGGCATGTATCCTTTGTTCGGCCTGAAGTTCGTTCATGTACTCCTGCGTACGATAGTCAACGGAGAATCATAGATCCAGGGAATGCAGCCGCACTTTCAGGATAATGGCTACGGGTCTTTCCGCCTTAATGACCTTGAGGCTCGACGGTCGCGGTGTCCGTAGCGACCGTTGGTTAGGGGGCAAGAGGGAGGGATCCGCGGGCTGTGTACGCGGGCGAGGACAAGGACGTGAACGAAAAGCCGCGGTACGAGGGGGAGGGAGCGGGGCTGCGAAAGTTTTCTCTTGCTCATAAGATTCGATTATCTTTCTGACGTTCATGGTTTGGCAGGTGGTATCACCCAGACGGGAAGATGGGGGATATGACGAGAAAGCGTGGAAGTGAGTTTATATTGTGGCGTTTGGGTGTAAATGGAATTTTGTAAAGCAGAGAATGGAAAAGAATGTTGTGTCTGGAGAGGAGGATCTGCACGAAAAGGAGTGGCGCGTTCGTGCTTCAAGCAACCAACAGCAAAGGTGAACTATGAACGTGGCAAGACGAAAAGCCGAAGCTCGCCAAACTGAAACGCGCCCAAGCGGCCGAGCAATTGGTTGAAGTGATTATGTAATCCTACGCTCAGTGGAGCTGTCTCCAACGCAAAGGCCAAGACATATATTGGGGGCTATCAAAGCGCAAACCTCCTAGCAACGAATCAGAACGACATGTCGCTATACTTGTATGACCCGGAAGTGCGCACTGCGTACTGAACCCGCGGCCGATATGCTCGTGTCATCACGAGTTGTCATCACGTGGAGGCCAATGGAGCCAAGATGGTGTTGGACTGTAATGAGTTTGCATTTCTAAGTAAATCACAAAACATATTTGGGTATCGTCATGAATATCGTGCAAAAATCGTTGTCATCTCGTTAGTTGCGTGAGCTCTACTTGCCAACAGTCCTAACCCCGCCATAGGACAAGATCGCGGAGACCACTTCCCAGTTTACGTACTCCCCGGACAATGCTCCCTCGTTTCCCCGAGGCGTTCGCCACGCCGTCCTTCTCCCTCCTCTGTGAAAGTTCGATCTGCAGCTCGATTTCCCCGCTCAACGACCAACCGGACACCGTCGAGCTTCGTGGGCGTGCAAATTCAAAACTAGGCCGCCCAGGAGGTGGCGATGGCGGCGGTTGACCTTTATCAGCCAATGTGGGAGGGGCAGAGACGGGTGTCGTCGGTGTATTAGGACGCGGCGAAATCCCCCCATTATTGAGATGTGGTCGGATCGCTGTGTAGTATGGCCGACTTGGGTGACCAAGACGTGCCACGAACGTAACAGGAACAGGCTGTGGGGGTGAAATGGCAGGTGTCCATGAACGAAGAGAGCGTGTGGATTTCTGCCTTGGGAACGTCATATGGTGTTTTCGACGCAGAGTGCGGGATGAAGAGACGATTGGGGGGAGTGAAAGAGTGTGATTATTCGTGTGTCTGACTTGCTCTGGCATCGACGCGGTATTTGAAGAAGGTGGAGGGATGGTGGGTATCGTTGTGGTTGGGTATTGAGATGGCACGACCACACTTGTAGCCGGTAATCCGCGGCGTATGCGCAGTGCGCAAGTTTTCTGAGGGAGTTCGGTGATCAGGTTACTGGTGGCTCCTTCAGTTGCTTTAACGATCGAGTCTCGGTCGGGATGGTGATGAGGTTGGGCGGCAAGGACAGAGCCAGGAAGGGGAAGATTTGTGGCAACTGCCGGCTCGGAACCACAAGACTCCAGGCCCGGGAGATTCATCGGTAACGTTGTAGGTCTTTGGCCTCCGCCTCTCAAGTCTGGGAGGTCCGGTTTCCAGGTGACTCGACCTGGGCCGCTAAGACGCCGACCACGTCGTGAAGTCGCGGATTTGAAGGCGTCAGCTGCTTCCGGAGATGACCACTTGCACCAGAGACACAATGGAATGTATACGTTTGAGAAGCCACATTGTTGACAGGTGAATAACGGACGGTAGGCAGGAACCAGCTCCAGCTCGGGCAAGGAAGTGGATCTTGCTAAATGCTGGATAACACAGCACGAGATCAACATGGAACGGGGGGGTATGATTATACAGAGGGGACTTACGGGCTTATTGAGTTTCCACTCCCGACGTAATATACGACCGCGGCACGTTAAATCATCATTAACTCGGATAACAGAATTCATTGCAGGGGTATCGCCTTTGCGCTTGGTGGTCTGGAAGGGTCTGGGGGAACTGGCGAGTTAGTGGTAGAGAGACTAGTGAGAAACGTGGCTTTGGGGCGAGGTGGGCCCACTAGGGGCAGCGTGTGCATCGAACACATGTTGGCAGTGACAAGAAGACGACCCCTTGTCCAGACCCCGAGCAGTGGCTCCTTTGCTATTATTCTTCGGGTCTTCGGGCCGGCTAACCCGCAATCAGTTACCGCCAATTAATCGCGCCGCGCACGTCCCAAACCGACTTGCGTGACCCTTGACGAGAATCATGTCACCTGCAGGGCCGACGTCTTCCTCTAGAGCTCTCGAGGCCATCCTTCCACTTATATCCGCCGGCCAGCCTTACGAGGCACATCAGAAAGCCCGCACTTTTGCCACACGATACACAAAATCAGGCGCTCACGCCATCGCGATCGATGTCCTCTTCCAGTCTGCTCGCGAGCTCCTGAAGGCGGGACACGCAGGCTCTGGGACAGACCTGGCCATATTGCTCCTCGACTCATACGACCGCGCAAACGAACCGCTCACGGATGTGAGCCGAGGTGCGACTCATCATACATCATAACGTCCAGTCGCCTAACCTTGTTCAGGTCGGGTGACGCAACTAATCGCATTGGTGGGACCCTCTGGTGGGTGGCGCAAGAGCATCGTGGATAGGTCCATTGCGTTCGTTTTCCGAGCCTGTTTTTCCGCTGTCCGCAGGGCGTGCTGAATCCTCACAGGTGGTCCGCGAAGTATGGTTCATACCCTGCGGGTGATCCCGCGCTGCTTCATTACGTTGGCGATCTGTTGTATAAAGGTAGAACAATGCACTCGTACTGTGATGTCCATTCTTACAAAGGTGTCATTAGAGGGAGACTGCATTGGCGCCGAACCTCACCTCCTTGCCTCTGGTACGCGCGACAGTGCACGTCTCCTTGCCCAAGTATATTTCGACTGGGCAAAGGCTAGCAACTCTTTGGAGTCCCATGCGGGAACTTTTGCTCTACGTGGCACCCTTCCGTATGGTCTCCGTTCGCATATATATTACGGTGACTCATTTTGTGTAGATACCTACTCAACGGCAACATCCTCGCCTCGCGCAACTTTCTTGCGGGCCTTATATCCTACATCTCCCCATCTGGAGAGGCTCTTCCTGTCGGCGCCAGTAGCGATGAGATCCTAGTCACGGACAACTCTCTATTAAACTTTGCGCAACTTGCGGTGCGCACTGTGCAACGTGCCGTAGGTGCACAGAATAAGATCGCACGCGAGGCCTGGGTCCGTCTCTGTGGGACGTATCAAGCTCGCGGTGGTATCCTCACTCACCCCGAAGTCCGCGCGGTGTGTCGACTGCTTCTAATTCTAAACCAGGGACTAAAGCTGGGGCCGCAGGTACTCAATGAATTGGCAATGATATACTTCGAGATCCCTCCCCCACGTACAACGAACGCAAACCCGTTCGGTGACATAATGTCTTCCTTGTTTGGTGGTCCCCCTGGTTCCGGTTCCGGTTCAGCTTCAACGCAGCCTCGCACGATCACTCCAGGCGCAGGTCACACACAGCTCACGCTTGATTGAGGTTTAGACGGCGTTTCAGACCTTTAGGCAATATGTGCTATGTAAAGGAGTACTCGCTGTATAGCGTCCATGTATCATAAGTTGACGGGACTTTCAATCAACGTGTACGGTGTGTCAGTCGTGTGCTATCTGTGCATAGTGGGTATCAAAGGTCATTTCGTCAACATTGTGGCACATGTGCAGAGGAGGATGCGGTTCCGAGCGTGTATGGTATACCATAGGTGTAATTCCAGTGTCCTGATAGTAGATGGCCACCAAACGGCCGCGTTGCGATGCCTTGTGGCAACGTCTCTGCCAATGTAAATCCCAGGACAACGCACTCATGCTCAGGCTCAGGACGAAACCGGGTGGACTTCTTGACGACGGGACCTTAGGACGATGGATTGGGACAACGGTGGATGGGTAACAGGTGCGTGGTTGTCTCGTGATTGTGGGTGCTGCCACTGACTGGTTTTGATGCGCCCAGGCACCTTTCTTTTGTTTTGTTGCGGGTGTCGATGTCCACCGCGTCGTTCTTGTGGACCAACAAGCCTTTTCGGCTCAAATATTTCCTCTCCAACTGGCATCTCTCTAGGATCCCAGGCGACCAGCCTCCCCTCTATCCGGTCCACTCGCGACAGCGCATCACGCATGCGCTCGGCCCCTCCTTTTGGATCCCCTCGCGGTGGCGTTCTGCTCCTGCGCCTAGCCTCGCTTTTCTGCCCGAGGCTCCAACGCCTCGACCTTTGCAGCGGCGACGCCCTCAGTCGCGCTAGCGGGTTCGATGCCGGCGGTGCTCTTGGTGGAGACAGGTGCGGCGCTCAGGCCTCAGGGCCGGCAGTGCTCATACGCATCGACGCCTGCGAATTCGACTGCGTTTGCGTCAGTGTTCACGGCCGCGCCAGCAAGCCCGAGAGGGTCTGGGTCTTCATGGAACACAGTTACATTGCCCAATGTTGACGACGCGCCCCCTACTTCCTGCAGGTCTTTATCATCATGCAAGTTCGGCGGCTTTGAGGGTTCGAGGTGAAGGACTTCGCTGGCGCGCTACTCGGTAGCAGCGCCTTCTCCACACAGCAAATCGTGCGCGAGGGCGTCGAGCGGTGGTGGGCCAAGGGACAATGATAAAGGTGAAAATGTTAGTAGGGATGGATAGGGCGGCACACTGCCCGCTTCCTTCACTCGGTGAGCAAATGTTTTCCTCCCCTCGAGCTGAAGGACCATAGAAACGTTTTTGTGCCATCTGTCGGCGCTCGAATCTCTCCCGTCGTTGCGCGTGTAATACATCCGGGGAAGATTGTAATAGCATAGGTTTCTTCGAAGTTGCAACGCGGCCGGCCCGTCTCAATACTGTCGCGGGCATCAGGTCGCCGCTGGCAAGAAGGTAGAGATGGATATAAAAGGATCTCTCTGTTTGTAAACATATTCCCCTGGATTGTTCACATCCCTGAAAGGTCGAGAGTTCTCCTCATTATCTCATTGTATATACTGATGCACGACCAACCAGGATTTGCGAAGTGGAAGCGGGAAGCCGGGAAGCAATTTGCCGAGGACTATGCCATGTACAAAGGGCTTCTTAATCGCGTGCGAGTTGACCTTGTTCGTGCTGATCTGAAGTTTAGCATTTGAAGGCGCGCACGCCGCCAAGGAGGGACGACTCACGGACTTACAGCAACCATCTTCCTTCCCCGTTCCACTCCTCATCGACAACCAGTCCGCCATCTCCACCGCCAAGAACCCAGAGTTCCACGACCGTACCAAACACATCGACATCCGTTATCACTTCTTGCGACATAAGGTTGAATCTGGCGACATCATCCTCGACTACTTGCCCACTAACGACCAACCTGCCGACGTCTTGACCAAGAGACTTGCCCGAGAGAAGCACGAGAGGTTTGTAGGGAAATGGGCCTGCGCAATGCTAATTGAGGGGGCGTGCCGGAGATAGTTCCCGACTTTTACACCACTCTCCGTACCGTCCTCACCAGCTCCGATCCCGCAAAGATCACCAGCAAGTGGGTCGCGGACCAGGTTATTGCGGAAGAGTATCGCCGCATCAGCCAGCACGGGGGTAGTGCTACCGCTTTCTACGCTAACGCCAAGAGAGGCAAGTCTGCCCAAGGCAATAGCGACGTCAAGTGCTCTCATTGTAAAAAGAAGGGCCACAAGAAAGCCGACTGCCGTAAGCTGAAGAGAGAGAAGGAGGAGAGGGAGGCAGCTTCCAGGGCTAACGCCACCGCCGGTCCTGGCACTAGCTCCGGTTCCAGCTCTTCCAGACCTTCTAACTCCACCTCCTCATCTAACGCTACAGCGAAGATCGCGGTCACATCCGGTAGTCCCCCTCCCTACGGTGCTGCCAGTGATGCAGATATCGTTCGTCTTTTCCTCGCCGTTGCCGTTCCCCATCAATCTCCCCCTGTCGAACGTCCTTCCACTAGACGCGAGCACCATCTACGGGTCCAGGTCGGCCCCGGTTCTGAGAACTCGGAGGATCGATGGATCATGGACTCTGGCGCCTCTCGCATCATGTCTGGGCGTCGTGACTGGTTCCACCACTTCTCCCCCCTCGTTTCCCCCATCAACATCGTCCTTGGCGACGAGAGTGCCATTCAAGCCACTGGTGTCGGTCACATATCCGTTCGCATGCACGCCGAGGGCACATCCACGCCCACGGTCCTCCAAGACGTTCTCTTCGTGCTGGAACTCCCACAATGGTAAGCTACACGCCTCTCGTAGTCTCATAGAGACCTCGGACTCATTGTTCGGAAATGTGCCATGCTTCAACTCGGATCCCTATTCAGCGCGACAGTACGGTTACACAAGGATACTCAGCAAGGCAACCAGGGTGCCCGCGAATCTTTACGAGGGCCGCGACATGGGCGTCAAAGAGTGATAATGTACTGTGACTTTGGCTCCGCGCTCAAATTGACCAAGGCTACATCTATCTTTTCCACTCCGAAGGCTAGATCTGTTGGCGAGCCCTCGTGTGTGGCCTGCGTGAGCTAGTTTTGCAAGCACATCATGACACATGGACGTTGCACCCCAGACGCGGCTCTGATTTACAAGTTGTAAGTGAAAATATTTTTGCCTGATATCGCGGGGACCCGAGTCGTCTAATATCCAATTCCGGGCTGCAGGACCCTAGCGGAGGCAAGACGTGGAGATCGGGTAATCTTGGGACACAGACACAGACCAGTGAGGTGAGGTTGATGAGGGTTGGATAGCAAGGTCATATGCTTAGTGTCATACCTGAATCGTCGATCTTGTCAATAACGTGCCAGAAATTTTCGAATCACTAACTACATCGGACTCTTTTATAAGGAGTGATGTTTACGTCGCCAAATTTAATGATGTGTGCGTTATGCTGGGGTCTAATCCGGGAAACACCGGTTGCGGTCCTTTGAGATTGGTTGAGATATTCGGGGCAGGTATGTGTCCGGACTCAATGTTTGTAGAGTGTATTCATGCTGTCAGATAACTATGACGCAAAAAACGCCCAAATTAAGCCGTCGACCTTCCTACCCGGGGGTAGACGGCTTGGCAGGCGCCCTTAAATAGGCTTGGCCATCAAGGCGATGTGTCCCCACATCCTGCCCCCACGCTGTTTCGGGGCATGCTCACGAGCTACCACAACTTCCCAATCCACTCTTATTGTTTCTAGTCGAGCACAATGTAAGTCCCCACCCATACCCAAGTAATCCATTAATCTTGACCTCGTCGTCGGTCGCAGGATGCCACCCTTTAACTCTGCTTGGCCTCCATCCCTTCGACGTTACTTTTGTCCCGCCCGCCGCGCAAAGGACGATTTCTCTCCTCAGCCATCACAAGCTCAACATGTACTTTCGCAGCCTATGCCGTCCCGAGCCATAGTCGCACTGCCATCCAATTCGACTCCGCCTAGGCCGATGTCGAAGCCCATACCTTTATCTCCATCTCCATCTCCGATCTCAATTCTACCCGTCGAGATCCTCGCGCACATATTCGTCCACGTTCCCCGCGCAGAATTCTACGACAGACTCCACTCCAGCTCCTCCAGCTCCTCTAGCGCTCCACCATCTCCACCAGCGCCACAGCGACGACAGCCCACATTGATGGCCGTTGCACAAGTCTGCCGGCGCTGGCGCGTGATCGCGACAAACTGCAAAGCCTTCTGGTCCTTCATCCCACTCGCTGCGACCGCGACCTCCTCCTTACCCATGCACTGGGCCCAGCTCTTGCTCACCCTCTCCGATCCTTGCCCCATCTCTCTCCTTGTCGATTGCTCCAGCTCTGCCTCCTCCGCTGCACAAACAGAGTCCTACCGCCGAGTGGCACTCACTACCCTGCAGGCAGCGCTACCTCGCGCGCGCGAGGTCCACCTCCAGAGCTGTTCCCCTACTTTCGCTATCTCCACTGACCCAGGGTTCCGTGCGGAAGCGATGCGCCTGCTAGACGCGTCTGCTGCCCCTTTGCTCGAGGTATTGAGCGTGCGAAGTCAGATAGGGCACGACTTTATCACCCTTTCCGATAATATCTTGCTGCGCCACGTGCCCCCAGCTCTACGTTCTCTGACCCTCGCGTACTGTGATGTATACCACACATCACCCCTCTTCCGTGCACCCCTGACATTCCTCTCCCTTGCAAATTGTCATGTGGAGTTTCCTCTCGAGATTCTCAGTTTCCTACCCCATCTTCACACTCTCGTTTTAGAAAGCACACACGGGGCCTGCCTCGTGAGAAAGAGGATTTCATCATCCCAGGGAGCATTGCGCCTCCCGAACCTGCAGCGCCTCGAACTTACGAACCTCTCTGCTTTCATCGCGTTCATTTTGCAAGCCATCCACATCCCCCCATCGTCGTCCCTCTCCATCACGTGTACAGACTACTTAGAAATAAATGAGCCACTTGATGACCTGACCCTCCTCCAAATGATCATATCAAATATGTCGCCAGTCCTCTCTGCACACCTCGAGCGTGCAGCCCTCGGAGAGTGTCACTGCACATTTCCCATCCTCGAAATTGCTTCGCCCTCGAGCACGTCCAAAAAGACACTTGTGCTTCACAACACAGAAACCATTGGAGACTCGACCAACGAAACAAGGCAGTTGCTCTTCTCACTTGTTTGGGCAAGCACAAGCACAATGCATGACAAGTGTGACAACAAGTCATCGTCCACCATTGACCTTTTCACCCAAATGCTCTCTGCCCTCCCTCTGACTGTGCTGCAGCATATCCACATGCTACGCATGCGCGACGCCGCCGACGCTCGGTCTCGTCCGGGTCCCTTTGCCGTATACCACGACAAGGCTCGAGACGAGGCCGTGCGGGGGCTGCTTGCCATCGTGATGCGGCAGGAGCTTCTCCCCGCATTGCGCCGGGTATCGTTGGAGGACGTCGATTTCAAACACTTCGACATCGATTTGCTCGCCCGCGTGTTTGTCGATCGCCAGCGCGCTGCTGTCGCTTCGGGTGGGAAGATCAGCCTTTCGTTGCAGAACTGTCTCATGAGCGTGGGCACGATTCGCGGACTCCGGGATTGCTTGGGACCAGATGCGGTTGATGTCGATTACGCATAAGCGACTTTCTCCACATACGAAGCATATCCTCTAACGCCTTATTGCCAGCGCTGGATGGCACTTCATTTCTTGTTCCAAGCTTACAATTTATTGTAGCCACTAGATGAGATCTATATTGTCCTGCAACCTGGGATAAGAAATTTCATGTTTTCGATATCGTGAGGGTAGGACCGTGCAAACGCTTGCCTTGCAGAAGGACGGTCGAGAATCCGGCTCGGTTATCAGCACGAATCTCTCCCGTTCCGGTATTATCAAGGCACATGTAGTCTGGCTTGATTGTGTTGTGTTACAGTGGTCTCAGCCAGGCGCCAGTCCCCCATAAACGTGCTATCAAGGTGGCTGTATTTTCCCAATATTCGAATATTTACGGAAGGGTGGACCCAAATGACACTGGGTATCGTCCGCTGCCCCATAGATTCAGAACAAAAAAGGTATCATGGATTTCCTCTGACGGGGATACTCTTTCCCAAACTCCTTTTTGTATGCGCGTTGCTTTTTGGCGGCCCATGCCATCATTTGAGCTGTCGACACCGCCCAGAACAACCATGCTACGCAGACAGTCAACATTCCAGTCCTGAGGCTCGAGAAACGGCTTTGACGTACCCGCCCAGGAGCCTGTCATACATGCGACGGCGGACCAAGCTACAGTTTCGAAAAAGTAGTTGGGGCATGAAAGTAGCCCGAAGCCATATCCATGCGGAATGGCGCGCTTCTTCGAGCCCGGCGGACGCAGGTTGCGCAGAGTCAAATGAGCGCTCAGGTTGGACAGCTCCGCGAACTGGTTGATTCTGAGTCTGCCTGTACGATGGTTGAGGAGAGAAAGAGCACGTACGAGCCAGATGCCGGCGCAAGTCCAGAGGAACGACGGATCAGATCGGCGGGTACCTGTGATGTACCCCGAATTCGCGGCGTATGTTGGGCCGTATATTGGATACGCAAGGAAAAGGCCTGTGGGCGATCTAGTCTGCAAAGAGCGTGACAGACGAGAGAAGAAAGTACCTGAGAGAACATGGTAGTGGAAGGAGCTATACTAACATGAGCGAACGAGCAATTCGACCCAGTGAAACGCATACTTTTTGAAGATGTTCCTTAAGGGCATGGTCGCGTGCGAAAATCGATGGACACTGAAAGGGAAAAGAGGCACGTTCAGGAGACGGACGAACCAAAGCGGGGCCAGAACAGCCCGCAAGAAACAGCCCACGTACAACAGCGTCTCGAGTTCGCGTTTCGCAAAGTGTGCCATTACCATCGCGTACGCATACTTTTGCAGTTTGCTGTGTTGCACAGCGCTCCCATAGAACACGCCAGGCAGATGATACAAAATCGGATGAATGACGAGTGGGCCAGCCTAATGTTCGTTTTGTTTCGTATGTTTTTTTTGTTTGTCGAAAATGGATGTGATGTCCAGTGAGAGAGAACGAAAATAACACGCACGTATTCGACCAAGAACACCGTCTTCCAACTGACCTGCGATCCCAGATCCTTCACCACCAGTTCGCCTCCGTCACGAACACCGGCGGCGGCCAAGATGGCATTGTCGTCAAGTGCCTTGGATTCGCCCTTGAGCGTGATCTTTTGCCGTTCGACATAGAGCTATTGAAACGCGTTCCGTATGTTAGGAGAAAGACGCGCTGAGGCCCCAGCAGGATCGTACCCGGGGGTGCTTCGCTGCCAGAGCGGCCTTGACGTCTGCAACGGTGGCGACGTCCACTGACTTGGTTATTTTGAGTGAGATGGGAAAGTCCTGGAAGAGTGTTGATTTGCCATTCGCAGCGACGGTCAGTGAAGACATTGTGCGGTGGGATTGTGTTGATTTGTTGTGACACGTTGGGGCGACATTTGTCATTAGTCATTGTCATTAGTCATTCAACCATTTATGCATTTGTGGACCAAGTAGCATGTGATTCTGACCACCGCGATTATATCCAAATTCTGTAAACAAAGAACAGGGCACGCATAACATAATTTGAACTATGTAGATGAGGCAGAAAAAAATGAGAGGCGCTCGGAAAATCGAGAGCCCTGTAAGGTGGGTCCTATCCCGACTGATCGAGCTCGCTGCCGTGCTCAACCTCGATTTCTTCAGTGTCGGCAGTGGCTTCTTGGTACTGGAACAAGGGAAGGTCAGAAGCCGCTAAAGGACCCGGCTGTCATAAGACTCACCTGCTGATACTCATTGCTGCACCGTGGATCAGCGAGACATCTGACGATTCAAAATAGGGAGGGCTTACACTAGATCGCGGGTGTTGCTCTCCGCTTCGGAGAATTCCAACGTGTCCATTCCTTCCCCTGTATACCAATGCATGAAAGCCTGGCGCTTGTACATCGCCGCGAACTATACGGAAAATAAAGGATGATTAACCCGCATGATGACACTGCCCAGAATACGGAATGGCAAACCTGGGACAGGCTACGAGTGAACAGGTCCTGAATGGCTGTCGTGTTGGCGAGGCAAGTCGCCGACTGTTTATGCCCAACAGGCGGCACTGAACATAGGGTTACTGAAACGTTATCCGGAATCCACCTGTGCAAGGGGATCATCAATACGAGCACGGTCAACAACAAAAAAACCCAATTACTCGACGAAGAGATGGGAGTTCTTCTGCTGTAGCTGGAGGACAGTGTACTGTAAAGGACGGCGTTAGTGCCTCCATAGCGGGCACGGTGAATACACGTACTTCAGCCTGGGACGACGAGTTAGCGGATAATGCCTGTAAGGAACACAATGAACGAACAGACTTCTCGGGAGGATATTTTGCCGCGGAAGATCGTCGCCGCAGTCAAGAAGCGCCTGTGGGATGCCAATGTGAGTCGCCAGGGCTATGTGGTACAAGTATACCGCCGAACCCAAAGCGTGGGTCGCACGCGACCAGGAAGTTTTTACGATCAAAGAGGCTAGTGATAAATGAGGTGTCAACAAGTCTGTTCTCTATTCCATAGGGCAATGTACGTACGCGTTAGTCAAGTCGGGGATGGACAGGCTTTGGTACGACTGTGTTTTGGGGTCGTGAAGCGGGGCATAACTCGGCGCCAAGAAGTGTAACTAGAAAAGATAATTTGAGATGTCGAGCTAGGCGGACACATAAAGCATAGAGGCGCACCCGAGGGAAGGGTATGAGGTTCAGGCACAACTTGCGAAGATCGCTGAAATACTCCCAGAATCAGACCAGAAGCACGAAGCGATCTCACAAGAACTGACCCATTCAGTTGACCGGGGAACCGGAGGCTCGTGCTCACGCCACACATGACCTGCGAGATCACCTACAACAACGATCCGATCAAGAAGACAAGACCGTCGCTTGAATACAACTACCTACCCCATTGAGATCATCAAACGTAGGGCTCTTCACCTTCAAGGCCCGAGTGGTGATGTCATATCTAAATCGGATCTGTCAAAACCCAGAAAGAGCGCGCATGCCACGCCAAGAAATATCACGTACAGTGCTTCGTTATCGACGCAGAAGGTCATATCACTGTTCTCGACGAGCTGATGGATGGAGAGTAGCGCATTGTACGGCTGTCAAAAAAATAAATAATAAGACGAGGTCGGCAAGCGAGTCCTTCGATCCTTGTTGTCTTTCACGCGGCTCACCTCAACGACGGTCTCCGAAACTTTTGGGGACGGAAGAATTGAAAACGTGGCCAGCATCCGATCTGGATACTCCTGCAAGGGATGGCAGAGACCATTAGACCATTAGCCGATAAATGTGGGACAAAAGGACGAACCTCTCGCAGCTTCGAGAGAAGCAGACATCCTAGTCCAGCACCCGTACCACCGCCCAGAGAGTGGATGATCTGGAATCCCTGAAGGGCGTCGCAAGGTTCGCTCTGCTTCCTCAAAACATCCTATAACGGCCACGATCAGAGAAAACGAAGGTGTATTCCTAGCCGAGTAGATCCTACCATGATATTATCCACGAGTTCGGCACCTGTAGGGAGATGAGAAAGACTCGCTCAGCATGACCGAAAGGTATCACGAAAACACAGCATACCATCGGTATAGACTAATCACGCAGACGACCCACATCATGGTGAGTACGAGTGGAGAAACAGGAGGAAATGAGGACGAACAGCCTTTGGCCCAGTTGTTTCCCGCCCCACCATCACCAGTAATAAACGTGTCCGGCTTGAATAGCGCACCGGTAGGGCCGGAACGCAGACGGTCGCACACGCCCGCTTCGAGATCGATCTGCACGCTACGCGGGACATACTTCATCGCCGATCCCGAGTCGACTTCGGAGAAGTACGTTTCAACCTACACAGTAAATTCCACCACAAGGGGGGGGGGAAAGACCAAATCAACAACCAAGAATAGGCAAGGTAAAAACGACAAGTCGGAAGAAGTCGGAAGTCGGGGAAGAGAAGAATCATGGATGGAAGCTTACGCGCGAGAGTTGCAATGGGTCCGTGCCGCAGTACGTCTGCAAGAGGTCATATAGGGTCATACACGATCAGCTACCGGAAATCACCAGACGATGACGCACCCCATTGTTGTCGAGCCCGTGCTCGGCAAGGACCATGTTCCAAAAGTTCTCCCCGATTTGGTTTCCGGCCTGTAAAAGAACACAAACGGAGCGTCGTCCAGCGCGTCGAACGTTAGTTCCTTCGTGTTCCGCCCAAAAACGAGGGGAAAGAAAAACGCCCGCGTCGGGGATACACTCTTACCTGGCCGGCCTACACGCACGGCGGGAGAGAAGCGGACAATGGCGGTAGTCAGCATGAGGACAAGCATCTTGGATACTCCATAGGGATGCATACCTGTATGTTGATGATCTCCCTGGGCATTGTTGAAAAAAGAGTGAACGATGTGACGAACTAAGCAGCGGAAATCCCGCTTGGGGCGAGCCCCCGTGCCCAAGCCATATCACCCGCGCTCCACGAGGCGTTTTAGCCGCTTTCTTGACTCGGTCGCTAAAAACACACTACTGTACGTACTGTCTTATTGTAAAAAAAACCCCCGCCTTTTCCAACTTTGGAAATTTCCAACCATGATGATTTTGTGTGAATATTGAACAAAATGTACTGTACTGTAGAAGATTGACGGAAACATAAAGGCTACATATACTGGACACAAAAGTCTGACGAGCGAGCTAAGAGCCAAAAGTAAATTATGAGTACCTAACATAGGCAACGGGGTACAATAACGGCACTAGTACGGTAAGTAAACGATAAAATAGTTGATAAAAGTCTTTCCCCACTTGTCCCAATAATCGATTTCGGTTATCATCCATCATTGCATCATCTTTCAAACCGGGGATGTGAAAGCAGCGCCGAACGCTGGCTGCATCGGGGGGCGAGAGGGATCCACCGGGCCGGGCATATATCCTCCAGGAGGCATCGCGACCACGAAATAATACGGCTGCCCCGGAACGCCAGATTGAGATTGACTTCCACTCAACTGCGGTGACACTTGCGCCTGCTCCGCATATGTCCCGTCCGGTGCATGCACGGGCGGCGGCTGTGGTGGCTTCTGCGGCTGCGGCTGTGGTTGCAGGGGAGGGGGTTGCAAAGCGGGGTACGGATAAAGGTAGAGCGGTTGGGTTGGCAGCGCCAACGTAGGGACGGGGTATGGATACCCGTGAGGGGCAGGTGCTGACGGGAGGTGGTGGGCGCTGGCACCCTCGCTGCTGGACGCGGAGCCCGATCCGTGCTGCGGTGCCAATGTTGCGCTCGAGCCGGGTGCGCGTCCAAACGAATTGCCTGAGGGCGCCGTGAGCCTGCGCGTGCTCGACCCACCGCCGCCACCATCCAGGAGGTCCAAGTCGTGCAAATGACCTGTGTACCAGGACTTGCCGGGTCCCCGCAAGTGCGCGTTCCGCCCTCGTTCCGCGTCGGTCGGGTCAAAGTCGACAGCTATGTTCGGCGCCACCCACGGGAGATTGTTCAGATCGCGGAAGAACCTGGCCACGCGGGTAAATTGTGACGACGGTGCCGACGGCTCGGCCGTGGATTCGACGGGCGAGTCCATGTCCATGCCGGCGTAGTCATCCGACGGCCGCGGTTCGATGTAGACGGGACTGCCGTTGGGGCTCTGGACCGTCACGGTCGGTCGCCGAGTCGGTCGACGAGTGGGCTCGAGCGGGGACAGGTGAGGAGTCCTAGACGCCGACTCGGGCTCCAGTCCAGTCAGGGGCTGCGACTGCCGGGGTGAATGTGGGTGGGCAGTGCCACTCTCATCCGTGGGCGATGGAGGGTCGGGATTGCGGACGGTACGCGGAGGAGATGACCTTTGAGATTGGTGTAACGAGCCGTGCTGCGAAACGTGCCGTGCTGGAGGATTGGTAAGTGATTGGTAGGTGAGCTGTGACTCGGAACGGGGAGCCCGGATGGCTTGTGACAGCGTTCGCGAAGGGCTGGCGGGAGGCTGAAACTCGGAAGGCATATTAATGGTGTCCGTGTAGCGTGAATCACCATCCATCGGCTCAGACGGGGCGTCGTAGGGTGGTGCCTCCTCAGGCTCCTCGGGATGAATGTCGTACATGTAAGGCGAGCGATATGAGGATTGCCGATACGTGAGCCCCGGAGGCGACATGACCTCCCGCTTTTCTGATAGAAAGCCCCGCCTCACCACCTTTGGGATCTTCCTCAGCCCTCGTATAAATCCGCCAACAAACCTGCGTTTCCCAACCGGCTGTGGTGCCTCGTCGTAGTATTCCGAGTGGTATAACGGCCCATCCGCGTCTACTTCAGGCTCGACATCCATGTACTCGTCGTCGGCTTCTTCTAGATCCGCCATTTCCGGTTGCACCATAGAAGGAGGGGGAAGACCTTGTATCGGTTCCGCGGCGGGGGGCGCATGGGTAGGCAGTGGTCGCGGGCCATATAAACCCGAATTGTACGGCGGTCTGCCGCTGTTCGGACTGGGACGGGGGGTGTATGAATAACCAGTATACATAGATGGAGGATCCGCCCCGCGCATGCTGTTTTCGGGGTAGTCCATGAGATGGGAATAGGGTACGTTGAGGTGAGAGTCGTAGTGTGCGGGCTCGATCCAGGACGACATGGTCGAGTTGTTGTTGTTCAAGAAGGCTAGGAAAGGTCAGTCGAGGTATTACAAGCGGAATCCGGAAGGGGCGAAAAGCTGGAATCCAGCCAACACGTGTACGGAGCGCAGGTGACCGGTCAATTTCCCTCCACCCATGAGGCAGTCCGGACAGCAGGAGAAAGAGAGGTGAGAGATATGTCCATGAAAGAAGTGACGATTGAGGACATCGCAACTAATATCAGAACAGATGGCAATGTTTGCTGCTGCACTTGAAGATGGGTATTTCAAGTTGCTCGATGGGGCTTCCAACCTTGGATTAAGTTAGTGCGGATAATTAACCAATTCGATCATGTGACCTCACCTCAACCTATTCCCCACGTACCTTAGCGTAGTTGGCCGAAAATATAACGTTTCCACCGTGACGTACCCACTCACCATTAGGTGTCGCTCAGAGGTAAATTTTCTCGTTTTACTATCTTCCCCAGTGATGTCAACCTTGCACAATCAGAGAGGACATTTTTGTTTCCTCGGTGACCCTATGATGGTCGTCCTCATCCAGGTACGCTTTCGCTTGCGAAAGAAACCGCATGAGCATAGCCATCGAGAACGGAAAGCTGACCCTTTTTTCTCGACATTCTTACCCGCTCGCGCCACACAGTTTCATGCTAATGCCTTGTCTCACATGTAGACCGTTCTCTATTCGCGCCATTTTCACACTATGTCGTCTGTCAAATGACTGGTCTTTTGCATGTTCATCTGGCAGCATGAAACGCCAAGAATAAATGGTGGTTCCAATCGGTTCAGAAACTCGGCGTGTAAAGGTAACGACCCTGATAAAGTAAAGTACACCATCGAATCAAAGTGTTAAACTAAAAAAGACTGACAACAGGGCGATGACTATCGAGACGACGAGACATAATCGTACAAACCCCAAACACGATTCGTGAACCAATGCGGATCATGGCCACGCATCCCTACAAGTCTGCCGGCCGCCTACTGTTCCTACCCTTGCAACCCATCTCTCCAGCATTCGTGCAAAGGTTCCATCGGCCCTTCCCCTTGCAATCCTTAGAAATCGCCCTTGACACGGTGCCGGATGCGTTCACTTAGTTGTCCTGTGTGATGTGGAATTAGCGATCCCGGGCGGTGGCTGGTAAGGCGGCATTGGATAAGGGTCATGGGCATATGGTACGTAAGGCGCACAAAGACGCATGGGTGTGTACGTGCGATGGCACGTGAGTGGTCGTGGGTAGTGCAGGAGGCCAAAGGAATTAATGCTTTTTGCCCAGGCTGTGCAGTAACTGCCACTGGGTGGCTCTTCCAGGTCTCCCTCTACGTTTCTACCTGTATGAATCGTCAGCTTTAATGACAGGCCACAAAATCATATTGGAGACTTACGAACCTCGGGGTTGTTTTTTTTTTTTTTTTTTGGATTCGATTATCGTGCGCCTCGGGGTACAGAACCCCATGTAGCACTTCTAGAAGTGTGTACATAGCTAATGTGTAGACTAGATTTGTAATGATATAACCCAGTTTCTTCTACCCCATAACACTCAGTTATCGTGGCATAGCGTCTACTGCGGTGTAAATGACGAGCGCGTTGTATTTGCGCCGGGAAGCCGTCTTGTATTGGGTGGGAGCACTTCCTCCGTGTACGCTTGGGGGAAGGTATTCGCATGGGCAGCCCGTATATCGTCCGAACACTCGAGTAATTTTGTCAGCGCTTGCGGATGTGCGGCAGGCGCGTTGACGCTGCGAGGGTGGAAATGTATGAGGCGCGTGAACTTGGAGCGCGTCACTTGCGTGGATGAGCTGCTAGGGATTGTCGTGTAGTATTAATGTCTTAAGTTTGTGTGTGCTCACCGAAGTTGTGGTTGAATCGTTTAGTTCCGTCGATAAAATTAGATAGCGGGACTACGAAGTCCGGGTCCCCTAGGAGCGTTTCGAGCGACATGGTTTTCTTCTTCTTCCGGGTGTGTCTCTCTAGGGTCCATCTTTCGTGCGCATAGCTCGGACAGAACAGAAGGAAGTGGGCTATGCTTTCATCGTCGGCGCCACATGCCGGGCAGTTGGCTTTATCCACTCTCTTGAAGCGGTATAGGTAGCTATTGAGCGGGTTCTCAACACGTAGGCCTTATCTTCTGTGTCGCGATATGGCCGAGACCGGAAAGCTCAGCTCCAGTGTGCAGCACGCACAATATGCAACGTGGCTTCTTCGCCAAGACCCCACCGATGCACCCGACGACCACCCATTGTGATTTAGATCGTGGATCGGTTTTCAGTTCCACGAATCCCAGGGCTAGTACTCATATAGCACTCACAAGCTTGCTGGTAGAATTTACTTCTCTGCTCTTATCAGCTAGGCTGGATGGAAGACTACTATAGTGACCGAAAACCTCACTTATTTCAAGACGCTGAATCTTGTCTTAGCATCCTCCACCCCTACAAAGAGCGCAACCCCCCCCCCCCCTCCCTCCCTCCCTCATCGTATGGCTGCTCGCCAAAACGTTCAGTGAAAAGTGCGTGCCTCAGCTTCGACTTTTGACCGCGTGGACGTGGCAAGGCAGCTGGTTGCCATCCATGGCGAAGACAAGATCATTCTTAAACTGCGCGCAGGCAAGCTTGGTCTCGGCTATGCCTTTCACATCGGTATTCTGGCCTGTCCCCGCTCACCTCGACGATTGCTAGATGTCGAGTGAAACTGCATACATCCATGGCTTCAACTTCTCCACGGGTGACTTTGTGATCATCATGGACACCGACTTGTCCCACCATGTACGCCCATGCTGCCACTACCTCATCTTCTCTCACACTGACTTAACCTTCCACCCCAAGCCAAAATTCATACCCCATTTTATCCGGTTGGTTCCAGTTCTCCCAAGCACATGAGCGTTTCAGGCTGATCCAGGCGTCACAGCTTTCAACAAGCTCACAACCTTGACATCGTCTCTGGCACGCAGGCACGCACTACCCCAACACGCCAGGCCCTCCAATGCCCGACACGGCTCCCGGCCACGGCCACGGCTGAGACCTCAGGCGCAAGCTTGTCTCCCGCGGCGCCAACTTTCTCGTAGACACCGTGCTCGATCCCGGTGTGAGCGACCTCACGGGCTCGTTCCGCTATAAAACTGCTGTTCTGAGACACATCATCACGCCCACCATTTCACGCGGTTACGTCTTCCAGATGGAGGTGATGGTGCGTGCTTCGGGCCTTTGGAAATACTGTCGGCTCCGTGCCCATCACGTTCGTGGATCGCATATTCGGAGAGGGCAACTTGGATGCGGATGAGGTTGTCTGATATGCCCACGGGAGTGTGGACTCGGTTTACAACGGTGGGATCGATTGCCTGCCCTGACCTATTGTATAATTGTACGTACTACGGTACCTTCGTTTCTGTTTTCTTGGGAATATGATATACCATCCGGACACCAACTCATAGTCTTTTACAATAACAAAAATAATAGCTCTTGTGGGCCCACACCACCGTTCATCACCTATGGTATGGTGCGAATGACCAAATGTCCGACTCTACGTCATACTTATTGACAAGGTGCCTACCAAAAAGGCGCCATGTTGTGATGGCACCGCACGTCTCGTCTCCTGTCATCGTGTCAAGCTCACTAGGACCTGACACGGATTCGATGAAAATCATGTCGTCGGGATGGTGGAGGTGTCCAAGCTTGGATTTTGTAGCACATACTACAGCGACTCAATCAAATTCGGTCATGTATGGCACTAGTCATACATTGGGCGGTTCTTGGCCGATTATATATCTTAAAGAGTTGCCGTATCCTTGGAGCCAAATTTATCATAAGTACATCATTCAATAAGTTTAAAGACTGGATCACAAGAAGCCTCTACGGCACGTGGTCTTTTGTCAGGATCGAAAGCCAAAAATGACCGAATGATCCTGACGAATGCAGCAACTTCTTCGGCACTGTTGTGGTAGACAGTTGATTCGTTCAATTTGGATTCAATAGATCCTAGCCCAGCATTTTCGACCATCGCGCGCCTCAACATGTCTAGATTCGAAGTTGAATAACACGTCACGGCTCAGACTGCAGAACCTGCCTTTGAGATTATGTTGCTTCTCTCGCACTTCATATTGCTCTAGGACAGCTTGATCATGGTCTTGACCAGTAAGCTGAGTCATCTGAGAAAGGTGTACGACATCACGTGGTAGGTCGTCAATGGCTTCCGGCGTAAAAGCCCAGTGGCCAGTCGCAAATTCGTACATCTTGGAAGGGTCATCAGCATAAGATGGTGGACATGGTAAGGAGGGACAATCCATACCATGCATCCAAGGCTCCATATATCGACGGTAGGTCCCCATTTAAGACCGAGTATTACTTCCGGCGCACGTAGGGCATAAGGCTGAACGATCTCGCCCAGATGTTCGCGTTGCAGATGAGCTTAATACGCCGAGCCTGAACGCTTTATTCAGAGTCATGATTACATCAACGCACCGTGTCCCAAATCTGCAATAAGCCAATGCAAACTGGTGGCCTGGCTTGGATTCAAGTCAAAGAGAAGGGGGGTCGAAACAACAGGATGAAATGGCAGCTCGTTCGGTGGGATGGTCTTTGGGAACTCATAAAGTGAAGATGGGTGCTCGGCGATTTCATGCATGACAATCGCGTCTATATCAGATGGAACAAGGAGGAGATTGCCTGGCTTTAGATCTGGTAAGGACGTTAGTCCAGGCGTCAGGGCCGGATGAGACCCTGCAAGACATGCCGGAATGAACTATCTCGCATTTATCGTGCAGATATTCGAGCCCTTTCAAAATGTGCTTCGTAAGGCGCAAGATGAACCTGAGGGGGAGTCGCCGGTCCGACAGTTGAGTTTGCAGACTTGGAACGCTATAGCTGAGAACGTCTGTGACGAAACAAATGTGTCGACCGGCAAAACTCTCAAACGTAAATTCATACAACAGGTGGACCACATGTTGGAACCCATGGTGACGAGGTGCTGCGGTTGTGACCTTTCGAAGGATAGCGCGTTCCCTGAGTCGTCCGGCTTCAATTTCTCTCGATGCGTACGATGATAGGATTTTGAGGGCAACATGGCGATTATCTCTTGATTTTACCAGTAAATTGCGGATACAGAGAGATAGTTTCTAGCACGTACTTTCGGTCTCTTGCTAACCACACGCTCGAATATCCGCCCCAGCCAAGCTTCCTGGTAATGACGAACCGACCACCGTCGAAAGTTTCACCAAGACGCGCTGGGTAGAAGCCATCGCCTTCATTAGCAGTAGATGTAAGGCTCTCTTCTGGCCATTGTAGGCCTTTAAGATCTTCGATAGCTTGATATGCCGAGTGAGAAGGATAGGAATCGACGACCGTTCCAGGCACGTGCTTGCTGAAGGGACGAAAGGATGTCTTTTGAAAAAATTTCAGGGGATTACGGATATGGAGAGTGTTTATGGGGTTTCCAGCGGTGGAACAGCGCGAAATCGAAGTCAAATAGGTGCGACAACGTAGGACAACATGCATAGTGTCGAGTCTCGCCGTTGCGCACTACCGTGACAGTGCACGACAACAATTTGGCTAGCTCAGGAACCAGATTTTTGCGGCACAAATGTATTTGGTTTGGATTCGGAACTTAGAAGGGGGCTGAAAATGTCCAGAAACACCCTCTTTGGGATTTTCCCACAGGTTTTTGGAGGAGGACATCCCTAAGGGTTAAGTCTTTCCAGGGAACAAACAAAATATGGAATAAACATAAAATCTATACAGAAGGACTTTCAAAATATGGATCACGAAAAATATTTGGGTTTATGTTACAGTATTCATGGTCATCAGGTGCAAAAACTGACATCAGCAATTCAGCATACACGATTTTACAATTTATTCCAATTCAGTTTCTGACAAGTGGTTGGCTGGCCAATCAGATTTCAAGATCTAGCATGAATATGCATAGGATATATGTAAAATCCACACAGTGATAAGTTATATGGTCACGGTCACGTGACTTGGCTACGGAGGGACACGATGGATCTACCCGGTGATGTCAACTTCGCACAATCAGAAAGGTTTCTGTAACCCTCCCGTGATCGTCCTCATCCAGGTACACTTTCGCTTGCGGAGTACAGCCCTCGAGAACAGGAAGCTGAATTTTGTTTCTTAATATTCTCACCCGCCCATGCGGCAGTTCCGTGCTAATATATTGTAGTGCTAATACCTTGTCTCATCTCATGTGTTCCGGGTCGCTTGGTTGTATGCAATGAAATGCTAAGAAAGTGGTGATATTCCGAAAAACTCAAAAACTCGATATGTAAAGGAAACGACCCTGGTAGAGCAACGTACACTATCGAATCAAAGTGTTAAACTAAAGACTGGGCGACTCCGTCAAGACAATGAGACGAGCATATACCTTACATCGTAGCCAAAGGCTACATGGAAAGGAGGTCCATATATAGCGTAGTGCGTACCACCCCCCCACTTTCACCGTACAAACCCCAAAATATGATTCGTGAAGCAATGCGGATCATGGCCACGCATCCCTACAAGTCTTGTCTGGACGCTTACTGTTCCTACCCTTACAATCCAGCTCTCCGCAATCCTGACAAGCATTTGTGCAAAAGTTCCGCCCACCCTTACCCTTGCAATCTTTAGAACCGCACTTGACACAGTGACGAATGCGTTTCACTTGGCTATCTTTTGAACTGGAATTAGCGGACTCGGGCAGTGGCTGGTAGGGGATCGGATAAGGGCCATAGGTATACGGCATGTAGGGCGCACCCTGCGGGTAAGCGTACGGTGCGGGCACAGGCGCATGGGTGTGTGCATGCGATGGCACGTGGCTGGTCGAGGCTGGTGCAGCAGGCGCAGAGGGGGTGCTTTGCTCGGGCTGTGCAGTAACCGGTGCTGGGTGACTCTTCCAGGTCTCAGCATACGCTCCCCCCTGCGTGAATCATTAACGTCGATGACGGACTACGGAGTCATAGTAGAGCCTTACGAACCTCGGTGTTATCATGAGCGGGTTCATCAACGTGCATCGCATCCGGCGGATGTTGCAACTCCATATCTTCTGGGTCATCTTCTGCCGCCCCATCGTCCTTCGGCATCGCGGGGACCGGAAAGCTCTGCTGTGCGGCACGCACAATACGCAACGCGGCTTCTTTGCCAAGACCCTCACCGATACATCCGACGACGACAGCCCATAGAGATTTAGAAACGCCGATCGGTTGCCAGTTCCATGACTGCGGATCGGAAGCTCCGCTGGTGAGCAACGTGACCGGCAATTCGTCACGAAGCACGGGAGGGAGAGCGCGGATTACCACGGGGTCTGTGCTTGCAAAGCGGCGACCGTCCGTTCCAGTACGCCCCTTGCATTGCATGTTGTTGCATGCGTACTCGCAACCGATGAGAAAGAATGGCCTGCCGAGATCATAGACCTTTGTCGGGGAAGACCGGATACAACCGCGGTTGATGAGTGGTACGGCACAGAAGGGGCAGGCGATCCCATTGAATACTAAAGGTAGGGGGTCCCAATAAAAGAATCGATGCTCGGGTGCCGTTGGAGTGGTGAATGACGAGGCGGTAAGCGCAAAGTAAGTCGGGCTCCACGGCAACCAGAAGGTCTTGAGGAATGAATATAGCTGGGGAATGGGGCCTGTGCCTTCCTGGGGCGACAGCGAATTGACATGAAACTTGAACGAGTCTTCGACATTCATTCCAGCACGAGAGACGGGATTAGGCGTTTGAAGCGAGGAGACAAGGCTTTGGAGGAGTAAGTTGGCGTCGGTGCGGAGCAGCTCTGGCCAATCGTCGTGAAGTACTGGATCAACAGCTGGCATTGCCTTCTGGGGAGAGGCGGCGGTCTCCGTCGGTTTGTACTGAAGTGCAGCTGATAAGGTGCTGTAAGTTGTACTCCATGATTGTTGGGGCGCAGGCGTGGTTGGAGTTGGGTAGGTATAACTGCTATAAGCGGGCTGATAGTGGGGGATTAACGTGCCATCCTTTTTCGACACGGCCAGGAAACGCACCGAGCCTGAAAACGGCGGCGCGGTGTTAGTTGGCGCCGGCGTTTGAGAACTCCCATTCTCGCCAGAAGGGGTGGCGAAGTCACCCGGTGCAGCAACCTTGCGCTTTCGAGTGGCCGACGAAGGAGTCCCACGGGGCACAGAGCCAGCGGGGAGACCATCCTTGCGTGGCCGGCCGACTGGTCGCTTTGGTGGGATGGGTGCGTTGGGGTCGATATGCTTTTTGACGCCGCTCCCCTTAGGACGGCCGGGACCCCGCTTTACGGGTGTGACAGGTTGAATGTTGGCATCAACGACGGGTGTGAGAGCGCCATTGCCCGAGTTTGCATCACCACCCGTTGCGGGCTGGCCAGTGGAAGGAGGTTGGGTAGTAGTCAGGGTGCTTGCCAGGGTGTCCATGGATAAGACGGTCCTAGAGTCAAAAGAGACATGATGGCGATGGGTGAGATGAAGCGATCTTTCAAGTTAAGGGCATAAAAAGAGTTGAAAAGCACAAAAGCCAAGTCAAAAAAAAAAGAAAACGAAAACGAGTCTGTCGAATGTAATATTTTTTTTTCGACGTGGTAACCCCTCTCGATGGCACATACAAGGCCCATATCCAAATCCAAACAGGAATGCTCACCACTTCAACTCTCGCAACAAAAGGATGCCGTTGCAATAAACTTTGCGTGTCTAATTAATGTGGCATGAACGACTCCCCTTGCTATGGGGAGTGGAGGTCAAAGGAAGTACAGTAAGCAAAAGGGGGGTTGAGGAGGGGATTATCGAATCGAATTGGAATCAGACGGCATTATCTGAAATTTACCCAGACGGAGTTGAAATTTCTCACTCAGCTTATAATCTTGTTTTCCACTTACAACCCTCGTCCCAAATCCCAATCCTTCAAAAGGTCAGTGCTCACCGTCCTCGTCCTTCACACTTTTTCATCTTCTTCATTTCCCATGAGATGATTCATACCGACAATTTAGGAAGTGCCGTCCGAAGCTGCTCCTCTCATTCAGAGGGCTCCCTTGTCGAACTCGGTTCTCTGAATTTCTTTTTTCTGCTTTTATTTGTCGTCGCGTCCAGTTCTCTTCTGACCACGCCTCCTCCCTTAGTGAAAAAATTCTCAGGAGTTTTAGGGGCGTTAATCTGACGCGGGAAAATTATTGGGCGTTATTGCTACCTTCAAGACACGAGCATCTCCTGTTCGCACATACGTGCACCATTTACTCTGTAATGTTATCAACCACATTCTATTCTTCACAGTCCCATGCCCAAAATAATATCGCATGTTATCACCCTTATCAAATACCAATATATGACCTCAATCTCCCGTGGCACTGTGTCGTTCCCCTCGTCTGTAGAGGCCCCTATGACTCGGAAGTGCCAACCCTTGAGACTTATGCTCACCGGTTATCCGCTATCGTACGGCGCCATGTGAGTGAAATTTTCATCGCTTATGACCAGTGGAAATACTTGGTTGGAATACATGGTAAGAAATAACTAAAGATAGGAGCCCGACAACGAGTGACGGGTCAAATTGGCCATCAGCGCGTGGAAGCGGGGCATAGACGGCTCAATGCACTGTTTTTGACATGCGGCTGACATCCATGCTGCTCGGCATGCGTATTCACGTGAGCACAAAAAGCCACGATAAACACCCGTCCCCTAGCACCTGAGTATTTAGAGCATGTAACGACCATTGTGAGCAGGACGACTACTCGGTATAAGTGGGGAGCGGAAGGTCAAAGTCAGATAGCTTGAGCTCAGTTCACATGTACAGGTCACCCGGTGGGGATATTGAATATTGAAGGGTAATAGACTGGTCATGTGCGTTCCGCGGCGGAGAGGATCGAGCATGATGCGATTCAGGAATGATCCAATACAGTTGTGCTCGCGGTTAAGGCGATGCCGATTGGACTGGCAACATCCACCCTCGTTTCTTCATTCGTTAGCACCAGTGGACAACCTCCCCTCGACTCAACCGAACAATGCCATGGCAAGTTGATTGGTTATGAAGCACTGATTTGGCAAGTATGTCCTACAGACGGTTCGGCGCAGCACCGACTAAAGGTCCAACCACATTCTGGCGACAATATCTGAGCTAAAGCACGTCGCCGACTGTTCATGCAGGGTTTGCTTCCGGCGTGTATCTGTCTGACTCACCGCTTCTTCCGCCAACCCTCAATGCATCACATATTTACAGCACGCCAGGTAGACTCGCTTCTTTCTGTTCCTGTGCAAACGCATCTCGCCATTTTAGCTCGGGCTAGAATCATCTCAGCCAGCAAGGCATCCTTTCCTTCTCATCGCCGTCCAGCGGATCTAACCCGCGATAAAGCATGCTCGAGACGTTTCAGAAACATTAATTTGCTGCGAGCTGTAATGGTAACCAACGGCGTACACAGCAGGCTTCAGTCGACTTCACACCTCTCCAAGGCAATGCGCCACACCCGGCTGAACAGGCGATCTCCCTCTCTAAACGATGGCCTCGGTGATTTCACATCCGTTTAATAAGTCTACAACAGAAGGGCGAGTTACCCACTCTAGGAATGTCGAGAGAAAGATGGGACCAGCATCGGGCCTCAAGCCTGAGATAGCTTCCAAACTGTTGACTCCAAACTGCAACCAACATGACAGCGAAAGCAGGGTCACAATGTAGGCTGTCGCATAGCCGAGGATATCTTGTGTTCGACACGCCTCTCTATGTCCCGCCTCGATCCATCGACTACTGGCAATAAAGTTTCATCGTGTCTGACGCAAAGTGAGAAAGAAAGCAGTTTTAGAGACTTTGAGGCGCATAAAGCGGCGGAAGTGGCGCCATCCCAGACGACTGGAGTAACTGATCTACGCTTGTCGATGTGCTTACCTCTACACCCGCGCGGCTTGGGTGCCCCACATTCGGATGGAGCACCGATCGGGGGTGTGGTGCTGGGCACCACGGCCCTCATGGACGCCTGGTCGAGTACAGTAGCGGGTGCACCGCAACTGAATGGGCTGAGACTTCTTTCCGAAGCCTAGTACGGTGAACCCTGTCGAGTGCGACCGTAAGTGACAAAAAAAGAAGGAAGGAAAGGATATGACGTGGCCGGTCATTTCAGGTCGCACTTGAAGGGGATACTGGCATCTTGGCTCAGAAAGAAGGGAGAAAAGACCTCGGGGTGATGTGAAAATCTTGTCAGTGGTGACCTGGCTCGAGTCAGGATCAGAAATGTAGGACTGAGCGAGATGGAACTGTCTCCCCCAATCGATGACCCGACGTCGCATCCACCGCCAGAGGCATACAGTTATAGCACGGATATGCGAATAAGATATCTTGTTCAAGGCACCTTTTTCAATTCCATTTAATTTTCTCATCGTCCGCCGCCCGCGTCTGATGCTCAAAACGTAATATTGGTACCATCGTACTGGTAAACATTGTCTTTGGTTTCGTGGCCCCCATCTCAAGCCGTTTTCACATCGACCTCTGTCGCACCTACTGTTCTCAGCTCCACGTTCACTTCATCCAGGTGATCCATGAATTGGGCACGTAGGCCATCCCACATCTCCGGCTCGTGCTCTAAAATCTCACAGGGTCAAAAATCTCGCAATACGACGCAAGAGACAAATCTGAAAGCGACTCACCGTGTAGCACACCAGATCGCTTAGTCGCGTAGTCAGTGAGAGGAAGCATGAGACTAGACTCAAACATGAACGCTTTGTGTGTGAATTTCGGGGCGTCAGGACTCATGTGAATGGGTTTAACCTTCAGTTCAAAACGCACCGATTGTGCCCTCGTGGATTCGCATTGGCTTCAAGTCCGCTTCTGTGGCCCCCTTGAATACCTCGTATGACACTGATGTGGATCCCGTCAACACTCCAACGAGAAAGTCCCAAATAAAACGGATCTACCGCCATGTGGGCAAAACCCAGTTTCGTAGCTCGCGCCACCGGGCTGGAAACCATCACTGCGACCTCCGTATTCTCCATACAAGAGACCCATGAATTCAGTCGAACTATTCCGATGATAGTACGGCGGTCGGAACGTGTGATTGGAGACATCCCATCTCGGGCTGAAGATCAAAAGGTCCACCAACGGGTGGTGGGGTATCTTCGACTTTGCTGTCAACACGCAGAAGATGGAGGGATCGATGTGGTCCTTCGAAATGCTCCCGACATTCACGAATTTCTCTAGTGCGTATTTATAAGGCACGTAACTGGTGCGGGTTTTCGTGAGTGGAAAAATTGAGGACTCAGGCGAAGATGGGAATTGGGAGACGAACTTTCCTGTCCAGGCAACAACATCAAACGGCGTGTGGTCCTGCTTGCAAGCAAACAGCTTTCCTCCAAGTCTGCGTGCGCATAATCTATCAGCTGTTATCCCCGGTGCACGTGTTTGTCGTAACGTACTTGTAAATAACTAATTATGGAACCACGACGTCAGAAAGGGCATGTTGCTTCATCAAGGACAAACACGCACGCTTCCAAGGAGACTGCTCAACATCGAAGCTCGCAACGGGAGATTCGAAGTCCCGTGGGTTTGCGAGGCCATGAGAGCCGAGGGGACCTAATTCAGGTAACTCGAATTGCGAACCGAAGATCTCTTGAATGTCTGCATGCACAGATTTGCTTTCGTTAAAGTATGTAAGGGTATGCACTAGTCGGACTTACATCCGCGAACGGGACCATCTGGGAGCGTAACCTTGAACCTCATCCCACGCTGAATCACAACGAGCTCTCCTGGGCGCACCATCATCCTGTGGTATCCTCAGTTAAACCCCGTGCGCACATTAAATAGCCAACGCGCTGCGCAATGACACCTCACCTACCATACTCGGTCTGGATATCCAGCCTACCCTGCTGAGGAAGAACGAGCATGTGACCGTCGTTGTTGCAAAATGCTTCGTTCTCCATGGACTGATCGGCCGCGTAGATGTGTATAGCCAATCCTTCTCGCAGGATCGGCGAACCCGCGCCACATAGCGTCTTCAGACCGTTCACAAAGTCGACGCCCGAACCCTCCCGTGGTACTGCAAATGGATGCCACGCGAGTTGGGTTGGGGAGACTTGGACATGTGGATTCGTGAGAGAAAAGTCGGCTTCCAACTGCCAGTGTGCATGGATGGATTAGACGTTCTTTAGAACCGGGGGAGTGAGAAACGGAGGGTACACGTACATCAGGATTCACCGCGAGTGGGGTAAACCCTTTATGCGCCACCGATGGTCGAATACGATATAGCCAACTGATAGACTGGTCAGCGTCAAATGTGAACCCCGTGGCAGCTTAACATACGCCGTCTTGCTCTCGACGCGAGGTGCAACAAAAGAGGACCCTGTCATCTGTGTCCTATCTCACTACGACGACGACGACCGTAGGGTGGTGTATCACTCACTGCCTCGATATATAAGCCATATTTGACTTTCTGTGGACAATTCTGCGCATCGGGCAATGCGCCGGGCCTATGTCGACAGTCATTGAGTAAAACTCGTAGCGACTATGGCATGGACGAGACGGGTGCCTACACGGCCTCGCTTGCAAAGCGGTTTCCAAAGCCGACTTGATATTGGTAGGGATCCTTCTCTGTTGATGCTGTTATGTATGAGGACTTGGCCGTGGCATTGTGGACTTGACGAGCGCGGAAAGAGGGACCAGGCAAAAATGTGGCGCGAGTAGGCCCTCTAATATAGCTGAAGGCCCTGCTCAGAAGTTTTGTAGGGTGCATGTTTGCGTCGCAAAATAGAAGAACAATGCCGGGCCAAATATATACGAACGGGAAGCATATCCTGTCCTGGTTCGGGCAATACAGTGTCGCAAAGGCAAGCCACCATCAATTCGTTAAGAACTGATATTGAGCCTTCTTCCTCCACGGACAGAAGTGTGGGCTTCTGATAAAGATTAGTCACGAACCCTTTAGTCTCCATGGGTAATTGACTGAAGAACAGGTGGGGACTGTATGCACAATCAACATGTTCGGGGTCCTCCCGATAGGATCAGCTCAGCGCTCCACTGTTTGTTCAACACAGAGGCTAACCACTGTTTACGTTGTGCCCGTTGTTCAGCATCGTCCACCAATGCCCCCAGCTCTGCTTCGCGTCGCAGGTGACCAAGGAACTACATCTGTTAGTCGGGCGTTGCGATCTCATGGATTCAACCACTCAGCCTACGTGGACAAAGAACCCAGCAAATCGATCTCTATACCCTCCGCGCAAGAGGCCCCAAGTTCCACTGGATCATTTGGATGGCAGAAGGGCAGTGGGAACGAGACGTCACATCTCGGGTCGGGCCGAGGATCATGACGTGGGTAGGGTTCGGGCTGTTGGGTTCACTGGAAGTTGAGGGATCACCACAGTCCGATATTTTTACATGCTGCACCGACAACCGCAATTCCCGCTTGTACGGTCGTAAGATTCCTCACCGGGTACAAAAAGGGCAAAAGCCGCGGGGGGCGACGAGAACAGGATTTGGGAACGAACGTTCCGTTCTTGGCGACAACGTCGGCCCTTGAGGGGTTTAATAATGCTGTCAAACCGGTAACCACTGACAACGTAGCTGCTCTCGCTCGTAAGAAAAGGAGGGTCGCGTTATGGAAAGCAATGCCGACGATGCAATACTCCCAATGAGACGGACTGATTCGCGAGCGAGGCTAAGACGGAGCCTCGGGGTCGCCTGTGGTACGAGGATATGGCAGCCGAGACAGAATTCGAATGTGTGATGCCGAAAAAATGCCAAGGAGGGTTCACGTGCCCGCGTACGCGGAATTAGTTGGCCCTGGGCATGGAAACATGCTTCCAGGAAGGCTTGGCGTATGATTCTTTGCGATTCCATGTGTTGTCGGGACATGAACGCAGAGCTACTACAGCACATGTGGGATCTGGATTGTATCATAGGGCTAGAATGACATCATGGCACGAGCAGCGCCAATGATTTTGTGATACAGCACTACTGCTGTGAGGAAGGGATACAGTATGAAACCTATGTTCAGGAACGACCCGCTGAAAAATAAAGTTGCCAAGACGACGACAGTTCAATAAAGGAGTCCGACCGAGGTACGACCGGTGTAAATTGTAAATTGGTTGCACAAGCCGCGTGACGTTGCAGACCATGCTCTATATAATCCTGCCACCCCCCGAATGCTGGTCCCCAAACCAATTTTTTTTTGTTCCTCCAACAACTGTTGTTTCCTCCCGCCGCGCCCGAGACGTTGAGTTCCGGCACCCCACACTCTCTTGATACCTCTACATTCGTTTTTACCAACTCACTCTCGAACCATGCGCCTTTCCTCCTTTGTTGCCCTTGTCCTTTCTTCTACGGCCACGTCCGGTGAGCTACCTAGACTTTTTTTCTTGACCTGGATCCCGTTCTCATTGCAAAATGACCGCAGTTCTCGCTCATTCGTGCACGCGTTGGCACACCGTCCAGTCGGGTGAGATTTGTGATTCGATTTGCCAGGCTGAAAGCGTTGCCCTGTTCGTACGCGTCCTCTTGTAACATTCCGCCGGAACGCTGACCTTGTCGTAGGTATCAACTCTTTGTTTTGAATCCTCAAATCAACCCGGAATGCACGAACCTCATGCCGGACGAAAAATTGTGCTTGGCAAAGATTAACGAGGACTGCAAGCAAGTCTATCAGGTTAAACCGAATGACACTTGCGAACAAGTGTCCGAGGCCCATGGCATTGATCTCTCCACGCTTTACCACAACAACCCGCAACTGAACCATGATTGCACCAACTTGTACATTGATGAGGTACGTTTGTGTCGAATGGTCGATGCACGGAATGTTCACATCCAAATAGGTCGTTTGCGTGGCCCACGAATCCATTAACTACGACCACGGCGGCAGTGCGCCCCCTCCTCCCCCCTCGATGCCTTCAACGGCATTGCCAGCAGCGCCCACGGATCTTCCGTGGTGCGACTAAGTCTGTACCTCGATGTCCAGAACAGCGTATTATACCCCTTCAATACCTTTCTTCGTGGCCGGTTTCGTATCCAGTCTGTCGTTGTTCGGGCACCGGCGACCTGGTCTTTTCACTTCTTCATTATGTCAGTTCTATACGGAGGTACCAGGTTGAACTCCCAGGATCAAACACACTACTCAACTGATGCGCAATGTATGTAGCGTGGTAGAACTCTTAATTAAATTTAACTCTCCGATGGGTGCCGTGCATGGTACCCCTCTTGATGTCACCAATTGGTGTACTGAAACATTAGAACCGAAGACCTTGCATTGTAGGGGCTTGGTGGGTTGTACCCAGTTCATGGTGACATCCCGCGGAACGAGCCATCGAAGCCCGAAAAATGGGATGTGTTTGACTTCTATTACCATCATACTTGGATACAAAATTAGCCCGTCGGCCGCGGAGACACGCGTGGTGAGGGCCTGTCACTAACCTTTTGGTAAACTGCAACCACTTCTAAGTTAACTTACATATGGTTGACTCCCCAAACTTTCCCGTTGAACTATGAATGGGTGCTACACAAGCTGAGTTTCGGGTAATAGACTTGTGCAGAATTAGTGATACTGTAGGAAGACACCAGGGACACCCAGGCCATCTTTGGTCCGCATAAAGTGGAACCGACGGGGTGTTTTGAGGCACGGTGAGGAACGACCGAGAAGGGTTCATCCGAGTCGAGGCAACGTCACGACCCATCACAGCAACATACTGCAAGCGTTTTATTGCCCATCGTCGCATAGCGCGCCAAGCAAGACGCGCTCACACAATGGTCTATGTGTTCTGTTCGCTTGATAACAATAACCTCGCCTCAACGTATAGGCTCGATGGAAACCCCGGGTTTGTGATCGCGACAAGGCATGCGTGCCATTGTCCGAGTCGTGCATCGTTTAGTTGCTCGTGAACTCGAATTAACCAAATCACCTGCGAAGCTTCCAAAGTCAAGGTACTGTAAGACTGTATGCCTTTCTCCGATGATGCGGCGATTACGCATGGATGGGACGCGGGAGGTAATGATACCGCGGCCTCGAGCTTGGCGAAAATAACCGCAGCGCGAGCACTCGTAGTAAGCCCTGGGGAGTAGTGTGGTCTGTTTTGATTTCCGGGGTGTACAGGGGCGTCGGTGACTAGTGGAAAGGCGTTGGGCTATGTAAACAGAATCCCGGGAAGCTATCTCACATGGCATGTAGGTGTTACGCCCTCCCAGAGAGGAAAGGAAATCCTAAGTGATGACAAAGGCATCTCTGAAAGCCCTTACTAAACACACACCGATGACTACAGTATAAGGGGAGGACGTGGGTGCCAACCAACGTTCGAGGAGGAAGCAGCCGATCAGTCAGGGAGTGACATCACATCACATTGCGCCGAAAACCGTTTGAGCGATACGGTATAAGAGTGGCTCTTCTCGGGAGAATCTAGACGTCATTGTCGTCCTTTGGTATCAACCGCCATGTCAGCCAACTTTCCTATCGATATCACGCAGTATAAAAAGTTGCGAGCATTTCTTTTTTTCGTGGCATATATTCGCTTACCATCCGAGTCGCATATAGGCTGAGACTTGATCCATCCAAGCCTCAGCTCACCGACGAGCAAAGACAGACCCTGAAGGATAACATCCAGCTGTTGCGCGATGTTATCGTCCTCTTCACATCGACGGGTGCAGCTCGGGGCGTCAGTGGGCACACAGGTTAGTGGGATCTGCCTTATCAACCTTTCACGCCACTCAGATCTCCGTCCTAATTCACGTCATCACACAATCGCTAAACCCATTACCACTCTTCACCCCATCCAGGTGGTGCCTATGATACTGTGCCCGAACTTTGCATCCTTCTCTCTCTCTTTGAAGCATCTGACAAGCACTACCCAATCGTCTTTGATGAAGCAGGTTCGTGCACCTCCTTGCTTTGTGACTGTTCTGCTTTATGATGGTACCTTCCCAGGCCACCGCGTCGCGACCCAGTACCTTGTCGCAGCACTGGAGGGTCACATCCCCACAGATCACCTCCTGCAGTATCGCGCAGCCAACTCGAAGCTCCCAGGTCACCCCGAGCTCGGTCTCACGCCGGGCGTCAAATTCTCTTCTGGGCGTCTCGGGCATCTGTGGCCCATGATCAATGGCATCGCGCTTGCCAATCGCGACAAGACTATCTTCTGTCTTGGCTCCGATGGATCGCAGCAGGAAGGAAACGACGCCGAGGCAGCTCGGTTGGCTGTTGCACAAAACTTAAACGTGAAAATCATCATCGATGACAACAACGTCACCATCGCTGGGCATCCATCCGAGTATTTGAAAGGCTATAACTTGGAAAAGACGCTCGCCGGGCACGGTCTCGAGGTGGTCACTGTCCAAAGTGAAGATATTGACGCTCTCTGGGCCGCTTTTGCAAAAGTCATTACCCACCAAGGCCCTGCGGCCAGTGAGTCCCAGTCTCCCTTGTTACCTGTCATCGTCGTTTCCGACACTGGCAAACAGTTGTTTGCAAACGCCTCATGGCTCCCGGGGTTCCGGATATTCAAGGAAGTCCACATGGTCACGACGTGATTCCGGTCAAGTCCGCACTTGCGTATTTCAAGCTTCGCGGTTACCCCACAGATAAATACGCCGTGATTGAGAACATTCTCTCGAACATCAAGCCTGCCTCGGTTCCATATCTGTACGTTGGTTCAACGCGTGAGACCAATGCGAATCGCGTTGTGTTTGGCGAGGCTGTGAGCACTGTGCTCGATGGTCTATCCAGAGAAGAGGCCGCAAGGAAGGTTATGGTCATCGACAGTTTGTATTATCCATGGATCTCAAATCCCTCATTACTGAGCATCTGATCTCACAGGCGACCTGGAGGGTTCAACGGGTTTGAAGGTGATCCACCAAAGGCACCCCGAAGTATTTATTCCCTCCGGGATCATGGAACGTGGAAACTTCTCTGCTGCCGCAGGCTTTGGTTTTGATCCCGACAAGTTTGGCGTGTTCTCCACTTTCTCCGCCTTCCTTGAGATGGTCGTTTCCGAGATTACCATGGCACGCTTGAACAACTGCAACGTACTCTGCCATTTCTCACACTCCGGTGGTGCGTGATTCCCGTACCTTCCGCCTGGTGTGCCCGTTGATGACGCCACGTAGTTGATGAGATGGCTGACAACACTTGCCACTTTGGTATCAACTCGTTCTTCGCCGATAACGGTCTCGATGATGTGCAGACCTGGCTGTACTTCCCTGCAGACGCGCTGCAGATGCGCGCGATCATCAAACGTGTCTTCTTCGACCGTGGCGTGCGATTCGTTTTCTCTACGCGCGCAAAAGTACCGTATGTCCTCAAGCCAAACTCGGACGAGAAGCTCTTCGGCGATGGCTACGAGTTTGTTCCTGGAAAGGATGAGATCATACTCGAGGGTAAGGACGGATACGTTGTCTCATACGGGGACATGCTGTACCGCAGCTACGATGCGGTATTGCGCGTTCGCCAGGAGGGTCTAGACGTGGGCCTTGTCAACAAACCCACGCTCAATCTCGTGGACGAGCAGGTGCGCGAGTACCCCCGTACCGAGGTGCTGCCTAGTCACCAACGTGTCACACATTAGACGATTAGGAAAATCGGCTCAAGCCCATTCGTTCTTGTCGTCGAGTCCCTCAGCCGGAAAACCGGGGTAGGTGTGACTTGTTATCTAACTTCTCTCTTGTGTTGAATAGAATGTCTCCGCAGCTTGGTTCGAGGTTCGGTACCTGGCTTCTAGAGCGTCAGCTCACACCCAAGTATGGGTACATGGGTACAATCAAGGAGGGTGTGTAGAATGCGTCTTACAGTTGGACTTTCTTGATTGAAAAGATCGCTCTAGGATGCGGCGGCTTGCAAGAGCAGATCCCGTACCAAGGCCTCGACCCGCAGTGTACGTGGTTGGTTTCATTCATGCGCTCGTGGCGTTTATCCTTCTCGTAGCGATTATTGTCAAGATCAAGGCGCTTTCACATTAAACCTTTGGGGACGAAAAGAAAGGAATTTTGGGGGCAGCAGTCGTGTAGTAAATGAAGAAAGTCAGATATGTATAGATGTTAGCTTTTGGAACAAGTCCAGCGCTGGTTATGCGCGGGCTCAGTCGAGCCGGCCCGAGCTATTCCCGCTTGTTCGCCACGTCGATGGCTCCGAAAGAGCCAACGAAACACCAGCTCTCCTCCCGCCTCACATACAGTCAACACACACCCGCATTCTTGCGTAAGCTTCAGAGCCGCGTCTCCGGGGCGCCAAACGAAGATAGCGACGAGGACCCGGAATTCGAGGACGACGGGTCGGGTCGACCGCCAATCCCCCGTCGGCCTCCCATCCCGGAGCGTCCTGCTGACGACCCTGGGAGCGAAGATGAGGACGGGGACGACGAGGCGCCTCAAGTCGTGGTGCTGAAGGAAGGAAAGCATCTCAGTGCGTGGGAGGTCGAGAACGAGAAACGGAAAGGTGAGAGCGACCTGATCATGATCACAACCCTTGAATCCATCCCCATCATCTCAGCGATTTGTCAATTCATCCAATCATTTCTTTTTTGTTTCTTTCTAATTTCATAACCCCAAAGCAAAGGGCCTTCCCCCACTTCCTGATCCGTCGGCAGCACCTACGCCGTCGGGAGACGCCAAGAATACCAAAACGAAGAACAAGGAGGCCGACTCGAAAGAGAAAAAGTCGCTCTCGTTTTCTTCTGGCTCGTCTCACACCGCCAGGACTGCTGCGGTCAAGCGGAAGGCTGCTGCCATTGGCGATGGCCGTGGCGAGGACGACGATGAGGGTGCGGACGAGGACTCGGCATCCCGCGTCCGAGTCGGCGGCGCGGCGTCATCGAAAGTCAAAGCGAAGAAGAAAAAGCCCAAGGTGGGCCTGTCGTTCGCGGATGATGCGTGAGCGATGTGACGCACGCGACCAGCGCGTGCAGCGCACATATCGTAGTAGATCCCTGGTTGATCCTGGTACGTGCGTTGTATCCAATGTCATAAGACGTCTGTGTCCATTCAGCGCTCTCGGAATGGGGTCTGTTTCGTAGTTTCACCTCTGATGGTCCGCACACGTTGCGCTCCACGCTTCTCGCCTTCTTTCTCCGATGATGTTGTTTGCGTCGTACGGGAGCAGCCGTAACACTTGCTTGTAAGATAGAGATTAACAATGAACAGAGATGCGTGTCTGGAAAACACGCTGATTGACTACCAACTCCGCTGGCTGTCCTGTGTTTGACCCTTGCTCGTGTAATGTCGCAACTGCGGTCGCTTGGTGGTACCTGACCCTGGCATGGTTTGTCTGATGAGAGAGATCATCTGATCATCTCAACGTGGGTCACTTACCAATCCTACATACGCAGGGTTTCCGCACTATTGTACTTTAAAATGTGAGTGTGTCATGGGAGTATTGTCATTCATGGTTGCTCATATGTTGCAGGGTTGCAGTTGGAAATTATAATGAGTAATGAGAGAGAGAGAATCGGTTCTACCTAGCCAGGCGATGATTCTTGCTCTCTATCACACGTATCGGCCAAGATCGGGGTGTGTGCGCCTTTTTCATTTTTGATGTAACAACAGTGCTGCGCTGAATCAGCTCACTCAGATATTGGGCTCTGCCAATATACCAAAAACGTCACCCTTTTCACGTGTCGCCAAGCATGAACGCCCTTCGCATCCTCCATATAGACAATACTTCCGTATCCACAACCGTTTGAACATCGTTCATGAGCACGGATAGCATATTACAGAAGCTACGTCTCCCGCTCCCTCCGTAATTCCTTGCCTTTCTCTGGAATCGTCCCACATACGTCCGTATCGTACCTGTGTTGTTTGAGGGACGTCGCTCGGTATTGGTCCGACCAGAATTTTTTTCCGAGTTTCAGGTAGTCCATACACAAAAAACCTTTCCCTATCTGACCGAAAGTTCAATGCAAGTGGTGGCCCCTATCCACGAGTCGATCCCACATATGATACTGAAGGTTTGATCGTGGGACGAGGCGTAACAAAGCAAGGTCAAAGCACGGAGGGACCAGAGTGGCCGCAATCCAGGGTTAGCCACTAGTTTCTTAAAGAACAAAATACTGGAAGACAAGTGAGCGGGAAAGGAAATTATTCACAAGATCAGTATCGATATTCGGTTGGTCCCTCTACCTCACGATGGGTAGTTCAAGTCGTTCCGGTTCTAGAAGGGCCATCTTACTAAGTTACTGTGGCCATCACGGTGGCTATTCCGCTTTCCCACCCCCTCCCCACCATCAACTAATCTTTCTAGGCTCCGCATGTAACGTAAATGCCTGCAAACCATCTATCGCGTTATCACGACAGTAGGGATCACGTTTTGTTTTTTATTGTTTTTTTATAATCGGCTGACGTGCGACGTCCTATTTCGTCTCCGTATATAGTGTGGCTGCCATCTAAACAAAGGATAGGCACACATTGGATGACGACCGTGATGTCGGTAGCAATAGCGGCGTTACGCCTAGGCCCACTTCTGGTCCCCTCTGTCTGTCTCCTGAGGTGGTCGTAGAGGGAAATGTGCCTCACGCTCTCGGACCAAGTGGGCCAGGGCGTCAACGCCCGGGCCGCCGTTCGTAATTTAAAATTTCGGTATTTTCAGTACGCTTCTCGGACTCTTACTCCGAGTCACTCGGTCTTACACACTCATAGATCGGGGTTTCGAAATGTCTACTGCTACCAGCTACCACCTCTCTCGGGGTCCACGGCGCATAACGTGTTAGTTTATACCAGTACCAGTGGCAGTGGGACCATGATTGTTCGCAGTGCGCACAAACAGTCGTGACAAAAGGGGCAACCCCAGGCTGTGGGGTACTGGTACTATAGCCCCTGATAGGGGTGAAGTCGAAACGAGGAGTGTATCCGTTCGATTGGAAGCTAAGCGACGCCAACAATGGGGAGAAATGAGGAGGAGCACCAGGTTAATGGCGACCCATCAGAACAGGAAAGATCTACCCCGTAAGTTATTGCAGGAGAATGCCGCTAGTGCACCGTCGCTTATCATTGTGGGCGCCATCAGTGATGAATTTTCTCGCTCTTCACGGACATGGGGACAAAGACGGCCAAGACGTCCCGCTACGTACAGCACTGTTGGGTACATGGGATCGATCGGTGTCCAGACTTGGATACTGTACAATGGAGAATGAAGAATGCAACTCCCAACAGAAGATAAGCACCGTACAGCATTCTCCAAATGATGTAGCAGCAGAAATGCCTGCACGAGCAAGACTGGCAGTTCGTCCGGTGGCTTTCGGGGTTCGTCGCCTACAGGTTTGCGCTCCCAACAAACGCCGAGATTTGGGAAACATTCTTCGAATGAAAACTTCTCCGAGTCGCTGGCACACCGTCTGCTTCACATGAATCCATTCTTTTGACCATATGTAATCTGTGCGGAATGGCGCCAGGGGACACGGGGACTTCGCGGCTCGTGCCTTTCCTTGCCTAGTCCCGGCTTCTTCGATTTTGTTACAGTGTTCTCATCTGTCATTGTCGTCAGGTTGGAGGTCAGATCCGGTCAGACTCCAAACCCAGTGAGGGCATCTCCACCCTGCTCCCACTGTGCGAAAGTGCATGAATAAAAAGGTCTGGGGGCGCTGACACTCGCGCGGGTGGTGGCTAGATCCCATCACACTTCCGACACTGACTGAAACCAGAAGCAGCGTGAAGACTCTAAGCAGCAAACAAGGAAAACATCGCTGTGAGGTCCGCGGAATTCGGCGGTGACATGAAGAGCTCAAGTGTGGGCAATAGAAAATTAGTGACATTGACGAGCGATTCGCTACAGTAATTAGTTACGGTGTGGTTGGGGTTTTGAGCCGCGGACTCGGGAAAGTAACGGCTTATTGGTTATGTCATCAAGTGCTGGAAGCCTTCGTCCGGTTCCACGCTGCTCCGTAACTACACATACACTACGAACCGAGCCCGTATCGAATCCGTGTCGTTCCAAGTCAACAACGAAATACGGCCGCCATTATTAGCGAATTTGCTATGGCGCGCTTTCAGAAAAGAAGGGATGAATATACTGGTATCATGATCATGTATCTGGGAGCCAGGTGCGTCGACCGCCATCATCTAGTACGCCTTGACGAAAAAAGTCTGACTGTCGCAGGGTAGCCTCAACATCGTTCTAATGTTGGTCCCTTATGTGTCTCTGTAACGCATCTCTGCGGCTACAGATCATATGACACTGCGGACATGCGTGCACTTCCTTCGCGTGCGCCGTATTTTTGTGTCGCCTGACGTCGCTTCTGCGACTGAACCAACGATTGCACAAGTCGCACGAACCACCCTCTTCCTTCTTTCTTTGTCTCCTCTGTACCACCTGCAGTGGATCAGGACTGCCGCTGCTGCCAGTGGGTGGGGGGCTTTCAGCTTGGGCATCAAACGGTACCCCCAAGGAGTCCACCCCTTCCTCGCCCACCCAAGTCGTTTGAACGCTGGCCTCTCCACCATGAAATCCAGGTCCCCACCACTCCAGCGGCAATGTCGCGTCATTGGTGGCTGGTAACGGTGTGGGGGCCAGGTTCGACGCGATCCCCAACGCAGAGGGTACACCGCTCCCCCGACCAGACCCCCTCATATCGAGAAATTGAAGGTTATCAGAGTACGTGTTTAAGTAATGATTTAACTGATCCTTTCGAAGTATGAATTGTCAGCGCAACGTTCACCTCGCCCTCCGTGTCACTCACATTTGGTGGAAACATGCTGTCCAGCAAAGCGTCGTCGGGCGGTAGTTGGGTATTCGTGTTCCAGAAAACGTCGTTGGAATACGATTGCTGGGGTTGTTGTGTTGCTTCTTGTTGATTCAATGACGCTCTTCCGACAGACATGGACTACGTCAGAGCACAAGTCAGTGGTCTCATTTTGGAATAGTAATGATGGGCGCAGATCCTCTTGGCTGGGAACAGGTGGCGGCTGGGTGTTGGAATGTCATCATGACTTACCGTTAGATGCAACAAAAGCGCGATGGGTACGAGCAGGGAAAGCCGGAAGTGACAAGAGTACAGTTGTATGGGGGACCGGGGGTGGGAGAAGGTGTATATCTGCAATTACGGTCTTTCAAGGCTGGCCTTTTATCTCCCTTCTGTGTGCCTCGAGTATAAAAAGCGGTTCATACTTCAACGATGTTTGGGGACGCCGTGCTCGTTTTCTAGCCGTCATCGTCGTTGACCTTCTTTAGATGGCAAGCGTCCCACCCAAAAAAGGGAAGTAGCACAATTAGGCGCCCTGTCGTCGATGTAAGCGCCAACGATTGTGGGGACCACGAGGCAATGGCTGTATGACCCTCTCGTTCACGTCGCGTACAGCATGATAAGGGGGCAGTGTATATGCGATGCTCTTCTTCAACACATCCGGAACAAGTCTTAGCAAACCTACGATATGCTCGCTTGCTACCCCGCATTTCTGGGCAACTCGGACACTTGGCATTCTAGAAGGCTACTTTGGTGCGTGCAACGCTAGTAATGATTTTATAAAACCGTTTCATTAACAATAGGGGCATCATATCGTCATCAAGGGTTAAGACATTAAAGTACGATCAAAATATTGAAAGCGAAGCGACAGAAGCAATCGTTAAGAGACATAGCTTCAGTATTTACCCATAGAGGATGATGATCGGGTCGCCGGTCTGCCACGCGCCGGAAAGGGCTGTGGTGCTTCATCTTCTGAGTCCCTTGGACCCCGACACGGTGCGGTTTTGATACCGTGCTTCTTCCTTCGATGGCGGAACATAGCGTCAGACCGGGTGAAAGAAATGTCGCAGAGGTTGCAGTCGAACCCTCCTCCGGCACTATGTGACAACGAGTGCATCGCGTGTCTCTCCCAATCGCTATCGCGAACGAACGTCGAGCCGCACTGGCACACCCAACGCCCGCTGCTGCCGATGCCGCCGATTTGGTCCGTGCCCTGTTCGTGCTCCGCGTACACGTCGCCGGAGCGCGTGCGCACGCTCCGTAGCGTCCGGATGGCTTTCTCCTGTCCTGCGACGTAGCACGGCGACGCTTTTCGCGACTGTGCGGTGCGCTGTTCCGAGCGCTCCGCAGAGCACAGGACGCCACGCTGATTCGGAGGAACCGGGGCCAGAGGTCCGCTTCTTGGCGCGTGATCTTGATGCGCTCGACCCTGTGAAATGGAAGGGGGGTTCTGGGAAAGACTGGGGTGGTACTGTGGAGGAGTAGACGCGGGTGATTGGGCGGCGGGGGTCACGGTGTAGACTCCACCGGGCGAGAAAGGGCTCGGAAATGTGTGGGCTACGGTCGCGCCCGTGAATTGGGCGGAGGGTGCGCCATCTGCTTCCCCACATACGTAAAAGTCCCCGTCTGACCCACAGTCATAGGCACCCCTCTGCCAGGCCAGGGGGATCGAGCTTGCCGGTGGTGTGCCATTCATTGTCGCGCGTTGCTCTGGAAGCACGCGGGGAGAGACCGACCCCGCGTCCGACTCGGAGGGGGGAGAATGTGCGCCCATCCAAAAATAATCGTAATTTGTTCCGTGATTGGTCCCGGCATTGTGACCCTGCGAAACATGTACGTCGCCGTCCGAGTCGAAATTCGAGTATGACCCAAATTCGTGGGGTACTGGTTCGGGGTACGGCTGGTCGGGGGTAAACGGGACGTGGTATTGTTGGGTGATAGCGGCCGCTGACGGCCAATGTGCGAATACCTGTAGCGACAAGTAGTTTGAGGAAATACTGCGCTCACGGGGGGGAGGGAAGGGGAAGGGGAGGGAAGTCATGGACGAATAATGAAGGAGACCCACGTTTGTCTGCAGAGAATGTCCTTGTACGACCTGGGGAGCCATCATCATCTCGACACGGTTGTCATACGCAGCTCTAGGCTCGAGAGCTGCCCATCCGTTCGATGAGAATGGATATCCATTCGCCGTCGCAATGGCATCTTCTGTTGCTGAGTGGTTGCTCATATGGACCAAGGTAGGGTTCATCATCTCTTTGCCGTTGCGGAGGGCTGTTCAAATAGGCTTTCAGGTGGTGGTAATGTGTGAGGGGGAGCTCCAGGGGGTAGTAAATTGATCTTCTCCGGGCGTTCTACTTCATGTCTTTTATTTGGTTCGCGTCTCAACTCAAGAGGCACCCCTGTAAATGTGGCACACAGGTTCACGTAGACCCATCATCTGTGTAGCTATTTGCGGAAACTCAGTGTGCGCCTACGCATACTGGCGTGTTGTTTATTCACCTTGAGAAGTAAACATGGAAAGGGTGGGTATGTAAGTTCAAGAGTATGCGTTCGGATTGAGGTAACATGGCAATCCAAGTAGTTACCTTGACACTTGTCTGAGATCCGTTTACATGGGTTTGGCCCCATCCCGCCATGTCGTTGGGGTGCTTATGCGCATGCAATCACGCAACGTGGGTAACGTACCCGAAAAATGCTGGGTAATGCTGTGTAGTTTGTACGTGCTTGTCTGGCTGGATTGGTTTTTCGCGTCCCTCTCCGAAGCCTATTCCTCACGAGCTGGGTTCTCCTTGCCTAACATGGGGAGGCCGTGTGGCGCCCAACCGGAGTCCCCGGTCTGCTGACCAGTTCTTTAAGAGGTGAAAAGGAAATTGGCGCATTGTAGCGTACTTATTTGATGGATATCGTGATTGCCTAGAACCGAATTCCCGGCCTATCCGTGAAAACCGGAGGCTGATCACAGATAACGGAATTTCCATGGATCCGTATCCCCGGGTCGTGTTCACCTCTCCAAGGTCTCGTACCGTGGACCGTACTCCACTGGCAGGACCACCTGGAAGAGTCCACCCTCCACTCCCCTCCCTAACCCCTTCAACCCCCATTTAACAGATCCCAGCCCGTTACGGAGCCCTACCAGAGATACTGACAAGGGTGTCGTCTCGCCTACGTTAGGCAGGGACGTACTATCTCATATAGGGAGGAGGAGCCCGAACACCTCCACACCTGTCGTTGTTGTCAACGCGACCAAATTGCACTGGGGACAAGTATGTTGGACCCGTTTCTTGGACGTCTATTGTTTGAACGTGGCGAAACGTGTTGTAGGTCATTGTACAACGGAGCTTGAATCGATCGCGTGGGCGCTCTGGGAACCCCTCTCATCATTTCTCATTTTCATTTTCCGGTTTTCGAGAGTGTGGGTATCCAACTGCCATATTCGTAGGACTGGACTGCCCTGTATCAGTGATCAGACATCAGAGACGAAGCTTCTCACTTTACAAACGCCACAGCTTAGCTGAGGTCTTTTCGCCTCCGCCCCCGGTCCCAAATAGCTGCAACGTTAAGAAATCTTCCGAGGTGCCAGTCGGACACCAGTCAGGAACTGATGGCACTCGATATCATAGTCCGCTGGCGGGCTATGCCAAAGGTATGATAATACCGTACCGTGATAAGTATTACTCTAGACTGAGTATGCTACTATACATCATATAGAACAGCAATTAACGGGGAAGTGGAATGATGGGCTACAGCCGGGGATGCTTTGGCGCTACGAGTACACCGTGACGAGGGAGACGATACTTGAGGATAGTGTAGATGGGGAAGCGGTGTAAATCAGAAAAGTGGTCATATCTATCATTCTAATATCAGGAATGGTGATCGGGGAGTTCTAGCGTGGTGGGTATCTCACAGCCATACTTGAGATCGTGAGTTGCTGCGATCGACTCTAGATAGCCTCGACATCGGAGATGTCCTCAGGACGCTGGACCTTGGTCGACGCAGCCCTACCTCGTAGGCTATTTTTCGTGCTCGCGCATTTGGGCAGGTTCCTGGTGTGCCTCTTTAATGCGTCCTCGCGCGTAAATCGATAGCCGCAACGATTACACTTCCACGACGGCGGTTTGTGCGAAAGGACGCTCTCGTGCCGCTTCAAATCGCCCAGAGTCTTGCACACCTGCTTGCAGCCGGGGACGGTGCATGGGAAGCGCGTCGCACCAGGGCGGGAGAGGGTGGTGGATTTGGCAGATGAACTCCTTTTCTTCGCTGTCGGCGTACTGCGACCGGCAGACGCGCGCTTCGAGGAACGGGTAAATGAAGAGGGCATGAGCCAATTACACTCTTGTTCTTCTTCCACCTTGACTACCTTGACGACGTCGGTGTCAACAGGGGATACAGGGGAAGGAGAGGAAAATATCGAAGCATCTGAGTGGGAAAGGGACGGCGTTGGAGAAGGCGCCGTGGCAACTTGATTGAGGGGAATAGGCGCAAGAGGGTCGTTGGAAGGCGGGAGAGTGTTCCAGTCACGAGCACCGGCGTCTCCATCATGCACATCCTCGACACCACCTTCAACTAGGGGAGGGACCGAAGGAACTGGATTGGAAATGGGGATCTCCCGGGCCGTTAGCTCTAACGGATGTTCCTCAGTGTATCGGGTATACAAGGAGGGACCAAATGACGTGGACTCTGGGGAAGTAAAGAGACTCGTGTGGGGTGGGAATTCATGTCCATTATCCCGTGGCGATGTCGAAGTAAAGGAAACGTCGGGGGAAAGAAGTATAGAACCTGTTCCCCTTTGCCTGTAGATGGTATTATCAAGCTCCACGGCATAATCGACTATGTCGGGCGCGAACGAACGGCCCTCTGCCTATGAATATATGTTGAAAAGGATGCTAGGAGATACAGTTGTGAAAGACGCACGATTCGATGCCAAAGACGCGTACGACCGCGAGACTCGCTTTGAAAGGAAGAATGACCTGTCCGAAGGTTCGATCTCCGGGAGAACTGGACATTCGAACGCGACAGAGAAGAGATAGGCTCATCGGTGGATGGTAGGCGACCTACGACGTCTGACTGAAGACTGGCAGGCATTCGTAGGGGTGAGTAGACAAAGAGAAAAGAAAGCGGGGGAGAAACTGAAAGAAATCAATGAAACTATGGTAGAGAGGGGTCGGGAATGTAGTTGAAGAGTGTCGTAGGATGTAAGGGAGAGGGAATGTCGGTATAACATCTTTGAGCAGTCGCACACCATTGAGGTGGATGGTACGAAAAGAGAAAGAACGCGATCGGTGGGTCCTGAGGTCGGTCGGTGACATAAAATGCGCCGCTTTCGGGTGGAGGGATTGGGAATATGTTCATGAACAAAGGTCGGAGTAATCTTTGAGGTTGTCATCCACCGTGCATGGCCCTCCTCACCCCTTCACGGTTAAGGGGATTCGAACTCAGCGCACACCACGTTTATTGACATGCGCCGAGTCCGAAGAAGTGTGGAATTCAGAGTGTAGAATATTCAAAACAGTGTGCTAAGATAGACAGTCGCCCGGCAATGAGGATGTTGTTGGGTTTAGATTCAATGCCCAAGCAAAGGCCGTACCGTTGGCACCTTCCACATCTGTAAACAGCGGGGGACTCGAGGGGGGGCACTCGGAGTTCCTTCAAAACACATGCTGGGAGTATGAAAGGTGAAAAACACACACCACAATGGATGTGCGTGCTTTCCGGCTTACAGGATCGGTAGATGCCGTAGTTTTCGGGGCACACACACGAATTTCACCGCCTAGACTGCAGTACTCGGTGATAGCCACTGAGACCCACCCGTCTGTTCGAATTTCAGCCTTAGGCCGCAGAGGCAACCAAGCGACGGACTCTCCCGGGTTGATCGATGATCACGTGCACCTTCACATCGTTCGCCTCACGACTATCAAAAAAAAAATAATCTATATGTTCTACCAACTTAAAAGAGGCTAGAGTGAGTTGTTCTGTTTTCTTTTTATTTTCTCTGACGGGATTTTCTGCTGTGAAAATGGAGTGAAGTTGTGAAGGTCTGGCGTGCAAGTCTATTGTTCACCAAAACAGGCTGAACACGCCTTCGCACAGGTCTCCGAGTAACCCGAGTCCGAGACACTGGCGGTGCTCACTTTCTTCCCCTTTGGGCGCCGTGCACTGGGTCCCAGCATAGTAACATCGTCGCAGCATCGCATCACCGTACGTGGCCAACCGCTGCATCTCAACTCAGAACGTGATACCCGCAGCACACTACGCGTATTTTTTATGGCCAATCATTCTTTCATGCTTCGTCTCGGTTACGGCCATTTGATCGGTTTTCATCATCCGTTGGTAAGTACATCCCCAGCCAGTATCGCACAGTGCCCTAGCTCAACAAGATTCCTGACAAATCATTCCCCCTCGCAACCATGAACTTTAGAAGGTAATGGCATCGCCACCACCTTGCCACTCGCCCTCGTCTGAGCCACAAAGTAGTCCTTTATTTGTAGTGTTCGGCAAATCGTCCCTGATGCTGAAAAGAGTGGCAACCGCAGTGTCTCCAATTTACCTCGTCAGAGGTGGACACATACTAGCGACATCTTGCAGCAGATAGCAAGCAGGTGCAGCAGCCCCGCAGCCGGATACCTGGTACATCTCCCGCCTGGTTCCGGGTCTTACTCGTCGGATCGTTGAGGAAAGAACAAGGGTGGGAGCAGCCCTTTTCATTTTGTTCCCGCTGGTGGCGCCGATGGTCTGTCCCTTCCTAACTGGCCGCGTGGAACGATCTCGACCGACCGCTCCTCTTCGCTAAACAGTGTAAAGTCTCGGTTATTGTGACGCCGATCTCGAGCTCAAGTTCCCAAGCCCCGTTCCCCTCCCAAACATTGTCACCCCTTTGAAATCGCCACTTTGCATGACGGCGGCCTTTTGTTATGAGATCTCTAGAAGGAAGGAGACCCAGCGCCTCTTCTTGTACTGTCACGACGCGCGCGCTACCATTTTTCCGAAAGTCACCAGTGCTCCGCCTTTCAATTTAGATCTGTGCGACATTCTCAGTGGCGCAAGAGGCCGTGCTTCTTTCATTCATTCGCGACCGTACACCACGCCGTTCCAGGCTGTCCCACGTCAAGACAGTTCCCAGACCCGCCAAAATAACACCCCCTGTCAATTCCAGGGGCTTTACTTGTGTACCACACAACACCATATCTGCCATAAGTCGACATTCCCTTGTTCTAGGCAAATATTCTCTGCGCCGTATCCCAACTTCGGCATTTAGGTAACTCATGGTTCAAGCGCCAAGCGGGCCCCTCAATCATTTTCTTTAAAAAAAATCTGCATTTGAAACGCGCAGGATGCATGTACGTACAAGACACGGTGCACGAGGCTGGGCTAGTGGGTACGCTACTCGGCACACACCTCTTGAAGACCAAGAAAGCTGGGGAAATAGCGCGTGTAATAGGCGGAGACAACTAGGTAGCAATCAGGGCCTTCCGAACGGGCATCAGAAACTCAGGGTAGCACCCCGCGCGGGAGATCTTTCGCACAGCCGATCAAATCCAAAAACTAAGTAAAATTCTCTCTAACAACCCGGTGAATTACCGGACATGTGGGTAAGGAGGGAAACGAGCTGGCCGATCAAGAAGTGAGGATTGCGACGGGCGAACTTCAGACAAGCGCTCATATTTCCTCCATACCTGTGTCACCTTCTGACGATGAACCATCTGTCACCAAACAGGGACATAGCATGAAGCTGAGAAACCAACGGAGAATTACCTGGCGTACCTCCAAACGGGGACTGGGGACGCATAGACCTCTCCATTGAAACCTATTTTCTCAGGTAACTTTCTTAACGTCCTCAGCAATGTTGATATTTCACGCAGCTCAGAAAGCATAACCTCGCAACTGCCAACGAAGCGTCCTGCTCAAGGACTCTTTGGAACGTTTCAAAAAGGTGGACGGTTGGCGGTGTCCAGCTTGCAGTGCAGTTGCGGAGAGTGTCAAACGCTATCTTCTATTCTTCCCAAGGTACACGGACGAGCGTTGTCCTCTCGTTCGCCAGGCGAGAGAAAGAATAAACCCTCTACACTAGAAACGCTACTGGATAGTCCAGACATGACAACCCCCCTAGTCAAATACTTCAATGCAGCACACTTTTTCAAGCGACCATGTGAGTAGACATGGAACGACGTTTACGCGGTGATCCCAACTGATAGTCACCAGCAACTAAGCCCCCTAATTCGTTATTCTCTCCCAGTATAAACCGCGCGCAAGAACAACACAGACCCAATTCCCTTCATCAGAGGAATGGACGACAACAACCACCGAGGATGCCCGCCGCCCTTTCGTCATCACCGAATCCCCCACCCCTTGGGCTCACTATCCTGCATTCAAACAACGCTCTTACCTCGTTCGCATCAACTCCTGGCGTGAACTCACTGTGATTGTCACCGACCACTGCTTCTGTTTCGCAGCAATGGCCTACTGGCTATGGGAGAAGGAAGCGGGCGTTGAAAGATCATGATTCATTTTTTTATACGCTATACTGTACTTACTTTGTATTTATATCTGAAGTTCTACGTTGGGTTCTGAAGACTACCCCAAGCACACAGTAATGGATGCCAAAAAATTAAAAAAAATAAAACGTACAAAGACGCATGCGGCCTGCCTGGTTGGTTTCAGTGGGAGATGATGACCTGCGTTTAGCTGGCTGCTTTGGCAGGCCTAACGGTGTGCATTATGAGGTGGAACTATTTTGGCTCATGTGGGCCTCATATTCTATCCATTATCATCCGGTGGCAGGTCTTATAGTCTCATCCCAGCCTGAGCTGCCGGAATGAACTGAACGCGCCGAGTGCCTCGCTTTCGCTGGTCCACAGGCCAATAATTGTGAGAGTGTAATGATGAGTTGTAGAAGCGGCAAAGGAATCATCCAAGTTGCCTCTCGGCATCAATATCGTCGGGGGGACACGCCGAAATGATGTGATGTGCGGTCTGTAGCGGTTCCTGCATCGTGACTGGCAGTGCGACTCGGATGGCTCGTACGACAGTGGTCTGAATCTTGCTGAGTATTCATCTGAGAACGCATGGGAGGTCAGTATCAGCAGGCGAACTCCTTACTCTGGTGCAGAATACGAGACGCAGGTAGATTTCCAAGTCTTCAAGCTTCAAGCTTCAAATTAGGTGAATGGGAACCATGGAAGCTTCCCGTCCCCCGCCGCCCCCTCCGCCTCATAGAAAAAAAAAATCGTCCAGGTACTCCATGATTTGATCTCCGCGCCTTACCCTCCACACCAGCCGCTAGCCTCAAACGGGCTCCAGAGCGAAAGTCGCCCTGACTACTCTGCCACAGGGCCAACTATGTCAATGCTGTTCTTTCGTGAGAGCTCTCCCAGCACCCGTACAGTAAATCCGAAACAGCCTCACTTCGCAAAGCACAGCTCCACACAACTTCATCCGCATGCACAAGGGTGATTTCGCGTTAAGCAGCCTTCCGGATGCCCGCGTCCAAGGTAATCACATTGACCCTATCCCTAACCTAAAGTACAGACATATGTTCCTGTGAGATGAAGATGAATTAATCGCGCATCCCCGTAAGGAAACTTCAAAGCGTCGCTTGCTTCCAAGTCGTCCTCCGCGGTAATATATAGCCAATCGAGCCTCCGACGGCGCTGGCATTGGACGTCTCTGCTCGCGGTTGGTGCGGATCATGAATGGACAAATAAAGCGCAACGATATCGTCCGCATCGAACACAGTGAGCGTCTCATGCCCGTGCGCATGGCGTACCGAGAGCAGCAACCTCATCGCCTCATTCGTCCCCTCAAACTCACACGTCTCTGGCCACGGCAGCGGCGCCGCAAGAGCGCGCATCGTCTCCTGGCCCGCCGCGTCGGCGGGGAGCGAGCAGGCGGCGTGCATAAACAGCACGGCGAGGCACGTCTTGGCCTTGGCCATGTCTGCCTTCGCTGCCAGCGCCAGCGCCCTCCCGTCCCAGTCCGCGGACCGGCTAGGACCGGCACTAGGACTAGCACCGACGCCAACACCAAGCCTGGCAGCACCAGGCATGTACGCATGGAGTGCGCCACCGAGCAACAGCTCTTCGCCGCGCTGCGCAACGGGCGCGCCGGGCGCGACGCCCGAGTCCCCTGCGAGGCCGTGGAGGATGTCGCGTAGCACGAGCGCGAGGTACACGCCCTCGGACAGACGCGAGCGGAGCTCCGAGGCAAAGCGGGCGTACAGAACTGGGGGGGTATTCGCAGCCATGCTGGCGCGCTGGTAGATGTCTGCGAGGAAGGTGCGGTACGTAACAAGCGCGCGCCAGGCGAGGAGCAATATGGTGCCCTGCGCGAGCGCGGAGAGCATGGGGGCAGCGGGGTGTTGTAAACGAAGTGTGAGGACGGCCCGCGCGACCGGGTTCGCGTACGTCGTTGCCCAGGCAGGCCAGAGGTGTGGCGTGGCCTGCGTCGGGCCTTCACAAGCACGCGCGAGGAGTGAGACGGTGCTGAGACAGGTCGCAGCGCGGGCGTCGAGCCAGCGGCGGTCGGCCGGTGCGAGTACGGAGGGGGTTGTAGAGTGCAGCAGATGTACGATGTTCTTCGCGAGCATGTCTGGCCCGAAGAGGAGCGACTGCGCGGCGTGTGCGCCGTCGTGCGTGAAGCCGGTGCCAGAGTCGGATTGGAGGAGACCGGGAAGCGCGCCGACGAACTCCTCGAGGTCCTTGGGGTCCGCGAGTGCGAGGAACGTCCAGCGGAGGGCGGTGTGATCGAGCTCTACGCCTTGGGCGCTGCCGTCTTGAGCCCATAGAGTCGTCAAATGTGTCGTTTGTTTCTCCGGGTGCCACTGATTGAGCGCGGCCTGCCTGCGGTGACGCCGTAGTCTGGGACGGTAGGCGGCCACGAGGTACGTAAGGTACGACAGAACGGACGTGAGTGGCGTCTTATATGGGCAGTCGTAAAAGAAGACAGGTAGGGCAGTGAGGAGGGTATATATAAAGAGAGCAGGTATGACGAGGACGAGCAGGATGTGCGCGAGAGTGGTATTGAGGTTAAAGAGGAAGACGAGGAGGCCGATGAAAAAGAGGAAGAGAGCTATGTGAAGGAGCCTGTAAAGGGCGTTCCGTGAGATTCATCAAGTTGGCGCAGACGCACGGAGTCCCTATACCTACATGGGAATTGCTTCTACCAGTTCACTAAAGTGGAAAGTCTGTACACCTCGTTGGAGGTAGGTCCGCATGCGGACGCGCTGATGTGGGTTGAAACGTTCTTCGGTACCTTGCAAATAGGTGCGCGACCATTGCTGAACGAGCGTTGCGGCGAGGGCACACGTCAGACTGAAGGACAAGCTCAAAAACCAGAGTGCATTGATGATGAGGTAGGCCGTATAGCTGTTCTGGGAGGGCATCGGTGGCAGCACGGGTTCGGTTTGATTCGTTGAGCGAGCCAAGATGATGGCGACCTGTGCGGTCAGGTTGGTGTTGGCCGTCGCAAAGTCGGGCAGGAGAGACTTATAGCTATCGATGAGGAACGCAGTGACAATAGCAGAGAAAAGGCCCGACTTGAGAGGGGACTCTTCATGAACGAGGGAGCTCAGTGATTGCGAGAAAAACCACTTACGAATATGAGAATGCCATCCATGTCCCCCTTCCAGCTCTCCACGAGAGCTCTATCAAACTTGTCGGCGTGGGTGAGACATATGGACCAGATTTGCGGAGAGGATTCCACTACTGGAGGAGATAGAGTGTTCTCTACTATCGGGGCGGCTGGTTGTTCGCAATTAGTACATGGTAAAATGTGGGCGTCATTTCTCGATTACAGTACCTGTGGCGCCTGCGAGAGAGATACCTTCACCCTCAGGACCAACCTCATCAGGAGAGGCCATTATCCACAGGATCAAGAAGTGCAGATTCGTGGGGGGGATAAGCCTTGAAGTCACAAGTGAACAGGGATAGGCATTTAAAACCGAATATTTCTCACCTTCATCGCCCCTTTACACAGCCCGTTGATATGGCTGACATATCCTACTGTATGATGTATGGATGAATGATTGACATAAATTGACAGACTGTGATTGTCCTTTGCCGGTCCGGACCGTCCGGACCAGACCAACCGCGCTCACCACCGACATCTGGCGTCTGATACTTTGGCCCCCCTCGTCAACCAGCAATGCGCGCAACATTTTTTCGGCGAGCAGAGTCCATCTCAAAACGTCCCTTCAATTTGAGGGAAGCGAGCGCCGCCCTTCTTCCCCCTATCCCGTGCGTATACGCAAACCGCGCATATTCTTCAAAGCTGAACCACCGTCATTTACGCAGACTATATCGGAGAATCCTTCGTGTCCATAGATATCTCCCTGTAGAGATGCGGTCTTTGGGAGACGATTATGTCAAAGCTGGTGGCGTTGTTCAGTTGTTTCTCTCTTTCGAGGGCCATCGCCTAACGCATCTCCCACACTACTACCCTAGAATTTCGCAGGCACAAAGAAGTGACCAACCCAGGATACATCATCGGATTTTTATCACAATGGAAGGTTTACCTCGACCAAATTCCAGCGGGGCCAGAGGTCCAACGCTTTCGTGGAAAGAAGCTCGACCCCACCATGTTCGAGAAGGTGCGCCACCAGCTGGCCCCACACTCGTCCTCGCATCTAGACCGTTCATTACGAGTTGCCTCACTTTTCAGCTTTCCGAGGAACAGTTGGGTCAGATGTACGAGCTTATGCGGGCTACGAAGGACCTTTGGAAGCCAGTAGAACCATATGTTGATAAAGACCCCCATCGTTAGAACTTTTCCATCGCGCGAAACGCGCTACCCACCTTGCACGTGACAAAGGACTTGTCGCGCTCAAATATGGACAATTGACGAAATCCGAAATCAGCCACGTCTTCAGGTCCATATCACGTGTGATAGTCTATCTGATATGAGATGTCGGGTGTGTGGGAGTATATATACCTCTGTTTCTTGCCCCGTACGACCATGGCTTACAACGCAGATGCGGTACGTAAGGTCAGTGTCTCCGCGGATATGACTGTTTTCTATGCCGTGTCCAGTCGATCCCTCGCAGCAACGCCCTCAACAGTCGCAATCCAATCGATGCATTCGGCATGCTTTTCACTGCAAAACAGAGAGCCGGTGTGTCTCCAAGCATTCATTTATCTTCCCAAGATTAAAACCGTGAAACTCATGATTGTGATTTGCGTGATCGGTAATGTGACAAAAGGCTTGACCTTCGAGCAGATCGCCCAAGCGATGAACAAGGACGAGGTTTGGGTCGCCGCGTTATTCTACGGGCAGGTTAGTAGCTTCTCGGCATCAATCCTTCGTCGGCGCACGGTACTGTACAGTGCAGTGCACGTCGAGTCTAATCACCTAAACCATGGTTACCCGAAAGGCCAAAGCGAGCGAGGACGAACTGCGCGCCCTCGCGGACGTCCTCAAGTTCTCGGAATGTCGACAAGCCAACGACTTGCTGTGGAGTGGTCAGTACAACGCGGAAACGCTGATCGCACAGCTCGGCCCCCGCTGGTACCCGAATCGCGGGATCGGTCCCATCCCACCAACTGACCCCGTGATATACCGCCTCTTTGAGGCAAGTAAAACCCTTCCCGTTTCCCCTCCCTGATATATATGCCCCCTTTCCCTCTCCGCTCATGCTTTGTTGAAGGGTGTGCTTGTTTATGGCCATGCCATCAAGGTACGTTGGTCCCACACGCTCACAGTACCGCCGGTTGCACACTCAGCATCCCCGTATCGGGCCCATCCAGGCTGTCATCCACGAGAAAGTGAGCATGGTTTTCTATGTGTACGTTCTCGCAAAATCCGAACGAAATTGGCTTTTCGTTTTATAGTTCGGGGATGGTATCATGTCCATGATCGACTGCAAGATCCATGTCGACAAGAAGGAGGACCCCAAGGGCGACCGCGTCGTATTGACCTTTGAGTAAGTTGAGATCCCCGACCCCAGACCCCAGCTTTTACCACGCGAGCGAGGCTCTGACGATGCGCTCCGCAGTGGAAAGTTCTTGTCCTACGCAAAGTGGTGATGTGATGGCCTATACAGCTACAGTATTGCATGCCGTCGGCCAGTGCAACCGTTAGTGTTCGTATGGAGGCGTGTCCTTTCGCTCTGTTTCTGATACATGTCCGTTGAACGTAAAATCCGTGTTGGTCCTGTGAAACCCGAACCAAATGATCGCAGTGAGCTTAGATGATTCGACGCAAAGGCCCCGAAGTAGAACCGGGGTGTAATCAGGTAAGAAAAAGCGAGCGCAAGGGCCCGGGGAAGTGGAAAAGTGAAGATTTCGGATCTCCAGAGGGAACACACGCTGGAGCCAACTCTGCTGGGCAGGTCGGGCACAGGTTTTTTTTTTTCTAAAGTCTTCATTATACAACGACGCCGTCCATGTAAACTAAGAATGGAGAGGATAGCATAGCGGAAGCATGATAATGAACAGGTTCTCGACAGTGTGGTGTGCGGTAGTGGGAACTGAGTGCCTCGATTAATCGGTGGTGTTCATTGCCCCCGGACTGGCGCCGGACCCCGAAGCGGGGGGCCTTAGTGCTAGGGTGGCCCCCTGTCGGAGGGCATCACGGTGGGAGGGGTGGGTGGGCCATACCGGCCTGAGACTTGGGAGATGGTGGTTTCTGCTTCTACTTGCTATTCTCTTCGGCCACGGAATCGATGTCGTTTGACAACTTGAACTGAGGCCTGAGATGTCAATTAGAGTACTTTGTTAGTCCCACCGTCCTGAGCCAAGTCTGCCAATTGATTGTGACACCCGGTGTAGCAGGACAGTCACCTTAATGATTTGGGTAAAGTGGGAGCTGTCATCATGGCGTGTCGCTCGGGTTTGGTAGCACTTGTAGGGGATATGCAAATATGCCACCGCGGGCTGATCTCGTTGTCTGGTGTTCCATCATCTCCTCCCATTCAAGTGCCCCATAGCCTCACAGCAGCACCGCATCTATGCCCCAGGCAAAGCCCTGCCTTTGACGGAGACAGTCAGTCGTCATAAATCGACTTCACTTGAAAGCCCCATGGCGTCGTGTTGCCTTTGCGCCAGGATTGACATTGATTGCTGCTGCGTCGCATAGTGATTTTCACGGGAGGCATGCTTCTTCCGCGGAAATTGTTATGTGGCCATTAATGTCGGTATGCCTCGCTCGGGTCAGGGGGATGCACCACGCTTGATAGCATTGCAAGCATATTGCATCCTTCCGACTTGACCCGGAGCTGTGAATGGGATACACATTGTCCAGAACAGACTGGCACCACCCGGGCTCATCATGCATCACTGGCAGGACCCCCCAGTATGGATACCCGGCTCTCCAAGCCAAAGATAACCCAGGTAGTTTCAGAGAATCGACACTTTTAGGTAATACTCACGAGGATCCCCAAGAGTGGCTGTCTGTGGGATTGGACCCACAGCTTCAAAGCAGCCAGCGAGCTAGTGTACCCAGTTAGTAGCAAGCTTTACGGACATGCGTGAACGGCCGGTCCGCCACGACGGAGCGCCTGTCAACGCCACGAGTCTTCCTGTCACTCTGTCTCGTAGCCTCGTTCCTGGGTCCTTTCCCTTCCTGTGCATCTGGTGCAAGACCAACGCGTCCACCTCTCTCCTTTCCCTCCTTATCTTGCATCGCCTTGTCATTTGTCATACATATTTTCCCTCTCGCTTCGACCTCGACCTCTTTCACATTCAATGTCCGCCGCCTGCATCCCGCCTCCGGACGACGCCGACACCACTGCCTCTTTCTCTCTGCACCGCTTTCCCGCCTTTGCCTCCACGGCCTCGTTTTCCCAATACCCTTACCTTGCTACAAATCCCAGTAAGCAGCGCATGTATTCAAACAACACCTCCTGCTCTCGTGGAGTGCATTCGATTATCGCATCGTACATCCCCAATCCTACTTTTCGTGTTCTGCTCTCTTCCCTGCATGACCACTCCTTTTCCTTCGAAGTAGCAAGACCGTTGCTCGCAAATATTTCTTGTTCTCTCCGTCCCTTGTCACCCGTCTTACCCTCGCCCGCCCGCCTTCGCTCAGTCCCACGAAACCGTCGTTCGTGTTCGTTCTCGTCTCTTCGTCCCCTTCTCTTTCTCTCCCTATTTTCCGTCTTTCTCCCTCCTCCGTCTACCTTCCCCTTAGGGTCGGCATCTTACTCGTCGCAACCATAACTATAGTATATATTACTGAGCCATCTGCCCCTAGGGGGCTCTGGTTTCGACAAAACCATTGGTGAAGGGAGGTATCAAAGGGATGAAGAGAAAATGAAAAGGGATCACTCGGATACCTTAAGAGTGTCATAAATCCTGAGCCCCGCCGTGTAAGCGTCTTGCAGTCGCGGTGCAACCACCATCAAGCCTGGCGCTCGGACCCGTGAACGCGTGAACGCTTGCCCCTTCAAGCCTGTTGCTGGTTATTGGAATATATGTCAATTTCTAAGTGTCAACGCAGTCCAAAGTCATCAAAGGGTCGAACCGGTCAAAGAGAAACAAGGGGAATAACACTCGTTTATTCCTCTAGCTTGTGGGGGCATTTTTTTGGCTTGTCGCCTTTCGCCGTGTCTCACTATTGGCCAGGCGTCGACGTTCCTTTTGGGCCTCTGAGTGGAGTCCTTGTATCTTTAGTCTTTGCTAACGAAAATCAATAAATTGCTAGTTATGAGTTGAGTGTGGATGGTGAGCCTCTCCTCCCCTTCCCTCTGTTTATCGGCACCGGTACACCTTCCTTCTGGCTTACCCTCTCATCTCGCGTTGAACGTGAAATTTCTATTGATATGGTTAACGACGTGCTGGAAACGATGACAGTACATCCAATCGACGACGTCAGTTTCTCGTTCATGTATAACACCGTGAGTGGCAAAACACGTACAGTCTGTTCGCGGTCAAGGACCGCAAACTGAATTTGATACTCAAGGTAGCTCCCCATCACCCACCAACCTGGCGACGTGGGCAACAGACTATGATCACGATCAAACGCATGCAACGTGACCCCGATCGTTCCAATTCGGATATCCCGGCGAAGGTAACAATGTCCACCTCTTTGATTTCATGCCGGCGCCTGCACCGTCCGCTTAATGGTTGTACCCAAAACACGCTTGCGCCAGCTGGATGGCGCGCACAGGGAAAGCGAGTATTCACCTAGCGCATTCTCTGAATCAATTAGCGTAGTTTTGGCCACAGACGGAGACCTCACTCACCGCGTCATCCTTCACTGCCCCCGGAGGACCGTCCCGTTTTTGACACGGTTCGGCGCCACCCTTGTGCGATGCGACGGACACAGGGTTAGGCACCAAAGCGGACATGGACGGTTCGTCGGGGGCCGAGCAGTCAACGACGACAGGGACGGAACCAAGCAAAGAGGTCAGCTGGGACGAGGGCGCCGTCTTTGGGCCATATGTCGAGTCTCAGCAATGAGAGCGTTAGTTCTTTTCTTTAAGTAGCTATCTCTTGCGCATCCGTTTGCTGACCTAGCCCACCGCTTCGGCGAAAACAGACACCCGCGGGCTGGCCATACCAACAGATACTTGAGGTTGACGCGTTCCCACGACGTGACGCGCCCACCTCTCGGACGCTCAAGTCTCGCAATTGGCAGCCGACCTGGGAATGCCGAGCGGGACAACCGGCCAAGACATTATCACGTTCGCGTAATCCACGTCGTGACCGCGAAAAACGAGCTCGACAAGGTAGCCCCGCTGATCAGGGCCCTCGCGGGTTCCGCAAGAATACTGGAGGGCCGCATCGTCGTGCCAAGTGAGCTGCAGCCCCTTGTCGTCAAGTTGTACACTGGCGTTGCCCGCGCATTGGAGCTCGTGGAGAGGCTGGCATAAATACAGCGCAGGGCCCGGGGCCAATATGATGAGGTAAGCCGCCACGTGTGCCCATCTGATGTGATGGGCACACACGAATGCACACGGTAGTATCCGATCGTGCTTGCGTCCGACGAGGGGCGACGGCCAACACATTCTCCGAACAACCCGGGCGAAGTCAAGCCGGATGAAGGAGCGGACGAGGACGAGCCCGCACGTAAGCACTGCCGGGTCGGCCCGTGCCTGTGGTCCTTCAAGGACCCGCACGTGTGCATGAAGCACCGCGCCGCAAAGCGCCTCTTCCCCTACATCTGGCGCTGCCCAGGCTCGTGCAGAGCCCAGACAGCCAACAGGGGCTAGTTCGCGCGCAACGAGACCCTCAAGCGACACCTCGACTTCGCCAAGTACGCAAATTCCAAGGCGGGTGGTCCTGCGGACCTTCCGATCCTCGTGTCCAGCACCGCATGGATGGCTCCACTCCACGATGGCCCTGAGCGACCATGGGAATGTCCGGGCTTCCAGCTTACGGACCTCAAACCGTTCAAGGAGAGGCCGCTCGATCCCAACGTTGCGGCATCCCCAGCTGCGCCCATTAGTGGTCGTCGTCGTTACAAATGAGCCCCTTCCCTTCCCCACTTCTCCTCACGACACAATCTCAATCTTCACCGCGTGCATCCCGTGGCGTGTGGACTTCCAGACTCTCAACCCCCTAGATTTTTTCGATCTAGTGACTCTCCAACTTTGGTTAACGCGAATTTTATCTCCCTTACCTCGTGGTTGCTGATCTCCCTGTTCGTCGTGAACCTTAGTTGACATGTAATGTACGGTAAACATATGGGATCTACAGTATCTTGGGTCGTGATGCAATCGCCTGTTATATGGTACTATAATAGAGGTTGCTCACACACCCCCTTCCCTGTGGAAACTGTACTGTACATGTGCTGGATAAGGCACACCACTACACTGGAATGATAGCTGTTGGATGACATTCGACGTCCATAGATTCATGCCGGGGCCAGATGCTGTGAACGTCTCACCACGCCCGCCGCCTTCTTCATATCTCGCCTTTATCACCTGTCAGTCAAGGCAGTAACTCAGTATAACCGACGCTCCGAAGAAATGTGCCTTGGCACGCATTGCGCCGCAACGCAATTCCGCTTTCGTCCTTCCTTCCTGGCACTGCGGTCTCTACAAAATGGACGCGTGTCGTAAGGACCATGCCCGCTTTCGATGGCTCGGCATTCTTCGGAAATATGTGGACATCCACAATATCGGATTTCTGATGCACGTGTATCGCTTCAACTTTCCAGAGGTGTCAACAGACGTCCAGAGGGTGGTGGTGTGCTGGATTAGCTGTTTAGTTGAGCGTTGTCCATGATTTATCTGTTTGTTTCGACTGTCGGGGACTTGGAACTGCGTTGCCCCTCTGGGACGGAATATATATGAACCCTGCCTTCACTCAACGGGCGCGTTACTACGTGGCGCGGTATCCCCCATTTCCCACAGGCACGCCTGGCGCATCGACAAACAGAATATTCGGCTTTGCGCACGCTGGTCGCAGCAGACGACAGTTCGGCCTGAGTCGGCTGAGTCGGCTCTAGATCTACTTGGCAACATAAAATTCGCCACCGTGATATGCACCCCTTATACTGCGTGACGTCCTGCTGGCAGTTACCTCGCTGTCCTCGGACAACTCGGGCCCTATATCATCAGCTACTTCGACCTAGCTGGATCACGAGCGGAATATGCGTGCTTCAAATGGATAGTCCATCGTCGTCTGATCATGATAGACAGAGCAAAAAGCGTCTAACGGATTAGGCGCCTGCCCCTTGTATGTGTTTCCCGGACCCCGTCTCCGTCCTCGCTGGCACTTGTCAGGTACTGCGCCTGTGATACACACTGTACTATATGCCGCGAAAAACGGGTGATCCTTTGCTTTTTTTTTTGGCTGGTCACACAGCGTCCGTGAATCTGAAACGACAGAATATCCGTTTCAGCAAACGCCTGGCCAATTTTTTTACAGAGGTTGGGCGCTCACGTGATTGCTTCTACGCAACCCCTGGAACGGTTTGGGGAAGTCCAAAGCATTGTCACCATCTCACCCACCCGTCCCACACCCGAGTCCAGATTCAGTCAAGACGCAACGCACGAATGCCGTGTTCCGAACGACCTTGTTCTCTGGGTCATACGTCACTTTCCGACTTGGTTCACATCACCTGCGACTGCACACGGCCAGGGGAAACCGTGGTCCCTGCATTCCTCAGGGCTGGTGATTGTCATTTACGACGCCGCAACAAACCTTGCTCACGACCCGGGCTGCAAAGAATGTACCGTAGGCAGAGCTCAGCCATAACATCAACATAATGCAGACCGCGCGTGGACCAGGTTTGAGTGTCAGAGGCCATCACACGAATACTATACTGAGGCTTTAATTATCAATGGCGAGTATTCCTATAGTTTTCGAGCGAAGTTGGGACGCAGAAGAGAGTCATCCAGCTTACATGGTCGCGCGTTAGTCAATGCTACGGTTGCCTATGATCAAGTTGTGTGCTTCTGCGTTTGAGAGGGGGTCATTGGTAGTATTGAGAGTGGAATGCAGGACGAAGTTCCCCGACCTGCAAGAAATCGTGGTTTGCCAATCGACCACTAGACGTCATTCTGCACGCTGTATAAATACCCTATCTGTCAAGTGCCCGATCAAACCGCCTGCTTGCAATGCGCCCAAAATATCAGTGGACGACGTAAGAGTAGACCCAATTAGCTCACCATCTACATTCGAAGGACGCCCGTGGCATCAACAACTGGAAGAACAGATGTAAGGCATAGTATTAACAGCCTAACAGTTTACCATGTTTATTCCATCGCAGAATTGCCCATGTTGATCGTGAGAAGGGCTCGTACTTCACAAACACTAAATTCCGAGCACGTAAGCAACGCCCAAAATTCGCAGTGACCACATGTTCGATAGGCGTGGCCAATACATTCCAGTTGCCTCGACCGTGTAAGGTACGGCATACTAGCTTAAGAATTACTCCGCATGCCCTGGAATGGAGGAAACAAGGCGATAAGTTGACCAATGTGGACTTAGCCGGGGCACGTGGGGGATGATTCGTGCCGGAGCTTATCATTGGCATCCTGTCCTGGCGAACCTTCCCCTTTCCCGCCTCCTTGTCGTTCACGATATTCCAAATGATAACTCACCAAAAATGCCACAGAATGCTCGAGACTCGCAGATCGAATCACAGTGATCCACTTATACCCATCAAACGGCGAAGGCGTAGAGGAGCGCCACACCACGGGGAAATATGTTTTTGTGTTTTCTGGACGTTCCTGATCTTCTGGATCAGCCGGATTGGGGGTTTCCTGAATGCTAATGGGCCTCGTCCTGTGGATGGAGTGGCTCGTGGTCGGAAGCGAAGCGAGGATGCAATCCTGTCATATACCTCATTACCTGTTTGGCCCATCGCCATCCACCAATTACAGAAATTGCATCCGATACGTTGATAGTACTGGTTTTCTAGAAGCGGGCCTGCTAAACTTGGATAACACGGACATCCCAAAGATGAGTTGATCGTTGGCCTGTCCAGTACCTTCTAAAAACGGAGGGCTCACTGGTAGCCACTGGATGTATTTCCGGGATACGCGGGGAAATAGAAGAATAAACAGAGGACGAGAAGCTACTAGTACGATTCGGAATTATGAGGTGGGGACGCTACAACGTAAGACGAACTCACAACTTGGGCACGCAAAATAAATTTTCACAGGTCAGATTGTAAAAATTAAACCCGTTCCAAATTGCTGAATTTCTCTAGGACAAATTCGCTATGCTTATTCCCTCTCAATTGTTCAGTTGCTGGTAGTGGACAAAGTTAGTCGATGTTCACCAAACTTTCATCTAGCTGCTTTATGCGTGTTCTCCTACACCATATGTCGGCCATGAGTGTATGGTTTGCGGAATCGCAGGTGGTCGAGGACAGAGTAGGTGGTGGTTAGAGCGCGAGTCGGCTAGCATCACTGCCTCACCCGGGCCGTCCTAACCAGCCTGAGGGTCACTCTACCCACGGGGCTCACTCGGGGTCCGGACATTGTCGCCTTTTCAACAGTGACGACAGCGAAGACCTTCCTAAGGAACTCATGAAGTTAAGCTTACAATCTAAGTATCAGGTACGTTCTTCAATCGGGTTCTCACGTCTCACGTATGTCGCATTAACATTCTACACTCCCCCTCTGGCCAGCCTCAACTCAGCGATGGTGACGAGATCCCCGTACCAGGCTTTGGTTCCCCCGACACAATTCACATCGTGGCATCCGCAAGACCTTTGATTTCTGTTAAAGTACCTATGAACTTTTAGGGGAGAGAGCGTACCGAGTAGTTAAATGGGCTCTCGAGGTATGGAACGCCATCCTCAGATGCCAACCCGACACTTTGACTGAACGCGAGCTCGTATCGTGTATCATTGGCAGGGTATCGACACATCGTCAGCAATCTCCCCTTCTAGTATTTTCCATCATCTCATATAAGGTCGATTAGGACTCAGTAGAGTGGTACGAGAATGGGCGCGAATGCGGTTGAGCAATTCTTTGATTCCTGCAAGGAGTCTAGCGAATCGAGGGGCAACATCTTCTCCACCACCAAGTCGAAACACAACGCTGGCGTCGACTCCATGACAATCAATTACTCCCTAAAACTCTGTGGCGTAGGTCACATTGACCTGTATCTCGTTCATGGGCCCTAGGGCGGGCCCAATACCCGTCGGGGAGCTTGGGGATCCTGAGTGGCACCCAGAAGGTTGGAAAAGTGAAAAGCATTGGGATTGGCACCTTTGGCATGCATCACATGCAAGGGTTGTTTGATGGCGGGCTACACGCAGTTCATCATGTGAGTCATGAAAACAAGACCTCCCGATTTCACTGCAATATGCCATTTCAAACTCAGATCGCCTGCATCCTCTCATGACCCGAACCGAAATCGTAGAGTTCTGCAGGAGTCCGAGTCACGGTATCGTTCTAGTACGTTCCTTGTTCTGGTCACGAGGAAATTTTTACCCTGACACTCGTAGGCGTGGGCCGCTACTGCAAGGGGGATGCGTTTCGATCATCCATCATCGATCGACGGACTCGCAAGGAAGGTCCGCCCACATTTTTCTCCGATTTTCGTTGCAGAAGGTGGGTCATTTACAGACGTGTATACCTTCACACCGTTTCATGACGGGGTTTTGTGCGTAGGGCTTTGTTCCACTCGTGAAATCTGCGGACTATTCCCGAATCGTTTCAAATGTAGGTATGTTCGATTTCGAACTGGATCCTACAGAAGTCACGGAATTCAGTTGGATCAATAGACGAATGTGCGTATCCCTCTTCTGTTGGACTTCGCGCTCCGGATCTTCCTATTCATGACAAATGCTACCGACAAAAGACTTACTGACCGACTGGGATCCGACTGCTTGTCCATAGCTGCCGTAATGATCATCTGGTGCGTGGGATATCAGTCGGTCATATTAGATCCCCTGTCAGGATATGTTATCGTGCGAGACGGAACAGAACGAGATAAAAGCGGAACCTATCTCCACACTGTCACTGCTAAGACGAATGGTGAATCTCTATGCCGTTAGCTCGAGCTAGCCCTCTTTAAAACCTGTGGACCCACGTCTCTTGCTTCGATAACACCAGGTTCGACAGTGGCAGTGTCTACTTTTGACGACGACGTGAAGCGTGAGGAGAGCGCCCGCAACCGCAGCATCCACATGCCCAGGCTCAATAAGTGGGACCCCATGCGCTGCGCTCATGCCGAATGGAAAAAAATTCCGCCGGCAACTTGAAGTGTAAACTAGATATATTTACTAAATTGGAATTCTAAATCTTCCCACAAAATGGGGGAGGCTTTGTAACCTTGGGCGCCTGCCAAAAGGTGCAAGCAAATTCGTCTCAACTCACAGGAGACGGGCTCAGACGGCCTTACTTCCCAGGAGAATCTTGCTAGAACAATACTTTGAGTGCTCGGACGAGAGCCAATCTCAATCGCTGGGTTTCAAATTACGCTCCGCGGAGAGAAGGTAACAGCGATAAACACCGAAGCAAGCAGAATCGAGAGTTTGTCTGTCATCGACGTACTGTACATGTACTAGCCACGAGCAGTCATTCTGCATTCTGAACTTATACAGGCACCCACAATATGGGTTGTGCCACAGGAGATTGCCTGAACTGATAACCCTTATAACCCTCATACACTACATCTGTCTCCCAGCAAATTACCCCGTTTGCTCATTCCCAGTGTTGACAGGGGTTGATCCCATAGCCAGAAAGCTAGGGATCGATTATACTGCCGAATCCAGGACGACCCACACCATACATTGGATGGGCGGCACCTCACACCTGACAGAATTCCGATGTGGCGTATGGGCGACAATAGTTTGTTGTACAGTAATCGGGGCAGGTCCAGATTCGTGGGTTACCGATTGGCTTCTATTCTTACACGCAAATCTGAAACAATAGTGGGTGTTGGACCAGCCTAGGCTGGAGTACCTTGGCATGACCGGGCGGCCTGTCCTGTGCACCCAAATTTGGAGGCGCTTTCCCAGGCCTCGGCCACGAGAGCGCATGACACGAATAGGGTTTGCGGTGAGGTGAACACGTTCACACTCTCCGGCCGTAGAGGGTCTAACCTGAACAGGTACACGCAACGGCCGGGCAGTACGCCGCATTGCAACTCGCTAGAAACGAAAATATTCCGTCAGATCCTCAGAAAATTCTCATCGGTATTGGCCACGGGCCGTATCTCTGGGATGAGAAGACATGGGTGATGGTTCGCTTGTGGATCCTAGGCGCACATGCAGATGGAATCTCGCTACCCCATAGGTCACCTGGGCCCAGCATCGCCGAAGGACCCCGTTCATCCCAACGCCCTTACATAACAACTTTCCCATCGTCGATTCGTCAAACGCTGATTTCGCAGTGAGATGCCTCGAGTGAGTAACCAGGCCATATGCAAATCACATCGCGGAGTGCACATTTTCGGCCACGAGAGAATAGGAAACGACTTTCGCACCGACATTTGACGCCGATGGTAGCATTTTGGTGATACAAAGGACTGCTCCAGAACTGCGTCATGCTTCTGGATGGCGTGGATTAAAAGCATCAGGATAATACACCCCTTAAAAGGGACCCAACTCGGCCGCTTGTTTGGAACCTTACATACCATCCCTCAACTATGAGTGCTCTTGGAGGACGCCACCCTTCCCAACCCGCTGCCGACGTGCCACATTTCATAGGCTACGTAGAGACGACAACAGACGCCCTACGCCTAATCATGGCTGCTCGTCAAGGCATCATCCCGCGCATCACCCGGCGGCTCAACGATTCTGAGCGTAGAGCCATGATAAGGAGTGGAGCCGTGTTCGTCTTCTGCGTTGAGGAGAGCGGTATTAAGCGTTGGACAGAGGGACTCTCCTGGTCGCCATCGCGGATCGTGGGCAATTTCCTAGTATGTCATTGCCGTCCCCTCTGCGGCCATGGTTACGCCTGACAAGGCGGCTTGTGGCTTAGATGTACCGTGAGGTCGGAGAGCGGAATTCAAATCGGGGCACCGACACCACACTGCTCCCTCCTGGAACGTCGACCTTTCGCGTCGTTCCACCAAGTACTCCGGCTAACTCGTACTATCCGAGTCACGGGAGACCGGATGGTGCTGGGGCCAGAGATCCCGGTGGAGCCATGCGGCCGAGCGGCCTGATAAAGAAAGTAATGTGGATTCATTTCATTTAGACATGCCCCACACTGACCTCATCGTACTGCTAGACGATTACTGTAAAGGTATCTGGCACGGACCACCATCTCGTTTCTTATTATCGAGAGGAAGACGTCGCGCGGGGCCTCTTGCAGCGCCCGACCAGCCGACCAGATATTATGCGCCTTACCATCCCCCCCGAGATGGTACGAGCGACCAACTTCCGGCATCCGCCCCACATTGAAATCGGTTCGGACGGAATTGCACACATGTAACAAAAATTTCCACGCCTTGTATATAATGTGAGAGTGGGATTGCTCATCTGCCGCCTCCAGATATGATGCCGAAGAGGCCGAGTCCTCCAGGCGCCCCTACGACACGGCCTTGTCAGTGGTAGCTTCTGCACCCAACCGGTCGGCTCCTTCTCCTCCAGATCAGGTGGCTGCGTACCCCATTCAACAGAACGAGGTCTCCCCGCCACGATTGCCAGCGGGTAATTTCAATCCAGAACGACCGCTGGGTCATCATTTCCCCCACGTACCTTCCGGGCATACCGACGCAGCGCGGGCACGCTCGAGCACTATTTACTCGTGGTCGCCCCCATCCACGCCCGGTCACGGTGACCCCAGCACGCCGCCTTCGCTTGGCGCCCGCTCTTCACAGCCGTGGTCGTCCACAGGAGCGCCCTTACATGAGCCGAACCCCACTCCTGAGCACGCTTCGTACTACACACAACCCCCACAAACCCAGGAACATCATCCGGCGAGCGCCTCGCCGAACATGGATCACCACCAAAGAGAACTCTATTATCCCCACGCTTACGCGCGTGCGGGGGCACCCGGCTGGTCGCCACGCAGTCCAACTTCTCCGGACATCGCCCACAGGCGATTCTCCTCAGCACAGCCTCTCGGTTCTATGTCCCAGAATCAGGCACAGCAGCAGCAGCCGTCTTACCCTTCGTCCTACATGGACGGACATCGCAGAGGCGATTACGATGGCACGGCCGGACGTGGACCCTGAGGGCGCAGGACCGATGCTTGAAGGGGCCGGGGAACACTTCATTTACAAAAAACCTTGATCAGAAACCAGGGTTGCTGCTTCTGATCATTTATCGTTAATCCACAGCCGCAGACCTGCGGTTCCAGGGGTTTGTGTCCATCGCGTCAGTCTTTGTTTTGGGGAGCTCCAGAAGTTACTTTTACGGGCACCGATCATGATGTCTGATGATTGATGATCTCGTCCGTATCATGTACGATACGTCTTGCCTTCGACAGGTTGTGTGACAAAAAAAATGAACGAGTTCCGTCACTGTCATACATTGGATCATCACTCGCGGCGCGCAGCTCCTCCCAAAAGAATACTATACCGTGCACCCCTGCCAGTGAGGAGGGACTGTACGATCAATGCAGCCCGACTGGCGTAAGGTATATCCGTTCTATAAACAGTTCACTAATGTGGGGGCTGCGGAGTTTCTTACCGTTTTATTGTTGAATATGGATGGGGGTGCTGGAGATGGGCAAGACAGCTGTCACTTTGACCCCCCCCCCCCCTCCGTACCACCTCCTAGCCCTGATATTTTTTTCATACTTGGGGCCCAAGTCCTACGCACCCTTCTCCATTCCGTCCCCAACCTCATAGCGGTGGTCTCAAAACCATCCGTAACGGTGTGTACCTACAGCCTTGCCCTTTATATATTTTGTCGCAACGTCGACGTCACATACGTTGGAGTCGCACATGATAGACCGACCCGAACTTCGTCGCTTATAACTGCCCCAATGTACAGTCCGACATCTATGAAATATCTAGACAGCCGACCCGCATGCACGTCCGTGGTCATCACCGCCGCATAGGCCACCCTCTGCACCGACTCGGCGCAGCAGCAAGACAGTTGCGCCATCGGTGCGACGCCTCCCCCCCTCTTCCCCCCGTTGGGCCCCTCTGTCCCGACCGCCTATCCACCGCCACTGCCGGTCCGACGTTCTATAAAACCGCGAATGTTCGCATGTCCTTCGACGCTGCCAAAGAAGCAGCGCTTCGCAGCATTTTCCCACAGCACGACATCCAATTGTCGTGCGTAGTTGAGGACGTATTCGTAGTCGGCCTGGGACGCAAATGCGGTATATAAAAATCCTGAGGTTATGCGAGCAACAAGGTGAGTATAATAACCAATACGAAAGCATCAAATGATCCGTCGGGACAGTCCAGCCTACCTTCCTGGGTTTTGATGCGGTTTCGCTCCAGCTCCCAAAGCCGGATCTGGTCCTGTACGGTCACGGGGAGTAGGGGCTTCTGTGGGTCATGGAGAGGTCGTCAGCTGCGGCCTTCTCGTGGATGTATGTGGCTTACGTTTTTGCGCATCTGTGGGTGCGCGTAGGTGGTGAGGTAGTTGATGATCTGTTGATAGAACGATTATAAGTATCTACCTCGTTGCCACATTCTCCCCCGTTCATAATCGGGTTCAACCGGGTAAGGGTTTGCAGCAGAGCAAGAAAACCCCGGTGAAAGGTGCACTCTTGGACGGACAGAAGAACGCTTGGTCCATACCTGGTCAGCCGTTATGCCATTTACGAGGGCCTTTCGTACGCTCTCACGGGTTATCGCACCCACAACCAGGTTCGGGAAGCGCGATCTTACGGACACAAACAAATTTAGAACCGCAGTCTGAAGTGGGTTGTCTATCGGTCGAGATCAAGACACGGACAATATCACGCCTTGCAGCACCGCAGCAGCAGGTAAAGCGTACCGGTATACGCATAGAGACGATAATTTGTTTCAAGCACAATGAAACCTTGGTCCTTTGCGTCCCCCGCACCGGTGGCCGTCGGCAACGGGGGCAGCGAAGATGTAAGAGTCGTCGCTAAGCGTGTCGGGCTAAAGCGACGAGACGACGCCTGCAGAACTGGCTTCAATATCAGAAACCACGCACACAAAACAGACGCATCACTTTGCGCTGCCAAATGAGGCCATAGTCGCGCAGGTCTTCCAGCATCGCCCGTTGTGTTTCGCTTAGATTCTCCGTTGAGTATTCCTAACAATAGCATCAATCAATACTGTTTTCTCCGAGTCGGAGAAGCACAGCACGTCCTTACTCTTCCGAGCTCCATTGTCGATAACATGAACAAAAAGCTGAGCACCTCTACGAGATCCATTTGCCGTTCCTGGTGTGACCACCGATTAGTCAAGAGCCGGAAGAATGAGATAGGAAACTATACTATGCCCGCACCTCGACCATTTGGAGATACTGCAACAACAGCTCCCAAAGCTGGGCGTGGGGCGTGTGTAATAGGAATTGAAATCCAGAAGACGTGATCTGTAGTTGCCCCCTTCAAACGTTGCTGCTTTAGGTAGAGTTTATCGCACGAATGATCGGACACTGACTGATTCATCGCCATGAGGCCGTTGCGCTGCAAGAGAAAGAGAACGCCCTGAGAAGGTTTAACGGGCATCTGACCAGTCCCTGATGAAACCATATAATGCAGAACCGTCTAGAAAGTGTGAATTCGGAGCAAGTCCATCTCAGGCCATACATACCTCCCAACGCTCAAGCGCATATGCGTCTAATAAATCTATTGATGGGGAAGCACGTTTTTCGTCCGATTCCGCTGGAACGCCAAAGCTGATACTGGTTCCGCTAGGGCGCAAAAACAGGTAAGCCCATAGAGATAAGACAAAAACGTTGGCTCAGATATACCCCCCAGTGATGGCGTGTCGCATACTAGTCTTGAACGTGTGACTCAAACCAAGTTTGGTGGCGGAATTGCTTGAGAGAATATGTAATCGAGCGAGGGAAGCAAGGGCTTCATCAAATAGCCTGGCCATACACGACATCGCATCTAACCAAATGGAAAAGTGGGTACGGTGCCTACGCTTTCCCTTCTTTTGTTACCCAGGAGGACATGGTAGAAGTCTGAATAGACGACTCGAGCCACAAAAGGTTCATGACAAGTTGTCGTTCGACAGCTCCCAAGAGGCTTGTTGAAATATATTAGAACGCGTCTCAAGGACTCATCACATTCAAGCCTACCGAAATATGGCAAGGCATGACGAAGGACGCTGGTATAAGCGAGTGAGGGAGGTTTGTGACTGAGTTTGAAGAAAGGGGAGAAGCGCGTGGAGTCGGTGTTCCTGTTGGTCTTCGGCCTTTGCGGTGGCAGTAGGCATCTCGACTCTAGGTTGACACTGCTTGTGGTTGCCTCGGAATCAAAGAATGCGTGTCAGTCCTTGTCGTTGTCGGCAGTGACTCGGACACCGTGCCACGACAGTTTGGAAATACTCCGGCACTCGGGACGATATCCGGACCGGGGGCATTAATCATGCACGTTTTTCATTCAGATTCAATGTTAAATGTACAGTAAACTACAAAACTATACTACAGTACAGATGTCTGTTGTTTGCATCGTCGATACCTGGGGAAAAATTGTCAGTCAGCAAATAATGGTAACATTCAAACATGTCAAGTGCGCGCTATTAGAATCAGACATCCTTAGGAAGGACTTGTACCCTCATCGTGCCGACCCCCACCTTACGCCCAGCGCACTAACCCGGAGGGCAGCGGTCCACGCACCACTCAGCTAATGGGTTCAGCGAGTGAGAGGGGAAATATAAACGTTCGGTATTGGGGGAGTACTCCTTATGGGAGGGCACTAGAGTGGAAACTGCGAATTTCGGCAATACTTTCATCTTGGTAGCGCGAGACGAGGAACTAATCGGAACGGAAGTAACAGGCACTCACCGATCACTTGATTGATGACTGAAACAAAGACATGGCCTGAGAAGAGGAATTCGGGCAATTAGCATACGTCCTGAGCACGGAAAACAAACACAATAGATCAGATAAAATGGTGCTGGCAAGCACACTGTGCGTCATCAAGAGACGCGTGTCTGTTGCGAACAGACAACTCCATTCCTCGGCATGGTCGTATAGGACGGGGAAGAGAATAAAGTCATCTTTGAAAAAGAAAGGAAACAGAACAGTGGATCACTTACAATGCATACTGAACAAGAACAATGCCAGGGACAACGGCAACAAGAGGGCAACATAAAATTTCTTATACGCGATTTTTGTGGTCCGTGCGTTGATGACATAAGATATGGTCACGTGTATCAATCACGATGATGCCGTTGATGCCGTTATTTCAGCTTTAACATTGACATTGACGACAACAACGAATCCAGTGCCACTCCATGGACCGCGAGATGCCCGCAACTGCCGACAGAGCCTCAACCCCTGCCGTCCCTCGACGTCGCACTCACCACGAGGTCATCGACGTTGACGAGCTTGACGATGAGCAGGAACAACGCCCATCTCGACGGCCAAGACACCCTGTGCCTCGGGTAAATTCTTCCAGAGAGCCCGTATCGTCGGAAATCATCGTATTAGACAGCGACGACGGTTCGGAAGCAGGTCCATCCACGCGGCGAAGGCCCTCTGGTAAGCCCACTCTTACCTTATCCGTCGTTCTCTCACCTTATTCGGTGAATTCGAGATTCTCGATTACGCTCGCCTCCTCCGCCAGCACAAATCATCCACCCTCCACCCCCAGTCCCGCCTTTACCCCCACGTCTTCATCAACACCGCCATCCACATATTTTCCCTCGAGACGTAATTCGCCCGAACGCCGAGCCTTTCGCGTTTGAATTGGTCATGAGACCTCACGTGACTAGGCCCGCGTCTCATCCCCCTCTACCTCTAGGGAATATTCCACCCCCTCGCCACCGTCCTATAATCAACCTAGGTGGTGGATTCATGTCTATGGAGCATCAGCTTGAAGCTGAAATTCAGCGTCAGCAAGCACGAGATCGAGCGCGCCAGCGCTACTTTGATCATCTACGCATTGCCCGGGGCATACATCAACGTCATGGCTTTCTCTCACAGACCATCGGTCGGGTCTTTCCCTCGTGGCTCTTTGGCGATCCAACTGAGGAGGAAATGATGGACGCACTCGCATTTTCCGAAATGGCTGCGGCAGACGTTGGTCCGTTTGGTTTCGGAAACGACCGAGCGCAAATTCGACGTACGACAAACGAATACCGCATTGCATATACCCACCCATACCCACCTGCTCCTGGCTTCACACATGATTTTGAGTCATCATCACCTTCAACCAGTGTTATTGACGTGGACGATGAGCCTGGCCCCAGCATCAAGGCCTCTGGATCATCCTCGCCCAGTAAAAACGATAATTTGAATACACTCGTTTGTGCTCGTTGTTTGGATCCACTCGTTTTGAGTGGGGGAAGCATGCCCGAAGAGGAACGCATTCGTCGCCGGCTCTGGGGTTTGCGCTGTGGACACATGTTCGACGGTAAATGCATCGCTGAGCTGATGAAGCCGCGACCTGTACCCGATTTAGAACCCGTCGACACGGAAATGGCGGCTTCCGGACCTCCCCATGGCAGGCCACAAGACAAGGACTCTTCCACCCAATTCCAGGATGGTACCTCGAGCTTAGAGCTGGGCGGCGACATACCTCCCGATGCCAAGTCCATCACACGTTTGAGAGCAAGAGGGAAACCCCCTGCTATCGAACCGCAGTCTCAATCATTACAGAGTGCCGAAGGCGCCAGCTCGCGAACAACTTTCGCAGAAGACAACTCTATCCGTTCGCGCTTACGGCCACGGAACAACCTTCGACGTGTAACTCATATATCTTCACCATCACCCACATCATCTCACGCCTCTGCCCAGATTTCGTCGCAGCGCTCTCCAGCTACCACGACTCTAGCTATCCCTCCAGCTGTAGTCGCCAACACTGGTCACCGTTCTAGGAAACGAGCTAGGGGCAAGGGGAAGCAAAGGGCAGTAGAGCCGGTAATCCTCGAACGCCATGAATGGCGGTGCCCAGTTGCCCTTTGCGAGCGTCTGCATTTAAGCCTCAATATCGAAGATCGTGGCTGGGTCATGGACGAAGCACAAGGTGCAATCCCCATCTTTGCATGATGATGTGAGCTGCCATCCACCCTCGTGGTCAAGCCATGACATTCCAATTTAGAGTCCACCTATTCATCATCACCACATCGCTGCCTCGTGCCTACTCCCCACCTGCCTTTGACATCCCACGTTGATTAATAAATATGGCTCTTTCTCACCGTATGGTATGCAAACTTCTGGCCGGTTTGCGAATGTGTATAACCGTGTCTGTCAGCCCCAAACCTGTTCAGATCTTCAAGCGATTCTCTGCTACTCTTAGACCAGTAATGAATTGATGGTCCATCGAATTCCACAATTTTCGGTTGGACTGCTCTCACGGCGTTGTGTTGATCAAACGTACTTTCGACCCGCGCAAGATTTTGGCGACCTTTGCCTTGGTCCTTTTTATGGCTCCCATTTGTTTTGTTCGTGTGTTGGAGTGAAATGGACTGCTTAACAGTGCTTGCTCGAACCCCAGGTCTCCCTTCTTGGTATTGCTGCTGCTGCTTCACCTGATCATCCATCAAGCTGCAAACGATGCTTTTACAATATCGTGATTGATGTCTCGATAACCGCTCGTGTTTGAGATTTGGACAAAGTCCGACTCGGACTCTGAGTACGTTCGTACCTGGTAACTGCGCACGCTCCATGTTGTGGTCCTGACCTCAAGCGCCTGAATCACTCATCTCGCGGTAATAACGGATGCTTCGACGTATTGCATCTAGCCTTGATGATTGAACGGCATGTAGCCTCCACTAATTTGATCAAATCTTGCCTTCATCAGTTATGGAGATCTTCTCTACCTCCAGAATTTCTGAATGCCGCGACATCTACATTTGAGGGTGGCTACACACATGGTACGTTCTATTCTCGCGTTGATATCGATGCATGCTCCTTGTTTTCGAGAAGTATGGTTCACAGGTATGTGTTTCAGGTGAGGGAATTAGCTCATCTGATCATCTGCCCTAGTGATATTTTCATGGCCGTAGAACACAGCCAGAGGGAGCCCCAAGCCCGCTCTATGACTGTTGAGTGACTGCGGTCTTCATTGCGGTCTTCATTTTCCCAACGCACCTCGTAATGATCCTGACGTGTTTTATCATATCACTTTGTTAGCAAGAGGGACAGCATGGGAAAACTACCGAGTAATTAATGTCATTGGTAATCAATCACGTGATGATGATGACCCCACTTTGATTGAGATTTAGCGCGCACAATCAATCCATTCCCACTCTTTTCCCGCTATCTATAGGAACGATATGATAGGCACCAACATTTCTCATGAATCAGGGTCAGAGATAACATGTTTTGGGAATCCAAAGTCGGTCGCCTCCGTTTCACATGACTAGTCGCTTTTGGGGGACTGCCTTTCCGATATGTGGTCAACCCACTGCGCATGGCAGTCCACTCGCAACAGCAACTGTCATCGCGGCCTTCTCGGCACGGGGGAGAAGGTTTGGTCGCATCAGTCCTTTCCGTCTCCTTTATTGTGCTATGGGTCTGAAAAAGGGATTCAGGTGCGAACGTTCCAAGCTTTTCCGGCCGAGTACTGGACTCGTGTCCGATTGCGCCCAGCGCCGTAGTAGGGTGAACAGCTCCTACACCGTCACAAGTCAAATGGATCTACATAGGACGAGGTCGCAACTAAAGGATGCCGTCCTGGCTTGGCTATCTCCGATCGTCACCGTTTGATGGATGATCTAGGGAGATAGACTGATCCTTGCAGAAGGGTGAAGACGGCGATGCTCTTGATGGAGTGGGACCCCATAATCGTGCACATTGATATGCGTCGTTTATCGCAAAAGTTCTATCGACGTTCGGATTTCTTCGAAAACCTAGGCGCTAGCACCACCCCATTTTCCTTTCGTGGGTCACCCAGCCTTGGAGCGGAAACACAATTTTAGGAAACGGCCAGCGTCGCCAAGGTTTGTTCCTTCATCACAACGCAACATCATGTCAGACGAGATTCGAGATTTATGGCCGTGGGACCGTTCTTATCCATACCCCTGGGACGCCCGTTTGTTCCCACAGCCAAAGATGTATTCCTTCTGATCGGACCCTGAACAACCTCCGTACGGAGGTCGTGCCGCAGTTGCGCCTGATACTCGACCCGCCCTGTGGTGTAGAACGTCTCTCCTGTGCGTTTCCAAGAACAAGAATCATGATACAAGTATGAGTTGCGAAGACCGAAGTCTCGCGCCGTATATGGAAGTGGCGCATCAAAGCTCATCAATGGAGCGCGTGCAACTCCCGGATGGAAATATCCAATTCATTTCGTCGTGAAACGCCCAGGCAAGCCGCTTCGCTCCCCATCTCGCAGAAACCCTAATTTCCGATAACGGCGACCGAACCAAAGGTTCTACGTGCGTCCCACTCCAACTTGGAAAATCAACTGCTTGCACTTTGCTACAGCTGGGTTGGGCAGATTCTTGGTCTCTGAAACGCACGGATGGCATGTCGCCTCAATTGCGATCAGTTCCATTCTTAGCACCGATCCCCGGCAAAACAAGACTTTGGACGGATATGCTAACTAAAGGCAGGGCACTAATATAGGCACAACAATGCTCCCGCAGGTCCCATCGTCGTCTTACACATGGCGCATTCTTCTTCTCCACCGGGGACAGGACCTTGTGTGACAAGTGACAGATTGTTCTTTTTCACCTCGTGCAAAAGTCGTATGCATGAATGTTTCCCCCCCCCCCCCCCCGGGACCCCTATCCCCCTCTTTGCGCTTCTCGATGGCCATCACCTTTACGGGAAAGTACACAGCAACAGTAGCAGTACCCTCCGGAATGAAACTTCTAGCGGCGTCAATTCTGCGAGATCTGATTGGAATGCGTACGAGCGCGTCTGCGATCGAGTCCGACTCGGAAAACTACCAAGTCCAGGCATCATCCCCGGTCTCGACCCTCAAAGGGACACAGCTGGCGTGCACATGTCGTATCGGGTTTCATCCGTCCCTTCACTCGTTTGGACTTTGTTCTTTCCGTGATCGCAAAACTCTTCTGGCTTCTATGCGACCACCTTTCCTCCTCAGAGGTCAATTTTCCACCGTGAGATTCTCGACGCTCGCAGTCGCGGTCATGGATCCCCCAACGTCTCCACTTCACACCCCACACTCGTCAAATCCTATGTGCCTGAAGGTTCAAAGCGACTGCGGAAATGTTCAGGCGAGCGCCACCCGTCGTCACTCTTTTCGCTTCGCTCCTCCTCCCCCACCTCGGCGTATTTGGCGCCGAGAGATGCCATTTCCGACTTTTCCCGGGCGTCGCCGCTGCTGCCCCTCCTCCGTTATCCATCGACCATGTCCGGTTTTCTATCCATTCAGTTTGAGATCTCACGCGGTCGGCTCTGAAACTCCAGGATGCCCGCAAAGCGCGCGTTTTGGCGGGCGGCGCAAAGCCCGCTCTCCTATTTACGTCCCGATATATGACAACACAACGCCCGGCGAACACATCGGCTCCGATTCGTCTTGCATTCCGTATCGCGCATCACCAGCGATCTCAACTAGAAACCCCTACAATTTCCCCTTTGTGCGTTGTGTGGGCTGTGTGCACGCGACGTGCTGCACGGACTACTGTACGCCCACAACTGCGGGGCAATCGGGTCTCGGGCGCTTGGTTCCGGATGACCCTTGGGCTAGGCGCCCACTCGTTTAGCACCTGACCTGATTGACGACATCTACAGTATAGATTCCTCAATGCGACTAGTGCCCCACCAACCCCCCGCTTCGGATCGACGTACAGGAACTATACAACACGCCCAAGGCTATACCTAACCAAGACTAGCTCTGTTCTCCTTGTCTGCGTTGGACTCGGACCAAGGTTCACGTCCGGGCGTGCGGGGAATACCATCATATCCTGCTGTTGTGATGCGTGATGACTGATGCGCTACTTTCTTAATGGGTCTATCAATCTCTGGGATCGGATAGGGGGAAGAAAGCCAAATCCTCACCCGTTATCAGAACCAGAACAAAGCGAATATTTCCACACTGACCCTATTGTCGACGGTACTTCTTCTCTCTCCGAGAGAGCGCATCCCGACATAGTCAATCCCCGTGCGTGCGTGTGCGGCTCTGCTGAGGAGCGACGGCATACTATGCGCCATACTGCGCGCGCATGTCAGTACTCTACGTATTAGTGTGACGGTATGCATAGGGACAGTAGGCAAGCTGATCATGAACAGCTATCACTACCTACAGCAACCGTATTCAGTCTCCTTCGCATACCTTCCCCAACGTCCCGGTGTTATGATGTCCCCGGAAGGTGCAATAATGTCCATGATAGGATGCAGAAACGAGGCATTACTGTATCTTATCCCCATCCATCCACGCACCCCGCCTGGGCCAGTCAAGTCGATCCTTCACACGACCATCGCCACCTACAGTAGCAGGACGTCTTGGGCCGGCCGCAAAACCAGCATCGATACACGCATCCGTATCATAGTTCCGTTCCCGTTTCTGTACTGTAAGCTCGTCAACCTATTTTTATACCGGAATTGAGATCGCATGTTTTTGAAATTTCACGCGGTACCGTGTCCTATATTCAGGACGATGCTATGTGGACTGTATACTGTATACAACCTGGTCTCGTACAGGTCAATCACTATCAATGTGCCGCTATTCACCCAACGCCGATCATGCCCGAGCGCACAGCAGAACGAATCGATCTACTACTGTAGTACCGTACTCACAATATATGTTTTCTATCAGAATTCACAGGGAATGTCGTGAGTGGTGTTCTACCGAAATAACAAGCGAGACTCATTCATTCATATCTATCATATCTCGTATACTGTATCATACGCCCCCCTGTGCCTCACCGGATCGCGGGCGCTTCCGGGCCGGTCGCATTCTCCTCCGCTCCGGCTAAAGGATTGCATTGCCAATCGATTCAGTACGGCACTGGTGCTGTCAGTCAGCCCATGCCAGCCTTCCGACATCGGGCATCGGGGGGTTCCTCACTCAGGGTGCGCAGCCCACAATTCCGATGCAACAATCAAACAACAAGTACAGTGACGGTAGGACACAATAGGCATAACCGTTTTTTTTCTTTTTCTTTTGGGCAAGAAAGAATCCCACACTGTCGTATCAATATCATAATCATAATCATATCGCGCGGTAGCAGTTGTTATCACCATCTGTTGCCATTGTCTTCATGTTCACACGCCGCATCGCCATTCCCTTTCAATTACCAGACCCCCGGGTCCGCCGAGCCGGCTGACGGTTGCTCGACAATTGACAAGTGCGCAGTTGTCGTTTTTACAGCAATGGCACACGTTTTGGGGGGGGGATTCAATTGCGCATCAACAATAATATCATAATGTTGATAGCTGATAGTTGATGCTGCCGCAGACTATACACTTTAGGCCCATTTGGTCAGAAAGGGAAACCGGCAACTTGCAATTGCGGCGTCGCGCTTACTAGCGAGCATCCATCCGGAAACTGGCCCCGCTGACTGGCAATAAAGACTGGCGGTACATATAACAAGTACATCTGCCTTGACCATCCGAAGCGAGCACCGCGGCCCCCAGCCACACGCACCCGATGCTACCTGTGGCTCTTCCTTTGTCCCAAAGCTCCATGAAAATGCGTGTATGGGTGTGAGGCAGAAGAGAAGTCGATTGCAGGCATATAGATAGATATTATCCCCGTAGAGGTAACAAAGTACATTTTGCCTCCGGTGATCGCGGGCTTCTTTCATTGGGATCTTCTTTCGAGTTTCCCTAGCGAAAAATTAAAAAAAAAAAAACGAAGTCGATTTGGCAACCCAAGTGCTCCCATTGGTTTTGGAAAAAGAGTAGAACCCCCCCTTCTCCGGCTACACAAGCTAACACAGGCTCCTTCGCCCGTGGCACTCGCGATCAGGGTCGCATATTTTTAGCACGTACACATCGACATGCGATGGCGATGGCGGAATGAAGTGGATCGACGATGGCACCGTTGGGCAACTCTCTTTTGATCGCAACAATTTCTAAATCCATTTGTCGTTGGTCTCCGCCGGCCCTTTGTTATAGTGCCAGCGGTTTGTGCACGTTCCTTCTTTCTTTTTCGGGGCCAGGAGGGCTGTGTGTGCGCTGGGAATTTTTCATTGTTGTTGTTGGCTAATCGCAGAGAGCCTCCCAATTGGGGCCGCAGAAGCGCGATGAACTTCTTGACAAGTCCATACGGTTTCACGTGTGCGCGCCATTAGCATCCTTGCCAAGCCAAAGAGCGGCGGCTTCAATCAAGAGTACACCTTTTCGGGGAAAGCGCGCGTCCCAGAACGAGCGAGAGAGATAAAGGGAAAATTGAGAGGATCAAAGCCGAGTAAGCAAGGTCGAGTCAGCAGTTAGTATCAGCAGTAGTGGAACGGACGAACATCTGATTCCCAATCATTCGACCATTCTAACGGCGATCAAAAAAGAGCAACACACAACGTGCTCCATCGCGAACAAGAAATGATCCAATCATTCCATATGGATCTCCATTTTTTTTTCATACCTCTATTTTTATTATTATCAAAGGTTGCAACTCCCAAGGGCTGTCGTTCGTAATTTCATATAACGCGTGTATGTTTTTACACTTCTTTTGAATGACGGGTCGCTATGTACTGTGCGCCATCACACGCTCTGGCACTTTGCGCCGCCCTCGTGATGACCGTGCTAAGATACGGGTACAACAAGCCCTTTTATGACAGGCTGCTGGTGGTGGTGGCTGGGGTTGGCTTCTCCGCATCCTTCCCCACTTCCATAGATCCGCCGGTGACCGGTGGCGGCCGAAAGGAAAGAGGACGAGTTTGTTTGCGCCGCTTGATACAGATACAAGTGTCTGACTGTTGGGAAGCAAACGTCTGTGGCGGCGGCGGCGGCGGCGTCGGCGAGTGGAGGCGGTGCTAGTCGTGATGACGAGAACCGGACTCTTTGTTGCGGTTGCGGCGGGGACGAGAAGAAGAATCTGTTTTTTTTTTGTCTCTGTCTTATGATTTCCGCCGGGCTCTGCGGCTCATCCTATGCTACAGTAGTCACGGGTACGGGTACCACCTTTCCGAATCCGAATCCAACCAATGGGGCACCGCACCGGCCAAAAGTGGGGGTTGTGGTTGATTGGGGAGAACACGAATCATGATATTGTATCGAACGAGTACCGGTCAAAAGTGGGCTCGTTGGTTAGGTTAGAAAAGCGAGGATTGTTCCGGAACGAAGAAGGGGAAGGGGGTGGTGGTGTTGTGCCCAAGTGCCAAGTGCCAGGGTGGCGGGTAATCGGGTAATTGAAGCGTGGGCACATCAAATTCAATCTTTTTCTCGCTTGGGGAGAATCTCTTCCCACGCAAAGTCGACAAGTGCGCCGATAGTTCGCATAAGGGCAGAGGCGATGTGCGGTCACCCATTGACATGATGTATTGTATGCAAGGGGGCGCCGTCAATGGATGGTCCCTCTGTCTGTAAATTAAAATTAAAGGGTGCCTAGAGTAACGTTGATTGACAGTACAGTATGGTACAGTATACAGTACACAGACTGAGCAGATCAATGCCCGCGCGCGCGCTGGCTGACACGGTTTGTCGGGGGGGAATAAGATTCGAGGAGAGAAATCGGCGATCGCTTCGATTTTGAGCGAATGACCGGTAAAGTAGTCATCATCACCTTCCACTCCCCCACCTTTCTCGGAAAAACAAAAAGCGAAAAGGAAAAGCACGAGGAAGATGCAAAGATTCTAATTTAGGTAGTAGCAAGCATGCAACGAAGTCGGATTGCCCGAGTGAAACAAGCATGGTCACATGTAGAGGCAAGATATGGTTAGAGCGTTGAAACGGTTTACAAGGAGATACCGCTTATTTAGTTTCAGCCCTCGAGCAAGGGCAGGATTCGCATGTGCGCAGCTCGTGCAGGTTTCGGTAACCAACCGACCACGAGGAGGAGGGAGGATGAGGAGATCAGCGCGTCGGCAGGAGGTGTACTGTATTTCATACATCCAATCCGCAGTCATTACTACTAAGTCTTGCATCGCATGACTATGAACATGACACAGACTCACGGAGTCAAAGTGTCATGGACCGGAGACCAAGGCGGGGGATGGTGACATGTGTGTTTGTGTTGGGAACGTTTGTTTCAGGATAAATTTCCGAGGGGTGAATATGATGTTAAGATCATTGTTCACGACACTTCCGAGGGCCGTGACCGGCTTACCAACATCAGCGGTCTGGTCCAATTGCATTTCCATGGCCCATGGCCTTGGCGGAGGAGAGCCATTCCTGTCACTCCCATCTATAAATCTCCACAGATGCTCTCCCTTAGCTCATACTCTCCCCGGAACCCACAATGCTTACCGACGACCTCCCTTGGCCAGAACTCGGAAACGTCTCCAGAGGCGCCACCCGCGGCAATCAAGGTCAGAAGGGCGTCCTCTCCCCCCCCAACCCCGATGGACGCTCCCTCATCCAGCTCCGCGTCCAACCCGGCGTCCTCACCGTTCTCCTGAACAAACAAGCCACCGAATGGTATCGCACCCTCGACGCCGAGGTCAACCACGCCCTGAAACTGACCAAGACCTACTGGCGCAAGGCCCGTCGACGACAGGACTACGACCCCATCGCCGACCAGGACCACATGGAGCTCCACGAGTGGCTCCAGCAGCTCAAGGACAAGGTCATGTCTCACCTCGAACTCCTCATGCAGCGCGGCGACATCAAGGGTCCCCCCTACGTCATGCCCGACAACGTCGAACTCTCCTTCCTCAGAAAGTTCATCGACCGCCAAGCCGCCGGCATTCCGCACAATCCCCGACGCCGCAAAGCAATGCTCGACAACAACACTAACCGCGGCACCAATGGCACCTCCACAACTACGACCGACGACCAACCCACCCGTCCCCGCGTACTGCCCCCTCTCTCCGAGTCCCCAGAACCCTCCGACGAGTCCGTTCTAGACGGCGCCACATCGAGCGACGAGGCCTGGGACACAGACCGCAGGCATCCATCCCGTGGTCAGTTTTTCTGCACTGCCCTTTTTTTCCCCTTCTTCGTCCATTCCTCGTCTTCCCGTCCCCACACTCATACACCCCAACATCACAGAACGCTCCATTCCGCGCTACTCTGGACCCCTTTCTTCGGTCTCATATCCAGCGCCGATAAAGTCTAGCCCGCGTCTGGCCAGCATCCGGTCCCTCGAAGAGGACGCAGAATCTTCCAGTGCGTTGATCTCATGCCCTATCCCTACTACCCCCCAACCCCCCTCACTGACTCGTCACCGCACAAACCCCGACAGATCTTCATTTGCAAAGTGCCCGCACCGCTCTGCGGCGTGCTCAGAAAGCCACCCAGGACACTTTTTCAACCTACACCGCCTCGCTGGAGGCCGAACGCCGATTGTCTCATGAAATAGCGGTCCTCGAAGACCGGCGAGATCACCTCCGTAAGTCAAAACACCAATTTTTTTTTGCATTCTCATTTCGCCACCTGTCCTGTGCACCATTTTCGCTAACGCACTGCTATCATTCTCTCTCTCGGTGCTTCAGTGTCATTGATCCTGCGTCAAAATCCGCGCCCACAAGGTGCGCACTGCCCCTTCCCGGGTTGCGCATGCATTGACGGCGGCGGTCCAGACGGAGGTGGCGGCGGCTTGACGAGCTACTCTCGCAAAGCCCTCACGTACGACCCGGAGCCCGCGGCGAGGTATACTCCGTATAGCGCACAGACGCTGCCACCACCGGTGCCTCCGCCGTCGTCAGGGCCAATGCCGCCCATGCGTTCCGCATATGCCTGGGACGATCGAGAACGTGACGAGGTCGGCTCGCCACATACATCCAGCGCAAGCGTCAGCGTCGGCGGATCGCCCGCGCGAAAGCACGCACGATCGTGGGATTCGGAGGTGAGTTTATCATCACTGCATTTACCATCCCACCCAATCCGATATCTATCCATCCAACCCGAGCCATCCCACCATCAAATCGCCCATATCCCACCCGTTCCTGACTGCAGTAATCCGGCATTTTCGCATCCCCTCTCCGGGTGACCCGAGGGTTACCCGATCGTTGTTTTTTTATTATTTTCTCTTTTGGGGGGCTAAAAGACAAAAAAAAAACTTTTTTTTCTTTTACACAATCATTGTATCGCTTTTTTCGGAATTTTGGCGCTGACTCCATCTTTTTATTTTTTTTTCTTGTAGGACCCACCGATTCGTAAGCGTCTGGCCGGGTCCGTGTCGGGATCGCCTCCGATGCGTGCGTCTTGAGACGTACATTGACGAGTGCACGGGATCGGTGAACGGACCAAGGTTGCACCGCTCCTGCGCTTCAGCCCCTGCCCTGCCCTGCCCAGCCCCGCCCAAACCCAGGCCATACCCACACCCCCCCCTTTCATCCCCTTGCATTTCCCATCACTCATACCTTGACTAATATTCGCACACGAGTCAAGTGAAACCAACGGGAAATCTTTTGCGGGTTCCATGGGTAATAATACGGTGGAGGTATTGATGAAGTAGAGGCGGTGTAGATGGCTGACCGCTGACGCCGTTATGCTGACGTTGTTGGATGGTTGCGCGCGATTACATGAGTTACTGATGATTGTACTGGGCTTTGATGATCTGACACTTTGACTCTTCTCTGTTTTTGGCTTCTTTTCTGACGGGGTGGGATCCGGTGGGAACGCGACCGACTGGATGACGAGATGTCCTTTCTCTGTCGCTGGTCGACACCGCCCATCACCGCCACCACCATCGCATTTGTACTTGTAACTGTATTGTATCCCTTGACGTTTTTTTTACATCACGCTGTTGTACGTCTGTAAGCGCACCTATACCCCCTCCTTACCCCCACTCTTCTCCCACCTCCCTGTGTTAACACAACAACGGACGATAACTATATGTACAAATTTGGAATTGATTGAAAACAAAACAAAACAAAAAAGGAACGATTAGGCGTCGCAGTTCTTTTGTGGAATATTTAGTCTTCCCACTTTCCTGGGCAGAACCACACCACGAGTGTGCCAGGTGCGTGCCAGGTGCCGAGGTGCGTGAGAGAAAACCAGGTCCGGGTGCAAAGGGTTTTTTTGTTGGGCTGGGGTTCTGCACAGCCTAGCCATTAAAAATTTGCAAAAAAATGCTTTAATGTTTCCCACCGATCCCGGACGAGGACGAGCAACGAGGGCGTGCGTGTGAAGGTAGATGCCCCAGACAAGCAGTGGGAACGTGGGCCGCAATGAAAAGTGATGGCGAAATGTAAATGCGATGCAATGTTAGGGGATGGGTACAGTATGGAAGAGTGAGGGCGGGAGGGGAGACCGTCATCTGGAACCTCCGCCGCCAACTGGGACCCTTTTCTCCCGAGCACGAAATGCCCTGAAAATCCACTTTTTTTAATTCACGACTTCTGTCGTGGAAGTGGAAGGTCGTTCGACCCATGCCCAGGCCGCCCCTGTGAATATTGTCAACCGTGACAATGCTTCAAATTGCCAATGCTGCTACTGTAGCCGCGACCGACGCCATCATCATACAGTAGCATGATCAGGACCCAAAACCCAGACAGACTAGACAGGCCCCTGTCCTCTCTCATAACTTGTATTGTACTAGCGCGTCGACTGCTGCTGGTCTAAGGGATCACACAGGGACCTGCCCCAATTGGCAGCTTTTGGTGCGGCGTCACCTCCATCAAACCACCACGATGTCTTTTTTTTTTTTTTTGCCAATTATATCGGCATGCCTTGACGCAACGAAACGACATCGATGACGACGACGATAACTAATTATACGTCGTTGTTGCAGCGAGTACAACCGTTCTGTACGGTATACGGTGGTTTTCAATTGGCAAGCGAGCGACAAGCGGCAGAGCGGCTGTCAGTGGTGTGTGGAAACACTGTTCGGATCAAACCCATGAACGTTATGGTTTTGAAAACGAACGAAACGGGTCCACAAGGCCTCGATATGCCTCAATTCCGGTGTCGTCGGAGGCATGCAAGACAGCCAGCCAAGCCTTGTGCTCTCTCATCCTGACGTACACGGTATCACATACTAGCATACACTTCAACACAAAGACGGAAGTTGTTCAAGTTGAATTAAGTGAAATCGCAACGTCAGCGTTCGGAGCTGGCATCTGTCTGTTTACGCCACACACGCCACTAACACCAACGCATCCGCACCCGTCGCGCGCGCTCTCGCCCTCTCATGGCTCATCGCATGGCATGGCTCTCACGCTCACGCTCCTCGCGAGCAATCGGTCAGACATGCAACGTACATGCGCATTTAACGACCCACACGTGCACACGAGACAACGCATCACCCCATCAATGTGTTGTTCTGGTTCTGGGGGAGGAAACAGGTACTACAGCAACCGTCTCGTCAACGCATCACCCCATCAATGTGTTGTTCTGGTTCTGGGGGAGGAAACAGGTACTACAGCAACCGTCTCGTCAACGCATCATCGTTTTTTTTTTCGTTTCGTCATCAATCGTCGTCATCGTGATCGTTCTGATGCATACGGTGGGTTGCCTGTGGCCATTTGAGTCTGGTCAGTCAGCCGTATGCATGTACTGTATGCATGTCCCCAAGACCCCTTCATTTGCTTTGCAATGCAATTGCGAATTGTTCCCTCCCTTGTTCCCCATGCAATGCATGCTCCTTTCCGACCGCTTTCGTAATTGTCGTCATTTTCACCCCTCCACTTGGCATGCCCTTTATCCTTCCTAATACCGCACCGCACTTTGATATGAAGCGCAGCCGCGCACTCCCCACGTGCACGCTCCGCGCAGCAAGTTACATTAATCGAAGATGTCAGCAATTTGTCAAGGGCGCAAGCGCTTCCAGCTTTCAAAGCAAAAAAAGATGTGGATTTGTGGCGCCAAGAGCACTGTAATGGTCCCACCACAGCCCGAGGATCCATTTTAGGCGCTGGTGACGAAATCATGGTATGCTAAGCTCTTTTAGGATGAGACAACTCTGTGCTTCGGAGAATTTCTGCGAGCTGGTAAGCGTGGGATCAAGCTGGGCCATGGGCGGTACCCGGAGTTGGTAGGAGTAATCGAGGTTTAATGTGGCTTAGGGATACACGTACATACATACATATACACATATAGATACAAACGAGAAAGTCGGAGCTCAAGGTACAACAAGTCCACAATCCGAAACAGGGGCGGAGAGCAAAACAAAAACAGTTTGAATTCTTCAATCGAACGAACGAAGGCGTCATCGAGTCTTCTGACCACAGAGCGTGTGCAGCGCCGCCGTCGGCCCATCACACCACGTTGTTTCTGCTCATACCACCACCACGCTCATCATCGGCACGTATGACGCTCACGGGGTCTCGAGGCGACAACTTGGGTTCGGTCGCTTCTTGCCCAGGATTGAGGGTCCAGTATCGGTAACTGTGGAGCCCAAAGAGCAATCGTGGCACATCAAAGTAAACGACCCATCCGTCCGTTTTGCGTCAGCGCCCAGGCCCTCTCGAATAGCAAGTGACACGCATGGGGGCGAGGAATATGACGTACTGTTTCAAAATGACATAGAATGTGGTGCCCAGGAGCGAGCCTAGAAATGGGCCCAGCCAGTACTGTGTGTGAAATTGTCACATACGCGTGTCAGCATCTCTCTAAACTTGTTTTATATCTGGTATTTTTTGGCGTGCGGGGAAATATGTGGGTCAAGGGTGATTGTCGTCTCCTTTTTCTCTTTTCTCCCCAAAAAATTTTCAATTTCGCGCGCCAGGTGGAAAGAGGAAACAGGTACGACGAAAAAAAAGTGGGTCACGAGGGGCTGGACTTACGATCCAGTGCGAGTCGTTCGGGAAACCCGACACCGCAGCCGGTCCAAAGGCACGCGCGGTGTTCATGGCAGCGCCCGTGTAGGGCACAGCGAATCTACAAAGGTTCGTGGCGTCAGAAATGAAATCGTAATCTCCGTGGCAGGAATTCTGAATCGGCCCACTCACAAATGGCACGCGAAGAGCGTCAGGCCCACGCCGATCTATTTTGCCGGGGGTCGGACAATTAGCTTTGGCTGCGGGCGGACTGGGACTTGTTCTGTGAGGAGTAGGGCTACGACGTACCGGAGCAAAGGGGGTAGAGCTATGCTTTTCGGCTGCCAGCATCAGGACGGCAAGACAGAGTGCAGAAGTGATAAACATCTCGATAAACACGCCTTGTGCGCGGTTGACGTTCGGGGCGAGTACTGGGCTAAGTGCGGAAGTTAACGCATGTCGTACCAGTGATCCGGGGCGAGAACGGAATGGAAGTGCGGGGGTGAAAAGGGGGGAACAAGGAGGGAGAGAAGCGTTGCAACACGTACTCGTACGTCATAGGACCGGGAGTCAGTCCGAGTATGATGGCGGCCGCGGCAATCGCACCGGTCATCTGCGCGATGCAGTACAGAACGAAGCGCGTCGGCCCAATGCAGCCACAAAGGAGAAGCGCGAGGCTGACGTCCGGGTTGAAGAGCCCGCCCGTTGCGCGGAAAAAGAACCAGGCAGAGACGAGCAAGCTGAGCCCAAACGCTGTTGCGATATAGAGCGACTGCTCGAGGGCCGACCCCTGTACTTCATGCGCCGCCTGCGCCCCGCCAAACGCTAGGAGTAAAAACATGGTCGTCCCAACGAATTCGAAGAGGGCCGCCTTCACATCCTTAACAAGTGTCGTATGTGGCCAATAATCTCGCAGAGCGGTTCTCGGCATTTTTGTCGTCGGTCGAGAGGGAAGATACAGGGCGTACAGAAAGGAGCATGTCGACCCCCTATATCGTCCGGTCCAGTCCTCAAACCCCGCCAATTGTGTAATTGTCAAAACACGTCCAACGCCCAACGCCTTAGACTATGGGCGACCACTCCCGTCGCAATCTTGTCCGCCCTTGCCAAGAGAGTCGGAATCATGGAAAGGAGTCTTTCGTCATGTGATCGCGGATCGCCATATTCTGCAAACACTTCCGGCGGGAAGGAGAGAGGGGCTGTCGAAGTAGGAGGAGAGAGACAGGAATAAACGCGGCAACGCTTGCTACCGCATTCACTGTGCGCCGTGCGTGCCATAGGAAAATGGTGCTTATGAAACGGTCCCTGGATGTAAAATTTTGTTTGACTGGTCGAAAGGATCATTTCCGAACCACACGCAAAGGCAAACGGAATGAAAGGGAGGAAAACAGAATAACTCAATCCCAATCAAGTCTGGGATTTGCCCTCTGTCTCTTCGCCTGACTGCGTTTGTCCTTTTGCAGCCTTCGCTGCGCGTTCGCTTTCCGTTCTAACCCCCTCACACGCTCCCTCTGTTCTTCGGACGGCTCATTCTGGATTGCCTGGGATGCGGCAGAACGAATCAGGGAATGCAACTACAACAAGTGGTGGGTTTGGTCACTGGCGGGATGCCATCGGAATTGAATCATAGATGCGTTCATACCTTTGTTAGACAGTCATCAACATTCTGTGCCTGCGAGCGATGTAGTGTGGATGTCATCAGAATGGATCGTGATGATTTGACAAAATAGGGCTATATTCATTCAATTCATCTGTCAGACAGGCGAGACACGAAGAAAAAAAAATAGACGGCAAATAGACGTCAGAACAGACCGACTGTTGGAGGGCATCATGAGCCCATGAGGGTATCCAAGGGGAGTCCAAGGCACATCGCACTGTCGCCTTTGTGTTCACTTTGTTGACGTTCTGTTCGCCATCGCCTGTTCGGTCGATGCGACGCGGGTGCAAAAACACGAATGTAGACAAACCTGGCCGCCGGGACCGGAACTTCGGGAAAAGGCAATGTCCACCGCCGCTCTAGGTAATGGACATCCTTTGAAACGCATTAGCCAGTCACGAGCGGTGGCGGCATCTTTCGAAGTTGCCAGGTTTGAAAGAGGGGGTGGCGTCGGGAGTCCAGTTGCTCCCGGTCTGTGGACGGTTCTACGCCGGGCAGTGCGGACGAGTAGTTGAACACGGGACCTTGCATCACGATGGGCGTGCAAGAAGAGAAAGCTTGAACGGGTAAGAAGGTTGAGCATCTTGCGTGGCTGTCGGACAGTGGCGTGTGATTTCGAAAATAACTATGAATTCCAGTTGCCAAAATGACCACGTAATGCGCCGGTGAAGCGGTGGCGACAGGTGAGATGATGATGATTTCCCCAGTTGAACGTTCGATTGCTTGGCCTGCTCGAACGAGAAAGACCTAACGCGAGCCAGAGAGTCAGGTGAGCTCGGCAGATACCGTAACTTAGTCAGCAATTTTTGACCCTGACCGCCCACTCGCTAGTGATTAGGCTATTACGGTGACACGTATTGTACTGCTTCTGCTTCACCGCCGTTTTGTTCCGATGTCAGAATCCTGGAACTTGCCGTTTATTATATTTGGGGAATGTTCTGCTTCTGAAACCGCACCTTAGTTCTTTTTCCGTCATCCTGGGCCACGGGACTACACCAGTTCTTCTCACTCTTAGTGCGCCCGACTCGGAACTGATATCCCGACAGGAACATTGTAGATTTTACACGTAAAATACGAGCACAGTCGTAATTCTCGGCTTCGCCAATTACCTTGTTTTTAATCACGGAATTAATTTCGTTTCAATTGCTTCATCTCCTGCCCTTGATGGAACGCAGTATCCGCAATCTGGTGCAAGTGGGCGCCGCGCCGCGATGTTCCTACTGACATTGCATGATAAAGTACTCTTCGGTACTTTTACTTATTTGTTTTCAATTTCGGCTAGCCATTTGGCGCTCTTCGGCACCGCCAATCATCGGACGACTTCGGGACTTCTATGCGCCTTCTCGTGGTGATTGCTTCATTCCAGTCTGCTTCTCGTCATGGCTCGAGGACTCTTACACCTCGCCTTGTCTCGGCTCCCTTCAACGCATTAACGACTGCAGCGTCTGTCTGATGTTGCGTGTCACTACAAATGTTCCTGTCACTTCGCGCGACTTGCAATCTGACCTTTAAACCGTCAGATGACAGAAGTCACAGTGCACGTTTTCTTGACTCCTTCACGACGGGGGTGTACGTCTAGCATGCATGAACACTACCGGTGTAACCAGCGCCGTGCCCTTCTTCATGTCCGCGGACGTCGTCGCAACCCCACGAAGAGCAAGCGCTCAGAGCCCGATGTCCTTGTGCAGGATACATCGTGTGATTTAGGTGCTAACCCACGTCATGGCCCACTCCCAAGGACGACTTGCGATGTATGATCACCTACAGAAGGACGGATCATTTTGCCTCCACCTGATCCACCTTTGTTGTTGCGATCTGTTCGTGTTCGTGATTCTGCAGGTGCTCCTTAGATAAAACAAAGCAGCCATAAACGTTGATCTCGTCCTCAGACTCCCGACTCTGTTCCGTTCCGTGTACCTATGAGGTGGTGCCCGATGCGGCATTTCCTGATCAGCTCTAGAGAGAGATCGAACTCCACGATGTGGCTCCATGATGCGTTAGAATCTCACCTCAGAGGAGTTGTGCAACCCACATCTGTCAAAGATTAGCGAAGGCACCGATTGGCTCTTTTTCATCCCTTTTTCGTCATACTGGGTGGCTCGGTGTGGAAAACTGGAACTCTGGGCGGATCGTGGACTGTTGAAGTGGTGGGCTTGGTTAGTATTTACCATGAGTCACGAGCGTGGGATTGTCGGGCTGTCGATGTGGGGCTAGACTTGCTGACTGTAAGACCCTCGACCGCGCAGGATGCGGCAGCCTTCGTTTTGACCCTTTCTGCCGATGGATGACGCGTACAGCACCTCAGTTGCGGCTTTGGCGACACTTGTCTATCTTTGAAATTTCCCGGCTACTGTATCTTTTCAGAAGGTCATGTACCTGATTCTGATTATCTATGTCTCGGCCATGCGGTCAGCACAGCACCCACCCAGTGCCTCCGCCGGCCTCGGGCTATTCGATGGCCGACAAAGACAAGAGCACAAATTGCGGCCGACGGCATCCAGGTTGAGGTGAGCACATGACCTATTTTCAGGGGTTCATAAATGTCCCTGACTGCAATGCTGCGTCGGAGAAATCAAATCACAATTGCGTACTGTGATCTGACCTTGTACCTCCAAGGTGATCGAGAAGCGAGAAGATTGGGTGACCTTGGGTCTATCCAATGCAGTGGTCCTCATGCACTGGACGATTGACGGGAGCGGATTGATTGTTGGGTTGATTGATAAATGCGTGGGTTTGGTTTGACTCGGGGATTGAACTTACGAAGTTATTCATCAGAGGCGGCCGCCGAGCTACTGTATGCAGGGGTAAAGTCTCACTCAGTGCGCCACTAACAGACGGACTCCAAGACAAATGATTGATTGACTCGGACTGACTCTCCACGGCCCAGCAAGCCTGACGTGTCCACCCACGGTGACCCACCACGTCGCTAACACCCCCAATAACAACTTTTTTCTCCATCCGCGTTATCATATGAAGAGCGTGGGCCTGATCCATTTCCTTTTCTCTTTTGTTTGAAAGCAACAAGTTTCAGAGCGCTCAGATCTAGCTTAGGTCCGGCTCGGCTCGAGGGCAGGCTCCCCCACTCCTGGGGAATACATGACGTTTTGACACTGCGGCGAAGCGATTCGAGAACCACATCAGCACGAGAGACATACATCGTCGCCGTCTGGCGGCGCACCGCGCCAAAGTCAACTGTCTCCAACAAAGCATGCTCCTGCCGTGTTGCGCGGCATTTTCTGGACATGGACAACCAACTGGGGTGAAGGCCACAGTGGTGCTGACATTCGACTCGGAACGCGCGTCGTCCCTCCTTGCTCTTACGAATATCATCTTGACGGATTTTTTGACAGCGTATGATCGGCGACATCCTGCCAATAAGGCTTCTTGTCAAAGGAGATCCTAATTAATGAAATACTGAACCTGCGATTCTTTCTCACATCCCCATTCCGTCCCCCGAAAGTGACTAAGGTCTGGGATCAAATATACATTCGTGGTGGGCGATAGGGTGTGTCGCTGACAACGACATCGGATGTGCGTGGAAGCTGAGAAATGCATGGCATACGACTGTTCGAGCTACAGAACTTATAAAGATGACATCACGGCAAATCATCGTTCACTAGAAGAACCAAAAAAAAAATTGCGCATGCACTGATGAATAAAGTGGATTATGGTGGAAATCGTGATTTACTGTGAGGATTGCAGAGGTAGCTGAGAACAGGGGGGCGCCGCAAGATCGAGAATGTCTTTGACGACGCAGAAATCTGTGTCGGATATGGTGTAACGGCTAACATTGCCGCCTCTCACAGACACTGGTGGCCGCGGCAGCTCGGGGTTCGATTCCCCGTATCCGAATATATTTTTTCGTCTTTTTATTCTCAACAAAAAGCTCAAATCCCGAGCTCTTGGAGTGTCCAGGATAATACTGCCGCGCAGGATAGTGGCACTAGTACTATGGAAGCATAGTAACTGGGAAATGAAATTATGAATGATCTTGGGGCCAAAGAAAACTGGTTCGGATATGGTGTAACGGTTAACATTGCCGCCTCTCACGTCACGAAAGTTGGGGTATGTTTTACGGCCTCCTCAACTTCCGTGGAGGGCCGCGGCAGCTCGGGGTTCGATTCCCCGTATCCGAATTCCTTTTTTCAGTCTTTCGACACTGAATGGTCAGGCGGGCGGGACGTGATGGAGAGACTTCTTTTGTACGTTCGATTTCACGAGACAAAGTAAAACCGTGACGGATCAGAACAGTTCGCGTATGCACTGCCACACAAAAACAGGACACCTCAAGAAGCAGATGATTCGTATCTGATAGTGTGCTCTACTACAACATCGTGCAAATGCTATGATAACCCGAGTACATTATCTCCGATAACGGTACCCTAGCAACGTTGTCAGTAAAGCTTGATGACGATGAGGACAGATTTAGGATGATTCAGAGCGCCGTATGAGAAGAAATCATGGCCGAAGCTCAGAAACAGCTTCTAGTTGATTTTTTCTTTGGAACGTTTCATCTCGAAGTACATAGAGAGCGAGGGTGTTTTGTATGCAGGACGAACCTACGAAAGATAATGTGGGAGGTCTGAGATGGAAGGCGGTCAGCCATTGTCGAAAACCTCAGGAGAGAAAGACAAGAAGAAATCAGAAAGGGTTGCCCGAAACTTAGTGAGCTATGGCGGGCATTTTCGGCAGTGATGATACGAAGACCGTCGTGTTAAAAAGCATCATGCAAAAGTCGCACTGGGTAGCGCGTGAAAGACTGAGGGGAGTGTTGAACTCACTTTGGTATCGCGAGGCGCGAGGGGCTCTACACGGCAACGACGATTCGACTTGGCGCGCGCTAGCATCACCCTGGAATTAGGACTTCGTCAGCGCTGTGTTGAAGGACTAGCACCGACATCCGGTCGTCGAATCAGATTTAAAAAAAAACAGCCAGTTTTGTCGTCAATCTCAGACCCGTATGTTATGGTCGAGAGTCAGGCGGTAAATCCATAAAGGAACATCATTTGTGTAGAGGTGGCTGGAAAAAAGACTCACTCATTCTCAGCAACGCCAGATCGAATGACTACCTAAATGTGGGGAAGAGCCTGCGGGGTTCAGCGACTTGGTCTCGAGGGCCCAGAAGAGCGATGAGGTTCAGATATGAAAAAAAGATGAGAGCATCGAGCAAGAGCTCTCAGATACTCTAGTTTGAATGGTTTTGGATCATCCAAACGAGGGCAGAGTTGACAAGTTCATGATTGGCTCACCTCTTGTCGCTCAACATGTCGTCGAATGCTAGTCAGTCGGGTAGCAAGGCTTTGCAAAGCGCTGAAAGCAGGAGGGTAAGCTGAGTAGACGGCCTGGAGGAAGGGAGAGAAAATGGGATTGTAAGAACCGATCAGTGTAACTATGACATAGGTTAGTCTTCGCAGCACCGTTTAGGTATAACGGCGCGCTCATGGAAATGCTAGATATTCATCCTATCGACTAGGTAAGGAGGGAAAACTCACCGTCAATATTTGAGGGACCTCAAACGGTTGCTGGCAGAAATTTGAAGCAACGTTATTGAACCTCTCTAGGGCAGGTCACTCACACCTCGTGACCGCGTCTCCGGCTCAATCACAAGCTGTCATGCTCATGCTCTCACTTTCCTCAATGCGACCTTCTCTCGCTGTTGTATCCAGATCTACCTTCTCTCAATCCAAAAGTCAAGCGTTAGCTCTCTGTCACCCTGGCCGCTCGCTGCTCACACGGCCCTCGTTACAGGATCTTTCAGGACGGGCGTAGCTCCCGTGGACCTCAGATACGATGTCCTTCATCCCAACCATAGCTCAAAAACAGAACGACCTCTAGTCATTCTACACGGGTTGTTGTGTGTGTTTTTTCTTTATTCTTCTCTGCGTTTGCGCCGACTCTGTCGCTCATAGTGTGTTAGTGGGATGAAACGGAATTGGTTATCGCTATCCAAGGCGTTCCATCGTGACCTCCAGCGACCTGTCTATGCTCTAGTACGTCTCACTTCTATGAGAGTCTCCCCACTATTGAGTACTTCCCACTCGCGTCTTAGGATCTCCGCAACCACGGTTCGTCTCCACACGCAAGTCCGATGAATTACGAAGCAATGGCCAAAGACATCTTCCACTTCTTCCGATCGCATTCGCTCTCGAATGTTTCCCTCCTCGGTCATTCCATGTAAGCCTCCAACCTTTTCCTTCTTTCTATGTGCTCACATACCGCTCAGGGGTGGCAAAGTCGCCATGGCCGTTGCCCTCTCCCCCGAGCTCCCCGCTGACGCCATCGAACATCTGATCGTGGCAGATATCGCGCCTTCGAGCGCGCCGCGCCCTACCGAATTTCGAGGCTACATTGATGCCATGAATAAAATAGAGCAGAGCAACGTCAACTCTCGACGGGAAGCCCACGACATTCTCTTGCCTTATGAACCTGTGCGTCTCCAACGGGCAGCACCGAGCCAATTTTCTTTTTTTCCGGGAGATCAATACTAACAGTGCGCCCATCCTAGGACCCCATGACCCGCGCGTTTCTCCTAACTAACCTGGACACCACTGTTCAGCCCTTCAAGTTTCAAGTCTCGCTCGATATCATCGCATCGTCTCTCCCTGACCTTGGCGGCTTCCCATATAAACCGGGCGAACGTTCTTGGCATGGGAACGCGCTATTTGTGAAGGGTGCGAAGAGCAAGTACATCAACAAGGACAACATACCCATCGCAAAGGAGTTTTTCCCAGGCATGTTTCTTGAGACGCTAGATGCTGATCACTGGGGTACGTGCAGACAGTCATTTTTGGGGACATACACTGAAGCTATTTGGGCGTATTAGTTCACGCGGAAAAGTACGTTTTCAATTTACCCAGTCAGTTCCATGTGTGCTGTGCTAATACTAGTTTTGCAGGCCGAATGAGTTCAAGAAACTTGTCGTAGATTTCATCACTCGGACATAGACATGTACTGTCGCACGTTAACGGATGAATTTAGTGGATTAATCATCTTCCGCTCGTGACTCCTAGATGGCCTATCACAGCAAGCAGATATCATTGAAACACGAGGGTATCCATATAAAAACAGGAAAGCAAGTAGCAGCAGTCACGTTGGCCAATCTACAATCTCCCAAGATCTATGCGTCTGCACCATCTCCATCCTCACACAACACGCCGCGTTCCAAGTCCAGCTCCCACCCAGTCACCCGGCGCCTATGCCCACCCGAAAAGGCAACCGCATCGGCCTTGGTCTTGTCCATCTCGTATCCCGGCACACCTCCACCCGATAGCCCGAGTTTCTGTGGGAGCAACAATGGACGGATTCCACTCCTATGCCTGGGAGGAGCATCGTCGCGTGGATTCGCGCGCGCTGTCTCGTGACCAGGGGGGCGGGCAACTCTTCCCCTCACCGTTGCCTTCGCCAAGGCGCGCAAGTACTCCAATTCCCTATCCGGCAACTGCGCGCACGACAGCTGCGGGGCGGACACGGCATGAATCGGCGCACGGTACACGGGTCCCCGTCCTGACTCGACAGTAGCACCAGCAGTCTTGGTTGAGGGGTCCATGTGGACGCCAGACTGCCGCTCGGCTCGGACGTTGCGCTTTCGTTTCTTTGAGTCGCGGTACGGCGCACAGTCGCGTGCTGCCCACGTCCACGCCGACAAGTCGTACGCGTCGCCGAGACCGAGCGCCGCGCGCGCGCCCGGGGCATAGTACGCTCTGCCGTACGTACCGAAAGGGTCTTCTCCCTCTCCCACTCCGTCGTCTTCTACGCCGTCCTCGTCCTGCTCGTTCTCGTTCATGTACGGGTGCATCGCCCCCCTGCCCCCAGGGCTCGCCGCCCAACGTGCGGCGAGCGGGAGCGAAAGTGATATGGGCAAGGGGAAGGAGAGCGGAATCGAGAGCGGCGAGCGCGCGGCGATGGAGGCGGAGAACGTGCGGAAATGCGCTCGCGAACGCGGAAGTGGGTGGGGGCGTGGGCATGGTACGTTTGTGCCTGGCGTAGTCGGCGTCGTTGGCATGCTGG
>Ga0307512_10000105_pt1 | contig 104430 bp, 92 predicted proteins | sample 14_EM_MG_FD_200267 | JGI IMG/M metagenome (GOLD analysis project Ga0307512, IMG submission 200267) | Populus trichocarpa ectomycorrhiza microbial communities from riparian zone in the Pacific Northwest, United States - 14_EM | ecosystem: Host-associated > Plants > Roots > Unclassified | place...
TAACTTCGTGTTCTTAGGTGATGGTAGAGTTGAGCACAAGAAAGAGAGAGATCAGAGGAGATGGGGGAAATCATCATGAGAAACTGGGACTTAAGAGAATTTCGTGTGCGAGTCAATTTACCATCCCAGATACGGCAGGTACGAGTCCCGATCCGGCGGTTAATAACACCAATACGAGGTCTTCTACACCCAATCAGGCAAGTCGTACCCCTGATTTCTCAGGTCCGCTCGTATCCTCCACATCGTTCTCATCTTCATCCCCCATCTCTCTTTCTCGTCCACAACTCTACCATCATTGCAAGAACACAAAGTTAAGTCATCCCTCTCTATCTCTCCATGCCATCATCATGAGTTAACACCGAGTGCAGCATACGCCGAGTGCAGCATACGCCTAGTGCAGCATACGCCGAGTGCAGCATACGCCGAGTGCAGCATACGCCGAGTGCAGCATACGCCGAGTGCAGCATACACCGAGTGCAGCATACACCGAGTACAGCATACACCTAAGATTGTCTGTCGTCCCTTCATTCTCTCGATTTCATAAGAGCTCATTCCCATGGTTCCGAGTTAACTAACCGATGAATGGAGTCTCAGCACCTGGCGCGCCTCCCATCGACCGCCTCTAGATCGACCACCTCCAAGTACTGCTCTAATCACCCTCGATCATAGCCTGCTGCAAGTGCATCTCTAAACTCGCTCGATCACAGCTCGGAGTGCATCTCTGAGTTCACTCAATCTCAGTCTCCAATTGCATTTCCAAACTCGCTGGATCACGGCCTCAAAGTGCATCTCCAAACTCGCTTGATTACGGCCTCCAAGTTCGCACGATCACGGCCTCCAATTGCACATCCAACCTCGCTCGATCACGGCCTCCAATTGCATCTCCAAACTCGCTTGATCACGGCCTCGGAGTGTATCTCTGAGTTCACTCGATCTCGGCCTCCAAGTGCATCTCTCAACTCGCTCGATCACGGCCTCCAAGTACATCGTTAATGACCGACGGCAGGTGTACGGAGATAGAGGGGTTACAGAAGTGGACTGAACGACGGGGAGTACATATTAGCTATATAGATACATAGATACATAGATACATAGATACATAGATACATAGATGAGAATACAAACTGAATGCATAAGTTTTGAAAATCGTTGAACGATAAGTAGTAGCTATGATTTTACATCGCCAGGCGTTGTGTAAACGGCTTCCGCATAACTGCAGCTCCTGCGAAGAGTGTAACACACGTGTCCTTCTGATGGTGCGTAAACGTCACCACGAAGTAAAGGAGTAAGTATGCAACGCGACCTGTCGCCTGGGCGACGGGCAGCGTGTAATTCTCCGTCAGAGGGTACGAGGTTCCGTCAGAGCCGTCAGAGCAGTCCGGAACACCTGGGTGTTTCTGACGGAAATTAGAGTTGTTGCTGATGTTGTTGTTTCAATTTTGCTCAATTGCTATTTTGCATGGCCTCATGTTGTGGCGGGCATTCCCAGATGTTGCCAAGATGGTATGGGGTACTCCATTAGCGGATGTAATGATACATAAGTCGATTGCACCGAAAACTTTGAGAGTCACGGTACTGTCATTGCCAGATACCCATTTGTGTGCAATGCTGTGATTCTCAGTTGAGTGATCCTCCACCAGATTATACATTGGCCACATGTCAACCAATTCATCATCTGCCAATGTGGCCACTAGCAGATCGAAATATGTTAACACAATTATGTCACCAAAACCGTATGTTTAATTTAGAATCATTGACAGTGCACATAATAATCAATCACACCTACTATATCTTATCTAGTGGGATACCATTGAGTTAAGATGGGATTATGAAGCACTACATATGCGGCAGACATCATGCGATTTGGGAGAATACAGAACCTCAGGGCCTTCTTCACAGAACAGAGAACTTGTCATATCTCCCACCGGTCATCAAATAGTTGAGACCTTTGGATGTAGTGTGTAAGCATTTGATGGCATTGGATGAAACCTAGCCATTGGGTTGAGGTAGTATGTATTGTGACACTGTGTACATGTCCTAATCTGTATTGTTGGAGTATTGGTGGGTCACCAATTAAATCTCTGATGCAATTGCCGATCACTCAAATTACAAGCTCAGGCGTTCACATTATTGCGATAATGCACTGCAAGTCTACTTGTCGCCAGATGTTCCAACTACTGAACAAATGAATGTATGATTTCCAAGTTGATGTTATGAGCAGTCAGTTTGTGTGTTTGATATCTTCCAGAGGATGGCCCTGGTTGAGAGCATAATGCTTCAAAACCACTCGTGCATGAACACTGCAATCTTGAGGGACTATGTGGTTACTTCAATGTGAGATTTCCAGAAATGGGAAGTGTCTTCCGTGATCAGCTATCAGGCAATTATGCTGTCAAAGTGAGATGATCTAGAGGAGTTTTATCCTTGGGCCTTGGCTATATAGAGCTCACATTGCTCTGGCATTGAGAAGAACCAAGCTCTAGCAGCAGCCCGCAGTCAGACATTAGCAGTGAACAACACCTTCAAATCATATTAAGAATTCTATTCATTATTGCATCCCATCTGCTCACCACTGTGAGATGGATTCACATTTTAAACCACTCAAAGAGAGCTATACCACCCCAGTCACCCACCATATCCGTTTGAGTCATTTGTTAGACAAGACTATGATGATGGCATGCCACCATACAGTTACCTTATCCAGACACTGATACTTGTATTTTGATGAAGAAAAGAAGGTCGTGTTGTGCTATACGTCATACACCTCGCAGGGTTGGCACGGATTCAGTATGAAGTCATGCGTTATGTCGAAACTGGCCTGATACCATATGATGAATATGTCAAAGGTGTTAATCATCTTGACATGTTATCTAATGATCACATGTAATTGTATATTCTTCGAATGGCTTTCAAGAAGTTGAGTCTTGGGATAAGATGAGAGAAAAATAGCAGAGCAATTCAATAAGCGGCTGTACTTAGACTTGAAAAAGATTGAATTGATTATTGGGATTAAGAACCGCTGTAATAAAGATTATCACCAGTCCTTCTGTGTCCTTACAGATTTGTCACCACCAGTACCTGGTATACCAGAATGCCAGTTCATCAGTTCAGTCAATGGTGTGATTTGCCACCACCACTCCCAGCAACACCAGGAGTCCACTACAACAGTCCTGTCAACTTCAAGATTGGCCCATCCTGGGATTCTGGGATTGTATTACCCATATACTGCCAGCAACTCCAAGCTTCCGCAGAATATTTCACAGATGAAGTTTAGAGATGCCCATGCAATAGCCTTCAGATTCACATGCAGATGCTGCTACCCAAAATTGGTAAATATGGCAGGATTGGGAATAATGTGAAGAGTATAGAGGAAAGCAGGTAATCAATTTGAAAGTACGATATAATACAGGCAACAAGCTTGAGTGCATGTCATATTACTATAAAGCAGACTCGAAAATATAACATATTCTATTGGAATGCTGCTGCTGCACCAGGACATTGTAGTTACCACTGATTGTGAAATGATGTTAAATGTCATGTGTACTTTTTGATTCCTCATATATAAATCTATATATCACGCTATCTATCAATTGATATATTTGCATACCTAGGTATCTATGCACAATTGACTAGGACTGACTCCAGCAGGTATGGGAGCGCAATTGCTGGAGTATTTGCAGATTGCAATTGACTGAACTGAGAGATGCAGTTTCAGCAAACTATGAAGAGGAGATAAAGATACACTCATAGATTGTAATTGGGCAAATTTTATCACGTGCATAGGTATCCAGTCAAAGTACATTTGTGGTTGCATTTGTTGGATATGAATTAATAACCACAAAGATGCCATTGGAGGTAATAATCAAATAAACTGGGTGGTGTACATGCATGTTGTGAATTTATGAGAATATGGTGATGGTGAACTATATGTTTAATGACTTGCAGTGAGGGCCAGAAACTGTAGATCTGTAGCAAGAACTGCCCAGTACTAAGGCTAAACTACACTGTCCACATGTAATAATCAGAATTTAAAAACATTTTAAGGCAATGGAATGCTGGCTGAGAGCTAGAGATTTTGGAGTTTGGAGGAATGTTACAGCAACAATCAACTAATAATTGTGGAATGGGAATATCAAGTGGGGTGACTAGATTGGGTATCCTCTGGTAAGAGTCAAACTGCAGCACTGTAGTAAAGTATTTCCAATGGCCAGAAGAATGATATCTGAAGGTGTGAAGTCTTGAGGGTAATACAGGATATACTCTATATCTTAGGGTGTAGAATTACTTCTTGTGATATTCTTATGTACTAGATGATGACAAGTACATACCCTATTGGTTATACTTAATTGACTCTAGTACATATTATACTCCAAGTTTCAGTTTCTCCTCATAATTTTCCCACTTGCCTGTTATTACTCATTTCCATTTCACTCTGTCTCATTGGAAACTACACCACCATCTGAAAATATGAAGCTAAATAATCTCTCTATTCCTCCCCATGCCATGATTATAAGTTGATAGCAACAAGTATTCTTTCATGATTGATTATTTCCTGCTCCCAACCACTCTCTCAGTTGCTGTCTATCAACTCTTGGTATAGATTCTTTTGCCGTATTGTCATGGCTCAAGTGTAGGAGGGATAGTAGGGTATGCAGCGGCATGTGCTTGCGGGAATGTAGGGCAGTGAATGACGTTGAGAGATGCGAGAATTGTGTGGGAATATCTCGCAGTGGTGGCAGCATGATTCGGCATAATTTGTACATGATCCAACCTTATCCAATGTTCGATGATATGAGGTGGTTGGGTTCATCAGAGTTTGAGACTGTGCAATGATGAATGATGTGGCATTGTTGTGTTGACAAGCGTCCAATTGATAGTTGGTAAAAGGATGTGCCAGGATTGGGATGGTACAATGGAGCATGGAGGACGATTGGAGGGTGGCAGATGAAATATATACTAAGAAAAGTTGTGTGGTGTTGAAGGATTTCCTGATCATCTTTGTTTACTCATTCTCTTGTCTAGCAAAGAAACAGATCACTATGATAAGACATTCTCGATCTTTGCCATAAATTATGATATGAACTCCCACTCTCTGTACCGATATCTGATATCACAGCATTGTTCTGAATACCACCCACATTCGACCTCACCTATTACATGTATACTGCACATTTCTATCATTATGTCTTAACAACTGATTACAGCTTCAGCTATTGGATTATCTCAATCTTGATCAGCTTCCTTATACTTGACCAATGTTAATGTGACAATCATCAGATCAATCATGTCCCCAATGTTCTCTTCCAAATTAATCGCCTTCAGATATACTCCCTCCATCCCAACTACATATAGATCAACCACCTTCATATCAAACACCTCCAGATTAACCACCTCCTGATTTACCACCTCCCAATCAAATGTGTCAGGAGAAACTTATAGGACAACCACCACCTGATCAACTGCTTTCCGCTCCACTACACCATATACATCAAGTCAACTATTATTACATTTCCACCATTGCAAGATAATGCAAACATAGAGTCTCTACTGGGAGTGTGTATTGATTCCTTCCAATTACCACTATATTAGCCACTCTCCAATATATTTTCAACTCCACATGATTGGTAACTCCAAATGTATCTCTAAGAACACTTAATCACTACCTCCAAGTGCATCTCTAGACTAGAATAGTTACCACCTTTCATCTGTATCCCCCATGTTTACTAAATTATAGCATTCAAGTTTATACAATTATTATCTCAACATGCATTTCACAACTCACTCAATCACCACATTCAAGTTGTCACATTCACAGCCAACAAGTGCTTCTTCATACTGTCTAATTCATCACCTCTAATTGTATCTCAATATCTACTTGATCATGGCCTCCAAGTTGGCATTATTATAGCCTGCAAGTGTATCTTTAAACTTGCCTTATCAAGGGCTAAATGGGCACCCTCATACTAGGTTATATTTCACCTCTGAGTAGATCTTTAGTGGTACTCAATCCCCACTATCTAGTTTTCAAGATTCTATACACAATATTTTTCACCAAACTGGCTCAATCGCAACCTCCAAGTATATCTTCAACTCAATCTAATGAATATCTCCAAACTCAGATAATTACCCACTCCAAGTACACTTTCAAACTGGCTAATTCACCTCATCCATGTGCATCTCTGTATTCATTAGATTACCCCCTTGTTGTTTGCATAATTACAGTCCCCAAGGACATCTCCAAACTCACTCAATTACTGTTTGTAAGCGCAGCTTCAAGCTCTTTCAATTATAACCAACATGTTCATTTCTAACATTACATGAATACAACATTCTTGGCCATATGCTCATGGCTTCCTAATTGATCATCAATCTTGCTCTAATACTTTCTTCAAAATTCACCTGATTGTAACCTGCAACTGATTTTAGCCTTCAACTTGATCGCCAACTCCAAATCCACTTCCAAATGCACTTATATACTGTTCACAGCGAGATCCAACCATATCTACACATATTGATTAACCTATATAGAGAATATCTAGAATACTATATTGTGCCATATGTTGTTTGGATAGCAAAACAATAATATCTAAATGAGATAAATGTAAGAGATGTAATATATATACACTGCTATGGATCACTACTGGGAGAATGCAATACTAAGTTTGGGTGCTGAGGAGATTAGTCTAGTACTCTCAGCTGCTCAGAAATGTGACTACTATATCTTAGACATTTCAGACCTGCTGTTCCAAAGTGGATTTGTACATAGTCAAATATACAAACTGTAATCCATATGTCTATTTATTGCGGTCCGATGTGAAATGTATCATATCAACATAACAGTAATTATTAACTAACGCTGATGTTTACAATAGATGTCAGTTTTCTCATGAACTTTGCATGGTAATATGTATACTTCAAATTAGCTTAATACCTCTCCAGACTAAGTATGAAGTCTATTATAAATAAAACCCATAAAAAACTGTCATGTTGAACCAATCAAATAGTGTAGCTTCCCTCAATCCAAAATGTGGCAATCCAATCACTTACAGAAGATATTCTGAAGGCCATTTCCAATTCCAACTTCTAGTCCATTCTTGATACTGATTTCAATCCAGTTCAAGGCTATATCTGATTTGTCCCATCACAGCATACTACAGTATTGTTGCTGGATTTGCCAGCAGCTTCCAGCTGAAGCCAGAATATGATATCGAAGTCTGTTCATGACCAAACTTGATCTCTCCACCGTGAGTCATATTTGATAACTGGAAGTACATTGTCATTCGGTATGCCACTGCAGTTCTGCGGCTAATCATGTTCATAATGCTCAGAATTTGGCTCTGAAAATAGGTGAACACATCCACAAGAGTCAGTATACTAATTGTGTTCCAGATAAGATAGTTCTGAATGTATAGAGTTTGGTATCAGTTGTAGACTGGGGGGTTAAGCTCTACAAGTTTGATTTCAAGTCAACTGCTCCTTCTAAAGTAATGACTTATACACATCTGCAATTATATTCATTAGGGCATCCAGTATAGTATAAATACATATCATATACAAAGTTTTTTCTTTTTGAATGAGCATTCTTCTCTAAGCTCCATTTTGAGTTTTCCTCTAAATACAGTCACTGCTGCATCCACCATAGGAGGTACTGGAACATATACCTCAGAGTTACCATATACACTTGGTCAGGGTAATTATCCCATAGGATGAGGACCCCAATGCTGTATGTAATATTGGGCTGAGTATCAGTTTTTGAGCATATAAGGATTCCAATCACTGATTGATGTAAGTTCCATAGCAGACTTCTTCCTTGGGGTTTCTCTATTGTAGGTTTTCACCATTGCCATACCAGGTGGTTAAAGTTCATGAATACTACATTTGATTAACATCTTCCGATTGTAGTGGTGTCAATTGAAATTTAATCAATATTGGTCCCCATTGAATTGGATATTCATGCTGAGATCGAAAGACTCATTCCTGCACTTGGGTACTATACAGAATCTGTCCATCAGTTAATTCAGTATCTGCTCAATGAGGATCTCACTAGCATACAGGAGATGATGATCAGCATAATGAATGACTGCAGTAATAACTGTTCCTTCATCATCCTGGTTATAGAGCATTTGTAGCACTCCAGAGATATCTGAAAACATGAGCACAATCAGGATTAGGAAATCCATGAAACTGATATATGCAGATTCGGATGACTACGTTAGGCCAAACAGAGACTGTTTCAAATATTGGACTGAGTCATTGTAGCAGACATCACAGTATGGCAATTGGTTAGGGCTCACTGTAATTATATAGCCTATATGTTATACTGGACTTAGACTCAATAATTCAATCATTCCAACAGGCTTGTCACACTGACAAGTTCTGAGACTGGGTGCAATAATTATCTTAGCACCATTTTCCACCATGCTCAACAGATAACACTTGAATCAGGAACCTTCATACCAGCGAGGCCACACCACACAACATGAGTTTCAAACATGTCCACACTCTGGACATCCTGTGCACTCTTGATGACTATTCAACAGAGCAAAGGATGTCTCCTGCTAATGAAATCTCACCCTCAAATGCTTTGATGGCTGCAATGACTGTAATGGCTGCAGTGGCCATAGTTTAGAGTTCTACAGGTAAATCAGATGACAGCAACCAAAAGATATATCTATAGAACATGTTGAAGATAAGTACTGGATGCAGTTTCACAGTAGTGCTTGGAGTATATCTGGTCAGCCAGTAGTCAGCCAATGAGGAATTAATATACAATATGGTAATTGGATAGTTTTTGACAAGTGGGCAGGTAATGGACCATGGATACTTGGGAGTTGTCAGCAGCCACAAATGAAATTCCTGGGCAGCAAGGCTGATCATCTGCAACAGAGCACTGGTTATGTGATTGCCGACAACAGATCCGAGTGACCTGCAGAGGCAAATCTGGCCATCAATCCAAAAAGTCTGTAAGCTTCTCTATTGTCAGGAGGATGAACAATTATTAGAAGCTGAACAGGATGTACAATCGACCCAAAATCATCAATAATGACAGCTCCATTCCTCCCACCAGGATGCCCTTGATGGGGATCAATGATCTATGGAAATGATTTTCTCAGGCCGGGCCAAGATGCACGAGTGGCCAACTCAGCTACATTTCCAGTTTCGTCACTGACACTGACACAGACCCAACTATGCAAGCATCCACCCCAGTTCAACAGTGTATGAGCACATGAGTTTAAATGGTAATAATGATCAACACTTCCACTTTGTTTGTCCAGCAGGAGTTGAAATCCCGACAGAGAAGTGGCTCTAATATTGATACCGACCCAGACAGACGTTCATGAATTTATGCATATATCTGCTGCCATACACCTGGCTACGACAACTAGCATTCAAATGGAATGCACTATCATCACTTCCAGTGCATTTGTTGAGAGGAATTCCAACATAGCCAAAGAGGCAAGTTGCCAATTCAGACACTGACCCAATGCCAATAGCATAACAAATGTTTTGCACAATAAGGCTTGGTACAGCAATCAATGATGCTGCAATGGCATTGTGTGTTATCTTCTGAGAAGTGGAGGACTGGAAGCCAAAACTGTTGAAGCCACAGCACAATCGACTACTGAGTGGAGGAATAGGCCTATGATGGACACCCCCAATGACCTGAGTGGGAGAATGGTCATTTGGAAGGAGGTCAGAGCATGGCAAGGTTTGGCTTCTGGTTTCTGTTTGCTGTTTGTTTTCTGGTTGTTTCTTCCATGGCTTAGTATTTGATGAATGTGATAATGCTCAGGAGGAGAGTTGGCCTGAGGCATTGACATGGATGTATTTATGTGGTTGGCAGTTAGAGCTGGCAGCTACTATATAGGCAATGTGTTATCTTAAACTTTGACTCAATAAATCAACTGTCTTGACAGGTTTGTGACAATGTGAAACGAAGTACCAGCATACAGAAAGATATTAATCCGTTATAATTGAATTGGCTGACAGTTTGGAGTAAACCAAACTATCCCTGCGGTTGGTATATAGGAATTTGTTGTGTCTACTTATCTTTCGAGCTGCTGTGTCTAGGCGCATTAAATAAATCACAACATTACGCATCACAGACTCTGCAATTGCTAGTGTACTATAAAGTAGGTAAGCAGATTAATCATAAGTAGCCTAACAGTCAATTTCTGTGACTAGGCTATTTCCTGTACAGACTTGAGTGCTCTTCGATCACTGCACATTGGCATCTCCACTATGTTTGATCTTGCATTCCCAATAACTTGGCAATGTCTCCCACATATCTGAAAGCTTCTGAAACTTTCACACATCATAATATTAACAAATTTCAAACTGTTCTTACATTGCAGTATCCTCTTAGTTGGTAAGCCGAGGCCCCAGTAGTAGTATAGGCATTATCAGAATGTCAAATTGATTGTTAAGAATATCAGAAGTAACAGCTTCAGTATTGACGGCAAACCAATTCTCACATCCCCCATCTTGACATACCAATTACACCTAATGTATCAACTTCCCAGTGGAGTATTTCCGATGATTTCCTTCAGCTGGTAGCATCTATATATCTCCACTCAATGTCTTGACCCAAGCCAAATCATATGACTTCTTCTTTGGCATTGAACACAACTTGTTGCCCATGGACTCCTCAATTTGAAGTGTAATTGACAACTTTACAGATGGTTTGGAGTTCTGAATAATATATTTGTACAAGTGGTCATTCCAGATCACACTATCTGCAGGCTGCTATTCTGCATAAAACTGGCCTGCTGGGAATATCGCATTTGTGGAGTGATGTAGAATCTTGGCCAACAGGTGGAATACCATGTACTGCTTTGTTGATATGTTATATGCAATAAATAATACTCAAGTCACTCCATTATCCAACATATTCTATTTCTCATTCCAATTATACATATACAATGAATTGGAATATATGAAGATACTTCAAATATCGATACCCTCCATGTTCAACCTTTTGTTGAATCATAGAAACTAATAATTACATTGAAGTGCAACTGTTAAGATTAACTACCATTCTGATTGCAAACACCTAGTAGTACATTGCGAGTCTAACATGGTTCAGCATTTAATACATGCTCTCCATAGTCATGTAATTGTCAGACCCATTGACTCCAATTGTTTAGAGTGGATAGAATAGAGTTATGTCTAATAAGATAACTTCTTGGAGGTAAACTTACTACCTCAAGTCATAAGAAATCATTTTACTTCATTACCTAATCTCAATTGTGTTAAAGTCAACCAATTATTAAATATCTCCAGAACTTCTGACTTATAGTTCAGCATGAATACACCCGTTTTGCATATGGTAACAATGAATAACAGAGGAATATAATAATTTTCTCCAATGGCGGTTTCTACAGATAGCATATATGCAATTTTATTTTCTCCTGAGACTTTGTAAATCTGGACATTGTATTCAGAATAAAGTGTTAACTTCTTTATATGTATAGTATTCAACTCTTATAATTACAAATACATCGAATTCTCATCGTAGTCACTGGTAATCGTCAGCATGATCTCCAAAGTTAGGCTAATGTTATATAATACACAACTATATTATATCTACTTTGTTTCTGCATCCTGCCAAGATAAATGCCCAGTTAATTCAACTACTACCAGCTAGCTATTGTTGTTATTGATATCTATATATCTGGTCAATATCTGTATATAAACCAAAATAACAGATGCAATACCCTGTAGATTAGTGATGTTCATCTTGCCATAGTGATTGTAGCTATTGAGACTGAGGTAATTCAGTTATTCACATTGAGGTCACTGATTATAATCTGGAACAGTGGGATGAAAATGAAATATCATTGCAATTGCGCCACGTAATAAATTCTAATATTTTTTATCTTTTCAATTTGCATTTAACCGATTCAATTAATATTTGCATATCATACAGAAGATGGTATCACCCAATGTTACCGCATAACCTTGTTAGTTAGAGAATAACCAGTATAGATAACAAGTCTTATTTGAGGTCAAGAAATATAACTTACACATTTACCAACACTGAATCAATCACTTGATAATATATTGGAGCTAGCCACTATCTGATTGTCTTCAATTGAAGAGGTAAGAGTCAAAGTTGTCTTAGTTGCCGCTTGTACTACTGTGTCAGCCACCAAGGGAGGATCACTGCATAGCTGGCTTATGCAATTCTTGGTGATATTTCGTCCATATTGGCTATAATTCCGCATTGAGTTATCCGTTCCTTTCGGTAATTCATTCAAGGATTTGAGGCTTTGGCACAATTGATGTTCCCCAGTCCGGTACGCTGAGGTTTGGGAGTGATTCACTTCATACTCTGCAGGGTATATTTCTAATTGACATACTGAGTTATAATCTCATTAGATATGGCTGTTGTTATGCCATTATTGGTCATCATGAGCTTATACAAAACTTTCAACTTATAATTCTTTGGTATTCCACCTCAGAGGTGGATAATTTGCTCTTGCTAACTCATATTGGCATCTGTCTTTGTAGTTAATTCAGCATGTGAAATATCTCATTCAGTAGTGAGTACTATGCTATGGAGATCAATATGCTGAATTTGGCAATTTGTTTGCAAGCTTTATTTGTCCACATCTCTGTTGTCCTATAGCATGAAAGTCCAAAAGTTTGCCATTATCTCAAAGATGTTCAGCTTCAATTTTGACTTGTAGGCTGATGAGTGCATTGTATAACCATTTTCACACCATTTATGACTGTGTATGTCCTTTGAATCATAACTCTATTCCCAGCAGAATAGATACTCTGACAATGCCACAGTGATTCTTCCAGTCTTTGAACAATATTTCCTGGGTGGTCATCAAGGTAACAGATAGCTATTCCTGCTTGACATTGTATCATTTGTTGATACTGAATACTTGCTTTGACTTGAGTTGCAGAGCTGTCTCAGTTGCATAGTATAAATATTGGGTACCATTAAACTTAGTGATAGTGAGGGCAGTTGAACTTATCTTCCTTATCAGTAATTCCACTCTCAGGCAGTGTGGAAGATAACCAGCAACTACCATCAGAAGCTGAATATATTAAAAATTGATCATCTGAATTTTGAGACCTAGTTTAACACAATCAAACTTTGATTTCCATTTGAAAAGTGATGTGGAAGTGTTAATGATTATTTTCTTTACAAAATAAATGATGGATAACCTATTGTGTGATTGTGAATTTGTGTGTGGACATATAAGTGTATGTGCATGCAAAGGAAAATTGAGGAGATCATAAAATGCAATCTATTGTGTTGACTAAAGGTTGATGATCAACTAATAACACTAACAACAAATGAGGCAAGATACATTATAGCTCTTGATATTGTAATATCTGGATTTTTAAACTGTGGAACAGTACTATCAAGCATATACATCATCAAATAGAAGCAATTTCTGCCAAATCTGTATATTATCTGGAGCATTCGATATTACTTTGCTAAATATCACAGGGCCAGATATTGATTAGATTTACATCCAAGTCAAAAAGGTTTGCATATGCAATTTGAAGTATCTTCATATTACTGATAAACTATATAGCAACTTTGAATAGACTGATATTGGCTGGAGGGATGATGAGTGATAAAGATAAATCACTGGAATTTTGAACACAAATTGCAGCCTTGAAGCCATGCCACTGTGCCAGTATAACAGAATCTATGTTGTACAATAATTACAATGATACACTAGCACTTGTGGCAAGCTGAAACTCTTAAAATTGCTGATTGTGATTTGTTAACTATCACAATTTATCCATACTATTTGAAGTACTGTTTACAGCTAGGAATATTTTCTGCATATATTCCATCAAAGGTTTTATTTATTGTGGAATTTTACTTGAACTTTAACATGCAATATTCTGTGTATATTATTTCCACAACTAGTATGCTTGCCAAAATCTACTGTAGAGAATTCTTCTTGACAATTATCACATTGCCAAAGTTGTTAGCATCTATTCATAAAGTGACCTTGCCACCTGATGGCTAGACTGTGAGTCAGACATTGGCCATTTGGTATATTATAGTCTACTATAGACAATACCACTGATATCTCCATAATATTCAACTTATCTTCACTTCAATTGCTGGGAAATCAAATATCTCTTTCTGATGATGATAGACCAAATATGTAAATTGGAAAATGAGAAATTTGTTGATGGCAAAATATTTAAGTGAGATTGTGGAAGCGATTGAATCTAAAAACCGTATGCAATCTGGAATGTTCCAAGTGAATGTGTTATCCTACTACTCTGTAATTTACAAAGTACAATTTAGTCTTCAATGTTCAGAACAGAGAAGTCTTGTCTGTGCAACTATACTCCATGCAAAATCCATGTCATTCAGCTGTGTTGGACGCATTTGTAAGTATCATCTAGGTTAAAGGCCATACAAAATATTGCAAAGTTTATGAGAGAAATAAGTAGTTTGGAGGTAGGTAATGGAAATGGTTCATCAATTGCTTAGGATTTGAATTGGGTAGATAAGGATCCAATAGCAACATTAGTGGTCATAAAGTCAATTTTCACAAAGTTTACTGACAACTATTTCCTATACACTGATAATTATATGACAAGTGTGCTTTAAATGTAGCTGTGACTAGCAGTTGAACGATACCCTAACTTCCAAATACAAAAATGGGTTCATTATACTCCAACAATACAGTGTATGAATTGTAGTATTGTCTACTTTGGATAATAAAACCAGGTGTAAAATAACTCAGAAATTGCTAAAATGGGTATAAATATTAAATCATATCATATGTCAACAATGGAAAAACTAAAACCTTGATAACTATAGCCCATTGTATACAACTTTGAATCAAGGAACTGTTATTGGTGATATGATGAAGTCATTACATTTCATTTGTTAGTGACTACTCAAGTAATCAAAACTGCTCGTTCGAATGCTTCATCCTAGTATTACTGAATAGTATTCTCCATTCGAATTTATGGATTGTATATTACTTATCATGCTCAAAATCCTCCTGCACTTAATGATCACCTCCATTTGTAATTAGACTTTATTTTCAAAAGATTTTTGCCATTCAGCTCTGAGGTTTCACTATCAATGAATACAGTCTAGATTGCATTTTAAGTTTTATATTTATGTTACAAATTACAAATACTTGAGAAGTTTCCATAATGGAATAGATTTTAATCATAATACTAACAGTTTCAGTACTAACCTGTATCAGGATCGCCATATATACTGTGTGCAATATCAGAACCACACCAAAACTCATTCCATATGCAACTGATAATTCCACACAATCACCAAAATTGTTTGTTCGTCTGGTACTACAATTTCTATACCAGATCAGTCTGGATATAATCTCTATTAGTGGTACAGTCATAATTAGTAGTTCCCATATCCAAATAAAGTAACTTATACTGTCAGCTATATTAATTGTATCATCTCAATATTTGCTACCACAAAAGTCTACTTCAGTTTACAGCGGCAATTCCAAGGAAGTGGAGTTGAGTCAACTGGAACTTGTGGTTCATTGTTTCTAGTTATATTGTAATTAGTACTATATTTTGGATAGCTGATATCACTAATGGGTAGAATCAGCAGTAGACATCTCTGAAAGTGTACATCAATTTCAATGATGTGTATGAAATGTCATTTCCAGCATTAGATGTGGAGAATATGAGAATACTAGATTCTTAATTGGTTATCACAATGTTGGGTATAGTTAGTCAAAAGAAACTGGTCAATCACTTTCTGAAGCGTTGATAGTAAAGCAATGTTTTGTAGTCTACTCAATTTTATTATATAAGTGACTCTATCCAACAGAGTTCCAAACTCTACAGCATTTGATCCTGATGTCAAAACTGTGGGGGAATCAGAACAGCTGCACATAGTGGGATTACTCTACAACATCATGTAGCTATACCACAAAGTGGAAAATCTCAAGACCACACATTTATCTTTAAATGCTCAAAAGAAGTGAAATATTATGATCCCATATATATAGGTTATGAAGAAAACAGCTAGAGCTGTGTGGTTAGACTTTAGATGTGGTAGTACTACAAAATTTAAGCTAACCCCAAGGTCTGTATATTCTCATTTATTACCACTAGTCTCCATGCGGATTCTAGCAACTAACAATATGTCTTTTATTATAATACTAGTAGCAATCATAAATTATAGTTAGTATCAATAAAGCATTATTGATTTTTTGGTCGTGTTAAGTTAATTATAACCATTAAGTACTATTATAGAATTCTACCTTGCAACTATTGACTGCCTTGATCGGCTAAAGTGTATGTGAGATGGGGAAATGAAAATATTTAAATGTAAATTTATATGTAATGCTGTGTATTACCTAAAAACAGTCTGAAGTTCTGAGTAATATATTAAATACTGATTAAAGTGAGCTAATCAAGATAACAGAAAACTTGTTAATAGATTCACCAAGTTCTGTACCTAATAATCTGCTATATTGAGATAGTTGAAACATATTCAATAATACAGTCTTTAAATCAATATTACATTGCACATTTATACGGTACTCTGAATTTTGAAATCATCTAGTTGTAGCCAATATCTTGACTTGAACCTTCTGTTTGGCATTATGGCTTATAATATATATCTTCTATTATAATTTACAATTGTTTAATACTACTGTAATATCTAATGGCAAAGTACAATTATTGGATATTGTCCAACATTGTATAGCTAAGTTTATTGCAGTACTGAGGATTGTGGAACAGAATTACTCTCATTTACAAATTATGTTAACAATAATACAAAGCCCATTATAGATGTAGATTTCAGTAAATAATATTCCCAGCACAGTAGAGTGATACATGGTTTGACCATTTCAAGCTTATAAATGTCGAATATATTGCCACCAGCAACGGTAGTTGTGCATATACTAAGAAAACAGTTCGGATTCATTTCCAACTATAGTAAGACATTCTTTACTGTGAACCTAAGATTCAGTATTATGAATACTATTTTGCTTGGTATCAATAAAACAATTTCATAATTACATTGCCAATTATTTTTCTTTCAACATTATACTGTCTGTTGCCCAACTACTTTATAACTCTGAAATAAGATAACCAACTATGGATTCTAGAGAAAGATGCAATATATATTCCAAGTAGTAACAGCTTTGAAGGCATAATTGAATTTACAACATTGGATATATTATGACCTTATTACTTCTCCAGTGCAAGGTAGTAGAGTACAAAATTCAAATGGATTATGTAGATTGGATGAATATTGTAAAACCCGTAAATTCCCTCGAAATTAATGATGGTAAGTGAGATTATTATGCTTCCTTTTCGTATATTGTATGGCAATGTAGGTTTTCTAGTCATAATACACCTTAGAGCAACAAGAATATCAGTATATTATCATATATACCAAATTTACCAACTATTATACATACTGGAACTACTCGAAATAACATATACCAAATGTCAATTCCGAAGCAAACTTCAAGTGGACACCTATTTTGAGTTTCTAGTTCAATCCTATTACTTCAATTGATAACAGTTCTGTTTGCATTGTTATTATATATTACCATCAAATACAAAGGTCCTAAACTTCATCAGATATACAGACTTCAATATTTAATTGGACTATAGTTATAATTTCTTGCTAATTCGGATAAGCAGATAAACTAAAGCATAATTTTCAAGTTTTATCCAATAACTATATATAGCAGGAACAATATAACCTTCAAAATACTGCTAACAAAGTAGCAAATATTGCAAGTACGAATTTCGTTCATTCAGTTTTGAAGTTGATGAAATTTGGGCCATATTTCGTTTACAGATCATGGTAATATCCACTTTATTCATTGTCACTACCAGTGCATCTTGTAATAGTCCCCCTCAATAATATATTATTTCAATTCTTCACTTCACCAAGTTTCAATTTCCCCAAACATGGTCTATATATATACCATACTTAAATCTCAGAAAGGAATGTATTCATTCAGTTATTAATCAATGTCATATAGTCTGTATATATCTCTACATCTGTCTAGCATTAAAGATCTAAAGATTTCACTATACTTTCCACTAAAGCCCCGATATTAATAGTTCTAACTATCAACTCGCAGTCTGGTGTTCACAATGTTCCATCTGTGTAATCGTCATTCTGGTTAGTATTCTTGTGCATGACTTGGTCAAGCAGTCACCCACCTCTTGCTGTACCCCACCAGTCAACTAATGGGAATTAAATTACTTTTGCTATTGTTTAATTTGTTTACAATTAGAAATACAATTAATAATAACTGTACATAATGTAGATGATTGATCTAAACCTGGTGCAGCTCACCAACCAAAATGGAATTATTCGAAACTGTTGATATTGATTTCACTGTAAATAATCTCAACATGATCCAGAATATCCTGGGCTACATTACCCAAAAAGATGAGTTGGAGTATGTTTCCAATATACAAAACATATCAACAGGTGTATCAATCTTGTAAGATAAACCAGTATATGATTTCACAGTTGACATATCATGAATCTATTTCAATCCATGCCGCAGCATCCAGAATCAGCTGGAGATTATATGGAAGTATGGGTAATAAGCCTGTAAGATATGTTGCAGTGAGGGTGAGGTATCTGGAAATATATAACAAAGTAAGCAATTAGCTGAAGAGTATCTTGATTTTCTGGAGAACAGCCATTGAGTACAGATATATCAGCTGAGAATACTACAGGCAGTTGTGCATATTCCTTCAGCACTAAAACTTGATTACTCTTGATTGCTGAAGAATTGTAAAACTTCTCTATGTAGTTTATCTTTTCAATTATTGATTTGTATATCTATGAATCTGTCAATCTATTACAATGAACAGTCAATATAGGCTGCTCATCAGATGAGCTTGAGCATAATAGAAGTAGCTTGTACAGAACTGCAATCCAATTCAAATACATCAATATTGAATGGTTGATCTAATAAGGAATATGAATTTTAGGCATTGTAGTCTGAAAGAGTATGTGTGAGAAGACAGTATGAACAATCAATTGTCAATATAAAAGAAACTTATTCACTAGCAGAAACTATCATTAGGCCTAATATCGATATTGTTCACAGAGGACTTGTATCAAGGAATCAACTGAGTGATTTGAATAGATTTGAATGTATGACAATGTAGTAGAGAGAAATTTCAGAGTGTATAAGACTATTATCCAACTAATACTGATATTTTAAAGAAACTGTAGGAATTTCCTGGGATCTGGGTACCATTCTTCAGAGGGTTGCAATTAATACAGCTGAATGACTGGATGTTAACCAGCAATGGATTACTTTCTATGGTAACAGCATTCACAAAGATTGGTGAATATTGTTTACTACTTGCTATTTATTACAAGATTATAAATGCTGCTAGGCTAGATATGACAGTGTTAAATATACGGTACTGGCCTCTGCGGTTCAAACACTGTCTGTTGCTGACAAGTAATTTGAATTTAGACACCCGATGCTGACACCTGCAGAAGGGATGGACAAGCTTATGGTGGTGATCGTAGTGCATAGGGCACCGGGCATTATAATATAGCCTAATGCACAGGGTATTATAATTGTCAATTGCAGAATTGAAATTGATGGTGCTGACAACTTTTGCTGCTTGGACACTGGCCTGCTGAGGCTGACAGAGGTGTAAAAACAGCTGGACAGACACCCTCTGCTGATTGCTGACATCCGAACCGCAGTGGCCGGTACAGTACTATGATGTCCATCCATACCTTGCAGAATCCAGCAAATGTAGACTGATTTACCAACAAGTTCATACACAATTATAACAACTCTGTAAAACAAGCTGGTTTAATCAGTCACACTCTGTACTGATATCATCCACTCTATCTCCCTGCAGAGCATAGTTGATAGAAGCAAATGGTACCAGGAAATTGATAGCACACAGCATCAGGAGATAATTGGTATCTTCTGAGGTGATGTGAATCTATTTCAACAACCAGTTAAAATCTGATTGTCTCTAAGTTGAATGAGCAACACCAAATAACTATATATTGGGATATTGTCGATGTTATAAATTCTATTACATTATGGAAGGCATTAAGATATATGTCAGAAAATTGGTTCCAAGAAACGAAGATGACAGAAAAGATGTTCTATTTTTAAAAATAATCAACCAATAGAGATAAACATGTTCTTACCTTGATACAAAACTGTCTATGCAAGCTAATAAGTACTGACTATGATTATGTAGTATCAATACTGGCCAAGCAGCACCAAAAGACAGGTGAATCAAGTGTTGTAATGGTATGCAGGTAATTGAATAGTCAATGGCTGTGAATATTGTGATAACATACTGAGGAAGGAACATATCTCAATATTGATTGGCTGATAATCACTTTGTCACCTTCTTCTGATGACATGCTGATACAGCTCGACGGTAGCACATGACAATAGCAGATCGAATAGCCGGAAGCATTAGATTGAATATTTTGAGAAGTACTGGAATGGCAGTCGAAGCTGTCGACAGTGATTGGATTGTAATGCACACTAGCACCTCACACTGTTGGTTGGGTGAACTATTCTCTGTTATCTGAAATAGTCTTGGAACAATCAGCATGATCAAGTAGATTCTGTTTCACCAAGATGGGATTATTAATTCCTGGATACAAAAGAAATATGTAATTGTTGACTGCAGCGTAGTAATTTCAGTCTGTTAGTTGTTTTCAAATTATACTAATTAGTACCTGTAAGTATGTATATGGAAGGGTTTAGTTAATATTGTAAGTGAAGAATAGAATAATTTCAATACAAAATAATGCTTACAGCTTTTTGTAATTTGGAATCTATATTGTAAAATCAATTCCCAGGCATCATTCACACAGATGGTGAATTGAAAGGAGGACTAATGTATGTTTACTGAAAATCCTTAGAATGAATTGCCTGTTGTGAGGCGTCCTCAAAGATCAAGTACTTCTGATTTGATATTACTGCTTGAGGAATCATTGTATATGTATTTGTCTTGTTGTCTCGTTTGGGAATATCAAATGTTACCCTGAGATCTGGGGGAATCCTCCTGCTTCTACTTTGATGTATATAATCTTAGCAAAAGTTCCAGACTGTCGCTTCGGGTCCGGGTCTGGGTCGGAACTTAACCTCTGCCATACCGGTGGTCCTGGTCATCAACTATGCTGAATTGTCAATTCAGGGGAGGTTTGATGGAAGTCTTCCAACTCGTCTGAATTGGGCGGGTTTTCAGCGGGATATCCAGCTGATCCATCTGTAGATTCAGATTATGCTCTTGTTTTTGCTGCTTGATAATAGTATCTTACCAAAATGGCTTATTCAACATCAAGTAATCAGTCTTTGCATGTTGGCAGTTTGCGATATCGATTATTCTGCAATCCGTATTTCTCCTTGTATATTTCGCATTTTTGCTTATCAAGGTGGTCAATTGGTCTGATATGAGCATGAATTTCTGCTCGATGCCTTGATTTCCCAATCTGCAGAACCAAAATTCATTGATGCACGATTGATCCTGATTTTCAGGATGGGGCAGGCAGCGTGTCGCTGTTGATTTTGCCCCTAAAGGCTACCAATATCTCATCAATGGATAGCTGCAACCAATTAGAATGTACATTACCCAATATGCAAAGCCAAAAGTGGTTCACGCTGCGTGGATGATCATTATCAGCATGGGGCTGTGACCATGTCACATTCTCTTTTGTCTCTAAAGGCTGCCAATACGTCGGTTATGCAAAACAGTGACCAAATCACTTTTCAATTACCGTGCTTACAAGACCAAAAATTGTTGACGCTCTATTGATGCTCCATCAACGCTCATTTTGAGGTTTCGCCCATTCAACATCTGCCGCCATCAATCATTATATTGATAATGATTTGAAAATATTGGTTGCCTTTCTGACAGATTGAGACTCAGCACTGTGGCAAAGCCGAGCCCAGTAATAATCTTGCACTGTTCGCTCCCATTCTATCGAAATTTATACATTTTGCAGAATGATACAAAGCACCCACTATACATCTGTTTATCAACCGATACTCACCTGTGACTGCACACCATTCTGTCATCGTATATCTCTACATTAAACTCTCCGTCAAGCTATATAAAGCACCTCTTGAAACATATCGACGCATTGTGTCCAACTTTGTCCTGATTCCCTACTCCCTCCTCGTCTCCATTCCATTGACTGTCACCAACCCACTTTCAGCCTTACTCTTTGAGTTCCATGTTGGCCAAATCAATATGGGAACATCTGGTGTGGCACACCCATCCCGCTGCTCTGGGTTTTCCGGATCCTTGATGGCATTGTCTAGCACCAAATCTGATGCAACCTCTTCCTCACAATCATCTTCACTGTCATTTGGATGATCTAAGTCACCAGTCCAGTTTAGCCCATTTTCAGTGTCCGAATTGCTATCCGGTGCGCTACCCATATCACTTTGGACTGGGTGACGGTTGATTCTTTTTCTTTGGCCGGCATTTAATACTTGAGTTTGTCCTCCAGGGAGGTCGTTTGCAGATAGAGCTGGTGGCAAAGGTGATCTTTCAGACAATTTGAATGCAGCCGCACCATCATGTTGACAGAGTGACCAAGATGCTTTGACAATATCTTCCATATCTGAAATGAATCCTACTGCTGTCAGCTACTTGTTTGGACCACGATATTCTTTCTGTGTAGCACATAGGTTCTGGCTGCCATGCCACATCTCCAAAAAGTCGTGGACCTTGGCCATTCAGTGCTATGTTGTTTCCTCCACCACTCTCTTCATTTCGGCTTCATTTTCTGCGTTTGCCATATCCAATGCTGGGTCATTGCCTTCCAATCTGATGTTATTTGCTCTACCAAACAGCCCAACAACGAGCTGTTCACGAAGGGCCTTGCCTGTGGTTTTTGACTCCCTCCAGCCGATAACATCTTGCCCAAGGGAATCACTGGTCTCCACTTGGACATGATGAGGGATGATAGAGACTATGTCGCATGCCACATTTGAGTGATCGGCATACTTTGATTGCATTTTCTCTTGTTGTCGCCACCTGTCTGTGCTATCCAGTACCCAACATGTACTGCTGATCAGTGATGGGTGGGAGTGGTATTCATTACGATTCGGATTACCTAGCCCCCAGATCTTTGGTGGTTCAGGAGCAAAATTTAAAAACAGCCTTCAGACGGTCAATAAGGGTGCTGGGCAATCACTTGGTCCGGGTGTCATTTCAGCCACATTTATAGGTATTAAGTATTCTTCATCATCTCTGAACAAATCATATGGATCGAACGAAGATTGACCGGATTCTGAAGTCGTTGTGGAGGGGAACAGAATGTGGCTCTGTATACTTCCAGGTTAAATAACGGGGAATCATCTACGCTTGGCACAGTATTCATTCTCCACATACTTCAGAAACGCCTCATGGTATTGGGCAGTATACGAAGTCTCCTCTGCAGCATTAATATCCATTCCCTTGTCCCACTTCCTGAACGATCGCAACTTCCGGAATAGATTGAGGATATGTGCAGACATGAGAAGGGTACCCATTGTTGCAGTGACTTTGGCATAAAATGTGGACAGCTTCTGTCGCACATACTTCACAGCGATGAGCATGTCTGCCTTCCATTGAGTCTTCTGCTTAGTTTCAGCTAGCAGAACGCCATCCATATAATCGAACATGTCATTGTAGAAAGGGATAATGCGATCCAAAGCAACCGTATGTTTCTTCAACATCCACAGGGTCCAGTATCGGAATCGCCTCAAAACTTCCATGACATACTTCACCATGGTCCATTCATCCTGAGTTGTGAAGAGTGGCTGGTATTCACTGTATTGTGGATTCTGGATCCAGTTGTGGGTTAATTCTTGTAATCGGTAGGCTTGCTCATGCAACTCTAATGTCGATATTCCACTCTGACTTGACATCGATAATACGCAGTACCACCATGCAGGATATGGCTTTTTGACCGTTCATGAACTCATTTCGACGACCCGGTGTCTGTGCAATCAATACAGCAAGCTTTCTCTGCTATATGAAGGTTAGTTTCAGGACTTTCAAAATTGCTTGAAATTCGTACTTTCTCAATTATCTTTGCTAAACCTGGACTCATGGCCGACACGTTGTTGATTCTAACATTGCCCTCATTTCGAAGTCTTCCACTCTTCCTAATGACTATGCTTTCATTCTCTCCAATTTGCTGATGGCGCTCATGGGCTTCCCCAGACATGGTGCAGCCTTTTACAACGAGACTGCTCAAGAAAGCACCTAAAGCCAGCTGTATGACATGCGCCATGAGTGGAATGTGGTTCCTCAATGCAGGCCACTTGACTCCGGATGTCTCAAAGGTCGATTGCAGTCCCCAAGTCATCGAACAATTTGAGGAATCGTTATCCTGTGCAACGCGAAGTAAACGGCTGTCGGTAAGCTCCAAACGATCAAGGATCTCCTCGAGATGTACTGCTAGCTTATCTCCAGTATGTTGACCCTGGAGCTATCATCCTTACTTAGCTATCGAAAAATGGAGAGAATAAGCTATCAACCTTATCGAAAGTGAGTTGTATTTCTTGCAATACCTGATCTCAATCCATATAGTAAGCAATGCCAGACGTTATGGCAAGTTCGTCTGTTGATGTCCACCCATCCAAACCTAAACCCACTTCATTTTGTGATGACAATTGTTTCATAATTGCATCTACTGTCAGCGAGTATTCCCTCTGGCAATTGTTGCTAAGAGTGGTGGCAGACAGAAGAACCAGCTTGCTACTTAATGCTTTAAATGACCATCATAGCTCGAGTTTTGACACAGCATTCCATGGAATAGAAGCTGAAACTAAGCATAACATGAGGTAACAATTCCAGGTGTCTTGGTAGAATTCAGAAGTTACATGGTTCATAGCTGCCAGTTGGGAATGTTTTGCCTGTCAATTCAGGAAATATGTATCAAACCTGAATGTGGAATATGAATTTCCCTTGGGTACTTACTATTGTACTTCCTTGACTGCCTTGCTGCTTCAGGATGGACAAAGCTGTTTCATCGACCATCAAACTAGTCAAATCCGTAACTCCTCACTATGTTACTTCCTTCTACGTTGTGAGGTGAACTTTTGCCAGCAAGTGTTTCCACCTCGAGCTGGTTCCATATTCTGATGGATGGTGAACAACCTGATGAAAAATGATATATATGATGACAGGGCTGCTGGTCTCCTCAATTGCGCAGTGCAAATAAAAACACCACAAAGGTGCATGTCTAGAAGTATTCCAATCAGTTGGATGCTTTGGGAGTGAATTCATCGAAGCCCCCCAAGCATCAAATATGATTTGTAAAGTAAGGCCACTCCAATTCTTCATAATGACACATTGATTTTTGGCAGAGATCATATCCTGTCGCGATGAGGCATTTCATGATTTTGAATCCAACATCGCAGTAGGCATTTGAAAGCTGGATAATCCGACTTGAGAGACTGTCAAAAGTTACCTTATAGTAAAGATAGAAGCTGGTTCTTAAATATTGACTGTAGAGCTACAAGCTATGAAAAGTTATATCTGTGAGACGTTGCATGCATTTTTGTGAAGATGTATACAAAGACATAATGAAAAGACTGACCGTATAGAACTCAATTTGGGAACAATACAGTGCAGTTTGTTGCTGTGTACCTTACTTAGCCCCCACAAAAAGTGATGACGCTCCATGGGCGCTCATTTTTAGTAGGTGGACGCGATATTGTCAACAGCATTTTAGCCCATGAAAGCAGCTGATATTGTGATAATGAGTTAGCACAGTTCCATAGCGCATAGAGCATCCAAAATGCATGACAAAAGATCATTGATGCTCCGGTAACGTTCTGTTTCGGCAGGTATTAGTGATATTGTCAGTAGTATTTTTGCCCATACAGGCGGCTGATACATTGATTATGGCATCATGCCATTGCAAAGCACTTTGATTATGCATGATGCCACACGAAAAATTGTTGATGCTCTGTTGACGCAGATTTAAAGGAGGTGGTAGTGATATTGTCGGTAACATTTTTGCCCAGAATGGCAGCCGATACACTGCTTATGGGTTGACAAGGTTGCATTGCCCTTGGATCACCTAAGATGCCAGAACAAACATCATTGAGGATCCGTTGATGCTCAATTTAAGGAGGTGGTAGCAATATTGTGAAAACCATTTTTGATCATAAAGGTGGCCAATACTTCAACTATAGCTTACTGTTGGTGCACAGCGCTATGGTAATCCAACATTCAAGAACAAAAATTGTTGATCCTCCATTGACGCTCATTTCTAGGAGATAGTAGGCATGTCATCACTGGCATTTTCGGCTGTAAAGGCAGCCAACACTTTGATTATGTGTCACAGCAACCAAGTCTTGTGTACATTATCAGACTTACAAGACCAACAATCATTGACGCATCGTTCACACTCATTTCTAGGATACGGCAACTAGCATGTCACTTTCCTTTCTCCCTATACAAATGGCCTACACAATGGCTTTGGAAGAATGTGACTATGCAGCCCTTTGATTGCCCAAAATGTAGGACATAAAATTGTTGACACTTCACTTGATGCTCACCTTAATGAGATACTACCAGACGCTGGATGATCACCAATTGTATGCAAAAATGCGTCTAGAGGTTATTGACAGCAAATATATTATTTCTATGTATAAACATTTGCTTCCAAAAGCTTCGAGGCCTCTCAATGTCTGATCCACCACTAGAGATATTACCAGAGGCATCAATGACATAGGCCTATCACGGTCCAGTGCTTTCAGCTGGCAATTTATCGCATGTGAATCCATACACTAGTTTTTGATATATATAGCCTGACTTCCTGACCTTTCATCATCCCGCTCATTCTCCTCGATCTCCATGACCTACCATAAGCATTTTTCTAATCTCGACCACACACACCAGGTCTGGGCAGAGACTGACGCAGTTGGATGAATCAATGTATGCGGTATGACGGTTGTCATTCATCCCTGTTTGCATTGCGCTTTGACCGCTCCATCTATGAGTTGCATGACATCACTGACTCAAATATTGTTACTGAATTTCATCTCTAGTTTAGTTTGAGCTTTCTGACATAACAGTAAAAGGCAGGGCGATATCATGTGCATTGGTCATCAATCAATATGATTTGGACTCTAGAAGTTTCGCATGGCTCATCTGACCCTTGCGCATGCACCGATGAATTATCATGTCCCACAATTTGATCACTGAAATCAAGCAAAAGCTGACACATAGCAAAATAGATACATGAATTGCTGTTGCAATAGATACATCGTCAAAAATTAAAATTTGCGTACTTGCTCCTCCTGCGATGAAGTTGACATCACCATTTCTCCGTCCGAATCCCATTTCTATATGGTCATTTGCTAGGGAGGATGTATGCAAGGGAACAAGGTTACGGTTTCAACAGGCTTTGATTTCTCAATCGGTGACAAAGAGGGCACAGTGTCAGGTGGGAGAGACGCAATGGGTTCAGATGAGCGGTGTTTCAGGGAATTTTTCCGCATATGACTGCTTCCTGGCGAAGATGTCACTGGTGGAATTTGGGATTTTCCAGGCACACGATAGAGAGTCTCCATAAGCTCTCCGGATGTTGTCGATGCAGATGCAGCTACATCATCTTCCGTTTGCGGTTAAACAACTGCAGGGACCTTGAATTCAGGCATCCAGTACGTCCTATCTCCATCATGGAACTAGTCGGCCACATTCCCTCATCCCGGTTGCGTCGATTCGTCAAGCTTCATCTGCTGTTTCCGAAAACTCTCCATGCAATGCTGTAATCATCCTTGGCTTCGGCATATTCGCCATTGTTGGAAATTGTGAGATCGCTCACCCAATCTCAGATGGTGTTAAGCATCTGGTTAAATGTTGTTTCAGTCTTTCTGGTTGTCACTCCTGCCTTGTCAGCATTTCAGTTATTTTCCTGCTCTGGCTTAATCGCTGGCTGTGCGCCTTCAACTCATCCTGTTGTCACCGTGGTCACTCTATCCACCTAATCCTCGATCTATTTCTCCTTTACTTCGGTGCCTAACAAGTGTGTTTCTCATTGTTTCTCCGCCGCAAGCTTCTTTTTACATCGCAAGCTGTGCAATGCTCCATGGGCCCGGACCCTTTCTGCTGCCAGGCAGCTCCTGCCTTCATTCAGATGATGACGTTGTCATGGGGTGCGCTTTGTAGATTTGCCGTATTTGCCTGCCAGTAGAGGTCAAAGGTACTCTTTCGGAGCTTTGACCATTGTATGTTGTGTTTCCGTTGTTGATTGGTGAGATGTTGGATGTTGCAAGATATGGACCGCATGGAGGAAAGCTGGGTCTTGTATGTCCAGGTTGGTATAGTTAATCCACTCGAGCAAAGCAATACCTGTGTTTTGACCATCACTACATTGGGAATAGCAATGCTAGCTTTACAACATTGCACGATGTTTAGTGTCTGTTTCATGTAAGATCCCAGGGATTTCTTGAGACAATAATCAGCAGACATCCTTTCTGTCGAAGAATCTGCTGTGTACATCTCACAAACATGTTATTTCAATGGTCATTCGCATCTATTGATCCTTGTAAACAAACAGACAACATCGGACCGACTTGGTGCAAATCGCAGGATGGTTGGAAACCTGTGCAACCTGCAGCTACACGCAGTAGGATTCATTTTGAGTACAACATGCAAGTTGGCTGTTACAAATTCCATTTTGATTTGAAGCTACCCATATATTCCTCAGAACTTCCCATTGTTTTTCATTTTCATCTTCCTCGGGACTTCCCACTTCTTTTCGTAATTATCTCTCTCTTCTGTTCCACGATAGCTAATCATGGCACCGCAAACACCTCATGAAGGTGCGAGCGAATCAGAATTGAGCAGAACAATGGGCGCTTCTTCGAATACACTACCCGCTGAGACACAAATCTAACGCAGACACCAGTTTGTCCACCATGACGCTATGAATGCAGCCCCTGATGATTTGTCCTTGGATGCACATTTAACAGTTGTCCGTCAAACCGGAAGCAGAAAAGAAAAGACGCTGCATGCGATCGGATGTGAGTACATCCATATCCATGTAGACGGCCTTCAACTAACGATCAAATATACCGCTGGTGTACATAGAGAGCTACATGATCAATTTATCACAGCCCATAATGAGAAATCTCCATGGTGGACCACCGCATTTGTCCGCACAATCTGGGAAATCGAACAGCGTGATGTTATCAGTTTTGGGATTTTTGCGGATGAATTTGGGGATAAGTGTCCCTGAGAGTGGCATAAACAGGCTTGAACCACGTTAGAGGATGCAATGGAAGCATGAATGGTGGAAGTAATAGCCGAATCTCATAAGTAGCAGCAGCAATTCAATTCCTGTACATTTTCGACATGTCTGCTTCTATGGCAATGCAAGGAGATTGTGTACAGCTAGAACAGTCCAACATGCACCTTGCATTGAGCATGGTCAAAATGGCCAAAGGAGGGATTTCGTGCACTGGATTGGAGGAAATGCAATACTGTATCAAAATACCCTGCGCCGAAGTCCATGAAGAGAACAATCAGGGAGTTGAGATTCCTTGGCATAGAAATGTGAAGGCGGCGATGGAAAGACACCCGGCTACGGTTCGTGAAAATCTCATAGACGGATGCCTTCCTTGCCTGAATGGCACAGCACAGAATCCGCAGACACACTGGCGGCGCAAAGGCACAGGTGTGTCTCGACTTGACCGACTCGGACAGCCGACACTAGAACCGATGCCAAGTTGGCTCGGAATGCTGCTTCTGCCACCCGTTGACTATGAGGGAACTAATGCTTCAGAAATGAAACGTGTGCCACCCGGATATGTGTATATACATACTCCACTTCCCAGCACTCAATGATTCAATGTTGATGCATATGCCAAGGATTGCAAGCGTGATACACATTTTATTCCAGATTTGATGACTGATGAAGGAACATCCACTGGTTAGTACACTATCTGCTGTGTGGTAACGCAGCTGTGATCCATTTTGCAGATGACCGCTGCCTAAGGAGCGAACCTGCAAGTGAAGATGAGCATTAACAGAACGGAATGGGATTTTTTCGTGTATTATTATCTAAAATTAACGGACACTTGAAAGTATATTTTAAGAAATTCAGTTATATGTATTGTTAAAGAACAATGTAGTGATGAAGGAGAAAGTACATGAAGATGATAGAAAGGCTACCAAAACTCCATTAATGATATACCACTCCCAATGAAATGATAGCATATTGCAGATACACCCATCACACACTGAGTGTCGATGCAGCATCACCAACATTTGGTCTTGCATCTTGGGTTATCGGAGTGGCGAATGGTGGCGGCCATTCATCAATGAGGTATTGGCTGCCTTGATAGGCAAAAGAGAGAGTGACAGTCCCTGCCCCATTCTGACAATGAGTGTCAACAGAGTGTCAACGGTATTTGGTCTTGTATCTAATAGAATATGACAGTGAATGTCCAAATGGATTAGTTAAAATCTAAATAGAAAGATGCGAAGAAATAGCAATGCAAGTATAACAATATTGATGAACATGTGAAAGGCAAGCATATACTGAAGCGTGGAGGGGAGAGGAAATATTACTATATTCCTATCGTTTTCTGAGCAAGTCTAAAGAACCGTTCTCTAACTGGGGAAACAGCTTCAATATATTCAATACTGAATGACTGATTGTCCATGACCACGGTCGCAGATCAATGACTCAAACAGGAAGAGAAAATCTCTGCAACTGTACAGAAATACATAAGAACTGTAAAGAATCCAAGAGGACAATCTAGGCGCAGTCTTTAAACATAAGTGCTGATAACTCCATCTTCCAACAAAACTGAACAGAATATTCTAGATAAGTTCTAACCAGAACTTTCTACACAAACTTTCACTAACAGATCACAACTGTATTAAAAGTTATTAACACACCACATTATTCTTATCCACAAAGTACCATCTTATCGTAAGGAGAAATACTTAAGAATGATCCAATATTAGTCAAGAGAAATGTAGATACTTCTGAATTTTCAATAGCATTTTCGGTAATCTGAGTGGGGATTGGTTCAAGACAGTCATAAATGGGGTATTGGCCACCTTTATAGGCCAAAGAGGAAGCGACACGCTCCCTGCCCCATCATGAAAGTGAGTGTCAAAGGATCATCAACGATTTTTGGCCATTCAACAAGGGTAATCAAACCATGATGCGGTCATTATTGTTTAGATATGAAGTTTTGACCCTTGTTATACGCTAAAATGCTCATGAACTCTGAGTTGCAGCATTGTAAATAAAACAAGTTGTTACTATCTGGGAGGCTGTCGCGGGAATGTCTCTTGCTTATCCGCCTAGCGCGGCTGCCAACTACTCCTTACTAGAGGTCTGTGATCAAGCGCCACTGAGATTACGCAAAATGCGAGACCAAAAATCATTGATGCTCAGTTGTTGCTCATTTTCAGGATGAGGCAGGGAGCATGTCGCTTCCTCCTTTGCCTATAAAGGCGGCCAATACCCCATTTATGAATGTCTGCAACCAATTGCCACTCTGATTACCCAAGTTGCAAGTACACCAATAATTAACGCTCCATTGACGCTCATTTCCTTGATGGGGTCAGGAGCTTGTCTGTCCTTTTTAGGATTATCAAGGCAGCAAATACATCCAGAAAAGAAAATGACGTACCATCATTAATGATTTGCGATTAACCATAGGATATCTGAATGGGACCTTAATAGAACAACACGAAAGGCCGCACCAGAGATTGGGACTGATGGGTCTAGCCAAACCTGGCAAAATCAGATGGTTGTCGGGTATGGGTCTCGGTTTAGCATGATCAGACGGTGTGGGTTGGGTTCTTGGACAGGTCTGGAACAGAACTGAGCTGTTTTTGCGATCGGAACCTGGACCTCTGGCAGGTTACCCTGACCGATTGCTATCACTAGCTGTATCAGTGGGAGAGGTTTGGCAAGCATTAGGTTAAACCTTTCCAAATCGTCTTGAACAGACTTTTTGAATTTAAAACACAGGGTGAAACAGTAATACCAGGCCCAAGGCCAGGTAAGGGTCGATGAATCTACAATGTCACTACAGCACTGGAATCTACTGTGAATATGTTACTACTTACTCCTCCAATTATACCGACTTGCTCTCATTTGCAACCATACTACTAATTTATACCTCTTCAGTCAAACATTGAGTGATGTGCCTTTGAACTATATTTGATTGAAGGCTATGGAATATGTTTCACTTACGAGGGCACACAAGTTCTTCCCCTGTAGTCATATTAACATTACTCAACTAATATAACAGATCAGCCAGTGCAGCAACTTTGCTCTCAATCGTCTACTATGCATTCATACAATGCTGCCAGAGGTCACTGCTACTTGGCAACTACACCTCTGACCACAAACCCCCTACCATCTCTACTTCGCCAACTAACACTCATTCTCTCAGTACCAGACTCTGCACTCAAACAGGATGGAAAGTACAACCTGTGTGAGCATGGTGACAAAGACAACACTGCAGACCTACACAATGCCCTGTGCAACAGTCCACAGGACATCCAGAGTGACCCTGAGTGGAAGAGTATGACACAATCCAAGATGATGGAGATGTGCACAATGAAGAAGGAACATCGAGAGATGCTTACCAAAGCCATCCAACATGGTACTCAACTCTGTAAGACGAATGCTGAGTGGGTGGAATGAAACAAATAATACCACAGAGAGTACATTAAAGGCAAAGTAACAAGAACAAAAATCTTTGACATGGCGAATCAAAAATGGTTCTGTGGTGGAGCTGTGGAGCTTGTGATTTTCCTGAATATGTAATGGACTAACTTTCAATTCCCTACTTACTTCTTCCCACACAGTAATCTTGACAAAGATGAATTTGAACTGAGGCTTCTCAATACATGGAACAATCTTCCTCACCCAGCACAGACACAGACCCTGAGACCTGATCTGGTATAGTGGCTATGAGATATACAAGGGAACTTGGAAGCTTGTTTGGATGTCTTCAAGGCCTTCTCGGAAGGAATGCGGCTAATGTATGACCATATAACCCATCATATCAATCCAGCAATAATGTTCATGAGTGACCACATCCAAGGAGCATATGAACTGGTGATAGTCTACACCAACCGAGTCGAAGCAATTTTGTCAAGGCGTAGCATAGCTCTTACAAAACCAATAGAATATTTACAGATTTGCTTGAAGGGGACAACGACTGGAACTCAAGTTGAAGATCAAGCTGACAACCCCATATGATGGAATATTCACCATCATTAAAGAGTGATTTAATCGCTCCGCACATTCAGAGTTCAAGCCTGACCATGGGAAGCCACAACAGCGACAGTCACATCAACAACAAATGCAGTCTGTAGAATCATGACAACAAGATAGCAAAAATACAACTTCCAACCATTTCTATTTGAGCCGGCCAAAGCACCTAAGTCCAACAACTCAATGCTGGACCAGGATGATAAACATTGTTCCTCAGGTTGTGTCTCACAAGAGCTCTATGAAACCATGGTATTGGAAGGAAAAAGATAATGCTTTGGGTTACCCAAATGTAAAACATTACAGTACCTGAAATATACTATCATCATTCTCAATGGTAGCATTGCTCCTCCACGACATGGTAAACGTATCACATGCAAGTGCACCTTCGACAGTCCAGAAAGAAACGCTTATCTGACCTCTTCTGGTATCTGGCTTTCTGAGAATGGGTGGATAAATCACAGCATGCATTGTCATGATTAAGTATGAGGGCACTGGTGCCAACATCAGATGAACTTCAACCACATTTGAGTTTCCTACAGCATTGAGTTGCCTTACAGAGCTTGAAAGCTCTCATGTTAAGCATAATATTTGTGTGAGACAGCATGAACAGATTTGTGGCACATTGTTCTTGATGTTCAGATACAGATTCGAATGGAATATTGAAGCAAAGAAGTGGACTCATCGAATGTCTCATTACAAGGATTTTTGTCACTGCGGAATTCCTCAATCGACTCAGACTATACAATAAAGCAGCACACATCAGAACCAATGGCATTGAGGATCAGGTCATCATCTATGTGAGGGAACACAGCATGATGGTTATGACAGTCTTATATATGTGCCACTTAGCCCTAGACCAAGAACTGGGGGTCCTTACTATCCTGATGAGGGTATCAGATATACTAACCAGATCATATTGGCTCAAGACCACCAAGTGGTATCTCAATTGGGCTACCAGGTGATTACCATCTATAAGACACCCCTGTGGTCTAGGGGAGGTACACCGATCAGGTTGGATTGCACAGTGGTAGAGAAGTGAGGATCACAAAAGAGCTAACGTGGGGCTGCCAGGTGTATGGGGAGTACCCCAGCCATTGACTCAACTCCGGAGATCCCTGTGATTGAAAGGCAAAATCAACATAGTGCAGAGAGGGCATTCCTACTGCAGACATCGAAATAGTTGGAGATACCCCATTTTGCAATCTCGTAGATGGCAACAAGACCATTCAAACATTCTCCTTATGAATCTGAGAATGAGGTAGACCATGCAGAAGTCACTATGGAGGGTACCACAGTGGAAGATCCAGGTGAGATTGAGACTATCATCCCAAGCAATGAATGAGTGAGTAGGGAGCACCAGTGTTAGTTGCTCCAGAAGAGCATCCCTGAATCCTTGAATGACCGCTATCAGCTCACCAAGTCAGGATGGAAACTTATGGAACTATCGGAATCAACACTTTTCAAGGAAAACCCCTCGATCCAGATGATCCGGGTTGCCTTGCCTCATCTTTATTGCGAATCTCCAGTTGGAAACCAAGACTACTGCATGGATGCTGGAATAGGTACAGTACCTACTGATAATGGAAGTTGTATCCCCATGTGATACAATGACTATGTGACTGTATTCAGCACAGAAATGGCAGAGTCTCTTGCACTGCACCTGGCAATTGACCATGCAACTGATGTTGAACCAGGCTTCAATTTTCCAAATGGCTGAATCTACAATCTTTTGGAAGTGAAGTTGAAAATGCACATAGCATACATCAAAAATACCTAGCCAATCCATTCATTCAGTGGTCATCCTGGCCCGCAGTTGCACCAATCCTGTATGCAATGATGGAACGCTTTGGGTTGAGGCTATTTGTGGACTACAAAGCTCTCAACCACTCCACAGTGAAGAAGAAATATCATCCTCCACTGATCTCGGTGATGCTTGACAGGTTGAATGTAGCTTGGATGTACCTTAAACTGGATCTCAGGAATGCGAATTATCTCATCCGGGTAGAGGATAATTACAATTCCCAATCAGTGCTTTCGATCCACTACAGTTGAGCCGAATCAACTTTAGTTTTTGTGTATTTGTCAATTACACTTAGAGAGTCATTGAATTTAGGTCAATAGACAGATTCAGCACAACAGACCTATCACAACAGGTAATGCACAAGGGCACTTTGCTGATGAGCCTGACTTGACTCAGAGGTAGATGTCCAGATGCAGCATTATGGAGATAGGCTTGAGGGAGTACACATTGACCCAACGCGTAATGATGAAGGCTCAATCGACAGTGAAGTCGATTATGACAAGTAATGGCGCAGACTACTATAGCTGAAGTTTGGAAATTGATATACTCTTGCAAAGAAACGGGGTCTTGGCATTGTTGATGGTGCAGAGAAAGCACCACAAGTTGTAACAGGGCATTAATTGTAGAAGAAGTAGCATGGAATGATGTGGTTGACCATTCTCCTCGTGATGGAGAGGTCTTTGCAGCAGCAGTATGGTGTCTAGAACAACATCTAGGCAGTGTGGGCTCAGCTAAAGGAGGACAACAAGTCAAAGGTGACACTGACAATAAAGGTTCAGCAAGATGACATATCAGATATGAGGTTAAGTGATAGCAAGACTGTACAGGAATATGCATTGCAGATCCAGGGGTACATGAACAACTTCGACCTCAGTGTTGGCTTAGATAGTTCGACTGGTAGTGGTGGTACGATACCAACCAGCAAGCGCACCTATTACGTAACGAAGGGTAAATGTTAGGATAATGATTGGAGTCATAGCGCTCTGTTGATAAATGACAGGGTCACTACCCTGCACAGAGAACCAGAGGAGGTTGTTACGACGATGAAAGGACATGAAGCACAGTTACGGCAGGAAGAGGATGCAAAGCTGGCAGTGTGAGGGTGCATACACCTACCCTTGCCTGCAGACATATGATATAGTGGTATGGTTGAACACGAGAGTGAGTGAGTCTGAACATGGAGAATTAAGAAGAAATCCAATGCAGATCTAAGTGCTGTAGTAGGGACCTGGATACGCTGGCTCTCATGGTGCCTTTGGTCACATATCACCGTTACATTAACCCCCTCATTAGGTGCGGACCTGATAGGTTGGCAAAGCCAGTACAAGCAAAGAGAAGCAAAGCGAAGCAAGGAATGAAGCGATCATCCTAGTCACGCAATTTTACGAACCCATAAGTCTCACAACAGATGTGTACAGTTCAATGGCGACTTTCTGGTGGATCTGGCGAACGGGTAAACTCCATGTCCATCGGCAGTTGGTAAAAATGTGTGCCAACGCCACTTGAACCTGGCGGAGATCCAAACACAAGATGAAGAGAAGAGAAGAGAATCATACAAAGCAACAAAACGAAAACTTCTGAACTGCTTCCATATCCTCCACCTGACCACTTGTGAACCCACACTCCACCGACCATCTATACCTTCAGGTTATATATATCGATGTAGGTCATTGTCTGAACGATCCGGGTGGTAGAGCACATGCACCCATGACTGTGCATGGATCGGAGCATCGGCTGCCGGCATTGGTCATAGCCTTCTGTAATCATAGATTGTATCTGTCAATTGCATGCCATCTCATTCGTAGAGACTTAACACCTGAGTTTCTGGAAGATGGATATATTTCCCAAATTTGTGCACACTAGCACTGTCTGAGCTTTGTGCAGTGCTTCGGAATGCTCTATAGAGCATATCCTGCAGCCAATAGTCATTGGTAGCTGACATTGAGTTAGTAATATTTGTTCAATCTAGGATTTGGTGACCATCCAGTTGACATCATATATGCACTCCTATAACGCAGCATTGTTAGAATCTTTGTTGACTCGGTCAACTTTTCCAGTCGAGTTCTTGTCAGACTGCTCAATTGGCTTCACAGTGTGTGTCTCAGTAGACTGCATCCCGGTGGGCTTTTGGCGTTTTGGTAGGACTTCACTGCTTGACTTCTCAGTAAGCTTGTTGGTGCGTGTCTCAGTAGACTGCCTCCTGGTAGGCTTGTGTACTTGTAGGTAGGATACATTTTCGACATGGTCATCCCCCCTATTTGATGTTCATTGCTCTGCCAGTGACTTAGACTCAAATCAGTTGTTGATTGGTATCATGAATCGGTAGTCTTATGAACTTCGGGCCACTATTGGTCATCCTGTTTGGTATGTCGCGTTGCTGACTTTCATGGTATTTGGCAGCCATCGACTCTCGACTTCCCAGACCATCATGTTCGCCTGTCTCTTGGCTGTTAACAGTGGATTTTCTTTACCATTGCCCCATAGACTTTGTTGACTTCGCTTGGTCTATTCTCATGGTCTCGGGTGACGTTGCAATTGCCCTTATCGCACTGCCAATAGGCATAGTGATCAACTTTTCCCCAGGTGCACTGGTTCATTTTTCTTTAGGTCTACTTAGTAGGAATACTCCAGGGGGGCTTATCATCTTCCAGATGCTAGGTGCATATGTCGATTCTTTTCTGGGTACCACTATCCCCACTCTCTGGGTGCCACTTGTCTTCTGTCATTAAGTGCACTCTGGTCCTTCATTCCAGCACCTTGGGCAGGGTCAATCCTCTCTATTGATGTCGTTGGTCTGCCGACAACATATCACCTCTAGTCAGAATTGTAGCTTGGCAGTATGCTAGCGGGTTTGTTTGTAAACCCAAAAGCCATTATGTGGATGTCGAAATGCCCATACAGGGTGCGAAATGCGGTTTTGTACTCAGTACCTCCATTCCTGAGATGAGGGGGAGAGAATATCGGTTCTTCACTGTGGCTCTATTAAGTGCTGTGTAGTCCACTCAAAGCTGCAGTCCACCATAATATTTTTTGCAAATATGATTGATGCTGCCACAGGCAATGGTGATCCGACAGATTATGGATTCAGACATGTGTTATATTGAAGCCTGCTTCCAGATTGATTGTGTGGTCAGTTGGCCAGTGCAAGAGTCTCTGCCATATCTTTGCTGAATTCATCTGCCATATTGTTGCTGAATACATCCACATAGTCCTTGTATCTCATGGGGATATGGCCTCCATCATCACTAGGTGCATTACCTGTTCCAGCATCTATGGATTCGCCTCTATCTCTGACTGGGGATTTGGGAAGATGATGGAGAAAGAGAACCAGAGGCCTACGGATCGAGCAGTTCACCCAGGAGTGTGCCAAACCCCACGATTCTAACCACCACCCACCGTGACTTGGCGAGCTGGTTGCAGTCATGCAAGTATACCCAAGTAGGATTCCGCTTCTGCTGAAACCGCTGCCAATGCTCGCTGCTCGCTCGTCCAGTTCTCGGGTTGATAGTCAATCTCACCTCGATCCTCCAACGTGGTGACCTCCATAGTCGCTGCCAACAGCCACTGGATTCCTCATTCATTCTGAGAATATCGGAACAACGAAATACCTGCAGTCCGTTGTCCTTCAAATACAGTATACTGATAACTCTCAGAGGAGGAAATGACCTTAGCTCACTCCTAGAGGCTGCTTGCAACATATGTCGGCATCCCCAGCAGTACATCTGCTGCCACTGATGCACTGTTGCCATCTTGTGGCCTTCCCGTGGCACATTCATCATCATGTGACCGTTGCACTGGACTTCAGTGAGTTCATATCCTCAGTTCGCCTCCGTCAACAGGAGTTTGCGGATAATGTATGACCCGCAATTGCCCAGAGGACCTCCAAATTACAGAATATACTGCCCGAAATATTGTATGATCTGCATTGCCATACTCTTTATATGTGTGTCCACTACCACCACCACCACCACCACCTCCAATCTGAGAATGGGAATGAATCATTCAGCACATCAGGTTTGTCAACCAGAGGGGATGCAGCACATTGAGTTTGTCGACCAGGGCTGAGTGTATTGTAACAAAGTCTTTTGCAAGAACAACTACTACCTCTGGTGGGATGTCCGGCAGTCTCTGAGCACATTGCAGTCCTTCATGAGAATTACCAGCTCCTCTGGTAGGCTAACCTGGTCTTCATGAGCACTTTGTAGCCCTGCATAACAATGGCCAGCTCCTCATAAATAGGCTGTAACTTGTCATTTCATGAGTAGGCGTGCTTGAGAATTGCTCACCGAGCTACAAATAGAGGCAGATATCACTCAACTTGACAGTGTGTGCTCATAAGCGGACTTTATCGTGGAAGGTAGCATTGTTGCCTCCTATAACGTCTTCTAATCTTTTGTGCGTTTTGCCTTCAAATCAGGGCTTGAAGGGGTATAGCAATCATATAGACTTCGACAATGGGTGCTCGAGGTACCTGTTGGTATTTGCACTGCTCTCAATCGACCATATGCAATTCAGTCTCCCTCTGGTGTTCACTAATATTTTGCGTGGCCCTGATTTCAAATTGCATGGTAGGCTCTTGCTCACTTAGATCATTCCCCAGACTGTCGCCCAGATAGTGACCCAGACTGTCACTCAGGTCATCGTCCCTGTCAGCAGTGTTCTCTGCGTAATGGAGATCACTCGCATCGTAGGTGTCAACTGCTTGAATTATCGGGACATGTTGGGTCAGAATAGGGGTTACTCAACAGAGTGAAGAATGTAGGTTTTCTGTGCTGGGAGGTGTACTAGCCAAGTGCGATTGACCTCTGGAAGCTATTGTAGAAGGCACAGTAAACAATTGAAGATAAAATTGACATGCAGGCTTTTCATTTCTGTCAGTTATGTTGTTTTTGACAATAGGGGTAACACTCAAGCATCCTTGTGAATGAAACTTATCCAATAGCTGAAATATCGAATATGATGTAATGGCATGTATGCTGACACTTGACTGCAGATGTATGGCATAGTGGTGGAGTTGCACATGACAGTGGGTGAGGATGTATATGGAGCATTGGTACGATATTTGATTGAGATCTATGTGCCATAGCAGCGACCTAGATACACTGGCACTTACACTGCCTGGGGTCATGTGTCGCTATTATAGGCAGCTATGATGTTAAAATTGCAGCCAAAGAGTGATGATCCGAACAAGATATGCAAGGTTCCCAACAAGCTTCAGCGTCACAGTGAGAGGGAGAGCAGCAAATCAGATGATACGAGGAAGCATCACCGCACCATTCGGAGAGCTTCTCATGAGCACTACAGATGCCAAAGGGTGGGGTGTATTGCATGATATTGTCCTAGTACCACAGTGGAGGAGGGCACAGATCAAACAGAGACAGCAGCAGCGATGGCAACCTTCTCAATTGGGAATGAGTGGATGAGAGTTATGGATCGAGAGAGCCCATTCCAGCAGAGCTGCAACTTCAATTCTGCCACCACTGCTGACATTTGTAGAGATCTGCAAATGTTCGAAACATATGCAGGGTGCACCACATAAGATAGGATGGTGATTGGTGACTTCTTGGGATGGGTAGTGCGCAAGGCCATTGGGATTGGAGATATGCATTTCAGACATTGACTACTGGAAGGCACCAATTGAATACATTAAGTAGTCGTGAGAAATATCTTCCATCACGAAGGAGCACACAACTTGCTCTCCCCACTACTGATCATGGCTCAGGTATTGATGATTGCTCCAGCCAATTGTAATGGAAACATGACATACAATGCACCAGTAACAGCCAGTTCTTGAGGACAAGGTCGAGGTCGAGGAAGTCATGTAGGCTTGGCATGCTAGCATCATGTCATGTACACCCAAGTGTGCCAATGTAGAACAATATATAGGACATGGTTCTAAACATGGACTTGAGTGATCATAAAGGTAAGTTGAACAGTCTGGTTATTGGTACAGATCCAAGTGCCAGCGCAGCTACCTATAGACACTAGTACTTACCCATCCTCGGGTCACCTGTTGCTGTTACACTATCTCACTTGTCAGGTGCAGACCTCCTGGGCTGCAAAAGCCGGTACATGTGGAGAGAATCAAATGGAATAAATGGGAGTAATCCAAGAACTGTTCAACATATACAATTCTATGAACCCATATGTTCCACCACTGATCAGCACCACTCATGGGAACCTTCCAGCAGATCTGGCACATAGGGATATTCCACCTCCATTGGCAGGTGGTAAAATCCTGTGCAGATGGCATTTGATCTGGGCCAAGATCCAAAGTGAAGCAAAGAAGGGAAGAGAGAAACAAGAAAACATCCAAAGGTGATGCTGTTGTCCATAATTGCACTTCCAAACTGAACCCTTGCCCCTCGGACATTATATTCCCATAGGTCGTGTTGCAGCATATGTTCTTGCCGGAATTTGTCTGTGTGGAAGAGCTCCCTCTCATGACTAGGCATCAATAGGAGCTTCCTCTGCCAGCATCATTCGTAGCCATCAGTGTTCATTGATTGTTCATGTCAATCACATCTGATTTGTTGATATCTAACACTTAAGCTTCTCTAAAATTGTTATACCTATCAAGTTCATGTGCACTTGGGCTATCTGAGCTCTCTGCAGGGCTTCCGTATACTCTGGTGAAGATATCTTGCAGCTAGTAGGTATCGGTATTCAGCAATCATGGGTTCAAGTCCACTTTGGTGAGAGTCTGGTAGGCTTCATTACTGGCCTCTCAATAGGTGGCTTCAATTGAATCTTGCTCAATGTAGCTGACTACAGTCAGCTTCATGGTAGACTTCTCAGTCGACAGATCGGTAGGTGTCGCAGTAGATGTATGCCCGTCCAGATACTGTTCGCAAGGCCCTTCGGTATGGCTCTTAGTTGACCGACATCTGTTGCAGTAGCCTTCATATCTGGGCTTCAGAGGTCTTCGACTTTGCTAGTCTTTTGGTCAGTCTTGGGAGACTTGCTTCAACTCATTTTTCTAGCTGCTTTGATCTTATTTTTGCACTTGCTTTCCTCTCAATTTTCCACTTGGTAGATCCATTCTTTGTGACTGGCTTTGATTATCGACTTGCTATGGGTTTCAACTAACTTTGTGTTTCAACTTGCTTGGTGTTTCAACTTGCTTCATCCAAGACGTGTTGACGTCACATTACCCATTTCGCCTCTGGTTCGGCTGTTAACGTAGGCTTGGACTCCAGGTTTCGGCCCTGAAATAAGTAATGAGGGAATGGGTACAGCAACTGTATTGATGTTGACAATCGGGGCGGAATATAGGAATCACTATTTGATCTTGTCTTGATCGACTTGAGCAATTGTTACCCTGTAATGTGGTACCATTTAGAGTTGATTCGGGCTAACTGGGATACAATGCGTTGAATAGAGTTCAATCTGGAAAACTCATATCCTTGTGAGTGAAACCTATCAGAGTTATTAATCACTGGATACAGTGTAAAGGCTCATATGCCCAAGCGTGCCAATGTAGAGGAATATACAGAATATGGTTGCAAATGTGGACTATAGTGATCAAAACGTTAAGTGGGATAGCAAGCTAATTTGCACCGATCTAAGTGCCAGAGCACCACCTATGTACTGTAGCGCTTACCCGGCCTCAGTTCAGGTGTCGCTGTTTGTGCCAGTTTGGATAGTGATTTTGGCAGGATGTAATAGTTGAAGCAAAGAGGCAACAAGAGAGAGGATAATTGTTTCAGAGGAGCTCCTGGCAAGGTTGATTGCTTGGTTGGAGCTGCAGGCAAGCAATATGGGAAGCTGCTTTAGAGTTTCGCACTGACAGTCATTATACTGCCCAGGAGGTGTTTCAAGAATGATTTTAGTTTAGTTATTATGTGGGTTGGTTTGGGGTTGAGTGTGGCAGAGCCACATGCACTTTAGTTCTTGTGAACATGTCAATTAGACTTAGAGAGACTGTAAGTGTATGTCAATACAGAGATTCAACAGAACAGACCAGTTACAAAACCTTGTTTGTATAGTAATATACTCGACCAACTAGGAGGAGAAAGAAATGCTGGTATGAAATGTACTCCAATCACTAGAAGCCTTTGGCCTGTTCTTGGAAGGTGAAAGAACCATGTTGGAGAGTAGGAGGTTAGTTTTCTCAGAATGGTCATTAGAGCTGATGGGATTGGTACAGAGTCAGAGAGGCTAACCACACTCCAGAACTGGGCAACGGTGAAGTCCATTCCAGACAGCCAGATACTACTTGCACTCATGACCTTCTACCAGAAGATTGTCAGGACACAGCCAACAGTAACAACACTGATATGAGACATACTGAAGACGGGAGCCAATACCGGGGTGTCTATCCAGCTGAAATTGTCATGGACTCGGAAGCGAAACTCATATTCCCAATGTTGACATGGCCATTCTCTGAGTGACCCAACATCAAACTGTTCAAACAGTCAAATTAGATAATTCTGCAGGCTGATTCAAGCCACATGGCAATTGCGGACCGTTTCGACAACTATGAAGGTTGGTGGAATACCGGACAGGTGACTTTCGAATTTTGCGAATGCTCAAGGGACGAACACAACTGTCACATGTACTATCAGGAGTCCATGCACACTGCGAATTCTCTGAGACAATGGCATCACTCTCTCGAAGGAGTACTTTGTATCATCATCATACAATGCAACCAGGAGAACCTCAATTTCATCACAACATGAAACATGTTCACCCTGAGGCAGGCTCAATGAGCAGTGATTCCCTGTTACTATGTCTCTATCATTGAACAGCTAACAGGCATGAAGAATCAAGTAGATTGACCATTGGGAAGATGTGACTCTGAGAATGGCGTTGAGAGGATAATGGCAAGGCTGCTGGCAACCTCGGCAGTGACCGGTATGATTGACTATTATGAAGACCTACTACCAGGTATGGTGGAAGCCCATGAAAGTGACCTTTAGCCGCAAACAACAACCAATCGTAGTCAACGATTCAATTGCAGATGTGAATCACTGAAGAGCACTTGACCAAGCTCAGACCAATGAAAGGAGGACATTCCAGTACACAGCACTCCACTGTACAGTGACCAGCCTGTCCCACAACAATTCCAAAGCCAGTTCCTTTAGTGCCCTGAAAACAGCAGATCTTGCATTTCAAGATTGTTAGTGGCCAGTAATGGACTCAGAGATATGAAAGTGCATTTCTGGCTGAATTAGCTGCTGCTGAATCAAAGCGCCACATTATGCATGCTATTGACTGAGCATGCCACTTTCATCAAATTCATGTCCCTGGAAGGGACTTACAAATGGATTTCATTACAGACATGGCAGAAACATGGACATTGGAATAAACAAGAATGTTGGTTATCCAAGACTGTTTGAGTCAAATGGCAATCTACCTTCCCAGCAGAGCTGACGTTGACTGACCAGAGCTAATATGGATGTGATTCAAACACATGATCTGCATTCAAGGTGTACCAGACAATTCAACCACTGATCGTGGCAAAGAGTTCACAAGACAATTTTGGGTTAGAGTCTGCTTGCATCTCACTATCAGTAACAGACTGTTGAAGATGGTCTACCCCCAGGCAGATAATTGAACCAAGCAGCAGATGCTAACCATGGAGCAGTTCCTCAGGGCCACTTGGAATGACCAGTTGGAAATCTAGGTCAAACTGTTACTGCTGGCGGAGTTTGGGTACAATCACTCTGGGTACCTCTCCATGCTGATGATACCTATCTGGGAGAACTACAACTACCATTCTACAATGCAAATCCAGCCACCTAAGGCTTCCAGATCCCATTCACAGATACAAGAAGACTTGTGGATGGCAGGTATGGATGAGACTCACCAAATTCTCTTGGAAAATATACTACAGGCTTACTGAAGGCAAATACAATACAGCAGTTGGAAAGTGATGAGTGTTGCCATTGGGGACAAAGTTTGTCTTTCAACTAGAAGTTAGAAACATCCAGGCCATCAAAGAAGCTCTATTATCAGTGCACTGAACTGTATTCCATATGTCTGACAATCAATAAGAATTTTCACAAACTAGACTTGCCTGGTATTATGCAGAGTTACAATGTTCTGTACCTGTTGCTTCTGGATCATTATACACTGCCAGCTACTGGCCAACAATCCTCATATCAATATCCACTGTGAGTCAAAGTAATGGAGGGAAGAGAAATGGAAAACCTACTTGACTATAGGCAGTGCGACTGGAAGCTGCATTACCTCATCCAATGGGCCAGGTACAACCATACTCACATGAGCTGGGAAACTGCGGAGAACATTCAGAATCAGAATGATCTGGTTAACCAGATTCACCAAAAGCATTCCAATCAGCAACAGGACTAGATGTACAGCATTTGGGAGTGGTGATATGGGGGATACAAAAGCAGTTTGGAGGTTCCATTGGTACTCTGCTGTATGTACATTGACTCCTCTTCTGAATATATCTTGGCCCAGTACAAATGGCTCTGGGCTAGGTTACTACCAACTGCCACTGCTGTGGGAAACGTGCCAAGCTCCAGATCGAATGAATGGCTACACTGTGCTTTATGAGTTGGTTGCGGAACTGATTGGTTCAAACAACTCCATGTGTGGGAAGATTGATGTATTCATGATTCATATTTTCTTCACATTTCCGATATTGGCGTTGGAAGCCCACGGGACTCAACCAACTGAAGGGAATGTGGTATCAGCGACGCATGACTTGAGACCAGCATGGCGTCAGTGTATGGGGCTTGCCACCATGGCACCTTGATCTGAATCCAATATCATATTACATGTATCTCAGTATATACTCACCCGCTCCTGGGTTCAGCCATACCGATATATTAAACATCTACAGTTAAGCATTGGCATATATGCCTTTACACTGGGGTATTATAACTCCATGCAGTTACTAGAGAGTGGCAAAAGGAGGGCAAGTTATAGTGGTATCTGCATAGTATTTTTTTGTTTGGAAAATGGCACTTTTCTAGTTCGTCATATCTTGGCATATTGTATTTGGCTTGGCTGGGGTAACTTGAGTTGCATATCAAACTCAATTTTTTCGAAGTTCATAATGGAGGCCAACTCTCTTGGGTGATTGCTATCATCACCATTGAACTTCTGGTTGGTGTATATTCCATTCTATAAAGTAAAATAAAATGATATAATTATTTATTGTCATTTGCTATACAAACACATGTAAGTAAGGGTATAAGAATACTCTGCTGATGATTTATTATGATACACTGTTCAGTTCCAAACAATTGGTATTTGAAAGTATACTTTGCAAATTATCTAAATGAAGTGATTCCTAAAATGACTGGCCATACATTTAATTTGGAATTATGTATACATATTGAATATAAAAGTAGGATAGTACAGAATTACAATATATATGTAATAAGATATTTTATATTCAAGTACAATACAGCAAGAACACTGTAGAGTAAGAAGATTTGGGTTGAGGAGAATATGATTAGAGATGGCCCTTTAAAGAATATACAAGAGATAATTTCAATAGTTTATATTGATATGTAAGATACCGGTACAATATTCAGATGGTGGGGAACTGACAGGCATATTACATACCCATTGAGAAATACCCAGATATGCAGGAATACATTGACTCCAAAAGCCCAATACAAAATAAAGGTGTATCTATTCAGTGAGCAATTGATATATAAATTGGAGATTGATTTGAGCCAACAAATATAGAATTGATTCACATATACCTGAAGATCTTGAGACATTACTGTTGTTCAGTTTGTTTTGTAACCTTTGAATCAAGAGTATTGAGTAATTTTATGTAATATTTTTGGCTAGATTACGTGTCTGAAGAGGAATGAATTATGTACATATTTCGAACATTTCACTTCACTACATATAATCAAATTTCAGCCTGATTGATAATCTTGACAACTTGAAATGAGTTTCAACTTCTTAGTGCAGACTATTGGGTTACAGCTGTGCAAACTGAAGTGTTTTGAAATCACAAATAGGTATCATTAACTCTATCTTGTAATCTTTCATATTGGAAGTGAATTTGGCTGGGAACCTATAATCGAGATTTATTGTATACTGGCTCAATTCCAATATGTCGATCCATTTGAAGGACTTACTATTTTGTAATATTATATTGTATTAGAACTGTGTAAATATGTTTGCAGTTGGTAAGATACAATTATGGGTGAAATTTCATTCATGTACGATGGCAGCAGTTCCCAAACAGCCTGTTTTTATTAATCCAATACTGTAGATAATTTAGTATCTGGTTAGTATCTAGATGTCGTACAAAGGTGAGCACTTTAGCAAACAACATAGAAATCCCATCGCAAGATATAATGAAGTTTTAGAGAGAAACTCATCGATTTCAGTTTTTGCTATTGTCAAGCTTGCAAGGAAATAAATCATCTATATTGAATTATACATTGATTACATACTTCTTATTGGCAATGATGTATTTTGAAACATATTGAATCATAACTGGAAATCACATATCCAGGTGAAACAGTTAAATACTCTAATATATTGGAATTGGCATTAATACATTGCTGATTTTGATGGATAGTTAAGCTACATGTCACAAGCTGCCAGAAGAATGACTTTATATACATTCAGTCGATTGAAATGTCCTGTTTTTTGAATTGATACACTGTATTGAATACAGTATCTGGTATTACTAATCCACCTTATTCTAACAGTTACTGAAATTCTTACACAGTATACTATTTCTTAAATATTGACTTCAATTGACAAGTTCAACCTTCATGCTGTCCAGTACTATACAAGTAAGTGGAAACTGGATTATATATCAACAACTTACGCCTTTCAATCTAAGTGGTATAAATAGTAACAGGTACTTGCTGGTCTCAAACTGAGTAACTCAGTAAAGACTACCATTTACTTTTGTCTTTCTGTCAAGTTTTCACAAAAGTTGAGCAAATTATGCAATCTTTTTTTTGATACTGTTTTTGTGGACTCAAATCAACGAGTTACTAAGAATCCACTGACATGTATGGTGAAACATGTGAAGATTGAAGAATTTCCAAAATTGTGGAGTGTATAGTAAGTAGGAAATGCTGATTATTGACTGAGTCACTGCCCAGAGTCTATCATTTGTTGTTTGAGATTTTCTTTCTCACGTACCAGCACTATTGATGAGGCCTCAAGTACTGAAACATAATGTGTAAAATTGAACCATATGGGTATATATTCAACTAAGATAATTTCTGGTGAAGTGAGACTTTAGAGAAGACTGGGCTGGGTATTTAGTATTCAGTATATAAGGGCTATATTTGTTGAAAGTACCTTTAGCATGGACTGTAATACTGAAGGCATTATAGTGGTGGCTAAAGATGCCAACCAAGTATATATTGAAATATTAGCAATTATTAAGTGAAATGAAATACATGAATCTAAACATCTAGTTTGGTTTATGCTATATCCAGAATAACACTGAACACTACTGCTGTTGATTTGAAAGCATGTAATGTGGAATTGAATATCTTGAAGGCAAAAAATAATGAAATATTGTGATATTCAATCCAGGGGCCTCAAGGGGTAATCTTTAGATCCGAGTCTCGCATTGACTATAAAATTCAGATAAGGATGGAATATGGAGTGTCAGAGTCGTTAGAATATATGAAATCTCTTCATTGAGTGACATCTGAGGTGTCTATTTTGACCAGATAGTTAATTCTCAGTATATCTAAACTTCAATTGCCAGACAGCAACTAGAATATAGCTCAGTTATTTCTTTGATGGATTTAAAAATTTTAACCAATATTGATGTAATCAGTGCATTTCAACTATACTATTGACGAATTGCCCATATTCCATTGTATAAAATAAACTTCATAATTTAACTTCTGTATGAATTATTTTTTTACAAAGAATATTGCAAACTGAAACTTACCAAAAATTGTTGATAGTAAACTTCCAATTGCAAAAAATATCAACCTCTGACCTAATCGTGTTTTAGCGGACTCAATGTTTCATGTAACTGATAGTTTGATAAATTCTTCGCTAGGTAACTGAACTAATAGTTGTATTTTATTATGGAAAGTCAAAATTGAACTTATTTGAATTTAAAGAAAAATTACAGATAAAGTCACTTCATCTTTCACCCAACGTCAAGTTACACAGAAGGACACCAGCTCTATCCTTTCCTAATGTACCAAACATCAACTTCCAAATTAATCTTGATAAAAATATGTATTATTCTAGATTAAGTTATTTGTATGTTTACCAAACTACCTGTAACAACCAGTAACTTATTAGTATCAGTTCATGAATTGCTTGTGCTATAACATTTTGAGTAGTAAATATTGAATCCAATATCCTTAATGTGGAAGAATATAGTTGCACATCTGCTGCTTGATATAGTAAATTATTCCAATTTTGTGTTATCAGCTTGACATTGTTGTTACTGAACTTCACAATCCACAATATCATCAAGATTGTGATATGTAGCTAACTTCTTTGAAGATTCATGACTGCTATAGATATAACTCCAAACTATTAGTAGACATTATACATTCAAATATCTCAGCTACTGGGGCTAATTTATATTAATCAAATATGTAGACCTCTATGTTGCTGTTGGCAGAGAATTTATCGCAAAACATGGGAATACTTATCCACTATCTAAAATGTCTGAATAAATACAGCATTTAGTACTGTGGCACGATTACAATCTGTACCCCACACCTCATGTTTTGTTATTACAATAGATGAATTTGATGCAACATAGAATTTTCATGCTATATCTAATGCATTGTTATTACCTAATTCCACAGATATGTAGAAAAATACAATCTGATGGACAAAAAATCAAACTTGGGACAAATTCAAAAAAACAATCTGGCCAGAATGTGGATAAACAAATACTGCATAGTGTTGTGGAGTAGTACCAACTGAGCAATAATGAAGCAATCCTTGCTACTGAAGGAACACTTTACTTGATAACTTATTTAAGTCAGAATAGAGATACTTTGCTCTCTTATTAACAAATATTGATTGCTATATATCTTTCATGTATGTCAAAATTGTAAAATCCACTCAATTATTCTGATGCCATATATTATACTGCCACTAAGAAATATCATTGCAATGGTGTGTTTCTTTCAAAGCAAATAAAATATATACTTTATTCACTATGTATATGCTGTATACAATTGGAGCACCATGTGATGCACATTTTGCCTCAGAAATAAGTAATGTTACTCCCTTTTGTTCAGTCTTTTCTAATTATATCAGATATAAGTTTATAACATAATACCTCATAAGTGGTTTCTCTTAGCAAGTTTCATCAATCACAACCCTGTGATCATTTCTAGCATTTCAGCTACTATAATTCAGTGTGCAGCATGATTGAGTACTGGTTAACCTGCAGTCTCGATGGCATGCATTGAACTCCTTGCAGCTGACTGAAGTGCTGGTACCTGATGATTATATGGCAGTATTGAGCTCCAGATCTTCAGAGCATCATAAGATAGCCATATTATAATGTAATATCAATCAGAGTGTATATTGAGTCACTGTACTTCTATTACTGCAATCCCAGATTCAAATGCAGTATTCATTGCAATTTGCAAGCCTGGATAGTATTGAAGCTTACCTCTATAAGACTTATTGAAAGTCTCAATACTCAGATGGTGTATTATTGCAGTATTGATTCACCCAGCCAGTTAGATTTTACATCCAAAACTAGATGAATGTTCAACCGGTTTTATAGCTTGATATTCCTAGTATTTATAGTCTGGTGGGTACAATTTGTATCTCCTACTTTCCACATATTTACACATCTAAACTCACTAACATCAGTTGCTTCATTAATGTCACTTATATACATTTTGGTGACTTGGGATAGAGTGAGGCTAAGAATTCATTGAATGGACAAAGTAAGTACAGACCATACTATGGGTAGAGTTAACACAATCTTTAATAGGTAGCAGGTTACTAAATCCATTTACAACCGCTAATACCAATTATGTTCTTCTCTAACAGTGTTGGAATTGTTATTCTCAGTCAAAATCTGCTATTTGTCACAGACATTCCCCTATAATATTGGCAACCGCAATCCCACAACAACCATTTCAAATAAAAATTTATTTCTCACTTCAACTTAAATTGATGTCAAGTTCAGAATTAATACCATATTATACACCCCAAATATAGCTGGCATATCTGAATTCCCTAACTTTTATTGGATATTCCACACCATTAGTATAGCCTGATGTATCAGAATCATTGCTTCTTTCAGAATTGAATTTGACTGCAAATGAACTTGTACTCTGGAATCGCACAATTCAAGAATTGGACAGATATTTGAAAGCGTCATAAGGTTCTGCAGATTCTGACATTAATACACATTTTCATTCCATCGAGCAACATATTCAATTCTGAATTGACATTATATCTATGAAAGATATTCTTAACATCTAGTTGCTTTTCAATTTCTCTTACCATCTCTGCTGTGTGCTATATATTCTCAATAATTCACTGCAATTGTTCCAGGGTCAGTTCAACTGATGCATGTATATTCCAACAATTTTGACAATCTATATGAAGTTAGATATTTTACTGGTTAGCATTAGAACAACTTGGTAGAAATTCAATACACTCAAGTTGAATTTCCATTAGAACTTATATTAATATAAGATTTACCAGACAATGCTAACGAGTTCAATTGCAATTGGAACATATATCAATATGATATGTACCAGACAATGCCAATGGGATCACATTTACAGCATATTATCCCACAGAGTGATGGCAATTGGAATTGTAAAAATTCAGTCAGATCTGAAATTGAATCAGATATAAATGAATTTGCCTTATTAGATATTATAGTTGCATTTTAAAATCAGACCTAGGTAATATTATCTCTCCAGTCCTCATGACACAGTCTAACTATAACTTGTTCCAATATCTATATATCATTCCAAGTTGAGTATGTGAATTATTTGACGATATTACTAATCATATCAAATACAGTTACCAATATTCTGCTAACTAGTATGCGATAGTTGATAGTAGTAAAAATACACTCAGCTTCTGTATATATGGATTTGATGTAATACATACAAATCAGTATCATATTGGGATATTTTCAACATGGTTCAAGCAAGATTCAAAAAGAAATTGCAGTCCAAATATCTGACAAAATTGAATTCCAGTCTAGAAAAATCAACTCATGTCATATGGGATTTCAGTGCTAATCAAAACCCCACACAATCAAGAGTCTGGTATTTCTGAAAGATTCTAATAATACAATAATATTACAATCAAACCAACCAATCTCTCAAAGGCAATTTGCAGTAGTAATATTGTATATTTGCTTTTAATACACTATTAACCATTTTACTATATGGCAATTCTTCATAGCAATCTTATAAACATTGGTAATTTGCAATGTACGTTTGCCAAGATTTGTGATATCATCCTAAGTAGTATACAACATTATGTCATTAATACTACCAGACAGCTCAATATCAAAAATGGCTATTGTGTATCCAGTCCTTTCCACTGATATACCATTCATTCCGATAGAACAAATAATTTAGTCAAATGTCCCTTAGCTTTTATTTTTTATGCAGCTTTAACTAAACAGGATATTAGTATATCATGTAATATCATATTCTGCATGTAACTGACATTCAACCTTGCCTTTCCATGTCACCCTACCTTCTGATTCAACTACAATATTTGGTTTTATCCCCACAGCAAGCCAGGCTGGAATGATATGAGGGATCTTGGTAGTGGAGGCTTCAACATAAGCGCTGGCAGGGATTTTGGCTGAGGTAATAATCAGGATATTGGTGGAAATACAGCCACAGATATCCGCAGGGGCTTATCTTTTCTTGCCATTCCAGGTAGTTGTAAAGGTATTACCATTGTGCTGAACTGGAGACCTTGCATAAGACAATGTCAGTACAACACTGTTTGGCCTCAATGTAGGCAAAGATTAGATTTATCTGGGTCTATAGTAGTGGTAGCAACGGTTCCGGACTGCTGCTTCAGGTCTCGGTCTCGGTCAGAACCGAACCGTCGCCAAATATGTGGTCTGGATTTTCAACGAACCCGAACTGTCTATTCGGATATGGTTCGATGGGCATCACCTAACGTATCACAATTGGGCACATAGTCAGCGGGTTGTCCAGCGGGTCCATCTGTAGATTTAGATAATGCTCTTGCTTTTCCTGTTTGATAATGGTATTTGATCAAAATCAGTTAATTAACATCCAGAAATACCATTTTGATCACTTTGCAGGTTGCAACATTGGCAATTTTGGAATCAATATTTTGCCTTTTGTGTTTTGTATTTAGGTGTACTGAGGCAGTCAATAGTTCAGTTATGATCGCATATATCCGCGCAATGCCTTGATTACCCAATGTACAAGACCAAAAATCATTCAGGCTCCGTTGACACTCATTTTCAGAATGGGGCAGAGAGCATGCTGCTGTTGCTTTTGATGCCAACGGCAGCTAACACATCATTTATGGATCTCTGCAATCGATCGCCACTTAGATGACCCAAGATTCTAAGCCAGAAATCGTTGAGACTCAGTTGACGCTCATTTTCAGAATGGGGCAATGACCATGTTGCTGTCTTTTTCGCCTATACAGGCAGCAAATACATACATTATGCCTAATCACTACCAGATGACTTTGTAATTACCTGACTTAGAAGACCAGAAATCATTGACTCTCCATTGACGCTCATTGTCATGATGGGGTCTCAAACATTGTACGCATTATTGTGCCTGAAAAGGCCGCCAATACAGCGTATATGAATTACTATCACAAATCTACACTTAGATAACCCAAGATTCAAAGCCAAAAATTGTTGACGCTTGGTTGATGCTTGGTTCCAGAATGGGGCAGGGAGCGTGTCGCTTGCTGTTTTGCCTATAAAGGTGGCCAATACAACGGTTATGCTACACAGCGATTGAATCACTTTACAATTACCCTGTTTACAAAACCAAAAATCATTGACACTCCATTGACGCTCATTTTCAAGATGAGGTAGGTAGCCTGTGGCTATAATTTTTGCCTATAAAGGCGGCCAATACTTCGATTGGGTATAACCACAACCAAGTCAATTTCTAATTACCAGACTTACACGACCTAAAATTGTTGATGCTCCGTTGATGTTCATTTTGCAACAGGCCTATCCCCAATATTCAATCATTTGAGTTGGCGTAGGCTATCATTCACATCGTTTTGGCAGCCTTTCTAGCGTTTTCATTTACTTTCTCCTTGATCACTACATTGTTCTTTAATAATACATATAAAGATATCCTTTAAAATATACTTTACAGTGTCCGCTAATTGTAGATAATAATACAATCACAACCTCGTTCCTTTGGATGAATCCTCGTCATCTCTTGCAGGTTCGCTCAATAGGCTGCTCTGGTCTATAAAATGAATGTTAGCTGCATTACCACACAGTGGATAGTGTACTAACCAGTGGATGTTCCTTCATCGGTCAGCATATTTGGATCAAAATCTGTACCATGCTGGCTATCCTGGTCATATGCATCAAGGGTAAAAAATTCAGCACAAGGAGGAGCAGTATGTGAATTCATATATCCGGCATGCAAATTGACGATCTGGGAACACTGAGCCCCGGCATTGGTCCCGTGTGGCACGACAGGCGTTCGGGGCAGATGTGGCGTTGGCCCTTGAGTCGGCTGTTTGCGTGGGTCGGGTGGAGGTGCACCTGTTCCATTGCGTCTCCAGTGTATCTGCGGATTCTTTGCAGTGCCACTGTGGCAAGAAAGGCATCCGTCTGCGTGGTTTTGATGAAGCATAGCCGGGTGTCTTTCTATTGCAGCCTTCACCATTTGATGCGTAGGAAACTCGACACCCTGCTTCTTCCTGTTTCGGACTTTGGCGAGAGGTTTCTTGATCAGATATTGCGTTTCCTTCGTTGCAGCATGTTAAAACCCACCATTCGCCATTTTGGCCATAGTCAAGGCAAGGCTCATGTCGGACTGTTCGAGCTGTGCCCAACCTCCTTGCCTTCCCATAGTTGCAGATATGTTGAAAACCTTCAAGAAATGAGTTGCTGCCCTAACAATGAGATTTGGCTAGTACCTTGACCATATATGCTTACGTAGCCTCATCTAATGTGATTAATGCCTGATTGTTCAACTGCTGGGGACACTGATCACAAAATTTGTGCGCGAAAATCCCAGAGCTCAGAACATCATGATAGTTGATTTCGTGGAATGTGCTGAGAAATGCCTTGGTCGACCATGGAGCTTTCCCGTTTCAAGAGGTAATAAATTTGTCACGTAGCTCCCTGTGTACACCCGCTGTATGTCATACAGTCAACTGACCTCCGTTCGCCATGGTATGAATATAGTCATATCCAATTGCACTCTGCTTCATATTCTTGCTGCGTCCGGTCTTGCGGACAGTTTTCAAATCTGCATCCTGGGTCATATTTTTGGTGGCTTCATTGGCAGCGTCGCTGTGGACTAACTAGTGTCTACAATCTTGCTGTGTGCCAAGAAGTGACCAATTGAATGAGGCGCCGATTGATCGGCTTGCTTCGTATCCATCACCACCAGGCTGAGGTGTTCGTGTATCCATGACTTGGTGGAATGGAATAGGAGATGAAGATGATAACAAAAGGAAGTGGGAAGTCCTGAGTAATATATAGTGAACTTCATGTAAGAATGGAATAAGTTGCAGCCAACTTGTACGTCATACTCAACATGAATCCTGCTGCATATGACTGCAAGTTGCAGGTGTTTCCCACCATCTTGCGATTTGCTGTAAGTCGGTCCGATGATCTTTGTTCATTTCCATGGACAAATTGAGGTGTATGACAGCCGAAATGTTAGAATTGTCAGATATAATTAGGACATTCTTCGAAGGAAAGGATGTCTGCGGATGTTTGTCATAAAAAATCCCTTGGATAGTACATGAACCTGACGCTAACAATCCAGTCATATCTTACAGTTTGCCTAACTATTCCCATTTTATTGACAGTCAAAACCCAGAGTTTGGTTTGTTCAAGTTGAGTAAACATACCAACCTTGACATAAAAGACGCAGCTTGCCTCCATATTGTCCATATCTTGCAACATCCAACATCTCACCCAACAACAAAGTCAATGTAAACTACAATGGTCAATGCTCCAAAAAAGAACATTTCACCACGTCCGGTGAGCAAATACTGCAAATTGACAAAGCGGTCCAGACGACGACGTCATCAAGCAAATGAAAGCAAGAGCGGCTTGGAAGCAGAAAGAGTCCGAGCCCTTGGGGCACTGCGCAGCGTGCGATTCAAAAAGAAGCTTGCAGCCGAGAAATAATGAGAAATGCACATCTTATGCAACAAAGAGAAAGAGACATGGATCAAGGATTATGTTGAGAGAGAAACAGCTGTGGCAAGAAAGCGAGTTGAAGATGCAGAGGCAGCGATTAGGCAGGAGCAAGAAGACACAGGGACAGCTGAAAACGTGGGGTTGACGACCAGAGAGCCCAAAAAGACACTCAAGGAGAACATGATGGCTATCGGAGACAGCATGAGCAATCATGCAAGTTCCGACAATGGCACAGATGGGGAACCCGAGGATGATTAAGAAACAGAGCAGGGCAAGCTGAGCGAAGATGACGAACCTGGATGGGTGATGTGCACAATCTCCAACACAGTACAGCAGCACATGGAGAGGTTTCGGCAGAAGCAGATGAAGCTTGACGAAATGACAGAACCAGGATGTGGGGATGCAGCCGATTACATTGGGGAAAGAGATAAGAAGTCGAGCACATCCAAATTGAAGGTTCCGGCAGTCATTACACCACAAACGGATGATGATGCAGCTGCTCCTGCACCCACGACACTTGGAGAGCATATGGAGTATCTTGATGTTATCCCCGGAATATTGCAAATGCTGCAAGTGACTCCTCGACCAGGAGGTAGTGATAATAGGTGAGGTTCTGTGAAGCCACGATGGAACACAGGTAAAGTCGGTCCCGTACCCGCCAAGGAGCCCAATTGATCACCTATTCAGAATCGGCAGCGTGTTGAACCCATAAGCTTTTACATCTGCATATAGCCTCTGCGGCTGATTACCATATAGAAATCGGATTCGGACGAAGACATGGTGACAGCTCCTGCCTCAGCGGAGGAATTGATGGTGAAATTTGTAGTTTTGATGTCAATTATCGGTGAACAGCAATTTGTGTACCAATTGTGATCTGTGTCAGCATTGTCTTGAGTTCAGTGACCGAATTGTGTGATATGATAGTTCCTCAGTGTGTGCAGAACGGTCGTACGGGCCATGGGACAGTTCTAGACTCCAAATCAACTTGATCAACCGCCAACAAACTCGATATCGTCCTGCCTGTTATGTTTAAGTGAGAAACCAAAAGCTATATTAGTGACGAAATATACTATCGAAATTTATGAGGGTGATAGTATATGAGTCATAGAAGGAGCAGTCCGTGCTGGATATGAGTCAGATTGAATGATGACCATCATGCTGCATTGACCCACGTATCCAACTGCATAACTCTCCATACAGACCTGGTGAACATGGTTGAGATATTTAAAATTGCTTACAGTATGTCATGGAAATCAAGGAGAAGGAGCTGGATGAGGATAGTTGAGGAAGTCGAGCTATATTAATCAAAAACCAGTGAAATGATCTACATGTCATAAATTGCCGGCCGAAAGCGCAGGAATGTGATAGGTCCACATCATTACTCACTCAGATAACGTGGACAGAGGTTGATCAGAAATTGAGAGGCCACAAAGCTTCTGGATTCAAATAATAATACTTAGAAATGCATTTGTAGATGTCAATAATGAATATGCGATTTGTTGCATACAATCATTGTGTGTACGACAGCTCTTTCGATCTGTTTAAAGTGAGTGTCAACAGAGAGTCAACGATTTTTAGTCTTACACATTCAACAATCAAAGAGCTCTGTTGTCTCGTCCTTCCAAAGTGAATGTGTTGGTCGGCATTATTGCTGAAAAGGCAAACAATACGCTCGTTGCCCCATTCTAAGAATGAGCATCAATGGATGGTCCATTATTTCTGGCCTTGGATCTTGGTAAATCCAAGGGCTGTGCGGCGACATATACCCACAATCGAAATATTGGCTGCATTTTTGGACAAAAATGCTGTGACAACATCGCTAATATGTCCTCAAAACGAATGTCAACTGAGCATCAACAATATTTGGCTTTGCATTATGTAAAACCCAAAGGCTGTGAGTCGCGATTAACTCATAATCAAACTGTCGGCCGCCTTTCTAGGCAACAATGATCATGACAACATCGCTACCATGGTTTGAAAATGACCATCAACGCAGCGTCAACAATTTCTGGTCTTACATCTTGGAATATGCATGGGCTGTGCAGCAACATCAACCAATAATCGAACCATTGGCCACCTCTCTAGGAAAGGACGCTTGGGGCAACATCGCTACTGTGTCCTAAAAATGAGCGTCAATGGAGCATCAACGATATTTGGCCTTGCATCTTTCAAAATTCAAGAGTGGTTTGGCGACAGAAATCCATAATCGTGATAGCAGCCGCCTTTCTAGACAATAATGCTTGCCACAACATCGCTACTATGTTCTAAAAACGATCGTCAACAGAGTGTCAATGATTTGTGGCCTTGGATCATGGAAAATGCAAGGGCTGTGTGGTGACATTAACCCATGATCTAACTATCAGCCGCCTCTCTAGGCAAAAACTCTTTGGGCATCATCGGTACTGTGTCCTAAAAATGAGTGTCACCAGAGTGTCAACAATTATTGGCCCCGCATCTTTGAAATTCCAATGGTTGTGTGGTGACATTTATCCATAATTGTCGTATCGGCCGCCTTTCTAGGCAAAAATGCTTGCGATAACATTGCTACTATGTTCTAAAAATGATAGTCAATGGAGTATTAAAGATTGGTGGCCTTGCATGTTGCAAAATCCAATGGCTGCGTGGCGACATTAACCCATAATCGATCTACCGGCCGCCTTTCTAGGCAAGAATGCATGTGACAGCATCGCTACTCTGTCCTGAAAATGACAATCAATGCAGCGTCAACAAAGCGTCAACAGAGCATCCAAGATTGTTGGTTGTGATTTGTGCAAAATCCAAGGGCATTGCATCGACATACACCAATAATCAATATATACGCTGCCTTTGTGAGCAACAATGCCAGTAACAATTCCGCTACCCCCCTGTAAGAATCAGTGTCTGCGGAGCGCCAATCGGTTGTGTGGTGCTCAGTAAGTTTCCCAGCAATGAAATGACTTGCATCATTCGTAAATAGAGTTTTCAACGGTCAGTCATGTCAGTATGCCCCGGTATACAATGTCACATCTATGCATGCAGTGTCTCACAGGTCTTACTTTTGTCTGTCCTGTAGCTCAAGAGTCAATATTTATGCACCAGCATTCTACTTAACAATAATGTAACTTTTGACAGTCTCTCAACTGGAATTAAACAGCTTTCAAATTCCGACAACCATGTCGGATTCCAAATCTATGAATACCTCGTGGCTAGAGGTTATATTATCCTCCAAAAATAGGGGTGTCTTTAATCACGATTTGAGTGACCTTACTCGACAAATCATATTTGATGCTTGGTGGGCTTCAATCAATGTGGGCTCGAAACGTCCCATTGCATGGAGTAATTCTAGACATGCACCTTGGTGGCGATTCTATTTTCACTGTGGAATCGAGGAGACTCGCAGCCCTGGGATCATATGTATTATTTGTCATCAAGTTCTTTGCCATCCATCAGATCGGGACCAGCTCCATGGGGAAACACTTGCTGGTCACAGCGCAGATTGCAAACTTAAATCAATCAACAGAGTCGGAGGTTTCTGAATGGACCAGTGCAACCGCTGATGAGACCGGTATAGCCATGTTGAAGAGACAAGGCAGTTGTGCCGTCAAAAGAGTAAGTTCGCAAAAGAAATTCATCTTCGACAGTTAGATCTTACCTATATTAACCCAATTGACAGACAGAACGCTCTAACCTGGCAGCAATGGACAACCTACTGCCAAATTTCACCAAAATATCTGGAATCGCCACCTCATGTTAGGATTTGTTTCGGCTCCCAATCCTTGGAATGCTATATCAAACCTCGAGCTGCGACAGTCATTCTACACATTACATGCTGAGCTTGTGCAGCCATCCGCCAGCACCCTTTGCAACATCTGCTGGAGCGAATACTCACTTTCAGTGGATGCAATTGAGAAGCAATTGCCATCAAGAGATAAAGTTAGCTTAGCTTTAGATGATTGGACATCCACAAACAAAGTGGCGATAACATCGGTCATAGCATACTGTATTGATCGAAATTGGGCATTGCGAGAAGTACAACTCACATTCGATAAGGTTGATAGCCTGTTCTCTCGCTATTTCGAATGGTTTTTAAGAATACCAGGTCAAGGGTCAACATCCCAGAGCAAGGCAAGCCATACATTTGAAGGAGGATCTGAATCGTTTCGGGCTTACCGACGGCCGTTTGCTTGGAATTCTGACTGAAAATGATTCTTCCAATTACTCGATTACTCAGGAACTGCAATCAACCCTTGAGGCCTCAGGAATCGGGTGGCCTGCCATGAGAAACCACATACCGCGCATGGCGCACATCATTCAGCATGCTTTGGGTGTGTTCATGAGAAATCTCGATGTAAAAGGCCGCACCAAGTCTTGGGAAGCCCATGAGCGCGATCAACAATTTGGAGAGAATGAAAGCACAGACATTGGGAAGAGTCAAAGACTGCAAAAAGAGGGCAATGCTTGAATCGAGAAGGTGTCGGCTATGCGACCGGGTTAGTCAATGATAATTCAGAAAGCACATATTTCAAGTCATTTTGAATGATCTGAAACTGACCTTCATATAGGAGAGAATGCTTGCTGTATTGATTACGCTGACACCTGGTTGTCGAAACTAGATCATTGACTGTCCAAAGGCCAAAGAACAAATAGCAGTACAACTTATTCTGGTTTTGAAAACACAGTAGAATTGGCCATTGGTGTTGCTTGAGCGAACTTACCGATTATGAAAATTCACCCGCCAGTGGCTTAAGAATCCTGAATACAGGGATTACTTGCCACTCTTCACAACACAGGATGAATGGACCATCGTTGAGTACGTCATGGAAATTTAAAGGCCAATCGGAGACTGGACCTTGTGGATGTCGAAAAGGCATACAGTTACACAGCATTATGTCATCACTGTCTACAATGACATGGTTGATCATATGGATGGCGTTATGCGAGCTTTGGCTAAGAAGACAACACAATAGAAGAAAGACTTATACTTCACGGTAAAGGTTCCATGACAGGGGCTGTGTAAATATTATGCGGAAGTCACTTCAACAACCGGTCTGCTTCTCGTATCGGCAGATATCCTTGATCCTTACCGGATGTTGTGATTATGCAGGAAGTGGGACAAGGTGATGGATAATAATCCTGAGGATGAGACTTCTTATACTACCCGCTACCAGGATGCTTTGCTGAAGAATGTGGGGAATGAATACTGGACCAAGCATCGACGGATGTCCGTCATTAAACCTGAAAATTTCCCGCACACAACCACTTCCCCTTTCTAGAGGCTACTGGATTGGGTCAATCGTCAGTTGATCAGTATGAATTGTCCAGCGATGAAGAAGACAACTTGACACCTGATAGCCTGGTTGAAACTACACCTGGACGATGTGATTGTGCAGCACTCTTATTGACAGCTGCAAGGCTCTACTTGAATTCACATCCTGAAGCACAAAAAAACTGGGGGCAAGTCAATCCTAATCTTCATGATTACCATGCCGATCCCATGAATATTACCAGTACATTTTGGTTACCGGATATCACCCACTGGTGGCGCCAGCAAGAGGAAACGCACTCAAAGTACGCCGATCTCTCCGATGTGGCGAGCCACATAATCTGTCTTATACCTCATGGTGTCAGAGTCGAGGCCAGTTTTTGCCTTGGGCGAAATATTATTTGCTGGAGACAGTCTAAAACCACTGGCAAGACGCTTTGGGAAAATGATGTAGTAAGGCAGTATGCTCGAGACAAGAATGGAATATTGCCAGGCGATTGTGCCGCATTGGATACCACGGAAACTGAAAACAAATTGCAATTCAAGAAATAGGTGGAGGAAAGAAAATTGCACAGAATGGCTGAGGTGCACAATTTTTTGGATATGTGGCACGACAGAAAAAACCTAAGTGTTACACAGAAGGAATCCCATGCTCAAAACAAGCAAATGACCACCGTAGGATACATTTCAGATACCGCAGATATCATCAAAGAATCCTGGTCAAACTTTCAACGTGATGGTGCAGCTTCATTTAAAATGTCAGAAAGATCAACTTTGCCACCAGCTTTGTCTACAAAGAACCTCCCTGGAGGAGGAACTCAAGTATTGCACGTTCGCTGAATCAAAAGCATCAACCGTCATCCAGTCGAAGGAGACAAGGATAGTACACCTGACAGTATTTCCGACACCGAAAATTGGCTTAACTGGAATTGTCATTTGGACAGTCCAAACGACAGCGAACAGGACTGCAAGGCAGACTATGAATCCCATATAGAGCCAGACAATTGCATCAAGGCTTCAGAAAGCCCAGCACACTGGGTTGTGAGTGCCCAACCAAATGTTCCTGGATTGATTCGGCCAACATGGAGGTCAATGAAAAATGCTGAAACGGGGTTGACGACTATCAGCATAATGGAAACAAGGAGCAATAAGGGAAACAAGAAAAAGTAGGACTGATTGGGTCAATATGTTGTCACCAGGTTCTATACGTTGCTTGACCGAGAATTTCACTTAGAGAAATACTATTGGAGAATAGTGAGCAGTCGCATGAGGATATTTGCTCATAAATAAAACTATAGCAGGCAAAATGTAATATTCAGAGAGATATATCAATTTTGATAGAATGACAGAGGCCTGTGCAAGAATATTACTAGGTTTGGCTTTGCCAACAGGTTGAGTCTCGATTGGACAGATAGGCAACCAATAAGTCCAAATATATATATATATAATTATTGTTGGCAGCAGATATTGACTATACAATACATTGCAATGAGCGTCCATGGAGCGTCAACGATTTTTGGTGTTGCATCCTGGGTAATCAGAATGTCGATAGGTTGCAGACAGTCATAAAAGACTTGCTGGCTGCCTTTATGGGCAAAACAGACTATGATTCCCGCCATGCCCAATCTTGAAAATGAGTGTCAACGGAGGGTGAACGATTGTTGGTCGTGTATCTTTGGTAATCTGGGGGGCAACAGGTTGCAGACAGTCATAAACAATGTATTGGCTACCTTTATAGGAAACTGAGGAAGCAACATGCTCCCTGCCCCAGCTTGAAAATGAGCGTCAACCGTGCATCAATGATTGTTGGCCTTGCATCAGAGTTAATCACAGCTCGATGTGTCCATTATTTTTTATATACATCGTTTTGATTGTTTTTGTATTTCAAAAGGCTCCAGAACAGTTAGTGGTGGCTCTGTAAATAAAATCAGTTGTTACTGTCCAGCAGGATGTGGGAGGAATATCCCGGACATATTTACCTTGAAAGGCTGCCATAGTCTTGTGTATGGATGCTTGCGATCAAGTGCCACATATATTACCGAAGCTGCACGTCCAAAAACTGTTGACGCTGCATTGACACTCATCTTCAAGATAGGGTAGGGAGCGTTTGGCTATCTCTTTTCACTATAAAGGCAGCCAGTACTTTGTTTATGACTTTGTACATGCTGGAGCCCCCCAGATTACCCAAAGTACACGACCAACTATCGTTGACACTCCGTTGACGCTCATTTTCAGGATGTGGTGGGGTGTGTATCTCTGTTCATTTTGATCATCAAGGCGGCCAATACATCAAAAACAATCAGTGATGTACCAAACTCAATAGTTTGCGATTAACAGTAGCATATTTGAATGCGACGATAAATAGTGAAACCTGAAACACAGGACTGGAGATTGAAAACGACGGGTCCAGCCGAAGCCGGCAAAACCCGTGGGTTGACGGGTACAGGTCCAGGGTTGGCCCGGCATGAGGCAGGAGGTCCGGGTTCTGGAGGGGTCTGGACCCGAACTGACCTGTTTGTGCGGTCCGACCCCGGACCGCTGGCAGGTTACCCACCCCAGTTGCTTACACTAGTCTATTGTGATCAGCTCAATTGGAAGGCAACATTTTGAAATCTCGATGATAGTGCTACAGTACCAAAATTGAAAGAATACGGTCCACTATAGAGAAGAAAGAGTAATAGAGCAGCAAGAACTGAAGAGTAGTAGAAGAGTGAGTACAGTACAGATTCCAGTAGAGTAGAACTAAAGAGTTGATGAGAGAAGTGAGTAAAGGAAAAAAGATAATCTTAAAGGAAGATATCACTTGTTATACACTCTATGTGAATCCCAGTCAATAATCATCATCTCCGTTAATCTGTAGAGTATTTCAATTTTATCTCTTAATGATATTACAACTCAGCAGGGCATTCCACAATGAAATCATAAGTATGTGTTATTTGTACTTGCTACACACTGAAGATAACTTCAATATAAGAACATAGTATCCGCAGAATATGACTATATGTTCAATGTGCTCTAAAAAGCAAATATTCTACATTTATTGCAAAGATTGAATGTGCATAAAAGTTTTGGGCTATGAATTATGAATGTGGTATAAATCACAGAGTTCAATAGTAAAATGAAATATTAGTGTGTAACGGATGTGAAATAGGGGTATTTACATCAATTATTCAGTATTCATTAAAGTATACTAAACGTTGAATTTGTTGGAATTTAACAATGTTTCTAGAAGGAATTAAGAATTAATACTATAAATTGTATGAAAACAGCATGGAAAGATGTATTATATAACATCAGCAACTGTCTAAACTTGCTTACATTCTCCAACCATGACACATAATATACATTATTAATCATTTGCAGTCCAATATTCATACTTGTAGTGAATATATAGAACATTAAAATGAATTTCACAATAAGAACCATTGTGCAGTAATTAAGAATTCTTTAAACACCAATCATTAGAAAAGTAACTGAATCTACAAAGAACAATCAGTTAGATATGACAAATTTTCAGAAAAATATGTTCAAACTGAGTACGTTACAACGTCGACTTTCAGTTATCCTTGACACTCTGAAGTTAACCCAGTTGGCATGAATGTTCACTGTATACAGGCTCTAGATCACATTTAGAGTTGAGTGTAAAGGGCGTTAGTCTGAAAGTGGTAATACAGATTGTGTGAAAGTGATTGAAAATGATTGCAAGTTGAACTGTAAGAAAACAAACAGCAAAATATAAGTAATGCAGACGTTGGGAAACCACAGAAAGTACAGTTCAAAATGCCTGCAAATTCTAAAGAAGTCCAATCGAAGTGTGTACTAGTTGAGATTGGTGGTAATTGCCAACCTGACATCAGGAGAATCCAAGTTGGCAAAGAATTGCTTTACTGCACATTTTGTAATGACATCATGAATTTGGATGGGTAGGCAAAGGCCAACCCATGGTATACTTCCAGACATGTCCAGAAACTAATATAGTTGTCAATTGCTGACTGCACTTGAATTGAAAAAGTAGAATTAACTACAATGCCTTGTGTTTGTATTGGAATTTGTAGTTAGTAGTGCCACTAAAAATTACCCTTATATGGATAACTGCAACTACACCAATAGACATTATACTATCTCACCATCAGCATTACCTCAACCCTTCAAAAGGCATATCATGCTCCCACTGTGAACTCCACATACCCCAAAGATGGACAAGAGAACTGAAACTGATACATATTCCATTGTAGCACTGCTGAGAAGTCTGGCTGAGGATATACCTGTTAGTCAAGCCACCACTACTGCCACAGAACTGTCCACCACCACCATTACTAAATTCCATATTACTCCCACCCCAGTCAAGAAAGCCACTTTCACCACTAAGAAGACTGCAATGGTCACTTCATGTGATACAGAAGCCAGTACAACTTCAGTTAAGCCTACCAATCTCAAGCATAGGAGTACTCAACAGGCTGACATGCCAGGTATTTGCAGAAATGCAAATACCAGTTCCAACATCGACACCAAGGATGTACAACATGTAAGCCACCCTCCTGGATAGGGTAGACCCAATGCAGAGGGCAAGAGAATGCAGGCTAATAGAACCAGAATATTGGCCTACAATCAGCAAATGACAGAGAATAAAATCACACCATCTTTCCAACATATTGTAAATAGATGTCTGGCATTTTCAGATTAGTTTGAACAAAAATTGGATTGACAGTAAATGGAGTCTATTAGACAATAGTATGATTCTGTACTTGTATTAGCAATATCTTGTACTTTGCAAGCGGTGAAAGCAAATGGTATGCAGATATGCTGGGAAGTAGCAACAATCGTGTGCTCAAGAAATACACACCATCCCAGGGTTTTCCTCCGATTTTATGTTGTGGCTCTAGGTTAGTATTCTTCTTTGGATTGTATTTCAGTAATTTTCCCGAAGTTATTCATTTCTTATTTCTTTTCAGATGTACCTATGAAGTTTGATAGGAAGAGGGGGTTTGCATTGCAGAAAAAGCCAGGGAGGAGTCTGTGTATGATAATCTGTTTAGTTTTATAACCGCTCACAATGGTAGGGGAACCCTGGATGAGTGAATCAGAAGAGGGCGATATTGTAGGTTGGCTCTGTGATGGGGAGTATATACATGTGATATACCCTGGGGTAGAAAGAAGAATCATCTTACATTCAACAGAATACCCATTCTATTCTGCCCTGCTCTTTGTCATATCCTCTCTTGTTGAGTTATTTTGTAAGCATGGAATGTTGTAGTTCCCGATCACCAGGTATTCTGACATATCCATTCATCATCTTCCTCTACCCCTTGACCCAAAACCACTCTTTAGTTACACCTTCCCTTGAGTTATGACAAATGGTGTTGTGACATAGTTATAAGATGCACTTTGCCATCTGGTTCTACTGTATCATTGCAACATGATTGAATAAACTTTGAGATATTGTTTGGAGGGTATGTTCAGTACAACTTGCAAATAAACTGGGAGGATGTGATTGAGTCAGTTTCGTAATGCAGATGGTGGCTATAGTCAGGTAATAGGTGTGATGTACTTGTAGAAAGAAATCAAGAGAAATTGGAGGTGCACTTGGAGACGGCCAATGTGAAGGAAGTAAATTTGGAGGCAGATTCAATGAAAGCTGTGACTCTATGAATAATCAATCTTACAATCTGGGAATTGTGAAGACAGTTGACTTCAACTTTGATCCTGTGGAGTCTAGAACAGAGACAGTTGGTTCATATAAACATATAGTCACAGCAGACATTACATAGCGGTCAAGGGGTAATGGTGAGAAGGAAGAAGGGATAGCTGAGAGTGGGTGATACTGATTTTTGGGAAGAAGCTGATCTTGGTGTTAAATCATAATCATGACATGGGAAGACAGAGTGGAATAACTGGACATTGTGTTCTCCTGTGATAGTACAGTTGTGGACTAGGATGTGAGAAATGTGGTTAATATGTGAGAATCTGTGGGGGTATGCGATAATAGGGGTATATTTTGTCAGATTGGATTCAGAATATGATATATTAGTATTCTTACCTACTATACTGGTTACGGTAAATTGACTCACTGTAGAATTTCTCTTAGTCCCATTCTCTTATAATGACTTCCCCAATCTCCACCTATCTCCATCCGCCATCTGTTTTGTTTTCATCTGCCAGTCAACTAATACTGCACGATTACAAGTTAAGCCATTCCACTCATGATCATCTTTTCATGATCAAAAGCTAATACCAAGTGCAGTACACACCCAATACCATCCTTCTCCTACTTGCAATGTATCATCTTTCTTCTCCAGCCACACCTTGCACAGCACTTCTCTCCATACTCCACTGAATAGTAGATCTAAAATGAATAGAGTATCAGCAGCTGTCACATCTCCTTCCAGATTGACAATCTCCAGATTGATGGCCTACATACTGCCCACCTCCTGATGAACTACTGCCAAGTGAACTTGCTATTTCTGTTTCGTGCTCAGTGAATGTATATCTCGGAAGACTCTTGATCTTAGTCTTCATATCACTTGGTAAGTTTACTGAATCATGGTATTCAAGTGCATCTCCAAAGTCACTATATGAGGGACTCCTACTGTGTATCTATATTCAATCACATATGGCCTCCAAGTTTGTCACTGAAGTTCAATTGATTACCATCTCTAAGTTACCATGAATTACAGGTTCCAATCTCATCTCCAAACTCACTACAGCATGAGCTACAAGTCTATCACAGGGATTGCTTAATTAGAAACAGAGAACATCTCAATACAAACTCAAACATGACCTGACAGTTCATCTGTATGATTTTTTGATCACCATTTCCAACTATGTCTCCAAGTTCACTCAATTGCAGCATCCCAGTGGAAATCAAAGTTCACTTGATTATACCCTCCAAGTGCATAATTACAGTTTGCTTGATCACCACTTCCACATTGGTATCATTTATGGCCTCCGGGTGCATCTACAAACTGCACTCAAATATATTCCCCAAGTGCATCTCAACACTACCCTGATCACAGCCCCCCAATGCTTTTCTAGGTTTAAGTGATTATTGGCTCCAAGTTCTCACAATCAAGACCATCAAATTCATCTCTCAGTAGACTTAAACCTTGTTTTAATGGTCTCTCAATTGCTCTCAATCTCAGCCTACGGCCAGATCAAATGAAGTACCATATATAGTTCGGCTTAGGTATCAGAGCATTCAAGTTTGCATAAATGATGCCTCTATGTATATTTATTAGCTTAATGAATTCCTGTGATCAGAAGCTCCTTGAATGTTACTTGAACACCATCTGTAGCATCAGTAAAATGAATTTTTGATTATGGGAGCCTCTGGGCTGTGGGAAGATTCATTGACAAGAATTCCAGAATGGTCATGTCTCCGAGTGGACTGAACTTCATTTTGTGGCCATTTGGTGCTGCTGGGAGCACTGCTGACAAATTGTAGAGTCAACTTGACCAAAGCAGTAGCCTTCATATGTACCTGGGAGAACTTGTGACAAATCTTGAAGGGTATTGGAGCACTGGCAACATTCAGGAAAGCATCCGGAACTGTAGGCTTCAAAGTTGCCTGTGCTTGGGAATTCCAGCTGCGGGCTATGATCCACATCAAATTGCAGCTGCGCAGTTCTGGAAAAGCAATATATTCTTTAGGAATACTGTGGCTACACCTGGAAATTATTGTTACTCCTCATTGTTATGCAATGTGAGACATGTATTACTATGTATTCCCATTTGTATATCAATCTATCTATGTATCTATGTACCTATCAGTCTACATGTGATCTTCAGGACTGGCTGCAGGCAGTGCATGATTACCATCAATTAGCAATTTTTAAAACAGTCCAGAAGCCGCATGTATAACTTCCAGACACTCCAGCAATCCTCAAAGGTGCATCTAAGTATTTTCTGAGGTTTCTATACCCACATGTATGTAAACAATATGCCTGCATATGCTGTAACAGCTGACACATCTGCACAGGTCTGTGGGTGCCCATAAACTTGGTGCTGTATTCTCACAGTAGTGGTTCTTAGGGCCCCAGTCCCATAATCTCAATCATTTTCATCTATCATATTTGTCATTGTTAGATATTTATTCTTCACAATAATAAGAAGATTCACTACATCATTACATGCCATGTATGGTACATCACAGGCTCTATATATTTGACTATAGAGTCAAAATAGCTGCAGATGGTACTTGAGCGGCATAGGGCCAGCCTCTGCAGATGTCATTCAAATGAGCTGTGAGATGCACCTAGAGGCTGTGATCGAGTGAGTTAGAAGGTGCACTTGATGGCCATTCCTGAGCAAGTTGAGAGCTGCACTTGGAGGCCATCATTGTATGCACTGAGAGATGATATTGCAGGCAGTATGTGAGCAAGGTTGGAGATACACTTGCAGGCCATGATCAAGCAAGTTCTGAGATGGACTGGAAGCATGTAGTTGGGTAAAATAAGTAATGGAATTGGAGGCAGTAATTGAGCATGTTTGCGAATGCACTCAGAGGTGCTAACAAACTGAGTCCAGAGTTGTACATGGTGCTGGTATTATCTGAATCTCCAGATGCACTTCAAGAATGTGATGAAGCAAGTTCGGAAATGCAGTGTTAGGACATGTATGCTTACGCATGACTGTTGATATATCATGTAGTGGTACTGTTGCACACCCGAGCAAGTGAGTATATACGCAGAAATATCTGGTAAGGTATTTGGTAATGGTCAAAGTGCCATGGCAGCAATCTACATTCAGTAGTACTTACCCGTCTGGATGTTCCATGGCACAATTTCATTATCCCCCACCTTACTTGCAGATCTCTTGGACCGCCAAAGCCGGTATAGGCACACTCATCAGCTACAACCCTAGTTTCTGTCAGAAACACCCAGGCATTCCGGATGGCTCTGATGGCTCTGACAGAACCTCGCGCCCTCTGACGGAGAATTACACGCTTCCCGTTCCCAAGGTGGTGGGTAGAGTTGCCTGCTCACCTCCTTTACTTTGCGCCCGGAATGTGGTGACATATATGCACCATCAGAACGCCACGTGTATCACACTCTTCGCAGGGGCTGCAGTTATGGTGTAGGGGTTTGCACAACGCCTGGCAATGTTTATGCCTTTCTCCGGCCAAGTGCCACATTTTACATCTCCCCTATTGCGATATATCGGATGCCGCACTCTCCCCATATATGTTTAGCTTTGAGATAATGTCACTTATGACAATACAGTCTTTGCTTCGGATACATCGCTTGCCATTGCATTTGATTCGCCATTATCGTATTTTACAGGTCTGAAATATACTATCCAATCCTCACACTCTCTAGTACTATGCCCTCAGTCCTCCACATTCTGCGTCAATCGATAATGGCTTGCGATGCTGGCTCCTCCTGATCCGCATCCGCATCGTCGCCGTCGTCACCCTCATAACCATCGACATCACTGGTTCTGAGGTAAAACCTCTCGAGTTTGGTTGCGGCCCGTTGTCACCGGCTGGTGTTGGGGATTGCATTGTGCTTGTCACTTACATCACCTTCTTCACATCCCCAGCCACCCCCTGGCATCCCGAAATGCAGTTGGTCATCCGTGCAATTATTGTGTATCGGGATGTTTGGGTCAGTGCTGCGGATCTCTGGCTTCTCAAGCACCACTTCGGAGGTCAAATAGTCAAGAAGAATAGCATTTTCATCCGCGCTGCTTCCACGCTGATGACGATGGCAGGCATTGCCTTTACTTCTGGCAGAAGGAAAGGCAACCAAGGAAGGAAACTATCACCCTAAGTATGCAATTGTATGAATCCATAAGTCCCATAACTGATCCATACAGCTCATAGTGACCTTTGTGGAGATGCGGTGCAGAACCATACTCCACCTCGATTGGTAGCTGGTGTAACCCATGATGACACCATGTATACCTGCCTGAGAGCCAATCAGATGAGAAGAGAATGAAGAGACTAGAGTACAAATGAAAAGTCAAAACTGTGTCCATGTCCTCTGGACCAAGACCACAGAACTCTATACCTCTACTTTCAGAGCAATCAGGATGCTCTCACTGAAACAAATCAACCAGATCATCCACTTGTGGAAGATAATCTGCTGGGTTCCAGTGCATGGATATGTGGGTTTAGCCAGGCCATTCGACAAAGTAATGCAGCATCGGATAGCACCGCAATGGGTTTTTGTATGTGGTTGACTTCCCATCCCTCTGTATCTTTGACTATCACCGGATGTGGTCCACAGGATGGTCGACCGATAAGCAGGTATTGATCTGAATTGAAAAGTAATCGATGGAAAATGTTGTGATTCCGCATTTCACCTGGCAAGGCAAGTGTGTAAGCTGTTATTTCGATGAGCTAACTTGTGGTATGGAGTCCTGGGTGCTTAATATCTAGCATATTTGAAGGCCTAGATGTTCATAACTTTCCGGTTGATAGCAATATTAAGTCTCCCGCCTCAATCGTCATCTCCTCCCATCCTGTGAACATTGCTCTCCGTACTTGACTCTTGATTTTATTTTTCCGGACAATCTTGTAATCCTCTTCCACGCCAGCCAGCCACAAGTCTGGCTGCATCTGCGATCCGAAATTGGGGGTCTTGGGCGGCTTGAATTGCCTCAGAGAATGGTTATTGTTGTTGACCCAGAAGATTGTCAACAGCAGGGAATGGTGGATGAAGTTATTGGGTGCAAATTCTGCACACGGTAACAGTTCTATCAGGTATTCCTGCCCATCATTGCACACGGCTTGGAGGTACTACTTGTTTGGTTGATTGTACTGCTCAGTTTGGCATCTGTTTGCAGGGGGAAAGCGGTGGAAAATAGGAAACCAAGACAGAGGTGAGAGCAAACTCTGTCCCAACATCAAGTGGTGAACACCTTCCCGCAATCGGTGTTGATAATCTCTCATACACCACAGTTGCAGATGACGTGTTCAAAGCACATTCGTGCTGGCACTGGGTCGTCAATGGGTTCTCTCCCAGGGAGGTAAGTGAGAATGTTAGTCAAGCAGTCAATGATTATCAGGATCCTGATGTATTCTGATGCCATTGACCGTGGCTCGACAGTCATGAAGTTCAAGATATGTTCCTCCCAATGAGGGGTAGGCGGTGATGTTTGCATGTTGAATCCATAGTGAGCATGATGCAGTGCAGTGATTCGATGGCCCAACTCAGAGCTTGCAATGTACTTCCGTATCTCTCACCTCATTGCAGGCCAATAAACATCACTGGAAATAACCTCAATAGTGTTCAGGGCTCCAGCGTGACCGGATTCAGGATTGTTGGGGCAAGGTCAGCTTACATTACTGGGGAGTGCTGTGAGCACAAATGTCCTCTACTCATTGGCCAGAGCTCCATCAATTGATCTCCATCATCTCCGGTCTGCCTTTGAATAATCAGTCACCATTGGTTATATCTTGGTAGCTACTAAATCATTCTCCTGTGCGGCTTTGATATTAGGTAGAAGATGAGAATATAATTCAGTGAACGTGGTTGCTGCTCAGGTGGCCAGGAGCATTACTGTCGGTCTTTCATATTTGATCTCGTAGTCAGTTCTTCCTGATGGTCCATCTGCTCAGTTGATCTTCCCTTCTAGGTGTTCAATAAAGAAGTTGAACAAATAGTGAATCTCGATTTCACTACACTGCCACCAGGGGTACACTTGTGAAGATTGGAAGTACTCGATTTACTGATAGTTGCATTGTTTGAGAATTGTATGATTTGCTCCGTTGAGGTAGTAACTCTGTTCTTTAATAGTCTCAATCATTAGCCAACAGCCAGTGATGATATGAGTCTGTGTTTTGTGTGGTACCTGGACATTTTTGACAGCACGATGCGATCAGCCTGAGAAAGCGGAAATCATCGTACCGGTTGTAACTGCTGGTTATCACTAATTGGCTTCTGTCAGTTTGCAGAATTATCAGCTCTGGTAGTATGAAATAATCAAGGCTGGGTACATTGGTGAAGGCTCTTTTCAACTGCTTGAATTGGGGTTTGGCATCCCGAGATTGTTCTCCTTCAATCAGTTTGGATGTCCTGGAATTCTCTGCATCATCTATTAGGTCTGATATTACTTGTATTATGATTGCATATTTCCATCTGAACAGGTGGGAAAAGTTTGCAACCCTAGAATTTCCCTGCATGTCCCAAACCGACCACAGGGTACACCAGTCCTTGATCTTTCATGTATGGTCAGATTCCATCGTAATCCTATTGTGATTAATGACAAATCAGAGACGCTGACCTCTGAGACTCCAAAATGCAACTATTTGGCTTTGTAGCAGAGATCAAATTCTTATAGGTATTCCAGCACTTTTCATACCAGATCTTTGTTTTCCCCTTCATTGGTTGAGTAAATTAGTACATCATTCAGGTTGCACATAGTGAAATGGTCAATGCAATGTCGCAAGCAGTCATCAATCTAAGCTTGAAAAGTTGCTGCTGTGTTTTTCAACCTGAAAAGCATACCTCGGTACATGAGCTGCAGGTACTAGGTGCGTATCCAAGCTTTGTAGTTGTCAGCTCTCTTCATTGGGAACAGTTGTTCGCTATTGGTGACATCCAGTTGCGGAAAGATTTGGGCTCCATGCGCCCTGTCGAGCATCTCCATGATTAGTTGGAGACAATGTGAGTTTCTCACCAGGGCTTCATTGAAACCTTGGTAGTCCACACATACCTGCAGACCACCGTCCTGTTGCTTTGCAAATTCGATTAGTTCTGCTGCAGGTGAAGATGATTGCTGAATAAATCCATTAGCTAAGTGTATTATGATGTACGCTGTGAAAAATGTCAACCGAACTTCTGAAAGATTGTAGCTTCGGTCTTTTTGTTTATTCCAGCCTACTTCCAGATTGGGTTCATTGTTAATTTGCCTGAGTGGTGTGATAATCTCTGCTGGATCTATTCTGCATACGTTCGCATAGTGCTTGAATCTTTCACGGATGGGACCTCCATCATGGGCAGGTACAATGCATGTTCGATTATGTTTGCATTAACTTCAATCTTCAACTTCAGATATGCGATGATGATGGTGACTGGGAGCCAGCAACCCGCAGATCGAGCAGTTCAGCCAGGAGCAAGCCAAACCCATCCAGCCAAACAATAACCCATTTTCACTCAGCTAGCTGGTAGCAGATATTCAAGTATACCCAAGTGCGGTTCTTCATCTGCCGCAACTGCCACTGTTGCTCCCTGCTCCCTTGCCCAGCACTTGTGTTGTGAACCTCAATTTTGCCATGATCTTGCAAAGTGGTGACCTTGATAGTTGCTCCTAGCAGTCCACTGCATTGTCCAAAATATCACGTGACTCTCTTGATGGTCTTGATGTAGGCTGAGTGATCAGCGACAGTGGTAGCTCGAAGCATTTTACTGACCAGAGTAGGACTGTTCCCTACACTCTGATTTGGGTTTTCCCGCAGGATTGACAAGCAACTATGGCATCAAGTTGATCATCAGTGTACTCCAGCCAATACCTGGAAGCTGGAGGTTACTACTTTTGTAATTCTCACCTTCATACCACAACCCTATCATTCCTGCTCTCAATGCCTCCTCTTGCCCACTGGGGGTTCTTGATGAAGTTAATTGACCAGAAGCTCAATTGATTTCTGGGTTTTAGGCATTGAGTCATGTAAATGCCAGAACATGGTCATATTGCATAATTGGGATGCCCAACCCCTCCAGATTCTGGACCAGTGCCAAGTGCTCCATATGTTAGACAGTCATAACAGTTGTGTGGCCCTGCCTGGAAAGTGTAATCACCTGACCATTGAGGCCATCAATTGTGAAGCCCACTGCTGAATGCGGTAGTCCAAGTCTACTGAGAAGATGCAGAGCCAGGGAAGCAGTTGTAGTGCAGCAGTCAATGGGTGTTTGTTTCCGTTCCATTGCTCCGAGTCAATGTCACATTCGCACGATGTGCACAATCTAGCATTCATTGTGCATTGCAGTTCTACACAAATATTCACGTGACATGAAAACTTCCAGCCTGTTGCAGACAAGCCTCAGCATGAATGAGATCTGAGGAGGTTGAATTGCCGTTGATGGTACCATTGATGCCATTGTACATAATGACGGTAATCCCAGACCTGATTCATCCATCCTGTCTTGCCAAGCCAGATGCAGTGAGTTGGAAGCTAGTGTTGAGGTTTCTGACTATAGAAGGAGCAAGGGTGCTTGATTTGTGGGCCATCTCCTGGAGGAGCAAGGGTATCAGAGAAGTTGGTGCATGCATGTTACAGTCACTGGAATGTTTCAAGTTTGGGTAACCCATGGCCTATGCATTGCCCTTCCAACTTTCACATTTCATACAGTTCCACGGAAACCCATCATGTGGAAGTTCATTGAGCATGCTTCTCTGACTACAAAGCATTGGACTTCAGTGCTTTGGCCGGCTTGGACATCGATGGTTAGAAGTTGTGTTTCTTGCTGCCTCATTAAGATGTTTCTCCAGGCTGCGTTTGCTGTGGATGTGACGGTGGCTGCTAAGGGTGCTTACAATCTGGCTTCACTTCCGAATCAGTGCCATGGTCCAATAGCTCTTCCATGCTGCTGAACTTTCGATTGTGTAGGATCAACAGCTTGATCTGAGACTTGCATCCTGCTCGTGCTTCATCAGAATGTAGATTGGTCCTGACGCTGTATACAAACATCTCAGACACTCCGGTTGACCTCACCAGTGCTTTCAAGTACTTCCAGATGCTTCCAGGTCCTCTTGGAGCTAAGAGAAGTGCTCTAAGACTGTGCAAGAAGATTCTCAAGTGCTCCTGAGAGCACCTGCAGTTATGGAGGTGCATTCAGGATGCTCTGATATTTGACTTATAGGATAGTCACATTTCATCACAGCTGAAACCTCTGTGCAGGTCTGTGGGAGACGTGGAGAGCAGCTGAGACCTCTGCGCAGCTCTGGAGGAGACTTCGAGAGCAGCTGAAACCTCTGCTCAACTCTGCGGGTGACTTGGTGCCATATTCTCGCAGCATTGGTTCTTAGGGTTCCATACCCACAGGGTATTTGGTTGATCATATTCATTTTTGTTACAGTCCTAAGATTCACTACATTGTCATATGGCATGTATTATCCAAGTCTCACAATATATACAAATGGTCAACCAGGATGCAGACATTCCTCGAACATAATCGGAGGAGCACCTGGAGATGCCGATTGAGAGAACCTTGAGATGCACATGGAGGCCATTGAGGCGAGAATATCCGTTTCTCACCTCCAACGCAATTCAGTTTGGGAGGGGGAAGCAGGCAGTGGTTGTACAGATATACTGGGATGATGGAGACAGGTGGGGAGTAGTCAGGATGATGGGGACTATATATTTGGGAGACTCCGGGGTAGATAGATGTCATCTCATTATATGCAATACACACTATACCTTACCCAACACTTCATCCCACACACAGTCTTGCCGACTTTTCATTCATCCACGCAATATGTGTGGTTCCTCACTTCTGAGCATCCCATCATATCCCGTCACCCTCTTCCTACCCTGCTTGAGCCAGAACTGCTCTTCCTCACGAATTCCGTTCGGATGTAGTGTGAGCTCCACCAATTCACTACACTGTGATCCTGTGAACTGAGAGATGTACATGTAGGCCGAGATCAAGCGAGTTTGGAGATGCACTTGGAGGTCCAGAGCAAGTCAACGCAGAGAAGCACATGGAGGCCGTGTTCAAGAGAGTTTGAAGATGCACCTGGAGGCCAAGAGTGAGTGAACTCAGCAATGCACTTGGAGGCCGTGATGGAGCTTCTTTGCAGATACCATTGCAGGCCATGATCATGTGAACGTGGAGGCTGTCATCTAGCGTGTATGGAGATGGACTGAGAGGTCATGATCAATTAAGATAGGAGAAGTACAATGGAGTCGATCTGGAGGTGGTCGTACCGGATGCTGTTGATCTGGTGTCAGTTGATCCGGTGCGGGGTGATCTTGTAGTGGTTGATCTGGTGGCGGTTGATCTAGTGGCGGTTGATCTGGTGGCGGTTGATTTGGTGGCGGTTGATCTGGTGGTGGTTGATCTGGTGGCAGTTGATCTGGAGGCCGTCGATCTGGAGGCAGTCAATCTGGAGGTGGTCACTCTGGCGGCTGTTGATTGGGAGGTCATCAATCATGAGACGGTCGATCGGGAGATGGCAGTTAGGGACGGACGCGCGACAGGAGCCGAGACTCTATTCGTTGATTATCTCATAACTGTGGGAATGTAGAGCATTGAGTAAAACATGTTCCGCTTTGAGCTGAGAGATGAGAAACTGACTGGGAGCAGAAGACAGTCAATCTTGGGATGCTGTACTTGGTGTAAACTCATGATCATGGCATGGAGAGATACTGAAGGATCACTTCACTTCATGTTCTTAGGTGATAGTAGAGTTGAGGATGTGAAAGAGAGAGATGAGAGGAGATGGGACCTCATCATGAGAAACCAGGACTTCAGAGAATTTTGTATGCAAGTCAAGTTACAATTCCCAATATAGCCGGTACAACTTCCTATCAAGCAGGTAATACCACCTACATGAGGTCATCTGAACCTAATCAGCCAAGTCGTATCCCTGAGTTCTCACATCCGCTCATCTCCTCCATAACATTCCCATCTTCATCCCCCATCTCTCGTTCTCATCCACAACTCTAATTGAATTGCAGAACACAAAGTTAAGTCATCTCTCTGGATTTCTCTATTCCATGATCATTAGTTAACACCAAGTACAGCATACACCGAGTATAGCATACACCGAGTACGGCATTCACCCAATACAGTATACACCGAGTACTATAGCATCCACCCAAGATACTCTGTTCTTTTTTCATTCTGATGAATACAAGTTGAACTCCGAATGTAGTTTTAGCTTCCGGTATGCCTCCTCACATGATCAACTGCTATCAGCCAGCTCTGCATGAGAGCTCAAAGGTAAATCACCTTGTCAGATTGCATTGGATGCCATAAAACTAACTGATGAATAGACTCTCAAGCACCTGGTGCTCCCCCTGTCAGCCGCCTCCAAGACCTCCACCAATCTCTGCTTGATCATGGCCTCCAAAATGCATCTCCCAACAGGCACAATCATCGCCTCCAAAGATATTTCCAAACATGCTCCATTGTGGCCTCCAAGTTCGCTCAATCTTGGCCGCTCCACATGCATTTCCAGGAGCAGCAGCAGCATTCCCAAAGAAGATGTTGTTTTTCCCAGACTGCTCTACAGTGATTCGAGGTGCTCCCTGGCTGTTCGCTGGTACTCCCAGCTGCTCCCGGGCTGGTTGTCGGCACTCCCAAGTTTCTTGTTAGTACTCCCAGGCTTGTCTCCAGCACTCCCTGGCCCTCCCCTGGTTGTCATCATACCTCCTTTGTCCACCCAGATTTTTCGCTGTTGCTCCCAGGTGAACCTGAAGGCCAGTGCATTGGTCCAGTGAACTCTGGGAGTTGACTACCCTGGGATTCTTGTCTGACAACTCCCAAACTCTCCCCCAGGCTCCCAGAGACAAAGATACATTTTGCTGATGTAGTCCACTGGACGTGATTTTGTATAGGTTCTTGTAATTCTTCATAAGTCCTCCCACTGCTCTCAAAGTATGGTTTGATTCAATTGGTGTATGGTTTCACCAGTTCGGTCGCTCTTTGGAGGAATCTTGTCATATACTGCATTGTGGTGTTGAGTTTTTGATCCTTTTCACCACAGATTATCTGAATTTCTTCAGAGCAAGCTGGAAATTCTCCCCAAAACGGGATCTGAATATCTCTATAGATAGCAATTGCACTCTGCCGGATCTGCCATTTGGGTCAGTCTCAGTGCTGGGTCTGGATGATTGTATCGTGTACTCAGAAGCTTTGTTGCTTATGTAACATTGTTAAAATGTCCATGCAGAAATCAGTGTCTGGAATTTGATACTGGACCATAAAGTGTCAAGGGAGTTATCAAGCTCTTTTGCTCCAATGCATGACCATTCTGTATTGATCATATCATAGATTTTCATATTCATTACTTTTGGTTGAAAGGACTGTCTGCTATAACCTAGTTCGCTTCTATCTGTTTGGCATTCTGCTCACATAATTGAATATTCTGCTGAATGGCTTTGTTCAGGATTGCTGGCGGTTCCTCCATCACATATCGCATGGTTTGGAGGTTGAATTGCATGGTAGACTTGGGCCCACTTACGTTGTCGGCTGGAGTGTCATCCTGGACATGCGCCCTGCTGGCAGCACATTGTTCTTGGTTGTGATCACTCTTGTTGTAGGTTTCATTCTCCTGAAGTATGGAGACTTGTTGGGTGAGAATAGGGGTAACTCAGCAGAGAAGTAATTGCAACTCTTCCATGCTCAAAAGTGTACTGGCCAAGTGCTCTTGACCTCTGACAGCATACTTAGAAGGCATTCTAGATGATTGATTCTATAATTGCCACACTGGCTAGGCTATTCATTTCTTTTGGTTAAGTCGATTTTTAATAATACGAGCAGGAGTTGTGTCTTCTCATGACCGAAACATATCCAACAATTGAATCATGAAGTATAATGTAAGAGCAAGCAGACCAATGCTTGACTGTTGACTTATAATGTGGAGGAACAGTTGAACATGTGAGCATGTATGTACATTTGGAAAAGTAAGTGGCAAGATATTCAATACTGATTTAAGTACTGTAGCCATGACCTATATACACTGGCACCTACCTGGCCTTGGATCATATGTCAGCATTACATACAGTTTATTAGTGTCACCATGTGAGTTAACAGATGGTGACATCGTCAACATGAAGAAGGAAATTCAGAGATCCACTTGGAAGCTGTCATTGAGTTAACTTAGACATACACTTTCAAGCCATGATCTGGTGACCACAGAGATGAGGTTTAAGGCTATGATTGAGTGAGTTTGGCGAGTAACCGGAAGCTATCTTGGAGGGTGTTTTCACCTGAAATTCGGTGGCAGTGAGTGAGCAAAATTGGAGGTTTACATGAACGGGGTTGATCTACGCACTACACATTGGATGGGATGTGTGATTCCAGCGGAGACTACATCAAGTAGTTCAGACATAGTTGAGGGAATGTTCCCAATCAAGGGAATGTGGTGTATGTCAACCTTGCATATGAGCTCATGGAGATCTGGCTCCACTCAGGGGGAACCTGTCATGTCAAGAATGATGGGACACTGGGTGTGTGTTGAACGCAATCAATCTTGAATGCACACTGTTGCTTATTGTTTACAAATAATCATAGCTTGAAATGAAAGATGACTTAACATTGAGTTCTCTATGGACAGTGGAGTTGAAGATGTAAAATAAAGCGATGGGGATGACGATGGAAATGTGATAGAACGATATGATGGGATCAAGGAAAGCAGAGGTAAGACTCAGTTGATTGGATTGCGAATACCTCATATTGGTGTGCGAGTTTCCCAAACCGGCTTCGGTACCTGCTGTAACTGGAATGGTAAATTGACTTGCACATGAAATTCTATTAGGTTCCACAATCTCATTATTGATTCCCCAATCTCTGCTGACTGCTTTCATTCTCATCCACAACTCCCACATCGCATGAGAATATGAATTTACGTCATTTCTCTGTATCTCAGAATGCCATAACTATAGGTCAACACCAAGCACTGAATCAATCGAAGATCCACTGTTTCCCACTCCTATCCAAATTGTCATCTCTCTCCTTGCAGCGCACTGAGTTGTAATGTACTCTCTTTTGACAAATTTAAATCGTCGCAGCTTCGATTGTGTCTCCCTCCCACTTGATGTTATCAAGTTGAAACATCTCCACACTGACCTCCTGTAAGAATACTTCCACATTCACTTGCTTAGTGTGGTGAAGTACATCATTAGGTTCTCATCATTGCAGTTTCGATATGTACATACATACACTCACCATTCTGGCCGCCAAGACCATTTCTTCCTCTCCATTTGAATAGCCTCCTAGTGCATCTCACAAGTGACCCAATCGCACGCTGCAACTATATCTTCAATCTCGCTAGATCGCAGCCTCCATGTTCAGCTCCAAGTTTACATCATGGGAGCATAAAGTGAATCCAAAGTTACTCAAACATGGCCACAAAGTACATTGTGGAAGTAACTTAATCATTTCCTCCCGGAGCATGTCCAAGTTCACCCAATATTGGCCTCCATTAAGCATCGCTGAATTTGCTCAATCATATCGTCCAAGTGCATCACAGATTTCTTGCAACTGGAGCCACCAGAGGTATCTGTTGGTGGACTCGATTATGCTCTCAAGGTGCAAGTCAATATGCTCTCACTCACCATCTCCTGATGTAGCTCTGATGGCACTCATGCGCCCCCTGCAGCCACCAGAAACATATTTTGTATAAATGGATATATACATAGATACATTGTTGAGAATGCAAAATCAATACATGAGTTATAAATTTGTCTACTCACCAGTAGTCACTACATTTTCCAGGCATACTAGCACAGTCCACTATGAATATATTCTGATTTCCATACTGCTCCACAGCTATTTGAGGTACTCACAGACTTGTTGTTTACATTACAGCAATTCCCTAGGTTGTTATCTGTGGAGAGAGAGGAAAAGTTGACATAAGGTGTGGCTCTGTGGAGTGGACGGGCCAGTGAGGCGAAAGCGCATATCCAGATAATTGAGTTAATTCGCGGGAGGATAGACATTGCTCACTTAGACATAGAATCGATTATCATCACTTCACACGACAACATCAGCAGCAATGCCCTCAGAATGGCTTCTGCTGCACCCCAGAAGTGCCGGAGACAAATTTGATTTACTGAAGGGTGGTAAACAAAATTATCAACGACCTTCCAACGTCGAAGAAGACAACGTTCGCCTCAACGAAACACTATGACAATCGATACAATGTGTGCTTCTGCGCGCCCTAACCCCACTAGAGGATGAATGGAGAATGGTTTAGAAGCACCGCGTGTGTGGAGCGCTCCCAGGGCTAGCAGCGGCTTCTCAGATGCACAACCAGAGGGGTTCAGCATCCCTGAACAGCAGACCAATGATGACTGAGGGCACCAAGCAGAGATCATCAATCACCCACCAGGAGTCATGGAGCATGACATCGCTGACGGGGTCACCACGTGAGTTCAATGAAGTCGAAGATGAGTACTGCCAATAACTTCGAGATCCAATCTCAACATGTAAGAATGCCGATTGGGATTGAGATGCAGTTGCCATTGAATTTGTCAAGTTACCAAAGGAACAGGACGACCAGGTGCAGGACCTCATGGCGAAACAGGCAGACTGGACCTGATTGGTGGAACATGCCTAACAACATAACAGACGATACAGTGCCACTCCTGGTTGAAAATGCAACTGCAAACCAGATGGTAAAGCCTAAACATGAGATCACTACCAAGAACATGCTCAGTAGGTCAATAAGACCCACACAGGGCACAGCCAGACAGACATTGGAACGAACCAGGAACACATTGGCAACCACTATGGCCGAGAGAGATAAAATCAGCAAACAGATGGACTTGGCCATGATGGAACTAAATGCTACAAACGAGTCTTTAATTGGAGTGAAGGCTAACTTGGCACCCACCATCACTGTCCAAACTCCAGAAATCACATATTTAACATCAAGATGACGGGATTGCAGGCATTTAATGGTACGAGAACTGTAGCCGCAATCACATCCATTCCATCCACCCTGGACAGCCATTTTGGACACCATGTCCAGTAGTTAGGTTTGACAGAGGAGTTTGAAATGCTGTGGACAAACAGTTGGGCCGCCTCAGCGCAGCTTCAGCTTTGCGCCATACCTGCAGTGTGGGCCAACCACCTGTTCCTGGTGCATGCAAGTGCAGGCATAGCTTGGGAAGACATCCCTGCCACATTCAACGAGGCCGTTATCCCTCCTGATGCTGTAACCAGGTTGAACCAGAACCGGGAGTCACTGCAAATCGCAAGTCATAACCTTGATTCCACTTTTCCTGAATGTTTCCAAGTGCTTTGACACCAGCTGGAATTCCAGGCACCACTCTCTGATGAACGCTGTCTCGAATCATACCTGTTCAATCTTGAGAACAACCCAAAAGTGTCCCTAGCTATGATTGAGAAAGTGAGTGGTCAGTCTACAGTGTCATTCAACAATGTTATGGAGCACGTCTCTCCAGCAGATGCTATGCTCAACTCTAACAAGCAACCAACTCAAGTGACTTCTAAAAGAATAGAAGGCAAACAGGGAGAAGGTGTTGGCAAAGGAAGCAATGACCTGTGCTGTTACGCTTGTAGAGAAGTGGGCCACCCCACCTGCACGTGTGCAGCCATGCAGAATGTCTTAGCTGCATAGACAGAGAAGACAGCATCCTTGAAGACAGCCACAGGGAGGAAAATGAAAGGCAAGAACAGATGCACAGATATTCAAGTGGCTATCACAAGAAAGGTGGCCACGGAGGCAGAGGTGGAGGGAAACAACTGTGCCCCCATTTAACTCAAACCTTGGTAGGAGAAAATCTTAATGCCAAGGGGTCCAAGGGACAGGAATCATCCAACAGTGCAAGCGATGATGATGATAATTTGGATGATTTGGGCTCAAAAAATGGTGACAGGTGTGATTAGCTGTAAACCAACACCATAAAACTAACACTACTACTGCGTAGAGAATGAAAAAATTTGCTCATTATCATTATCTCGTGGTCTGTGATGAGGGAGTATTTGAGCATCACTGTTTCAATGGAACGTTTTGGTTCAAAACGAATAATGACACATATTGTAGTCTGGCAGTCAAAACTGCCATAGATGATGGGGCATCAGAGAATTGTCTGAAAAGAGAGACTGACAAAAAGTGAAAAATGCAATATACAGTGTTTGAGGACAGAGAGAGAGGCTGGATAATTGTGGTGTCAGTGAATGACAAGGTAGATGACGGCATTGAGAGACAGCAATAGGTGTGCCTGGAACTCAAATATGAGAAGGACAACTATGCATATATGGGGTGGTTCACTGTGTACAACATGAAAAGTTTCAACATCATCCGTGGGTAGCGCTGGGCCCACAATATCCATGCGTGATACCATATTGATCACCCAATGAACTAAATGTGGATTATTCAAGCCGACAGCTCCGGAGACGAAAGTTAACAGACAGGTCAAATCTATTACCTTCATGGCCTTTGTCTAGACTGCGAAACAGACGATGACATGATTGGTGAAGCAGCCTGGACTATGGGCATTGAAATAATTGGCAAGAAACTACTTTGTCACAATCATCTTCAAGTACTGGCCTCAGCCTTCACGGTTGGAGTGCAGTACAACTAACCCAATTTGGTGCAGCCGCCAGATGAAATTCAACCCATGCTTCCTGGGTTTGAAAATTACACCTAATCCGCAGATCCAACGTACAACCCCAGATGGAGTGAACCGCAATTTAAGATCGTCATACCACCAGATGACCGCAAGGAGGTTTTAAACTGACCTCCATATCACTTGTCTCGCACAGCAGATGTGGAGTCAAAATGGCAATTTGAGAATCCCCTACACACGGGCTGACATGTATTATTCGTACTAGAGAGATATGGTGGATTGCGCATGTGCATTCATTCATGGGCAGTTAACTGCATCACCAGCAACTATTATTGCCAATTACCTCATATTGATGACCTCGTCAAACCACTGGAGGGGTTGAACTGCTTCTCAACGATAGATTTCCCCTCAGGTTAACATCACAATCCACTATATGCTGGCGAACGTCATATACCTGCATTCTCAACCCAGTATGGGTAGTCCGAATGGACGGTTCTTCATTTCTGACTGGCCAACACTCATAGTCAATTCATGTGAGTTATGAACCGCCTGCCGGCATCCAATGCTGTTCAAAGTAAGTTCATTGCCATTCATCTTGACAATGTATTAATCCATAGTTAGACAAGAGAGGAACATGCAGATCATGTGTTGACTGTCCTTGACATTTTGTGGATAGCTGACTTGAAACTGAAAAAATCAATATGCAATCGGTTTCATGATGAGATGGAATTGTAAGGGTTTCAGTTCCACCAAGAAGGCGCACGTAGGTTGGATCCCAAGATGCAACCGGTGACCCAAAATCATCATCCCCAAAACATGAATCAAGTTTATGGTTTTCCTGGTCTCACAAGCTATTATGAGAAGTATATACCGCACCATGCACATATGGCCTTGCTGTGTTATCGAAGCAGCAGAATGAGTCAGCAAAATGAATTGGGTAGCCACCGCAGCAAGCCACAGTACAAGGATGTGCATACAGTGCAATTTGTGTGCAGTAGGGAGGCAGAGAAGGCCTCGGAAACGTTGAATTGCCATTTGTAAGGCTTCCATGCTGGCACTATGGGTGGAAGGTGGCAAGTATGTGCCGCATACTCACTGAAGGAACTAAGCAGTCTGAGTAGTGCTATCACAGAAGCGACATGATGGAGAGACCGGGGTCATTGACTTTTGGAGCTGGAAGCTTAAGAGTTCCAGAGATACGGTACCCTACATATGACAGAGCACTCCTAATAATTTGTGATGCAGTTGTGAACTGGCACTACTACCTCCATTGGGACAGCAGTGTTACTGTCTATACAGACCATGCCTGTTTAGGACACATACTGACACAACCTTGACTCACAGCACAACAAATGGAGTACTCAGTGACTTTGCAAAATTATACCTACATTATCAAGTACATCCCAGGTGCAAAAAACCTGGTGGTTGATGCACTGATGAGATGTCCGCACTGTAGATGGGAATGCTGTCAGGCCTCCCCATCTTGACTAACAGAGTTTGTATTTCAGGACTTGGCAGAGTGGTTGCGAGAAGTTGGCATAGAAATGAAGGATGACAGCTAGAGTCCACATGTGGTACATATACTAGTGTCTAACAATAGCCAAGAACACCCAATGAATGCATCCACTCCTGCTGTGGAACGAATGGCATCTACTCTCAGCCACAGTTCCTCCCTAGACAATGGCCTGCTTTATCGAGACCTCCTGGAACAGAACCCTGAACAACACACAGATGAGCCACATCAGCTCTACATTCGGACACCCCAAATACTCAGATACATCCAAGTAGCACATAACGCCACGGTGGAAGGCCATTTTGGAGCTGCAATGCATTATATGGCGGTAAGACAGCACTTCATCTTGCCAGGGATATGGCAAGAAGTGCCAGACTACACAATAGGCTGCGACACATGTGCATGAGTTAATCAACGGGCTGGGAAAGTGGTGGGCATACAACAACCACTTCCAGTTGGGTGAGCCCGCTGGGAGCACGTGGGGGTAGATTTCATTCTTGACCTACAAACATCTCCAAGAGCAAACCATTGCATTGTGACCTGTGTGGAGCACTTCTCCAAATGAGCCCATCAGATGTCTGGCACTAAGACCATCGACACTGAACATGTTGCACAGTCATTCATAGAGGCCGCCATACAACTTCATGGTGTCCTGCATGAGATTGTTAGGGACAGAGACACATGCTTTACATCTGATTTCTGGGAGGAAGTCAGTAAGAGGTTACAGACTCATGTCAACAGGGTTTCACCCACAAACAGATGAGCTGTCAAAGATTTCAACTAAGCAGGTCACGTGGTATCATCAGGCTTTCACCACTCACCATCAAGACCAGTGGGACACCATGCTTCCACTAGCGGAATTTGCATAACATGTCTACGCACTCATCCACCGATCGAAGCCCATTTCAATTGGACCTAGCATAGATGCTAAGTATTTCTACAGACTGTCTGATGGGCCAGCAGCTGCATGACGAAATGCCAAGCCTGGAAGGTGCAGTGTTCAAGGAATGATTGCAATCCTTGTTGCTAGATGCCCAGGACAGCCTCCACCCAGCACAACACAGCCAGATGGTGGAAGCAAACAGGAGCTGAAGGCCATGCACCGTTGAAGTGGCAGACTTTGTGTCCTTGACTGATGCAGATCTGCCAATGACATACATGAACCAAGACCCTTCTTCGGGGAAGCTGCAACACCCATGAGCCAGACCCTGCCACATTATCAAGTACTCTTGGCAAAAGGCAGTCAAATGGGAATTACTGGCAGATATGATGATCCATGATACAGTACACGTCAGTAGACTCCAGAAGTACACCACAGATCGAGCGCGAGAGAAATCTCCTCTTTCTGCTGTTCACACTGTACGAGATATACATGGCCACACTGAGGATTGAGATGTGGTAGAAGGGAATACCTCACGTAAGTGGCTGTCGGGTGTCACAAGCAGCTAGAGATATCAAATCAAGTGGGAAGGCTATGATGATCACGAAAGGACTTGGGAACCGGCCGCCAATCTCCCAAGAGGAAAACAAATACTTGATGACACCAAAATACCACACAGATTGCGAGAAATGTAGGTGAAACTGAAAAAGAAGGAGTAAGGCCATGCAACCATTGGCCGTTGCGTCTTGGTTACGCTTGATTGTGGAGTTGATGACAAGTGGATATCTTCTGATGTTTTCGAAAAGTATCTGGAACACTTTAGATGAGATGTAATGCATACCGAGAGTACAGGCTGACATTGTTGCGCCTTTGCAGAACACATGCCCCAGAAAAGAGAACCTGTGTATTCACTCAATTGAGTTGATCGGCAGGATGATTGACATTGCTCTCTTAGACAAAGAATAGACTATCATCACTTCATACTACTACATTATTAGACTTTCTGCATTCTTGCAGATTTGTTACAAGCACACCTAGGTACACCTGATAGCCAGTGCATTTGTCCAGTAAACTCTATTATTTGCCATCAGCACTACCAGGTGCACCTGAAGGCCACAGTATCAGTCCAGTCAACTTCTAGATATGACCATCCTGGGATTCTGGTCCAATATTTCCCACATACTACCTGAACCTCCCAGTAACAAAAATCCATGCTGTTAATGTTGAAGGAGCACCTGGCGATGGTAATTGATAGAACACTCAGATTGACTCGCAGGATGCAGTTCAGTTAGCTTTTAGGCAATAGTTGAGTATGGAGAGAGGTGCACTTGAAGGCTACAATTTAGTGAGTTTGGAGATATGCTTTGGGGTTGTGATTAAGTGAACCTGGAGGCTGTGATTGAGCAAGATTAGAGATGCACTATTAGGCCACAATCAAGTGTGTCAGGAGGTATAGTTGGGGACAGTAATCCAGTAACATAGAATCTGTTCTTGGATACAGTCGATTCAAAAGCATTGGGAATACTTGCTGATAACTATAGAGGTAAGTTTTTGCAATGTTGACATGTTGGGAGCTGAGATTCTGATTGATTAGTCAACTCACAATTGCAGACCTGAGACGAAGAATGAGCTTACATTGAAAGTCCTGGACAACCGGTTGAAGGTGGCAGGTTTGCTTGGAACCACACTGGAATCTGGCTATATCTAGAAAGTAACAGTAATATGAAATGGTCAGAATAATAAAAAACTGACTGTGAGTGTGATACAGTTGATCTTGGGTTGAGACTGTACTTGGTGTTAACATATGAATGTAATAAGCAGATGAATACAGGTATGACATTACATAGTGTTCACCTGTGATTGTAGAGGTATGGGCAAGAAATTTTCAGGTGGGATGGAATTTGGGACAATACAAGATGATATAAGGTAATGTGGGAAATCAGGGGAATAATATCCCCAATATGATTTAGAGTACCTTGTCTTACTGTTTGTATGTGGCTAATCATGTGGTCTATAAAGTGCATTGGATATAGTAATCTGAGTGTGACCCAAGAACTTCTTTTCAGTTCCCGTTTCTCAAGACAATGTCCCCAATCTCCTCTGCTGTCCATATCCCATCTGTTGTTTTCTGATCAATAACTCTTTCATCTTCTGAGAATTCACAGTTAAGGCATCACTTGCTGATTCTCCATTCCATGATAATTCGTCGACAGTGAGTACAGCATCAACCCAAGATCTGCTGTATTCTGCTCCAAGCCAGTCTCCCATTTATTAGTACACTTCATTGCATTGTACTCCCTGCACGTCCAAGATCATAAGTCAACCAATAACTAGACTCTCAGCTTCCATCATGCCTTCCTCCTGATCTACTACCTTCACCTTGTCCACTTTCAGCTGCACCTCCACTTTTGCCAGATCACTGACTTCAAGTGAATCTCTACTTTCACCCAATTACAGCATCCACATAGATCCTTCAAGTTACATCATCATCACCCTTAGAAGCATCTGAAGACTCACTTGATTCTAATCATGTAATGTATCACTTAAGTTAGTTGATCATGGGCTCCATATTTACACAATTGTGGCCTCCATGTTCACACAATGAAGGCATTCAGGTGCACCTTCAAACTTTCTTGATCACTGTCTTCATGTGTATCTGAATGTTTATGCAATCACAGCATCCTAATTTGCATCATCATAGACCTGCAAGTATATCTTGAAACCGATGCAATTATGGTGTCTTAAGTCACACATTCATGGCCCGCAAGTTGGTACAATCATGGCCTCCAAACACATGTTGAAACCTGTTCGATCATAGCCCCCATGTCAATCTCTAAGTTCACTATATCACAGCCTCCACAGTTATATAATCTCAACCTCCCACTGCACCCCAATGATTACTCCAACTCCTCCCTGGGGCTCCTCCAATTCTGCCATAGCACAAGATCAGTCATAGCAGGTGTCGCAGCAGAAGGTAACAAGTGGTGGCAGGAGTTGGAGAACTAGGGTCTCAGCACAAGAGCTCAGAATGGTGTAACTACCGTTTGTTGTACTTTTGAAATTACTTAGTATGATAGGGAAGCATCCATATAAGTGGTGACTTTGGATGTGTGGCATGATGGTTTTGATATGAATATTGTTCATACTGGGTAAGATCAGAGTTGAGGGTTTATATGGTTGGTCTAGCCATGGGAGATGATTAGAGGGTGACTGACAGATGGTATATATAGAGAGTTTGCATGGTGTCGGAGGACTTTCTTATCATCTGGCTTTACTTGTTCTGCTGGATTGCAACCTAATAGATGACTTCCAATACCCAACCTTGACCTGCATGGCATGCTTTTCAATATCCATGGTGACTTTTAGATTAATTCTGACTACATTCTGTTACTGATATAACCAACATCTAACGCTGCCCATTCCATAGTAATTAGTTCTACCAATATTTACTTGATATCAAATGTACTGGTACAATCATCTGGGGGTAAGTATTGTCCTGAATCTTGAACAATTGTGGGTTGGGTTTATCCAGCAATGGCTCCCACCAGTTATCTATTTGTGACGATAGTGTTGACCAGCAGTTACAACTTCCCAGATTTGATATCCAACAGTACCCACATCGATTCCCTTACATGAATTGTTGGTTACAATCTCAACTGTACCACCATTTCTGATTCATATGGATAGTCCTGAACCAGCTACCTGATGGCAGAAGGTGTACAACAGAACTCATTCGAAAGTATCAACACCATTCACATTGCATCCAAGGATCCTGCTCAACATCAATTTCATTAACAATGGGATGTTTCTTTGTGTTGGATTGTATACAAGACTGCAGTTATAGAGGCGGGTAGTGGAATGAATATTGATAATCCAGTATTCGGACAACAATCAACCATATATTTCGGTCCGCATTTTGGTTGGTTTCACTTACCATGATCTGGATGAATGTTGTGATTGTCATGGACACAACTGTTTGGGGAACCCTTCAACTTGTGCACATGCTCTGGCAGGAGCAGCAACAGCCAAATCAGAATGTGTTCCCGTCATTGTTGTGCTACCTGTGACACCAACATTTTCAGATGTTGACCAGTATATTTGAAACTGGCAGATGTCCTTGATGCACACTGATGACAGAATCCTAGCATGCCCATGGTCACTTGGCACTGGTGTCCAGGGCGGATGTGAAAAGGGTCTGAGAACTGATGGTATTTGAAAAAATCAACCTCAGGTTCAAGGAGATGAAAAACTATTATGCCAACTGTGAGTACTGATTGCTGGAGGTCACACAATACTCGGGATTGGCAACACCAGTCCGGGAGGTATGTGGCCACCCTGCACAGAAACCCTAGCTGCAGAAGAAAATCACAATCCTCAAAGCCAATCATTTGCTCAAACTCTTCTGCAACCATATGAGTTTGGAGTTCAAGATTGCTGTAGTAGAGTCACAACTGGATTATACCCAACAATAACAAATCCACAACCAGAAGCTGTTGGAAGTACAAAAGGGACTTGCAGCCATATCAAGAGATGCACAAGAATACACAGACGAAGTCAGAGACCTTCTCAGTCAATTTCCAAGTGCGTTGATGTTGACAACACCCATGGCACTGGCAGCACCGCAGAGATATGTGGACAGAGGCTACAAATATCCTGCCAGAGAATTCTATTCGGTGCCCGATTGCGATTAGATGATAGGCCGGATCACACAGTCGGTTTCTGATTTGTGGCAACTCTATGAGCTTTCCAGACACATAATCGGATGTACCATATAAACTCAACTGATTGAGGAGCGTTGCCTGGGAGTAATTATTGCCACATGCCTGCAACGATGGAATAATTGGGCAGGGGGACCAACCAGTATTTATATGATTTATGCATGTAGCTTTTGAAGAGCACATTCAAATTGCAACAGAGGAAGTGACCATCTGTGTGATTTATGAAAACAGCAGCAATTTATCTGAGTAGTATGCTGACTGTCAGGATACAGCCTTCAATTACGATTTGAACTCCTATGCACCTCGATGCGCCCTGGAAGTGGAATAATCAACCAGAATGCACATTATCTTAGAGAATAGCACTTTGCTGCATGAACTTCCTGTACTCCACATGATTTCCAACATGGAATAGAAGTACATTCGACAATGACAAGTGGAGAAGCAAGTGGGAATACCATTATAGGCTGGTTTCAACTGTTCCCTGAAACCCTTGTTGTGTCAGCAGGATTGATCTGCAGCTCCGGCAGGAACAGTGGCTGCATATACAGGACCTGCTCCGATGGATATCAATACAGCAAACAAGAACATTTGGGATGAAGAGAGGGCAAAAAGATTTGTGTTAAAGAGATGTTAAGCTGTTGGGGGTATAACCACAATGTGGAAGAAGGTGCAGCAAGGAAAAAGGCACAGACCATTTGGTCTGCATGTGAAGAAATGGGAGCCAAAGAAAACAAATAGTCCTCTGAAGTATTGGGACAAGATTAAGTCAATGAAATTAATCTGGCTCTTTGGTTTGACCAATCAAGTGTTAATTTGAATATTTTTCAGTATTCTGGAATTTCACAATTTTCAATTAGCAATGTGGATGCCTTGGAAGAATCAGTGGAAGCAAATCATTGAGTTATAACCTGCACAGTAACAATGAGTAACAAGGTGATACAGGTACAGGTGGCAATTGATACTAAAGCAACCTTGATTGCAATTATTGATCCAGTTTTCAATTTCTATCAGCTCTTAATATGACAGGAAATGAAAGCCAAATCACAAGTTGTGATTAACAACAGAGGACATATCTAGTCAGGGGATGTAAAAAAATCTTGGTAATGTACAACTGAGAGTTTCGGATAACAAGAAACTGGTTCCCATATTTGTTACACATTTCAGCCATTTTCTAACTATTTTTGAAATTCTGTAGTCATGCCTACAGGATAGTGTTAGCAACGGGTCGAAATGCCCGGGTAAGATCCGGATCCGTCCCGTGGCAACGGGTCTTACCAGACGAAATCCCCGGCCCATTGGAAATGGGCCTGTTTTACCACCAAAACCCGGCATTTCGACATCATAACTTTGCCTGCAATTGAGTATTTCTGATCGTATCATGACACAATCAGTATGTAGACTGTGCATTTCTAACCGCCCTTTCCCCTCCCGATCTCAGATATGTGATCTGACCAATATTCGTTGAGTCGCTATTGAAAACCCGCTAATGTCGCTTAAAATTTGTCCTTTTTTCACAGCCACTCAAAGAATATCAGTCGGATCGCAAATCGAAAAGCAGGAGGGGAAAGAGCGGCCAGCACTGCACACTCTAGGTACTCATCATGTCACGATACAATGAGGACTCAAATACATAATTGGAGGCAATGGTGTAGGAACCGTAAGGGTGGAACCGCGGTCCAGTTCCAACCCAGCCGAAAACCCAGGGGTTTATGTCCGGTCTGGGTAACAAACTCACCAACACAAAGCGGGTCGGGTTTTTCGCCGGGTCTGGAACCGAACCGACCTGAACCGCCTGCCAAAAACTGGACTGCTGGCTGGTTTCCCGGACCCGTTGCTAACACTACTACAGGATGCTGATGTTTGATTTTCATTCAATAAAGTTATATGTAGATCACAATATTGTTCAACACACTGTTATAATTCCCCCATTAGCCTTGATGGGGTTTCTAAAAATCCACCCCAATCAGTTTATAACCAGCTCCAAGAAGTTTTGCAACCTCCCTTGTATTCCCCTCAATCAATTTGCTGAAATATTGTAATTTCCAATAGATCCTTCCGGCTTGGGATTGGAAAAACAGAAGAATTGTCAATCTGTAAATCCTCCTTATACAGTATTAATTGAGATATTGAAGCTGAGGATTTGAAAGAATGACTCCTCAAAGATGTATTTTGCAAGCAGTATTATGAGTTTCTCCCACTGTGCAGTAATGCCCACACAGATTGGTTCCCACCATATCACTCTGGAATAGATCATGAAGTACTATTGAAGGATGAAGAGATACCCAATAAGGTTCCAGTATATTTGATGTTGCAAGTGAAGCTGGATGTTTTGAATAACTAGTTAGAAAATATTAGGTAAAAAGATGTTACTAGACAATTGTCATCATTGCTGCCAGCACAGGTATTGTTCACAATGAATTCAGATGGCAGATTATGGAACTTGATCGAATATAGCAATGCTAGTGTTAAACTGATCAAGAATTGATATCCCATACCAATGATATGGGAAATGCTAATTGTCTTGCAAAGTACAGACATAAATACAAAGCATGATATCGATGGGACAGCTAACCTGGTGGTTGTGGAGGAGGGAGATGAATACAAGATGGTATTTTGGATGAGATATTGGTTGATTGAACCTATACTGATGCTATTTGGGACACCAAATGCTCTGGATGATACTGAAGGATACATTAATAATGCCATTTGCAATGCATGAGACTATTTTGAATCAGCATATTGGGACAATTGGTTGATATATAGTAACACAGAGAAGGCTGATATCGAACACATCAAGCGAGTAGTGGAATTTGTATGGGAACTGGGATTGTAACTGAAACCAGATAAATGTGGGTACACTAAGTGTGCCTTTATGTATTTGGTACTTATAGTGTTGGCAACAGGTCCGGGTAACCCGCCAGCGGTCCGGGTTCGAACTGGAAAGACGGTTTGGATCGGATCCAGAGCTGTCCAAAAACCCGACCCGCTGCCTGTTGGCAGGCCAAACCCGGACTGGTTCATGTCAAACTGCAGGTTTTGCTGGGTTTGGGTAGAACCGTCGGTTCCGATCTCCGGTTCCATGTTTCGGGTTTTTCAATTTATGGTTGCATTTAGATATCCTACTGCGAATCGCAAGATATTGATTTTGGTACGTCATTGTCCTTTTCGAGTGAAGCAGCTGCCTTTATAAATAAAAACACAAGTGACACACTCCCTGCCCCATCCTGAACATGATAGTCAACGGCGTGCCAATGATTTTTGCTCTTGCATCATGGGTAATCTAGGTGGCAATTGGATGCAGACAATCATAAATGACATATTGGCCGTATTTCAACCCAAAAATAAAAGTGACATGCTCCTTGCCCCATTCTGCAAATGATCGTCAACGGAGCATCAACGATTTTTAGTCCTGTAAGACAGATAATTGAAGAGTGATTTGGTCTTTGATATACATAAGGGTAGTATTGGCGACCTGTATAGGCCAAAGAGAAGGCTACACGCTCCATGCCCGATCTTGAATATGAGCATCCCCGGAGCATCAAAGATTTTTAGTCTTGTGTGTCTGGTAATTGAAGAGTGATTTGTTCTTTGTTATGTCTAAGCATAGTATTGGCAGCCTTTAAAGCCCAAATAGACAGTGACACGCTCCCTACCCGATCTTGAAAATGAGCATCAACAGAGCGTCAACGATTCCTAGCCTTGACTGATAGTTAATCAAAGCGCAAGATGGCTGCGATTGTCTATATATGGAGTTTTGACCGGTTTTATAGGTTAAAATGTTCAGGATCACTGAGTGGCAGGATTGAAAACGAATTGAGTTGTGATTGTCCGGGAGGCTGTCGCGGGACCATGTCTTGCATGTTAGGCTATACAGGCTGCCAAAACCTCGTTTATAGATGTCTGCGATCATTTGCCACCACGATTACCCAAGATTCAAGACCAAAAATCATTGTTGCTCTGTTGACACTCAGTGTCAAGATGGGGCAGGGAGAGTGTAGCGTTCTGTGTTGCCTATAAAGGCAGTCAATATGATGATTATAGATAACAATGACTAATTCACATTGTAATAACCTGACTTACATGATGAAAAATCGTTGACCCTCCGTTGACGCTCATTTTGCCACTGGCGTATCCACATTATGCAACCATTCACTTTGGCATAGAACATCAAAAACTGTGTGTTGGCAGTTGTTCTATCCTCTTCATGTACGTTTTCATTTATCTCTACATTGTTCTTTAATTGTGCATATAAATATATCCTTTAAAATATACTTTAAAGTGTCCGCTAATTGTAAATAATGATAATATTCCAAACTCCCGTTCCTTTCAATCAATTCTCGTCTTCACTCTCAGATTGGCTTAAAAGGCTGCTGTCGTCTTCGAAATGAATGTCAGCAGTATTTCCACACCGCAGGTAGTATACTCAGCAAACCAGGAATACAATCTTTATCGTGCTTGTAATCCTTGGCATATGGATTATGATTGAAAAATTCAGTGTTGGAATGCGGACACTGTTTATACACACAACTGGATGGCATACCTGCTATTCTATAACTTTCATTTCCGTCAGTGTCACCTGGTGGCGCAGGAGGGGTTGCGGGAGGAGGTGGAGTTCCGGGCGGAGGTGCCGCCGGTTCTGCTGGAGGTGTGCCGGTTCCTTTGCACCTCCAGGGTGCCTGAGGATTCTTTGCTGTACCATTTTGGCATGGAAGGCAGCTGTCCGTTTGATTTTGATGAATCATTGCCGGGTGTCTATCTATCGCAGCCTTCACCTTGTTATGCCTGAAAAACACAACACCCCGCTTCTTCTCTTCTCGGACTTCAGCGTGAGGTTTCCAAATTAGTCATTGCATTTCCTCTATTGTGGCGCGCGAAAACCCCTCTTTGGCCATTTTGGCCATATTCAAGGCAAGGCACATGTTGGACTGTTCCAGCAGTGCCCGACCTCCTTGCCTCGCCATAGTAGCAAACATGTTGAAAACCTAGAAGAAATCAGTTCCTGCTTCCAAAAGGAAGATTCGGCTATTACCTCAACCATATACCACTCCGCAGCCTCCTCCAACGTCTTTAAAGCCTGTTTTGTCTACTCCCAGGTACCTTTATCACCAAATGTGTCTGCGAAAATCCCACACCTGACGACATCATGATGTTCGATTCCGCGGACTGTGTGGACAAATGCCTTTGTCGACCATGGAGGTTTGCCATTGCAGGCAGCGATAAACTAGTCACGAAGCACTCTACATACCCCAGCTGTACATTATATCGTTAGTTGACCGCCATCTGCATTGATATGGAAATACTCACATCCGATCGCATGCTGCTTCCAATTATTGCTGCGTCCGGTGTCACTTACAATTTTCAAATGGGCGTCCTGGGCCATATTTTCGGTGGCTGCAATTGCAGCCTCGCGGTGGACTAACTGTTGTCTGCATTGATGATGAGTCCCAGCCAGGGGCGGGTTTGATGAAGCGCCCGTCATTCGGCTGGATTCGGATTCAATCGCACCGATCTGAGGTGTTTCTGGAGCCATGTCTTCCTATTGTGGAAAAGGTGAGGAAGATGACAACAAAAAAGTGGAAAGTCCTGAGGAATATATAGTAAGCTTCAAGTCACAATCGAATGAACAACAGTCAACTTGCACATTCTACCCAAGTTTTATCCGGCTGGGTATAACTGCAAGTTGCAGATGATTCCAATGGTCCCACAATTTGCAGTAAGTCGGTCCGATGTTGTTTGTTCGTTTGCAGGGATACATTGAAGTGAACGACAGCTGATATCTCATGTTTGATATATATAAAAAGCGAATTCTTCAACGGGAAGAATGTCTGGTGATTTTTGTCTCAACACATTGCCGTGATCTTACATGAAATACACACTAACTATCAAGTCATGAGGTATGGTAAGCATCACTATTCCGAATGAAATGACTGTCACAATGTGAATTGTGCTTCGTTCAAGTTGATCAAACATACGAACCTTGACATAGAAGACACAGCTTGCCTCCATGTGGTCCATATCTTGCAACATCCAACATTGTGCCAAACAACAAGGTCAACACGCGATCCAATGGTCAATGCTCTGAACGAGAACATTTCCTCACTGCCAGTGGTCAAATATGGCAAATCGACAAAGCACTCCACACGTCAATGTCATCAAGCGGATGAAGGCAAGAGAGGCTTGGAGGCAGAAAGGGTCCGAGCGTTGGAAGCATTGCGCAGCTTACAATCTAAAAAGAAGCTTTCGGCGGAGAAAAGATGGGAAACGCACTTTCTAAGCAATGAAGAGAAAGTGAAATGGATTGAGGATTATGTGGAGAGAGAGACCACTGTGGCAAGACAGTGAGTTCAAGACGCGGAGGGAGCAATTATGCAAGAGCTGAAAGATATGACTACGGCTGAAACCGCAGGGGTGACGACCAGAAAGCCTGAAACAATGTTCGAACAGATGATCAATGCTATCGGAGACAGTCTGAGCGATCTTGCAAGTTCCGACGATGAGCAGGATGGGGAAGACGAGGAAGATCATGAAGAACATACGGAGCTCGGCAAGCTCAGTGATGACGATGAACCAGGCTGGGTGATGCACACAATCTCCAAACAGTACAGCACCGCTTGGAGAGTGTTTGCTAGAAGCAGATGAAGCGTAACGAATTGACGCAACGGGGATGGGGGGACGCAGCCCACTACTTCTGTGAGTGCTATATGAAGTATGGGACTGCCGAATCGACTGTTCCACCAGTTGTCAAGCCACAAATAGAAACGACTGCAGCCACACCACCCCCGACAACATTTGCAGAGCATATGCAAACTCTTAATATGGTCTGCGGACAATCGCAAATTCCGGCAGTGAATTCTCGACCAGGAAGTAGTCAAATGAGGCTGGGTTCGGAGAAACCACAGTTACAAAAATTCATACTGGTTCTTTCGGCCGACATGGCGCCTGATTCTACACAGATTCGAGATGCGAAGCCTGTTGACCCCGTAAGTGTTTACCGCTGCATGACGCATCCCTAGTTAATTACCCTATAGAAATTCGATACGGACGAAGATATGGTGATGGCTCCCGTGTCACCGGAGGTTTTGATCGCCAAATAGTTAATTTTGAAGCCCTATCTTTTGTAAAAGCAAATTGTATACCTACTTTGCTACTTGTCAGCTTGTGGTTGATTTCAGTGACCCAATTGTGAGACACAATATTTCATCAGTGTGTGTGCAATGGTTGTACGGGCCATGCGAAGGTTCTCGACTCCAAATCTGGTTGGTAGACGGCCAGCAAACTCGATATCGACTTGCTAGTTACGGTTTTATTAGAAAGCAAAACCAAAAATTGAGACAAAATTTACTAACAAAATTCAAGTCATAGATGTCATATGACGCTTAGGACGAGCGGTCAGTGCGCAGTGTGAACCCGGATGAATGGCAGCCGTCATGCTGCATTAGTCTATGCAGCTCACTGCAAAACTCTGCGCTCAGACCTGCTGCACATGGTCGAGAATTCGAAAATTGCTTAAGTTACATCATGGAAACCGAGGAAAATGAGCAGGAAACAGAATGGTCAAGAAATCGGGCTCTATATGTCTAACATTAGTCGATGGATCGGTATGCTGTAACATACCTGCTGAAAGGGCCAAAACGCGAAGAAGCTACGTCATTTATCGGACGTATGAAGTGAATAGTGGTGGCTCAGAAACCGAGAGGCCCTGATGCATCTGTATGCAAATAATTATAGTTTGAAACGGTATGTTGGCTGTCAACAATGACAGTATGAATTTTAAGCAATATGATTGCGCACTCAACGACTGTTGGTATGTCTCGAAGGTCAGCATCAACGGAGCGTCAACGATTTGAGTGTGATCATTTTGGCAATGAAAGGGTTGCATAGTCACATTGATCAAAAGAGGAGTTATTGGCCAGCTTTGGACGTACAATGCCAAGCAATATGCTCGTTGCCCCATCATGGAAATGAGCATCAATGGAGCGTCACCGATTTCTGGTCTTAATTGTTGGATAATCACTGGGCTGCGCAACAGTACGAAGCCATAATCTCAGTACTGGCCACCATTATGCACACAAAGGCCAGCGACGATATCGCTACCAACTTCTAGAAATGAGGGACAATGGAGCGTCAACGATTTTTGGTCTTGCATAATGAGCAATTCAAGGGCAGTGCAGAGGCGTACCCCCATAATCAGAAGATTGGCCGCCTTTATAGGCAAAAATGCTAGTGACGATATCGCCACTACCTCCTGAAAGTGAGGGTCAATGGAGTGTCAATAATTTTTGGTCATGCATCTTGGATAATTCAAGGGCTGTGCAACGGCATACTTCCATAATCATAATATTGGCCACCCTTATAGGCAAACGTTCTAGTGACGATATTGCTACTACCTCCTAACAACTTGTGTCAACGGAGCATCAACAATTTCTGGGCTTGCACGTTGGATAATCAGACAGCAATGCAACGGCGTTGACCCATAATCGTACTATCGGCTGCCTTTATAGGGGAAAATGCTAGTGATGATATCGCAACCGCCTCGTCATTGTAAGTCTTTGTATTCAACTTCACAAATATGCATGTGATGTCTCACAGGTCTGACTTTTTTTCTTGCTTGTAGCTCTAAAGCCAATATTTAAGAACCAGCTTTCTACCTGACTATAACGCGTCTTTTGACAGTGATTCAGGTCGAATTACCCAGAGTTCAATTTCCTACCGCGATGTCAGATATAAAATCTTTAAATACCTCGTTGCTAGAGGTTATGATATCGTCAACATATGAATGTGTCTTCATTTGTGATTTAAGAGACCTTAATTTCCAAATCATCTTTGATGCTTTGTGGGCTTCAATGAATGTAGGCTCGAAGCAGCCTATTGCTTGTAATAGTTCTAGACAACTGCCTTTGTGGCGATTCTATCTACACTGCGGGATTGATGAGACTGGCAGCCATGGCATCATATGTTTCGTATGTCATCGAGTTCTTCGCCATCCATCAGAACATGGGACCAGCTGAATGGGCAAACACTTGCTGGCACAAGTGCACATCGCAAAGTTAAACAAATTAACAGTGTCAGAAGTAACCGAATTGACTAGTTCAACGGTCGGTGAAACAGCTTTGGCCATACTCACGAGGCATGGATGTCGAGGTATTCTGATTGTAAGTTCGCAAAGGAAATTCATATTTAATATTTAGGTTTCAGGTATACTTACTGAATTGACAGACAAAATGCTCTAAACTGGCAGCAAAGGACTTTCAATCTGCCGAATTTCACCAAGACACCTGGAATCGCTACCTCATATTAGGATTTGTTTCAGCTCCCATTCCATGGAACGCGATATCAAACATGGAGCTAGGACATTCATATAATGCTTTACGAAGCGAGTCAGTGTTAGTGTTGGCTAGCACCCTGAGTACTATTTGCCGGAGGGAATACACACTGACAGTGGATGCAATTGAGAAGCAATTGCTGGCAAGAAACAAAGTTAGTTTAGCTTTAAAGGGATGGACATCACCAAGGACATTGGCAACAATGTCGGTCATTGCCCATAATATGGATCGAAATTAGGCATTGTGTGAAGTACAACTGCCATTTGATGAGGTTGATAGCCCATTCTTTTCCTATCTCGAAATCTCATTAAGGATTACAGGTCAGGGGTCAACATACGAGAGCACGGCTAGCCAGACATCTGAAGGAAGTTCTTGATTGTTTTGAGCTCACTGACAGCATTTTACTTGGAATATCAACCGATAACGCTTCGTCAAATTACTCGATGACGCGCGAATTTCAAACAACCCTTGAGCCCTCAGGAATCGACTGGCCGGCATGCAGAAACCACATACCATGCATCGCACACGTCATTCAGCTCGCGTGAGGTGCATTCATGAGCAGTCATGGTGTAACAGGCTGCACCAAGTCTTGAGAAGCTCATGAGCATGATTAGCAATTTGGAGAGAATAAAAGCACAGACATTGGGAACAGTCAAAGACTTCGATAAGAGGGCAATGGTAGAATCAATAAGGTGTCGGCCATGAGACCAGGTTTGGCAAAGATAATTGAGAAAGTATGTATTTCAAGAAATTATGAAAGTCCTGAAACTGACCTTCATATAGCACAGAATGCTTGCTGCAGTGATTACACTAACACCTGGTCGTCGAAACGAGTTCATTGACTGTCAAAAAGCCAAGGTCCGCATCGCAGTGCTACCAATTATGGATGTGAAAACACGTTGGAACTTGACGCAGGGGTTCCTCAAGCGTGCCTACCGATTATGCGAATTGATGCAGGAGGGGCTTACAAACCCAACATACAGCGATTTCCGGCCACTCTACACCACACCGGATGAGTGGACCATTGTCAAATATGGCATGGAAGTTCCACGGCCATTCCGGTATTGGACCCTGTGGATGTCGAAACGGCATACTGTTACTCTCCATCACGTCATCAGTGTCTACAATCACATGTTCGATCACATGGATGGCCTGTTGCCAGCTTTGGCCAAGAAGAAGACAGAATGGAGGGAAGACTTATACTTGGCGGTCAAGTTTGCGCAGCAGAAGCTGTCCAAATATTATACGGAAGTGACTCCAACGACTGGTATGGTTCTCATTTTGGCGCATCGCCTTGATCCTTTCCGGAAGTTGCGATAGTTCAGGAAGTGGGACATGGGAATCGATATTAATCCTGAAGATGAGACTTCTTATACTACCCAATCCCAGGAGGCCTTTCTAAAGAATGTGGAGAACAATTACTGCGGTAAACATAGATGTTTGCCGGTCACAAAACCTGAAAGCATACCGGAGAACAATCTCATCACCTCCGAAATGGCCTCTAGATCTGGTCAATCTGCTTATGATCCATATGATTTGTACAGCGATGATGAAGAATACTTAATGCATAACAATATGGCCAAAATGACACCCGGAAGAAGCGATCGTGCAGCACGCTTATTGACAGCCGCAACGCTCCATTTGAATCCACCTCCTGGATTACCACAGAACTGGGGGCAAATTGATCCGAATTTGAATGATTACCACTCCAACCCAATGGAGATAAGCAGTACATTTTGGTTACCAGATATCACCGACTGGTGGCGGAAACATGAAGACGTGCACTCAAAGTACACCGATCTCTCCAATGTGGGACGCGATATATTCTCTATCATATGTCGTGGTGCCGGAGTGGAGGCCAGTTGTTCCCTTGGTCGAGATGTGATCGGGTGGAGGTAGTCAAAAACCACAGGCGAGACCCTTCGCGAAAAGGTCATAGTAAGCCAGTTCACTCGTGCTAATAACGGATTACTGGCTGATGACGACCCAGAATTGAATCCTACCAGTACTGATAACAACGTGGAAATGAAGAGAGAGGCGGAGCAAAAGAAGTTGCACCAAATGGCCAAGGTCCACAACATTTTCGAGATGTGGCTGGGCAGCCTAAACCTATGAGCTACACAGAACGAATCTCACGGTCAAAATGAACAAATGACAGCCGTAGGATACATTTCAGATACGGAAGCGATTGTCAAAGCATTGTGGTCACACTTTCAACATGATGGTGCGGCTGCATTAAAATTGTCGAAAAAATCACCTGTGCCACCAGCTTTGTCTTCAAAGAAGCTCCCTGGAGGACAAACTCGAGTATTGAATGTCCGCCGAATCAACCCAATCAACCGCCATCTTGCGGAAAGTGAGGAGGATCATCAGCAAAGAACAATTCCGTCCGGGCGGAATGGCTGCATCATAGCCGTCAGTAACACCCGGGTGAAAGATTGCTCCGCGCCCGGCGCCAATACAATGCATCGTGTTGCATACCACCCTCCGATCGCAGTTTCGCCATTTCTTCTCGCTCTGTCGGTATCGCATTGTAAACGAACACTGTGGCGTTGGGGCCAACTGTGACCATAGCACAAGGCATTTCGTTTATCATATTTGTCTTTGTTACAGTCACAAGATTCGCAACCTCATAATATGGCATGAATTATTCAAGTATCTCTATATATATACATATGGTCAATCTGGCCACAGATGGTAGTCGAGCATAATTGGAGGAGCATCTGGAGACTCCTATTGAGAGCACAAACGGAATTCGTGAGAAAGAACAATTCAAGCTCGAGAAGCGTAGGAAGAAAGTGAGAAGATATGATACTACCCGGCCGTGAGAATGCACGCAATTGCGTGGATCCAGATGAGATGAAAATGAGATGATGTCTATCTACCACGGGGTTTCCCGAATATGTACTCCCCGTCGCTCAGTCCACCTCCGTTACCCCTGTATCTCCGTACACCCGCCGTCGCTCATTAATGATGTACTCGGAGGCCGTGATCGAGCAAGTTGAGAGATGCACTTGGTGGCCGAGATCGAGTGAACTCAGAGATGCACTTGGAGGTCGCGATCGAGTGAACTCAGAGATACACTCCGAGGCCGTGATCGAGCGAGTTTAGAGATGCACTTGGAGGCCGAGATCGAGTGAACTCAGAGATGCACTTGGAGGCCGTGATAGAGCGAGTTTGGAGATGCACTTGCAGGCTATGATCGAGC